>Ga0102931_1000012_pt1 | contig 66908 bp, 74 predicted proteins | sample SalPonR1_C_D1_MG_FD_79282 | JGI IMG/M metagenome (GOLD analysis project Ga0102931, IMG submission 79282) | Salt pond soil microbial communities from South San Francisco under conditions of wetland restoration - Salt Pond MetaG R1_C_D1_MG | ecosystem: Environmental > Aquatic > Marine > Intertidal... | reverse complement strand
TAGGTAGCGCTACCTCGCCGGAAAAAGAGATGAGAAGCTACCGTAACTTCATTGTTCATCGTAATAAAGACACCGCAATGAAGCTGAAGAACAACTTGCCGTTTCGTTTTCGGTCGATGTCTGACCTTGGACTACTTCCTATTCAAGCTCTAAGTGGGGGTGTGCAAATTTTCGACGATTGGGAGCGACGGTTTAGTGTGGTTGCTACTGTTGCTTCGAAATAGCCACCACTAAACCACAACCTCCAACCGCTCCTGCTCCCCTACCCCAAACACGCGCTTATACCGTTCGATCTCGTCAACCGGGCCCATGGCCTTGTTGGGGTTGTCCGAGAGTTTTACCGTGGGCCGCCCGTTGGCCTCGACCGCCTTGCAGACCAGGCTGAACGGGGCGAGGCCGTTGTCGGGGGCGAGGCCCTTGAAATCGTTGGTCAGCATGGTGCCCCAACCGAATGACACCTTCACCCGGCCCGCGAATTGCTTGTGCAGCTCCACGATCTTTTCGGCGTCCAGCCCGTCCGAGAAGATGATCAGCTTGTCCGTCGGATCCTCGCCGCGCGATTTCCACCAGTCGATGGCGATCTCGGCCCCCGCGGCCGGGTCACCTGAATCGATGCGGATGCCCGTCCAGCCCGCCAACCAGTCGGGCGCGTTATCAAGAAAGCCCTTGGTGCCATAGGTGTCGGGCAGGATGATGCGCAGGTTGCCGGAATGCTCTTCGTGCCAGTCCGACAGCACGTCATAGGGGGCGCGGGCCAGCGCGGCGTCATCCTCGGCCAGCGCGGAATAGACCATGGGCAGTTCATGGGCATTTGTGCCGATCGCCTCGAGGTCGCGGTTCTTGGCGATCAGGCAGTTGGAGGTGCCGGTGAACCCGTCGCCCAGCCCCTCTTGCATGGCCTGCACCGCCCAATCCTGCCACAGGAAGGAATGGCGGCGGCGGGTGCCGAAATCGGCGACCTTCAGGCCCTCGAGCGGTTGCAGCGTCTCGATCTTGTGCCAGAGCTTGGTCATGGCACGGGCATAGAGCACCTGAAGTTCGAAGCGTTTCATCTCGCCCAGAACGGCCCGGCCGCGCAGTTCCATCAGCACCGCCAGCGCGGGGATTTCCCAGAGCATGACCTCGGGCCAGGCGCCTTCGAAGGTCAGTTCGTACTGTCCATCGCGCTTTTCGAGGGTGTAGGGCGGCAGGCGCAGGGCCTCGAACCAGTCCATGAATTCGGGCGTGAACATCTGGCGCTTGCCGTAAAAGGTGTTGCCGCGCATCCAGGTGCTTTCGCCCCGGGTCAGCGACAGCGAGCGGATATGGTCGAGCTGTTCGCGTAGCTCACCCTCGTCGATGAGTTCGGCCAGGCGGATGTCCGTGCTGCGGTTGATCAGCGAAAATGTGACCCGCGTGTCGGGCTTGTTGCGAAACACCGACTGGCACATCAGCAGCTTGTAGAAATCTGTATCGATCAGGGACCGGACGATCGGGTCGATCTTCCACTTGTGGTTCCATACGCGGGTGGCGATGTCGACCATGGTCGTCCTTTCTGTCGCGTCTGCGGGCGCAGTCTTGCGTTTTTTGCGCGGCCGTGGCAAGCAAGCGGGCTTTCACGTCGGTCGCGTGGGCACCAGTCGAGCGGTTGGATATTGGAGGCCATATGCGACACATCCTTACCCGGGTTCGATCCCGGGTGCCTCTGACCGATCGGGCCGCCCATTGGCTGCGATTCGTGACGCGACATGGACGCCTCCCGGACCGGAACCGTCCCCTGATCAACGACCTGATCTACGACCAGATGACGAGCGGCCGAAATCGCGATCCCTTGGTGCAAATGACCACGGACAAGGAATACGTGAAGGCCCATATCGACGCCGTACTCGGCCCCGGTCACACAATCCCCACGCTTGCAATCCTGCGCAATGCGGCCGAGATCGACGCCCATGTCTTTACACCGGGGACTTTCGTCAAGCCGACCCACATGTCGAGCAAGGTCGCGCGGGCCGAGGCGGTCGACCGGGCAGCGTTGAAATCATGGCTTCAGCGCAATTTCTACTATCGCAAGCGCGAGCATCAGTACCGATACCTGGCCCCCAAGATCATCGTGGAACCACTTGTCTTCGATGGCGCGCCGTTCCGTGAATTCAAGTTCTACGTTTTGCGCGGCAAGGCGCGGCTTGGCTTTGAGATCAAGGATACGGCCGAAGGAAGACAATACCTGAAATTCGACAGGAGCCTGGCAGTGACGCCTTACGATGCCCGGCTGCCCGCCCCCGAACGCCTTGACCCGCCATCCTGCCTCGAGGCGATGTGGGACGCGTCGGAACGGCTCGGCGTGCCGTTCCATTTCGTCCGGGTCGACATGATGACCGATGGGGATCGGTTTGTCGTCAACGAGCTTACCCATTCCGAAGGCGCCGGCCGCTATCGCTACCGGAGCCGAAAGCGCCCTTACCTTGCCTGTGAGCACGAGATCTCGGGGACTGTTTTCGGAAAAGAGGATTAGCGCAGGCGGACACCCGCTGCGGTCATCCCTTCGACAGCCGCATTCAAAGATCCATCGAGGTCGATCGCGCGGCAGAGGTTCTGGCGCAAGGTCACGGAAAAACCCAGTCCGGCTGCGTCCTTGGCGGACCAGTTGACGCAGAAATCCGTGGCCAGCCCGACCATGGTGAGGGTGTCGATGCCACGGGTGCGCAGGTAGCCCTCCAGCCCCGTGGGAGTCTGGTGGTCATTCTCGAAGAAGGCCGAGTAGCTGTCCAGCGCCGGATTGAACCCCTTGCGGATGATCAGGTCGGCGCGGTCGGTGTCCAGGTCCGGGTGGAAGGCCGCGCCCTGCGTGCCCTGGATGCAGTGATCAGGCCACAGAACCTGCGGGCCATATGGCATGTCCATCATGCTCATTGGCGCGGCGCCATGGCTGGAAGCAAAAGAGGAATGCCCCGCCGGGTGCCAGTCCTGCGTCAGGATCACGGCATCGAAATCAGCCATCAGCGCGTTGATCCCGCACACGATCTCATCGCCTTCGTGCACGGCCAGCGCGCCGCCAGGGCAGAAATCATTTTGCACGTCGATCACGACAAGGGCATGGGTCATGGGACCTCCTTTCCTGATGAGACCGAGATTAATGCTGAGGCGCGGCATTGAAAACCCGGAACCGGCCCGCCGACGTCGCCGCAGGCATTGATGCGTGTCAAGGCAAGTCCCCGGCGACAGGCCCAATCTGGTGTAAAGCAAAAAGGAGGCACTGGGATGAAACTGCTTGTCGGCTACGCAACCACCGAAGGGCAATCGCGCAAGATCGCGCGCCATGTGGCAGATCGCCTGGCCGATGCGGGACATATGGTCGAGCTTCTGTCTCTGACCGATGGCGAAGGGCTGGCTCTTGACCGTTTTGATCGGGCGGTGCTGGTTGCCTCGATCCATGCCGGGCAGTATCGCAAGGAGTTGACCAGTTTCGCTCAGGACAATGCCCTTTGGCTGCGCCGGCAACCGGTGCTGTTCCTGTCGGTCTCGCTTGCCGCCGCCGGACACGAGTCCGAGGACTGGCGCGGCCTGGACCGGATCGTTGAAGATTTCGCGGAGGTCACGGGCTGGACCCCCGACCGTGCCGAACAGGTCGCCGGCGCTTACCGACCGTCGGAATACGACCTTTTCAAGCGCTTCATCATGCGCCGGATCATCGCCACCAAGGACCCTGGCGCCGATCTGGACACCGACAGGGAATATACCGACTGGCCTGCCCTGGACGCGCTGGTGGATGACTGGATCGTCGGCTGAGCTTGCGGGCGCCCCGACCCGGTCGTATGTGACCGGGATGTATACAGTCGCCGCACTCTACCGCTTCACCCCATTTGATGACCCGGCAGCCCTGCAGGCGCCGCTGCGCGCACTGTGCCGGGCAACCGGCACCACGGGCACTCTGCTACTCGCCCGCGAGGGGATCAACGGAACCATCGCGGGCAGCCGCGAGGGGATTGATCGAGTGCTGGCCCATATCCGCACCCTGCCCGGCTGTGCCAGTCTGACGTGCAAGGAAAGCACTGCCGCCGAACAGCCCTTCGCCCGGATGAAGGTGCGGATCAAGCGAGAGATCGTCACCATGGGCCAGCCCGACGTGGATCCCCGCGCGGCCGTCGGCCGCTACGTGGACCCCGCCGACTGGAACGACCTGGTTTCTGCACCCGATGTTGCCGTGATCGACACCCGTAACGACTACGAGGTGACTATCGGCACGTTCGACGGGGCAATTGACCCGGAAACCGCCTCATTCCGCGACTTCCCGGCCTGGTGGAACAAGAACAAGGACAGGTTCCACAACAAGCGGATCGCGATGTTCTGCACCGGCGGCATCCGGTGCGAGAAGTCCACCAATTTCCTGATCGGCCAGGGGGTTGAAGAAGTCTATCACCTCAAGGGTGGCATCCTGAAATACCTCGAAGAGGTGCCCGAGGAGGAAAGCCTCTGGCACGGCTCATGCTTCGTGTTCGACGGACGGGTGAGCGTCGATCATGGGCTGAAGGAGGGGCGGCATGTGCTGTGCCATGCCTGCCGCCGACCGCTTCTGCCAGAGGATCGCGTTCGCCCGCAGTATGAATCGGGCGTGTCCTGCCATCACTGCATCGAGGAAACCGGCGCCGACGACAAGGCTCGCTTCCGCGAGCGCCAGAAGCAGATCGCGCTTGCCCGCGCAAGGGGTGTGCAGCATCTGGGAACTGACCGTAGCGGCGACGCGGGCTAATTTTCCCAACATGGATTTGTCACTCGAAACCCGCGACGGCCTTCCCGAGGCCCTCAAGGTGTTGCTGCGCGAGCACCCGAGAGAGGCTTGGGAAGCGGACCCACAGTTCAACGGGCTGATCGCTTTCTGGCTGGATCGGCACATGATGTTCCGAAAGCTTGGCGGGTTGTTACAGCAGGAATGCGAAACCCTGCTGGACAGAAAATCAGACCCGCACCGCTTTGCCCGGGCCGTGGGACAATACGGCGGGATGTTCGTGAACCAGTTGCATGGCCATCATCAGATCGAGGATCATCACTATTTCCCGGTTCTGGCCAGGCGCGACACGCGGATTGAAAAGGGTTTCGACCTGTTGGACGTTGACCACCACGCGCTCGACGGGCACCTGAACCGCTTCGTGAGCTCGGCCAATAACGCCATTCAGGGCGCAAACGGACCCGACCCCCGCACCGCAGCCTCCTGTTTCCTTGAAGCCGCGCAGGACATGGATCGTCTGTTGCGGCGTCACCTGGACGACGAGGAGGACTTGATTGTGCCCGTAATCTTGAAATACGGCACCGAGGGTCTTGGATAATCGAGGGGATTGCGGTCATCTGGCCCTCAAGGAGAACCCGATGATTACAGATGCCCAACTGGCGGAGATCCGCAGCCGTTTCGCCCATATCGACACCTGCCCCTTCGAGGGCCCCCGGATCTTTTTCGAAAACGCCGGTGGAGCGCTGACGCTCAACAGCGTGGTCGAGACTTCGGCCCGCTTCGCCGCGATCCCCGACAACCAGGGCCGCGCCAACGGGGCCGCGCGAGCGCTGATGGATATCATAGCGCGCGCCAAGGCGGCGGGGGCAGAGTTCTTCAACGCGCCCGACGGACAGGTGATCGTGGGCGAAAGCGGCACAGAGCTTCTGTTCCGGTTGGTGCGAACGGCCGTGACCCGGCAGGCGCGCGGCGTGGTGCTAGGGTCGACCGTGGAACACCCGGCGTCCCGATCCGCTGCCGCCCATTGGGCGGATGTGATGAACCTGGAACACCGGCTGGTGCCCCATGACGACACGCTGGGCCTGGTCACGCCCGACGCCTATGCCGCCGCGATGACACCGGACGTAACCGTCGCGACGATCCTGCACACCTCGCCGGTCACGGGCATGGGAATGGACCTGCCCGGCATCGCCCGCGCCATCCGCACCGTGGCCCCCGGCGCCCTCATCATCGTGGACGGTATCCAGCACGCCTGCCACGGTGGGATCGACGTGGCGGCGGCGGACGTCGATGGCTACGTGATCTCGCCCTACAAGGTGTTCTCTCGCCACGGCTACGGAGTGGCCTGGGTGGGCGACCGGCTCACCGGCCTCGGGCCGGAGCAACTGCACGGTGGCCCCGAGCGCAACTGGGAACTGGGCACCCGGGACACCGGGGCCTATGCGACCTTTTCGGACGTGGTGGACTATTTCGACTGGCTGGGCGGGCAGGTGGGCGGCGCCGAGACCCGACGCGGCAGGATCGAGGACGCAGGACGAGCGATCCGGGCCCATGAAAAATGCCTGACCGACGCGATGCTGCACGGCACCGGCAACCTGAAGGGGCTGGCCGAATTGCCCGGCGTGCAGGTGATCGGCGGTATCGACAATCCCGCCCGCGAGGGGCTTGTCTGTTTCTGGGCTGATGCCCTGCCCGCGCCGGATATCGTCGAGCGGCTGAACGCGGAAGGCATCCGCACTCATACCCGCAAGGCCGACCATTACAGCGGCAACATCCTTGACCCGCTGGGTCAGGACGCCGCCGTGCGGGTCAGCATGTGCCACTACAATTCCGAGGCCGAGGTGGCGCGGTTCCTGTCAGTGATGGCCGGTATCCTCGAATGACAAGGGGGCAGCCGCTTGGCTGCCCCCTATTTTTGACAATCGAATCATGGCCCGCCCAATGGCGCGCCGATCAGAAATCCAGGTTTTCGACGCTCAGCGCATTCTGCTGAATGAATTCCCGGCGCGGTTCGACCATGTCGCCCATCAACTTGGTGAACAGGTCGTCCGCCTCGATCATGTCGTCCACCTTGACCTGCAACAGCGTCCGGGCATCCGGGTCCAGCGTGGTTTCCCACAGCTGGTCGTCGTTCATTTCGCCCAGTCCCTTGTAGCGTTGCAGGGTCAGGCCGCGCTCGCCCTCCTCCAAGATCGCCCGCAGCAGGTCCAGTGGACCATATATCGCCTGGTGCCGGTCCTTGCGGTGCAGTTCGGCCGGACGGTCATAAACTTCTTGCAGGGCCTTGGTAAAGCTGCCGGTCTTGCGGGCCTCTCCCGAACGCAGCATCGGGCCGTCCAGGGTGCGGACCTCTTCGACGCCGCGCAGGATTCGAGCCAGTCGGATGCCATGATCCTGGGTAATGCGGCCCCGCCAGCCGCGTTCGTATTCCAGTGCGATCTTGTCCAGCCGCGCGGCGACCTTGTCAGCCACCGCCTGCAGATCCGCGTCCACCGCGCCAGGCACGAAGGCGCCGGCGATGGCCGCCTGTTCCAGGATGTTGCGCGGGTAATGCGTGGGAAACGCCTCGAGCACACGGCGCAGCTGGCGCGCCTCTTCCACAACCCGCTTGAGGTCCTGGCCGGTGATCTCCTCGCCGGTGCCAAGCCGCAGCATGGCGCCTTCGGTGCCCTGTTCGATCAGGTAATCGTCCAACGCGGGCTGGTCCTTGAGGTAGACCTCGGACTTGCCGCGACTGACCTTGAACAGCGGCGGCTGCGCGATGTAGAGATAACCGCCCTCGATGATCTCGGGCATCTGCCGGAAGAAGAAGGTCAGCAGAAGCGTTCGGATATGGGCGCCGTCCACGTCCGCGTCTGTCATGATGATTATCTTGTGATAGCGCAGCTTGCTGATGTCGAATTCATCGCGTCCGATGCCGGTGCCCAACGCCATGACCAGGTTGCCGATCTCCTGGCTGCCCAGCATCCGGTCAAAGCGGGCACGTTCCACGTTCAGGATCTTGCCGCGCAGGGGCAGGATGGCCTGCGCACGACGGTCCCGCCCGGTCTGGGCCGACCCGCCGGCGCTGTCGCCCTCGACCAAGAACAATTCCGTCTTCGACGGATCCTTTTCCGAACAATCCTTGAGCTTTCCAGCCAGGAAATTCACATCCATCGCCGTCTTGCGACGCGTGAGGTCACGCGCCTTGCGCGCGGCTTCCCGCGCCAGTGCCGCCTCGATGATCTTGCCGACGATCATCTTGGCTTCGTTCGGGTTTTCCTCGAACCATTCGGACAGTTTCTCGCCCACCAGGTTCTCCACCGCCGGACGCACCTCTGAACTGACCAGCTTGTCCTTGGTCTGGCTGCTGAATTTCGGGTCCGGCACCTTGACGGACAGGACACAGGTCAGCCCCTCGCGGGCGTCGTCACCGGTGAAATTGACCTTTTCTTTCTTTGCGATGCCGCTGTCCTGGGCATACTTGGAAATTGTCCGCGTCAACGCACCGCGGAAACCGGCCATGTGGCTGCCACCATCGCGCTGCGGGATGTTGTTGGTGAAGGGCAGCACGGTTTCGTGGTAGCTGTCGTTCCACCACATCGCAACCTCGATGCCGATGTCGTCGCGTTCGCCGCGCACGTAGATCGGTTCGGGCATCATGGCGGATTTCGACCGGTCGAGGTACTTGACGAATTCCTTGACGCCACCCTCGTAGAACAGCTCGGACTTCAGCGGCTCGGCAGGGCGCGCGTCCTCGAGGATGATGCGCACGCCGGAATTGAGGAAGGCCAGTTCGCGAAGGCGCTTTTCCAACGTCTCGAAGCTGTAGTCGAGGTTCGAGAAGGTCTCCGTCGAGGCGAGGAACCGCACCTCCGTGCCGGTCTCGCCCGCCGCCTCACCGATGACCTCCAGGTGGTCGGTGGTATCCCCGTGGGCGAAGCGGGCCCTGTGCACTTTGCCATTGCGCCAGACCGTCAGTTCCAGCCAGTCGGACAGGGCGTTCACCACCGAGACACCGACGCCGTGCAAACCGCCCGAAACCTTGTAGGAATTGCTGTCGAATTTCCCGCCCGCATGCAACTGGGTCATGATGACCTCGGCGGCCGAAACGCCCTCTTCCTCGTGCAGTTCAACTGGCACGCCGCGGCCATTGTCGCGCACCGATACGCTGGAATCCGCATGGATCTTCACGTGGACATAGTCGGCATGACCGGCCAGCGCCTCGTCGATGCCGTTGTCCACAACCTCGTAGACCATGTGGTGCAGGCCCGAGCCGTCGTCGGTATCCCCAATATACATGCCGGGACGTTTGCGGACCGCCTCCAACCCTTTGAGAACCTTGATGGATTCTGCGCCATATTCATACGGCAGCTGCTGCTCTTCGGCCATTTCGGACCCTTTGTATCATTCCTGCGATCTTATACGGGATCGGCTGGGGATTGTCACGTCGATGCGGCCCCTTTCGGGAGGTCAGAACACCGGGATGGCAAGCCCCACGCCGATCAGAAGACAGCCCGAGGCGATGTTCATCCGGCGCACCGCCCGGCCCGATGTCAGCAGCGCCCGCACCTGGCTCACAAAGCCAGCAATGATGAGGTTTCCGACCAGCGGCACCACCGCCGACATGGCCGCGATGGCCGCCACATCGGCGGGCGTCAGAACGCCCAGGTCGAAAAATCCCGGCAGCATGCCCATGTAGAACAGGATGGCCTTGGGATTGGCGAGGATCACCGCCAGACCGGCCAGGAACCCGGCGGCGAAACCGGGCCGCGTCAGGCGGCCATTGCCGCCGACCCAGACGCCCGCCGACCGCAGCACCAGCAGACCCATGACCAGAAAGGTGATGGAGGCGACCCCCTTCATGACAACCATGGCCATTGAAAACTGGTCCACGACCCAGGCCATGCCCAGCACCGCCAGCAGCGACCACAGCACATCGCCCACGACGACGCCCAGGGACAGTGGCCAGGCGGCGGCGAACCCGCCTGACATGGCCCGCGCGAGCAGGCCCACCCAGACCGGGCCGGGGGTCAGGAACAGGATCAGAAGCGCCCCGGCATAGAACGCCGCCTCGGGTGCCGATATGGTCACGCGATGCGACCCTCCGCATCGAGCGGATCGAAGGGGTTCCAGGCGAATTCCCACAGGTGCCCGTCTGGGTCAGCGACGTAGCTGGAATAACCGCCCCAGGCGGTCTCGAAGGGCGCGCGCACGGGACTCGCCCCACAGGCCAGCGCGTGATCATAGGCCGCGTCCACCGCCGCCCGGTCCGGGTGGTTCTGGGCCAGCGTCATGGCCCCAGTTCGCAATTTCCCGGGGTCGCGTCCGGTTTCGCGTGCCAGGCCCGCCAACGTGAACAACCCGAACTTTGTCCCGTCCATGTCGTAAAAGGCAACCATCTCGTTCGCACTTTCAAGGTACCAGCCCAGCGCCTCGTAATAGGAGCGGGCACGGGCGAGATCGGACACGGCAAGCGTGATGAAAGTCACGCGGTTGTAGGGCAGGGTCATGCAGGGTCCTGAAGTTCGATGTGGCTTGTCTGGTCGTGTTCATACACGGACATCCACTGAGCGCGCGCGCCAAGATCACTGAAAAGCTCGGGTCCCGTGCCGGTGAGAAAGGCCTGGGTCCCAAGTGCACATATCTCATCATAGAGCGCGGCCCGACGGTGAGTGTCAAGATGTGCCGCGACCTCGTCCAGCAACAGGATGGGGGACGCGCCGAAATCCTCGGCCAGGGCGCGGCCATTGGCCAGGACCAACGACACGAGAAGGGCCTTCTGTTCGCCCGTGGAACAATCACGCGCTGCCACCCCTTTGGCGGCGAATTCCGCTTCCAGATCGGCGCGATGGGGCCCGGCCAGGGTGCGCCCGGCGGCCATGTCGCGCGTCCGTCCCGCCGCCAAGGCGGCTTGCAAGGCATCGGGATCGTCGGGGGCTTCCACAGTCGGGTCTGGATGGGTCAGGGTCAGTTTGGCGATGGGAAAGGCCGTCTCGGCCTGATCCTGAGCCTGGGCCAAGCGTCCAAGCGACTGGGCTCGATTGCGATGGATCTTCGCCCCGGCCTCGGCCATCTGCGCCTCGAGCGCACGATACCAATGGGCATCATTGACCTGATCCTTGAGCAGGCGGTTCCGGTCGCGCATGGCCTTTTCATAGGCCAGAACGGCCTCGGCGTGACCGGGTTCGAAGCTGAGCGTGGCCCGGTCCAGGAAGCGCCGTCGCCCCTCGGCCCCCTCGATCCAGAGCCTGTCCATCGACGGGATCAGCCAAAGAATGCGGGCAATGCGGCCCAGCGCTATCTGCGGCGCAGCTTTGCCGTCGATGCGCACCTGGCGCGGGGCCGCGTTCTCGGACAGGGTCTCGACCTCGTGCGCCCGGCCAAGTGAGGTCAGCGCCGCGGTGATCTTCCAGCCCAGCGCCTCGGGGCGCCGTGAGAGGTCTTCAACACTCGCCCGGCGCATGCCCCGGCCCGGCGAGAGCATCGACACCGCCTCGAGGATGTTGGTCTTGCCGGCACCATTGGGACCGTGAATCGCCAGAGGGCGCCCGTCGAGCGCCAATCGCGCGCGCTTGTGCGAGCGGAAATGCGACAGGCCGAGAGATTGGATCAGGAGCCCCGTCATCGGTCAAAACCAGTCTTCCGATGCGCCCAAAAGGCCGGAACTATCTGGGGGATTCCGGCGCCCGTCACACCCGCATCGGCATCACGACGTAGACGGCGGTCGTGTCACTGCCTTCGCGCATCAGCGTTGGATCGCCCGAGGAGTTGAACAGGAAGACGGCGTTTTCGCGGTCCACTTGGCTTGCGATCTCCAAAAGGTATTTCGCGTTGAAGCCGATTTCGAGCGGTTCATCGCCATAGGCCACGGCCAGTTCCTCTTCGGCGGCCCCGCTGTCTGGGGCATTCACGGACAGGATCAGCCGATCCTCGTCCAGCGCTAGCTTCACGGCGCGCGAGCGTTCCGAACTGACAGTGGCGACCCGGTCCACCGCCTTGGCGAATTCGCCGGCGTCCACCTCCATCTTGCGGGTATTGCCCTGCGGGATCACACGCGTGTAGTCGGGGAAGGTGCCGTCGATGACCTTGGAGGTCAGGGTGATATCGGGAGTTGCGAAACGCACCTTTGTTTCACTGACCGACACGGCGATCTGCATGTCGTCGTCGTCAAGGAGCTTGCGCAACTCGCCGACCGTCTTGCGCGGGACGATCACACCGGGCATACCCTCGGCCCCCTTGGGCAGGTCGGCGTCGATTCGGGCCAGACGGTGCCCGTCGGTCGCCACGCAGCGCAGGACCTGACCGCCCTCGCCTTCGGAGACATGCATGTAAACACCGTTGAGGTAATAGCGCGTCTCCTCGGTGGAGATGGCGAATTTCGACTTGTCGAAAAGCCGCCGCAGCACCGGCGCTGGGGCCGCGAAATTGGTCGTGTAGTCCGATGACGCCATGACCGGGAAATCTTCCTTGGGCAAGGTGGCGAGAGAAAAACTCGACCGGCCCGCCTCGATCGAGAGGCGACCCGCCGCGCTGTCTTCGGTCAAGGTGACAAGCGCCCCGTCGGGCAGCTTGCGCACGATCTCGTTGAGCGTGACCGCCGAGACAGTGGTCGCGCCCGCGCGCTCCACCTGGGCCGGGGCCTTGTCGACCACTTCGACATCCAGGTCGGTGGCGCGGAAATGGACATCGCTTTCCTCGGCCTCGATCAGGACATTGGCAAGGATTGGAATGGTGTTGCGTCGTTCCACAACGGATTGAGCCTGTGCCACCGCCTTGAGCAACACGCCGCGTTCAATGCTGAATTTCATAGCCCTCGCTCCGTCCTTTGCGGCACCGGCCGAACAGGTCGGGGCGCCGGGAAAGCGAACCTATCGGTTTCGCCCTGTCATACAAGTCTTTTGATGGACTGTCCGCAAGCCGGGCACAAGCGTCAACCGCCCGGAAACACGCGTGGCCCGCTTGTGCCCGCGCGTGGCGGAAATGCCTATTCCTGAAGCGCCCTTTGCAGCATCTCCAGGTCATCGGCGATCTGGCTGTCGGTCTGCCGCAGTTCCTCGATCTTGCGGATGCCGTGCATGATCGTCGTGTGGTCGCGCTTCCCGAACTTGCGACCGATCTCGGGCAGCGAGCGGCTCGTCATGTTCTTGCACAACCACATGGCGATTTGCCGAGGCCGGGCAAGATTGCGCGGGCGCCGGGGCCCCAGCATGTCAGAAAGCCGGATAGCATAGTGTTCGGACACCTTGCGCTGGATTTCCTCGATCGTGACCTTGCGGTCCGAGGCGCGCAGGATATCCGACAGGCAGTCCTGAGCCAGCTCCATCGTGACCTCGCGCCCGACGAGCGAGGCGAAGGCGAAGAGCCGGGTAAGCGCCCCTTCGAGGATGCGCACGTTGGACGATATGCGGTGAGCCAGGAATTCCAGAACCCCGGTGGCGACCTCGACCCCCGGATAGATCGAGCGGTACATTTCCTGCTTGGCGTGCAGGATGCCCAGGCGAAGTTCATAATCGGTGGGGTGCAGGTCAACCACCAGGCCGCACTGCAGGCGCGAGCGTATACGTTCGGAGACGTCCTTGAGCTCGCCCGGCGCGCGATCGGCCGAGATGATCAACTGCTTGTTCTGGTCGACGAGCGCGTTGAAGGTGTGAAAGAACTCCTCTTGCGTGCTTTCCTTCCCGGCGAGAAACTGGATGTCATCGACCATCAGCACGTCGACTGATCGGAACATCTGCTTGAAGTCCATCATCTTGCGATCCCGCAAGGCAGAGATGAAACGATAGATGAACTGGTCGGCAGAGATATAGAGAACGTTCAGATCGGGCTGGCGGACGGACAGTTCGTGCGCGGTGGCGTGCATCAGGTGCGTCTTGCCAAGCCCAACGCCACCATAGAGGAACAGCGGGTTGAAGGTGACCGGGCTGCCCTCGGCCACGCGCTTGGCCGCAGCATGGGCCAGCTCGTTCGGCTTGCCCACCACGAAGGTATCGAAGGTAAAGCGCTGGTCGGGCCGAGCTTCGCCCTTCGCCCCCGGGGTAAGGGCGGCATTCGCGGGCTGCGTGGCAGCCCCCCCCGGGCCCGGGCCGGGCGCGGCATGTTCGGCGACGGCGAAGGCCAAGCGCTGTACACCGGCACCCTTGCGATTCAGGTGATAGATGATCTGGTCGCCAAAGGTCTTGCCGACATAATCGCCCATGAATGCGTTGGGCACGTTGATATGCGCAACCCCTTCACTGAGCGACGACAAAACCAGCGGTTCAATCCAGTTCTTGTAGTTGCTCGCCCCGACTGCGCTTCGGATGTCTTCCTTAACCGCGCCCCAATCCTGCTGTGTCATTCTGTCCCGACCGCCTTCGTTTTTCTGACCTGTCCCGCGCGGCCGGTTAACCGTCCGCCCCGCAATCACAACGGTCCTGCCTAGCGCAAAAAAGGACCCTATCCGCCGGCTTTGAACCCGGCGGCCCCTATTCTGCCCAACCTCAGAGCCGGACGGCGACACCACGGGAAAATCCCGAAACGGCGCTGCTGCCGGCGGAACGTGGAAACGGGAGGGCCGGTCGGACCGGTCATCGCCTTCGCCGGCGTCCCTATGGATCTGCCCGGTGCAACCGACCTGTCAAAACGCAGGATTGCACCCGGGCTGATCCCCCATCTTCCCCCAGGAACGATGTGAATCGCTGCTAGACCATAGCTATCGCGGGCCGCGCTTATCAACTGCAAGGTTGGGCTTGACGAGGTGCCGGGAGAGAACGAATCCGGACGGGGATTGAATCCCAAAGGAAAGTCCCGTTCCCCTGTGGCGCTAAAACGACAAGGGGCGCCTCACCGGGCGCCCCTTGCTTGTTACCGATGGACAAGAATGCCCCGTTTCTGCCTAGCCAAGCGCCTTGACCCGTGCGCTGAGCCGCGACACCTTCCGCGCAGCAGTGTTCTTGTGGAGGATGCCCTTGGTGACGCCGCGCATCAGTTCCGGCTGGGCCTTTTGAAGAGCAGTGCGAGCAGCGTCCTTGTCACCCGAGGCGATGGCCTCTTCGACCCGGCGCAGGTAGGTGCGAATGCGCGAGCGGCGGGCCTTGTTGACGGCATAGCGGCGCTCGTTCTGGCGGGCGCGCTTCTTGGACTGGGGATTGTTCGCCATGTGCGTGATCTCTTTCGTCAGGTCGTTTCAAAATGCGTATGCACGGGACGTCCCGACCCCGGGTTCGATACCGGGCGATTCTGGCCAGAGCGGGCCGCACGCGCATGTCTGGCGGCGCGTATACAGCCTTTCGCCGCGCTTGCAAACAGCTTTTCGGCGACCGGTTGTCCGCCTCTTGTCAACGATCGCGGAACTGCGGCTCGCGCTTCTCGATGAAGGCGGCCATACCCTCGGACTGATCCTCGGTCGCGAAGAGCGAGAAGAACAGCCGCCGTTCGTAGGTCAGCCCCTCGGCCAGGGTCGTCTCGTAGGCCCGATTGACGCCGTCCTTCACCGACATGGTGGCCAACAGGGATTTCTCGGCGATCTTGCCGGCAGCCGACAGAGCCTCGTCCTTGAGCCTTTTGGCGGGCACGACACGTGAAACCAGGCCGCAGCTCTCGGCCTCCTCGGCGTCCATGAAACGGCCGGTCAGGTGCATATCCATGGATTTCGACTTGCCCGCAAAGCGGGTCAGCCGCTGGGTGCCACCAAGTCCGGCGATGACGCCGAGGTTGATCTCGGGCTGGCCAAACTTCGCGGTGTCCGAGGCGATGATGAAATCGCACATCATGGCCAGTTCGCAGCCCCCGCCCAGCGCGTAGCCCGACACGGCCGCGATGATCGGCTTGCGCACCCGCAGGAACCGGTCGCTTTCGGTGCCGAAAAAGTTGCGCTTGTACATCTCGACGAAGCCCTTGTCGGCCATCTCGGTCACGTCCGCACCGGCGGCAAATGCCTTTTCCGATCCGGTGACGACCATGCAACGCACCTTGTCACTGGCGTCCGCCTCTTCCAGGGCGGACGTCAGCTCACCAAGCAGCTTGCTGTTGAGCGCGTTCAGCGCCTCGGGCCGGTTCAAGGTGATCAGCGCGACGTGATCCTTGATCTCGACGTTGATCGTTTCATAGGCCATCTCCGCCCTCCCGCGCATTGCATGGATTGGAAGGGTTACCAGAGGCGGGACAGGGATCAACCTATCTTTGGCAGCGCGGGCAGTAGAATGTCGAGCGGCCCGATTGCACGATACGGCGGATATGGCCGGGGCAACCCCTCGTCGCGCAGGGGGCGCCCTCTCGGTCGTAGGCATTGAAAACATGCTGGAAATACCCCAGCTCGCCATTGGACTGACGATGATCACGCAGTGTCGACCCGCCCGCCGTGATCGCCTCGGACAATACCTCGCGAATGATCGGCACCAAGGTCGCGACACGTGCGGGACTGATGCGCCCCGCTTTCCGGCGCGGATTGATTCCCGCCCGGTGCAAGACCTCGCAGACATAGATATTGCCCAGCCCCGCCACGATGCGCTGGTCCAGCAGCGCCGCCTTGATCGGCGTATTGCGCCCGTGCAGAGCCGCGATCAGATAAGGTTCGTTGAAGGCGTTGCCCAGCGGTTCGGGCCCCAGCTCGTCCAGCAGCCAGTGCTTTCCTCCCGTCGCGAACAGGTCCATCGCCCCGAAACGGCGCGCATCGTTGAAAGCGATCCGGGCACCGTTGTCCATGTCCAGCACAACGTGGTCGTGTTTCATGGGTGCGGCGTGGTCATGATGGAAGACCCCCAGCGGGTCGCCGGACACAGTCATCCGACCCGACATGCCGAGATGGATCAGCAAGGTCTCGCCCCGGTCCAGATCGGCGAGGATGTATTTCGACCGGCGCCGCAGCGCCGTCACCCGCGCCCCGGTCAGACGTGCCGCCATGGCCGTGGGGAAAGGCCAGCGCAGGTCAGGGCGGTTCACCGCAGTGCGTGCGATCACCGCCCCCTCCATTGCGGAGACCAGTCCGCGGCGTACGGTTTCGACTTCGGGCAGTTCTGGCATTGCTTCTTACCACTGGATCGGATGGCGCAAAGGTAAGCACCCCGCAGCGCCCGGCAAGCGCAAACCGGGCCGGGCCGCGCATTGCCAGAAATCCTGCGTCAGAAAGTGGGTTTGTGTCCCACCGGACTTAGCTGTAGGTGCAGATAGACGGACCAAGGCCCAGGCACAGCATATGACCGAGACCGACCGCACCACACATTTCGGCTTCGAAACCATCCCCGAACACGACAAGGCCGGGCGCGTGCGTGGCGTGTTTTCCAGCGTTGCCAGCAAGTATGACGTCATGAACGACGCGATGTCGCTGGGCATCCACCGCCTTTGGAAAGACGCGATGATGGACTGGCTGGCCCCACGCCCCGGTCAGCGTTTGCTCGATGTTGCGGGCGGAACCGGCGATATCGCCTTCCGTTTCCTGAGCAGGGCCGGGTCGGGGCATGCAACGGTGTTGGACCTGACCGCGCCCATGCTGGATGAAGGCCGCAAACGGGCCGAGGCAGCGGACATGGCCGACAACCTGGACTGGATCGTTGGCGACGCAATGGCCCTGCCCTTCGCAAACAACAGCTTCGACGTCTACACCATCAGCTTCGGCATTCGGAACGTGACCCGCCCGCAAGAGGCCCTGGCCGAGGCCTACCGCGTACTGCGCCCGGGTGGGCGGCTCATGGTGCTGGAATTCAGTCAGATACCCAACGACATGATGCAGCGGCTTTACGATTTCTATTCGTTCAACGCGATCCCTGTGATGGGCCGGGTCATCACCGGCGACCGGGACAGCTATCAATACCTCGTGGAATCGATCCGTCGCTTCCCCGACCAGGAGGCCTTTCTGTCAATGGTCCGACAGGCCGGGTTCGAGAACGCGAAATACCGCAACCTGTCCCTGGGCATCGCCTGCCTGCATTCAGGCTGGAAGCTCTGAATGCGCGGACCACACAACATCTTTCGCCTGGTCCGGACCGGCGCAACGCTGGAGCGCAACGAGGCAATGGCGGACATCATGGAGGCCGTCGACGCACCGCGGACCGCGCGGATCGCACTACGGACCTTCGCCTGGCCCTTCAGGTGGCTGGGCTATCGCGGCGACGAGAGCCTGCCACCGGTTGCGCGGGCGCTGACCGCCATGGGGCCCGCCTACATCAAGTTCGGTCAGATTCTGTCGACGCGGCCCGACGTCGTGGGCGACGACCTGGCGCTCCAGCTGCGGTTGCTGCAGGACAAGTTGCCGCCTTTCCCTATTGAGATGGCCAAGGCCACTGTCGCGCAAGAACTGAGCTGTCCCTCCGAAGACGTCTTTTCCGAATTCTCGGAGCCGGTCGCCGCGGCCTCGATCGCGCAGGTCCACAGGGCGCGGCTGGTCGATGGCGACCGCGACGTGGCCGTGAAGGTGCTGCGCCCCGGTATCGAGAGGGCCTTTCGCCGGGACATCGACACATTCTATTTCGCCGCGGGCCTCGTGGCCAAGTTCCTGCCCGGATCGCGCCGGTTGCGCCCGGTTGAAGTGATAACGCATTTCGAGCGGACGGTCCTGGGCGAGCTGGACCTGCGGCTGGAAAGCGCCTCGGCCTCGGAATTCGCCGACAATACCAAGAATGACGAAGGGTTCCGCCTGCCGCAGGTGATGTGGAATCATTCCTCCCGCCGGGTCATGACAATGACATGGGCCGACGGGATCAACGCGGGCGACGTCGAGGCACTGCGGGAAGCCGGTCACGACATGACTGGGCTGAGCCAACGCGTGATCCAGCTTTTCCTGAGCCATGCCCTTCGTGACGGCTACTTCCACGCCGACATGCACCACGGCAACCTCAAGGTCGCGCCCAATGGCGATATCATCGCCTACGACTTCGGGATCATGGGCCATATCGACGAATACACCCGCCGAGTCTATGCCGAGATCCTGTACGGTTTCATCAAGCGCGACTACCAGCGGGTGGCAGAGGTTCATTTCGAGGCCGGCTACGTGCCCGCCGATCGCGACGTGGATGAATTCGCACGTGCCCTGCGGGCCGTGGGCGAGCCGATCTTCGGCATGGACGCCAGCCGGATTTCCATGGGCAAGCTGCTGGCCTATCTCTTCGAGGTGACCGAACGTTTCGGCATGGAAACCAGGACTGAACTCATCCTGCTCCAGCGGACCATGGTCGTGGTCGAGGGCGTGGCGCGCACGCTGGATGACCGAATGAACATCTGGGACGCGGCCAAGCCTGTCGTGGAGCGCTATATCGCCGAAAGCATCGGCCCGCGTGCGGTGGCCGGGGACCTGGCGAAGACCGCGCGGGTGCTGGCACGCTTCGGCCCGCGGCTGCCCGCCCTTGCCGAAGAGGCCCTGATCCGCCTGTCGCGGGAAGAGGCAAAACCCCCACCGCCCGCACGCTGGCATGCGCTGGGCTGGGCTGCGGCTGGCGGCGCCATCGGCGCAGGGGCCGTGGCCCTGTTCATGCTGCTATAGGATCGCCTCGCGCAGGGCCTTGACCTGCGTGGCCAGCACACTGGCCCCACCCTCAAGCATCAGGATCGTCTCGCCATTCTCGGCACGGACTTCGGTCACACGAGCATAGATCTCCGCCGGCTCGTCAACGAGGACGTCGTCGCCGGAATAGCTGACGACTTTGAACCCGTACTGTCCGTGCGGCAGCGCGGTGCCATCGGCCGCCAGCCCCTGCCATTCGTAGATGTCGGCAGACAGTGGGATTTCTAGGCGCTGCACCTCGGTGCCATGCGCGTCGGTCACGACCAGTTCGGCACGGTCGGCGGCCGTGGCCGGGTTTGGTGCGACTGTAACCGGGTCGCCATCGAACCGGCCGGGCACCGCGGCGCGCGCCTCGCGACCGACCCAGGCCGCCATCTGCACCATACCTGTAGCGCCCATCTGGCTGATCAGGGATTCCAGAAGATCGTTTGTCAGGACCTGCTGCTCAACCCCCGAAAAAGTGGCCAGTTGTGTCGCGAATTTCTCGGAATCGGTGGGGTTCAAAGGGTCCTGGTTTTCCATCTGCACTGTCAGCATCTTTAGAAAGGTCTCGAAGTCCGAGCTGATCACCGCCTCGGAAGTTTCGGTGCTCTGGCCGCTGGCAAAGGCGACCCCGGGTTGTGTCTGCGCGATTTCCATATTCATGTCCTATAGCTTGAGGTCTAGGCCGCCCCCGAGGAGAAGCGCCGGGCCCTGTGCGGGCGGTTCGTGCGCGTCGGGCATGGCCTGGCCCGGTGCCGCATGTCCTTGTGGGCCGCCGCGGTCCTGGTCGCGGTCACGCGAGGTCTCGCCCTCGAAGTGGAACCCGACATCCTCGTAGCCCATTGCCGCGAATTCACGGGCCAGGCTGTCAATATGCCGGCGTAGAAGGTCCGCGGTCTCGGGCCGTTCCGCGGTGATCGAGACCGTCAGAACCCCCTCGCCCCCCGAAAGCGAAAGGCGCACCCGGCCCAGTTCCTCGGGGTTGAGCCGCAGATCGGTCTGGCCTCCCTCGGAGGCAGAGACGCTGACCGCGATCTGCTGCGCGATCTGGGCCGGCGTGGCGCGGACGAAAGACGGCATGCCGGATCCGGCAGGGGTTCCCGCGGCGGGGCGCTCGCCATTCGATCCCGCGGCAAGATCGCTACCGGGCAGGGCCCAGTCCGCGACAGGCGGGCGGACCATGTCTTCAGTCGGAAAAGGAATGGTCTGGACCGGCAGAGACGGTGGCGCAGACGGCGTGGCGGCAGACGCCGCGGTCTGGGCCTTGGCCTGCGCAGCACTTCCGACCGGCCCCGGAAGCGTTGCGGTTGGCGGGGGCAGATCGCGAGACGCCGCGCCGCGCGGCTCGTACCGCGCCGGTGGCGCTTGCGCCGCCCAAGCGGGCTGTTCGGCGGGCACGGCCGGTTCAGCGCCTGCGGGCGCACTTTGCGCAGGCATCTCCTTTGTCGTGCCCCGTATCAATGAGCCGGTCCGGGGGTGGATTGGTTGGTGCGCCGTCACGGGCGCTTGGTCCGCGCCAGACGGGCGAGCAGGTTTAGCCGAAGCAGGCTCTGCTGGGTGGACGGCCGGTGTGTCGCCTGCCCCTGGGGACATGTTGATGGGGCCGGGCATCGCGCCAACCCCCACCGCGGACCGCTTCGACCCCTCCGGACCAGTGCGAAAGACCGCCCCGGCGCCGCCCGGGGCCGTGGCACCCTTCTCGGCGGGCGCAGCCGAGTTGAGATCCTGTTCAACGGACCGGTTGACAGGCACGCTCGTCGCGTTTCCGGACGCCAAGGCAGCACGGTCATCCATAGGTTTGAGCGTTGCGCTAACTTCAGCCCGGATCTCCTCGGTCAATACGGCTTCCCCGACCGGGCCCTCCGTGTCGGCAACGCCGGTCGCATGGAGCTGGTCGGGGACAGACGGTGGAGCGATAGCTTCCTTGCCATCGCGCCCCGACGGCTGCCGAAACAGCACCTCGGCAAAGCCGTGCAGGATGCTTCCCTCCCGGGCGGGGCCGTCCTGCGCGGCCCGCGTCTTCGTGATGGCCGGCCCCGGAACCGGCGCGCCTTGCGACGTCAACGGGACTTGCGTGGGAATCATCAGGATCTCCGACTGCTGTTGCCCTACCGGAATACCCTCTGGATACTTACCCAATCTTTACCGCCCCGGAGCAATAGTCCGACGACTTCGAACAATCCGAGGACCGCCAGGATGATGATTTCAGCACTGCCACCCGGCCTGCCCCACCCGCCGCAAGAGACCGAACGCCTGAAATCCGCAGCGGAGCAACTCGAAACCTCTTTTCTGGCGCAGATGCTGAAGTCCGCCGGCGTCGGGAAGATGCCGGAGGGATTCGGCGGTGGGATCGGCGAAGAACAGTTCGCCTCGTTCCTGCGCCGGGAACAGGCCCGCGAAATGGCTCAGGTCGGCGGAATCGGGCTGGCTCAGAGCCTTTTCGAAGCCATGAGGGAGCGCCATGATGTCTGACGTACTCACGCGGCTGAACGCGGTTCTCGAAACCGAGCGCCTGGCCCTGCGGCACGGTGACCTTGCCGCGCTCACCGATATTGCCCCCTTGAAAGAGACCCTTGCCAATGACCTGTCCAAGGATGCGGCGCTGCCGCGGGCGCAACTCGAAGAGATTCGTGCCCTGCTGGAGCGCAACCTCGGCCTTCTGACCTCGGCGCGCGAAGGGGTGCGCGACGTTCAGGCGCGCCTGAACGAGCAGCTACGACTGCGTCAGGGCATGACGACCTACGACCGTAGCGGCCAGGAAAGCCGCATAGGGCCGGCCCGGCCGGACACCGAACGGCGCTTTTGAGACCGGTCGCCAGGGCCGCCGGGATTAATCTAAAACTGTGATGATTTGCCCCGGAAATGCCCGGATCGCGTTAAACCACCGTTAGGCCCCGCCCGCACAAGGTTACCTTGCATCCGATCGGATGGCGCGCTGCCACCACAGGCATCCGCAATCGTCAGAATGGCGCCACGTCCGGCCCCACCCGGGACCGGTCCCTGAAAACCCCGGCGCAAAACGCGCCTCCAATAACAGGACCAGACACATGTCCAGTATTCTGACGAACAACAGTGCAATGGTGGCCCTTCAGACACTCAAGGGCATCAACAGCGACCTCGCCAAGACCCAGTCCGAGATCTCGACCGGCAAATCGGTGGCCAGCGCCAAGGACAATGCCGCCATCTGGTCGGTCTCCAAGGTGATGGAGTCCGACGTGAAAGGTTTCAAGGCCATCTCCGAAAGCCTTTCACTCGGGGAATCGACAGTCGCCGTCGCCCGCCAGGGTGCCGAAACCGTCACCGACCTCCTGACCCAGGTAAAGGGCAAGATCGTCGCCGCCCAGGAAGAGAACGTCGACCGCTCCAAGATCCAGACCGATATCGACCAGCTGACCAAGCAGATCGGGTCGGTCGTTGATGCTGCGCAGTTCAACGGCCTGAACCTCCTCAACGGCAGCAGCACCGATCCGGTGAATGTCCTTTCGTCGCTTGATCGGGATTCCTCGGGCAATGTATCCCGCAACGAGATCGAGGTCGGCCGCCAGAACCTGTCGGTGACCACGCCCACCACGGCGCAAGACTTCGGCACCACCGGCCTGGCCGACGCAGCGGCCGCCGAGGCGCTGATCGACAGCGCCAACTCGACCACGATCCATGACAACAGTGCGCCGATCGACGGCGGAACGTCGAATGCCTCTGTGGCCAACAACGCCAACGAGGTCATCACTATCGGCCAGGTCTCGGAGGGCGACAGCTTCCAGATCGACCTCGGCAATGTCCCGGTCAACGTGGCCGGCGGCGGCACGGCAACGGGCGCGCGGACGTTCGAATACGTGGCCAGCGCGACAGACGGCACCGCCGACGTGGCGCAGAACCTTACGAACCAGATCAGCTCGTTCTTCGAGGCGGCGACCGGATCGTCCCTCAACCTGTCCGCGACGGTGAGCGATAACCAGATCACCATCACCAACGGCGACAGTGGAACATCGAACGGGAACCTGGAAATCGGTCTGCGCGCACAGACCGGCGGCACTCCGGGCTCCTCCGCAGCCAGCGGCGGGCTGGGGGCCTTGCAGAACCTGGACGTCACCAGCGATGCCGGCGCCACCGGCGCGCTGAACGCGATCGAAGGCCTCATCCAGAAATCCGTGGATGCGGCGGCGTCATTCGGTTCGGCCGAAGGCCGGATATCGACCCAATCGGAATTCGTGAGCAAGCTGACGGATTCGCTCAATTCCGGCATCGGGTCACTGGTGGACGCCAACATGGAAGAGACCTCGGCCCGTCTGCAGGCATTGCAGGTGCAGCAGCAGCTCGGCACACAGTCGCTGTCCATCGCCAACCAGGCACCTCAGTCGATCCTGTCGCTGTTCCGCTGACGCCATTGAGGGGCGCGTGTCCCGATGCGCGCGCCCCTTCCATGCCGCCCTGGTCGCAACGACCCCGTCCCGAAAGGACACCAGATGAACGCCATCGAATTGGCCCGCCAAGCCTATGACCCGGCACAAACCACGCTGCGCACTGGCCGGTCGGCCGAGGCCCAGCTCTTCGGACAGATCACCGCACGTATCCAGACCGCGATCGACAAGGGGCCCGGCGCCTTTGCGCAACTGGCCGAGGCACTGCATGACAACCGGCGGCTATGGGGGGTGCTCGCGGTTGATGTCGCGGATGACGACAACAGTCTTCCCGCAACGCTCCGTGCACAAATTCTCTATCTCGCCGAATTCACCTTCCTCCACAGTTCCAAGGTCCTCAAGGAAGGGGCGGATGCCGAGGCCCTGGTCGAAATCAACCGGGCCGTCATGCGTGGCCTGAACGCGACCGGAGCCGCGCAATGAGCGGTCTGGTCCTCAAGCTCGGACCCCGCGAGAGGGTGTTGGTCAATGGCGCGGTGATCGAGAACGGCGAGCGACGCTCGCGCGTTTCGATCCTCACGCCCAATGCCAACATCCTGCGCCTGCGCGATGCCATCCGCCCCGAAGAGGCCACCACGCCCGTCCGCCGGGTCTGCTACATCGCCCAACTGGTCCTGTCGGGGGACGTGGATGCCGAGGAGGCGCGCCACCAGCTCCTGCGCGGGATAGAGCAGCTCAGCCATGCGCTGTGTGACCCGGACAGCCGCACCCAACTGACCGAGGCGACCGCGGCGCTGTCGGAAGGAGACTTCTACCGTGCACTCAAACGCCTGCGCAGCCTTTTGCCCCGGGAAGACAGGCTGCTTGCCACGGCCCAGGGCCTGTCATGAGCTTCCAGCCGGTTGTCCCGATCTCTGGTTATGCCGGCTGGAAATTCCTTGAACGGACGCTGGGCACCCAGCGGGCGGCCTTTACCGAAAACCGCCCCATCCAGACCGCGACCGAGAGTTTCCGCGACCGGATCGGCAGCATCACCACCGCAGAACAACTGGTCGGCGATCGCCAATTGCTTCAGGTCGCCCTGGGCGCCTTCGGCCTTGACGACGATCTGAACAACCGTTTCTTCGTGCGCAAGATCCTCGAGGGCGGCACACGGGACCAGGATGCCCTGGCCAACCGCCTGTCCGACAGCCGATACGCGAAACTTGCCGATGCCTTCGGCTTCGGCGAGATCGGCCAGCCGCGCACCCGGGCGCCCGGTTTTGCCGAAGAGATCATCGACCGCTACGAAGCGCGCCAGTTCGAGCGCGCGGTGGGCGAGAGCGACAACAGCATGCGCTTGGCCCTGAACCTGGAGCCGGCCCTGCGCGACGTGGTCTCGGCCAACCGGACTGGCGATGCCCAATGGTTTGCCCTCATGGGTAACCCGCCGCTACGGAAGGTCTTCGAGACCGCGTTTGGCTTTGCCGCCAGTTTCGGCAGCATCGACATCGACCAGCAGTTGGACCAGTTCAAGGCACGCAGCGAGGCGATTCTTGGCACGGACAGTCTCGAGACGATCCTCTCAGAGGGCAGCCAGGACAAGCTGATCCAGCTGTTCATGGTCCGCAACGAGGCCCCGTCCACATTCAACCAAGGCGGCGCCTCGGTGGCGCTTACCCTGCTGCAACAGGCCCGGATGCCCCTGGCCTAGGCCCGCAAGCAAGTCCCTGTGGCCACGCGGTCCTAGCTCCTGACACGGTGATCGCCGGCCGAGGTTGCATCACGCTTGCCCTCCGATTTGGGAGAGAGGGCGCGTTGCAGGGCACAGAATGCCGCCTTTGGCCCATGGGGAGCGGCTTCGGTGCAGAAACTGTCAAGGGACGTGTGGCAGGCGATGGCCTCGTCCACCACCTTGTCGCTTCCGGGTACATAAAGGCCTGACTGAATCATCAACTCCGACCGCGCGTAAACACCCAAGTGCCGCCGCGCCGCGGCGATCAGGCCGTTCTCGTGCGGGGTTGCGACATCCGGAAGTGACCGCGAGACGGAGCGCACCACATCGACCGCCGGAAAACGGCCACGTTCGGCGATGGCTCGGTCCAGCACGATATGACCATCCAGTACACCGCGGAGGATATCGGCGATCGGTTCCTCCATGTCAGAGCCGGCAACGAGCACGGAATAAACAGCGGTGATGTCCCCAGCCGCGCCGGTGCCTGGCCCCGCGCGTTCGCAAAGCGCAGCGATCCACGCGCCGGTCGAGGCAGGATATCCTCGCAGGTTGGTCGCCTCGCCCGCGGCACTGGACACTTCACGATGCGCCTCGGCGAAACGGGTCACACTGTCGACCAGCAAAAGCACATGCCGCCCGGCATCGCGAAAATGCTCGGCGACCGCGGTGGCCGCCGCCGCACAGCGACGACGAGTATGGGCCGGCCGATCCGAGGTGGCGGCAACGATAACGCAACGCGCCATGCCATCGGGACCCAGCACGTTCTCGATGAATTCCCGCAGTTCGCGGCCCCTCTCCCCCACCAGACCGATGACGATCACATCCGCCTCCACCCCCTGGGCGAGGTTGGCCAGCAGCGTGGACTTGCCCACGCCGGACCCGGCGAACAGCCCGACGCGCTGCCCACGGGCGAGCGGCAGGATCGTATCGAAGAGTGCCAGTCCTGTCCCGATTCGGGGGCCCAGCGCGCGTCGCTCGCCGGCGAGGGGCGCCTTGGCCAGAAGCGAGACAGGCACGGCGCCCTGGCTAAGCCTGCGCCCATCCAACGGCTGACCGTCGGGATCGACGACCCGGCCGATCCAGCCATCGTGCGGCGCAAAGGCCGGTGCGGGCATCAAGACTGCCCAGTCGCCCACCGACACGCCATCGGCCGGCCCGTCCAGCATCACGTGGGTTTCCGAACCATCCGCGCGGGTCACCATGCCGGTGTGACCGCCCCGAGCCAATCGGAGCCGGTCGCCCAGCGCGGCCCGGCCGGACAGGCCCCGCAAGACCGCCTGCGACCCGCTCACACCGATGACGCGCCCCACCGGATAGGTATCAGTCGCACGCTCGATGGCGGACGCCATGTTCACGAATTCAGAGTTTTGCATCGGCCTTCACCCTCCGTCTGAAAACCAATCCTTAGGGAATCACGCTTAAGCCTTCGTTGAAGCCAATCGAGGGAGAAGCCCCGATGTTCAATTCACTGGATGTACTCCAGACGGCCATGGACATGGCCCGACACGCCGGGGCACGGCAGGCCGTCACCGCGGCTAACCTCGCCAATGCCGACACACCCGGCTACCGGGCGCGCAGCATTGCCCCGTTTTCCGAGGTTTACGACTCCGCACCCACCGGAGGCCTTCACCGGACGCGCCCCGGCCACCTGTCGACCGGCCAAGGTTTCGGCAGCGCAGCGCGGCCCGAATTCACCGATGCCGATCCGGCACCGAACGGCAATTCCGTCTCGATCGAGCAAGAGATGCTGAGCGCCGTCGAGATCGGGCGCGAACACAGCCGGGCTCTTACCATTTACCAGCATTCGCTGGAGGTGTTGCGCCTGTCCATCGGGCGGAGGTAAGCGATGACCGAGTTTTCCGACGCCATGTCGATCGCCGCGAGCGGAATGAAAGCCCAGGCCAGCCGCCTGCGCCACGTGTCAGAGAACATCGCCAATACCGACACGCCCGGCTATCGCCGCAAGATCGTCGCTTTCGAGGAGGTGATCGAATCGGGCCGCGCCACCGGGTTGGTAGAGACCGGCCGGGTCCGCCTCGACCGTGCAGATCTTGAACGGGTCCACGACCCCTCGCACCCGCTGGCCGACGAGACCGGCAGCTACGAGGGCTCGAACGTGAACCTTCTGATCGAGATCGCGGACGCGCGCGAAGCCCAGCGCAGCTACGAGGCCAATCTCAAGCTATTCGACCAGGTGCGGCAGATGTCCTCATCGCTGACCGAAATCCTTCGCAAGTAACAACCAAGAGGAGACATCGAGGTGGAATTCACACCGATCCAGTTCGCCGCTCAGCAATACGCGGCCAACAAACCAGTCACGGCCCCCGGACCCGACCAGGACACCGGGGCGACCTTCGCCGACATGGCCTCGGAGTTCACCTCGACCCTGAAACACAGTGAATCCCAAGCCATGCAGGCCATGAACGGCGGCGCCGACCCGCATGCCCTGGTGCAAGCCCTGGCCCAGACGGAATTGGCCGTGCAGACCGCCGTCACCGTGCGAGACAAGGTGGTCGAGGCCTACCAGGAAATCCTCAGGATGCCTGTCTGATGATGAGTGAGGCCCTGCTCTATGACACGCTCCGCCAGGGGCTGTGGGTCTCTGTCGTGATCTCGATTCCGATCCTCGGGGTTGCACTGGCCGCGGGGCTTGTCGTGGGCCTCTTCCAGGCACTGACCTCGATACAGGAAATGACACTCACCTTCGTGCCCAAGCTTCTGACGATCGTCGGCATATTCTGGGTCACGATGAACTTCATGACCGAAACGCTCGTGACCTTCTTCCAGGCCACGCTCATCCCGATCATTGCCGGAGGCTGAGCCATGGAAAACGCAACCTACACCACACTGACCCGGCAATCCGGCCTGATGCGCGAGATGCGGATCGTGGCCAACAACATCGCCAACAGCGCGACCACGGGATTCCGGGCCGAGGGAATGATCTTTTCCGAGCATGTTGCGGCGCTGGGTCCGGACACGCCCTCCTTGTCCATGGCCGGCGCGGCCGTCCGCGAAACGGTGCAGACCCAAGGCAGCCTGACCCGGACGGGTGGACCGCTGGATCTGGCAATCGAGGGAGATGGCTTCTTCCTGGTCGAGACGCCGCAGGGCGAACGCCTGACCCGCGCGGGGGCCTTCACCCCCAACGAGAACGGCGACCTTGTCACGCCACAGGGCGACCGGGTGCTCGACGCCGGCGGGGCACCCGTCTTCGTTCCCACCAACGCCGGCCCCGTGGGCATCGCCCCCGACGGCACGGTCAGTGCCGGCGGCCAGCCCGTCGCCCAGATCGGACTGGTACGCCCGGCCGACCCCAACGGCATGATCCGCGAGGACGGGGTGCGCTTCGAGGCCCGCGGCGGTTATGAACCCGCACCCGGGGCGAAGATGGTCCAGGGCTTCCTTGAACAGTCCAACGTGGACCCGATCCTCTCCGTCAGCCGCATGATAGAAGTGCAGCGGGCCTACGAACTGGGCCAGAGCTTCATGGACAAGGAAGACGAACGCATCCGGGGCGCGATCCGCGCCCTGGGAAAGTGATCTAGCCAACCCAAGGAGGCAGCAGAATGCGTGCCCTTCAAATCGCCGCTGCGGGCATGACCGCCCAGCAGACACGGGTCGAGGTGATCTCGAACAACCTCGCCAACATGAACACCACCGGCTACAACGCACGGCGGGCCGAATTCGCCGACCTGCACTACCAGCAGGTCCAGCGGCCCGGTACGATCAATGCCAGCGACGGCAGCGTGCTACCGACCGGCGTGCAACTGGGCCTTGGCGTGCGGCCCGCGGCGGTCTCGGTCATGCTCTCGCAAGGATCGCTGGCCGCGACCGGTGGCGACCTGGACATCGCGATCGAGGGCCAGGGCTATATCGAGGTCACGACGCCCGACGGCCGCCCTGCTTATACCCGCGACGGTGGGCTCAAGCTGACCGGCGACGGCCAGGTCGTCACCTCGGACGGCTACCCGGTGGTGCCCGATATTACCATTCCGCGCGATGCCCGGTCGATCTCGATCAACCCCGAGGGCGAGGTCTATGCCTATTTCGCCGACCAGGTTCAGCCTCAGCTGCTGGGCCAGATCAGCCTGTCGGGCTTCGTCAATCCCCGCGGGCTCGAGGCGATCGGATCGAACCTCTTTCTCGAAACGCCCGCATCGGGACCGGCCGCCGTCTCGGCCCCCGGACAGGACGGGCTTGGCGTGATCCGCCAGGGTTATCTCGAGGAGAGTTCGGTCGATCCGGTCAAACAGGTCACCAATCTGATCGCGGCCCAGCGCGGCTATGAACTCAATTCCAAGGTCATCACCGCCGCTGACCAGATGATGAGCGCCATGGTGCAGATGCGATGACACGCCTCATGATCCTGCTGTGCCTGTTGTCCGCGCCGCTTGCCGCCCAGGACGCGGAGCGGACCGTCGTGGCCGCGCGCACGATCCCGGCCAAGACCCTGATCGACCCAGACGACCTGCTTCTTCGCCAGGTGGCAACGCCGGGGGCCGTCACCGACCCGGGGCAGATCATCGGCCAGGAGGCACGCGTCGCTCTTTACGCGGGGCGTCCGATCCGAAGCGCGGATATCGGTCCACCAGCCGTGGTCGAGCGCAACCAGATCGTCACGCTGGTCTATGCCCGCAATGGGCTGGTCATCCGCACCGAGGGACGCGCATTGGACAGGGCCGGGCCGGGCGACGTCATCCGCGTGATGAACGTCATGTCGCGGCATTCCGTTCGCGCCCGAATCAACGAGGAGGGGGTCGCCCATGCCACCGACTAGACTGATTGCCGCCAGCCTTGCCCTGCTGTGCATGATCGGCTGTGGACGCATGGCCGAGATCGGCCGCGCACCGAACCTGTCTCCGGCTGCGGCCTCGGACGAGGCCACGGCGATGATGACCTACGGCCTGGGCGAAGATCTGCAGCGGCAGGCCCCGCAGACCGACAAGCCCTCGCTCTGGACCGGAGCGCGCGGCTCGCTGCTGGGGGACCGGCGCGCGATGCAGCGCGGCGACATCCTGACGGTAGTAATCGAGATCGACGACAGCGCAACGATCTCGAACTCCACCGGCCGGTCGCGCTCCGGCTCTGAACAAATGGGCATCTCGGCGCTCTTCGGCCTCCCCCAACAAGCGCAGGAAGGTCTGCCAGAAGGCGCGAACCTCGATCCCGGCGTGCAGACCAACTCGTCCTCCAGTTTCAATGGCGACGGCTCTGTCCAGCGCAACGAGCAACTCGAGCTGAAGGTCGCCGCCACGGTCACGCGTGTGATGCCGAATGGCGTGTTGGCCATCGAGGGCCTGCAGGAGGTGCGTGTCAATTTCGAGCTGCGCGAGCTTCTGGTCTCGGGCTTCGTCCGCCCCGAGGACATCACTCGCCAGAACGAGATCACCTACGACAAGATTGCCTCGGCGCGCATCTCCTATGGCGGCAGAGGGCAGATCAGCGACATGCAGCAACCGCGCTACGGCCAGCAGGCCGCGGACATCGTGCTACCATTCTGAGGGACCATCATGGCCAGGATTCTTCTGCCACTTCTTCTTCTTGTCATGGGCCTCGGCGGGGGTATCGGGGCCGGGCTCTTCCTCGCCCCGCCCCCGGCCAAGGAAGAGGTGGTGGCCGAAGACCCCTGCGGCGTCACCCGTTCCGCGAACAAGCGCGACGGCGCACAGGCGCCTGACGAGGACGGCGCGCCGATCACAGACGGCCGCGAATATGCCAGGCTCAACAACCAGTTCGTCGTGCCCGTGGTGCAGGAGGGCAAGGTCAGCTCTCTCGTGGTGCTGTCACTCTCGGTCGAGGTCGAAACCGGGGCCAAGGAAAACGTCTTCGCCCACGAACCCCGGCTGCGCGATCTCTTTCTGCAAGTGCTCTTCGACCACGCCAACATGGGCGGCTTCAACGGGGCCTTCACCGCATCATCGAACATGAAGCTGCTGCGTGACGCCCTGCGTCAAACCGCGATTCGCCACGTGGGCGGCGGCATAACGGATGTCCTGATCATCGACATCGTCCGACAGGACGTGGCAGGTTAGGGCGTGTTCTACGCGAGTCGCGGCGTGCTCTAAAATCAGCGCGCCTTCTGCCGAGCCTGTGCCTGAAGTTTTACTTGCATCGCTTCGGCCGCCTGGAGCTTGCCAAAGGCCGCGGCGAGATCGGCGCGACGCGCCTCTTTCTCTTGCAGCAACCTTGCAAGCTCCTCGTTGAGCCTGCGGCGACGCTGTTCGACCCAGGTGCGCCAGCGCATGTTCGCCCCGGCCATGGCAGTCGCCGACACCTCTTGCCCCGCCTCGGGGACAGGCGGCCTGTGCAGGGCGTCCAACTGGGCCCGAACCGCTTCGATCCGACCCGAGACCTCGGCCAATCGAGCCTGTTCCGCCTGAAACGCAGCTTCCAGAACCTCTTTCAGGCCCGCCAGCCGTGCCGGGGTCAGGCTCATTTCCGGGCCGCCTTTCTGACGCGTTCTGCGAACCGGATAGCCACCGCGACCGCTTGGTAGTGATCGGGACGGATTTCCTGATCGATTTCGACGGTGGCATGTAGCGCCCTGGCCGTGGGCGGGTCGGAATGCACCGGCACGCCGTGCTCGGTTGCGACCTCGCGGATGCGCGCTGCCAGATGGTCAACGCCCTTGGCTACGCAGACAGGCGCGCTGCCAGCGCTGCGCGGCCATTTCAGGGCCACGGCGTAATGGGTCGGGTTAACGATGATCACGTCGGCTTCGGGGACATCCTGCAACATCTGGTTGTTGGCCACCTCATGGGCTTTCTGCCGCCGCTGCTGCTTCATCTCGGGATCGCCCTCGGACTCCTTGTGTTCATCGGTCATTTCCTTGCGTGACATGCGATGTTTGCGCAGATGCTCAGCCCGCTGCCAGGTGAAGTCGATCCCGCCCAGAGCAAGCGCAATGACCAGAACGATCGCCAGAAGCCCCATGGTGAGACGCAATAACTCTGCGGTGACAATCCCCGGATCAAGGTGGATGGTCATCAGGATGCGTGGCATCTGCCCGGCCAGGTAGACAAAAAGAACGACCGAGTAGATCGTCAGCTTGACGAAGCTCTTGAGAAACTCGAACAGGCCTGACCGGCCGAATTTCTGCTTGGCCTGGGCAATGGGCGAGACCTTGTTGACCTTGGGTGCCAGCTTGCCGGGAGCAAAGACGAACCCGCGCTGGGTCAGGATCACCAGGATGACCACGGCGATGGGCAGCATGAAGAACGGTACCAGCGCGCGCCCGACCGACAGGATCAACCCGCCCGTCATTGGCGTGCCAGTGCCCGCGAAGACAAGGTGAGATAGTTCGCTCGACCGGTCCAGCAGGGTCATGAGGGCCCGTCCGGTGGCCTCCAGCGCCGGGCCACCCAGCGCCAGTCCGGCCACCAGCAACCCGGCATAGGCGGCCGCGGTGTTGAGATCGTTCGAGCGCGGGATTTCGCCCTTCTTGCGCGCATCCTCGAGCTTCTTCGCGGTCGGCTCATACTGCTTGTCATCATCCTCACCGTCCTCGCTCATGGAGCACCTGCTAGCGGAGCGTCCAGAAAGCTTCGCAGTGCATCCGCCCAGACCGACAGCAGGATGGGTGCTGAAAGAAACAGCAGCACCAGCCCCCCGGCGGTGATCGCCGGGGCGCCGACAAAGGCCACCATGAGCTGCGGCATGGCACGGTTGATGACGCCGAGCGTGACATTGTAGAGCATGGAAGCGATGACGAAGGGCGCGGCCAGGGTGAAGCCCAGTGCGAAGCTGCGCGCCACCTTGCCCACCCCCGCGATGGTCAGCATCTCGGACGGGATCATCCGCCCGGGTGGCACAAGGGCGTAGCTGTGGATCATGTATTCGGCGATGGCCACGTGGAGGCCCATCGTGGCCGCCAAGGCCAGGCCGGCCACCACCAGCACATGCGCCATGGCCGGCTGTGGATCGACCCCGGCGCTGCCGCCGAATATCTGTGACAGCGATGTGGACTGCGCCGCGATGGTGCCAGCGATCTGAAGCGCAAAGATGAAAAGCCGCAGCATAAGCCCGAAAAACAAGCCGGTGACAGTCTCGGCCAGAAGGATGCCGACGGTAATCTCGTCCGGGCGCGGGACCGCGGGCAGGATGATAAGGGTAAAGGCCAGCGCCAGCCCCAGCTTGACCCGCACGGGGACGGACCGTTCACCGAAGACTGGAAGCAGCGCCATCATCCCCGCCACACGCAGGAAGACGGCGAAGGCGGCCACCAGCGTTTCGCGCCCGAGGCCAAGAAGCTCCGGCGGCAGGCCGATCACGCTGGCACCAGGCCAACCAGGGCCGGTTTGGCGTCGATCCCGATCTCCTCGAATGACAGGACAGGGTTCGAAACACCCTTGGCCATCAGGACCGTGCGCAAAAACCGACGGCGTTTCATCGAGGTGACAATGGCCGGGTAGGTTCCGGCCTGGCCAGCCGCGGCGACCTTTTCCGAGATCGAGGTGGCCAGCCGGTTGAATTCATCCGGCGGCAGGGCGATGTCCCCGCCCCCCTTGTCAGAAGGAATCTGGTAGGTGGCGAAGGTGTCTTCCCATTCGGGGGCAAGCTGGACCAGCGGTATGGTCCCGTCCGGGCGGCGCAGATCCGACACCAATTGAAAGCCGAGGCGCTGTCGCACGTGTTCGGAAATACCCTCGGTACCGGGATAGAGCTGTCGGCCTTCGCCGACCGCCTCGATGATGGTCGCAAGGTTGCGGATCGAGACACGTTCTTCCAGCAACAGGCGAAGTACGGACAGCAGGATGTCCATGGGCACCTTGTCGGGCATCAGTTCGTCCAGCATCTTTCGGTTGCTTTCGGCCCGTGCAGGGTCGCTCAGGTTGACCATCTCGTCGAGCAGCCGGCGCAACGCGCGCAGAGTCAGCAATCGGGGGAAATTCTTCTTTATGGTCTCGAGCAGGTGGGTGGCCAGCACCTCTGTTGGCTGCACGGTCGTCAAGCCGATCAGGGCCGCCTGGTCCTGGTCCCCGGGGTCGATCCAGCGGGCCGGGGCGCCGTAGACGGGTTCCTTGACATCCTCGCCAGACACGTCCGGGTCACCCGTGCCGGACAGAAGGGCCAGCACCTGGTCGCTGCGGAGGGTGTCCCGAACCTGTTCGACGCCCTGAACAAGAATGCGGTAGCTTCCGTCGGGAAGTGCGGCATTGTCCGTTAAGCGGATCTCGGGCAATAGCAACCCGTATTCCGTGGCAACATGGCTGCGCATGTTGGAGATGCGCACGTCCAGCCCGATGCCCGGGTCCAGCACCATGTCGACAAGGTCGGGCGCGAATTCGACATGGATGTCGTCGAGGTCCAGAAGGTCGCCCAAGCTGGGGGCATTCACGCCGTCCTGTGCCGTTTCCGGGCCTTTTTCAGGCGGGGCCTCGGCCCGTTTTGCGGCCGTGTGCGCGAGCCATGCCGCGCCACCGAGCACCAACCCACCCAGGATGAAGGGTAGAAAGGGCAGACCCGGCACCAGCGCAAAGAGACCCATGAGGATCGCAACGGTGACCAATGCAGGGGGATAGCGGCCCAACTGGCCCACCAGTGCCATGTCCACCGCGCCGCTGGCCCCACCGCGCGCCAGCAGCAGCGCCGAGGCGATCGAGATGATCACCGCCGGGATCTGCGAGACCAGCCCGTCACCCACGGTCAGGATGGCGTAGGTCTCGAATGCGGTTCCCAGCGGCATCCCGTGAATCACCGTGCCCATGATCAGGCCCATGACAAGGTTGAGAAAGGTGATCAGCAACCCGGCGATGGCATCACCCTTGACGAACTTGGAGGCACCGTCCAGCGAGCCGAAAAAGGTCGTTTCAGCCTGTTCCGTCTCGCGCCGCTGCCGGGCCTGCTCATGGTCGATGGCCCCGGCACTCATGTCGCTGTCGATGGCCAGTTGCTTGCCGGGCATCCCGTCCAGCGCAAAGCGGGCGCCAACCTCGGCCATACGGGTGGCACCCTTGTTGATCACCACGAAGTTGACGATCAGCAGCACCCCGAAGACGACCAGCCCCAGGAACACGCTGCCGCCCATGACGAAATCCGCAAACCCCTCGATAACGTCGCCGGCGGCATTCGTCCCGGCATGCCCGTTGCCGATGATCAGCTTCGTAGACGAAACGTTGAGCGAAAGTCGCAGCATGAGCGATGCCAGAAGGACCGTCGGAAAGGCCGAGAAATCCAACGGACGCTCGATGAACAGAGTGACCGTGAAGATCAGGATGGCCAGCGCGAATGAAGCTGCTAGGCCGATGTCCAGCACCCAGGCGGGCATGGGCAGAATCATCATGACGATCACCGCCATTAGCGCCAGCGCGAGCAGGATCGTCGGCCTGAAGATATCGGACAGCGTGATCGCCGGCACGATCAGACCCCAAGGAGGGCATCGAGCCCGCGGACGCGCCGATTGTGCGTCCCAATCGGCCTGCAGGTAGGAGCAGGCAGGGCCGGGTGGCAGCCCCCTGCGAACGGGGGTCGAGGGATCAGTCGTTGGATTCTCATCTAAGCGCTTTCTGCTGCCTGCTGTCATGCCGAGGCTAGACCGGGACGGTTACCAACTCGTAAGCCGTCGCGTCTTGCCGCGCCGGACTTACCGTGTCGATTGGTCCTGGGTTGCCGCAGGGAACCGCGCGAGCAGTTCGTTGACCGTTCGCCGTGTTTCCCGGGCGCGCTCAAGTGCAGAGCGGCGCGCGGCCAAGTCCTCCATCCTAGTCATGTCAGGCCGGATCAGGGCCTGTTCGCCGACACGCCGCAACAGCGGGTCTTCGGACGTCGCCAGTCGGTCCCAAGCGCCCGCCCGGAAATCGGTCTCGGCGTCAGGGGTGTCTGGCAGGGCGCCGAGGGCAGCCCGGTCGTCACCCATGGCAAAGAGGGCCTGAGCACGCAAGCGTGCGGCACGGGCATCCGTCATCCCGCCCAGGTGCTGCAAGACATCCTCGTTCCGGCCCAGTTGAAGAGCGGCCTGGGCACGCAGGTAACGCCGTTCGCCCATGGCGCTGGCAGAGGCACGCCGGGCCATCAATTCGAGTGCCCGTTCCGGGAACCCCAGATTCACCAGACGCGCGGCCAGCCTGTTCACGGTCCCTGAATCCAGGTCTTGCGGCACGTCCCCAAAGACCATTTCAAGAAACGAGGGCGCCGCAGCGGAGTCGGCCACCCCGTTGAAGAGTGTATCGGAAAGCGTCCGGCGCTCGGACCTGGGCCAGCGGCCATCATGGCGGGCGAGCAGCCCCAGCGCCTCATCCCACTCTGCACGGGCGACATGAGCGCGCAACATGATCGACGCAAGGCTCAATTCCGTCTCTGTCCCGGCATTTTCGCGCAGTAACGCGGCACCCAGGGTCATGTCCCCCTCTTGCGGCAGGGCCCCAGTCTCGAGCGTCAGGTCCAGAAGCCGGATCAGGGAGGCGGGCTCTGTCCGGCCTGCGGCACCGTCCAGCACACCGAGGGCGGCTCCGATATCTCCTCCGGCCTCCAGTAATGACGCCCGCATCCGCACAGCCGCCGGGGTTCGGGCCGCGTCATGACCATGAATGGATTCGAAAACCAGCGCGGCGCCATCGACATCCTCAGCCTCGAGAAAGGCCCCAGCCATGCGCGTTGCCAGTTGCGCCTGTAGCGGCTGGGGAAACAGCCGGAAGGTACGGATCACGTTGTTGCGGTCCAGCGCCTGCAACGGGGCGGTGCCCGACAGCAGGCGCCAGGGGGCCGCATTGTTGTCACAGTCGGCCTGAGCGGACAGCACGGGATAGGTGCCTTGCAGACCGTCCACCAGACGCGCCATCTCGGACAGCGCCGCGCGCGCCGGGTCAGCGGCGCGACCGCGCTCAAGCGTTGCCAGCGCTTCACGCCCGAGGCCAAAATGAACATAGCCCCGCGCGAGCCTCAGTATCGCCTGCTGGGACGGGCGGTCGAATTCGGTCACGAGGCCGTTGCGCAGGGTCGCGATCTGCTGAGAGAAACCCGTATCATCGGCCCAGCCGGCCACATCGAAAACCTCGGGGGCGAGACATGTCGGATCGACGGCATCGGCCAGAGCGGCATTGAGGGCCACGAGTTCGCGGTCGAGCGCGTTGCCCACGCTCAGGCCCGGTCGCGCCGCACCCGGCACAGGGGGGAGAGGCGCAGCCGATTGCGCCCCGCTGGATGTCTCGGGCGGATCTTGGGGCGGGGGTCTCATCTCGTCCTTCGAGGCGGTGGCGCTCTCGACGGACGGCCTCAGATAACCGGCTGAAACGGCGCGGGCGACCTCTGCCGCCATGGTAGCCACCCGCGGATCGGCAGCGGGCGCGTCCGGCCCGAAAGAGAAGGCCCCGGGCAAAAGGAAAGCCCTTTCACGTCCGGTCCAGTCCCGAGCCAGCGGCAAACGGATCGGACTGGTCGTGAGCTTGGGCGGGCCGAGCCCCGCAGGGTCAGGGCCCTCGACAATATCGAGCACCAGCCGCCCGGGCCGCCAAAGGAAGGGGTCGACGTGGCAGGGATCACAGGCGAGCCGAAGCGACAGGACACCACCACCTTCATCCGTGACGGCATCGAGGCGCTGGCGGGGAAGCCTGTCGAATATGCCGGACGTGTCGAACGCCGCCTCAGGGTCTGACAGGCGCAGGCGGGCGCCCGCGCTGTGTGTCTCCAGCTGCCACTGGGTGCCATCGCCAATGTTCAGGACAAGGCGCGAGAAACTCTCGTGCTCACCCGAGCGAATCGCGACGTTTTGCGCCACGGCGGACACAGCGCCAAGCAGGAGTGCCAGGCAAAGCCACAGAACCCTCATGCGGCTTCCTTTGTGGCCTTCAGCGCCGCCTCCAGGTCCAAGAAACTGGGTCTATGATGCCCGGGTGTGTTCTGTCGGCCCACCTCGATACAGATGTTCGGCGCATGACGATGCAGATTCGCGACCAGCACCTCGCGGATCAACTGGTAGAAGTGCGCATCCTCCTCGATCACGGATTTCACCTTGTTGGCGAATGGCCCCATGAAACCGTAGGCGAGAAAGACGCCCAGAAAGGTCCCCACAAGGGCACCCCCGATCATCTTGCCCAGAATCTCGGGTGGCTGGTCGATAGAGGCCATTGTCTTGATCACGCCGAGAACGGCGGCGACGATCCCGAGCGCGGGGAGTGCGTCGGCCACCGTCTGCAGGGCATGAGCCGTGTGCAGCTTGTGATGCAACGAGGCCTCGATCCGCTTTTCAAGCACCTCCTCGACCTGATGCGGGTCATCGTAGTTCATCGAAGCGGTGCGCAGCGTGTCACAGATCAGGGCAACAGCCTCGTCATCGGCCTGGATTCGGGGGTAGCGGGCGAAAATGCTGCTCTCCCCCGGGGCCTCGATATGTTCCTCCAACCCCACGGGGTTGGCCCGGGCCAGGCGGATCAGTTCGAACAGCAGGCACAGCAGGTCGCGGTAGTCCTCGTTCTTCCATTGAGGGCCCTTGAAGACCTTTCCAAGGTCCTTGAGCGTATGCTTGGCGATCGAGCCGTCATTGGACAATGCGAAAGACCCTATGGCCGCACCTCCGATCATCATCATCTCGAACGGCAGGGCCTTGAGGATCATGCCGATCTTGCCACCTGCAAGCATGTAGCCCCCGAACACCATGACGAAGATGATGATGATTCCCACGATACTGAACATGAACTTCGGCCTTCCACGATCACTTCATGACGAACGAGTTCTGCCACGTGGATCGTTAATTCTTTGCTGATCCACCAGTGACGTGGGCCTATTCCGTTGGAACCCGGGCGTTGCGGCCAGCGATGACGACGCTGATGGAATAGGCCGTTGCAGGCTCCAGCCCGGCCATGACGGCGGCCGCCGTATCGGGGCGCATCCGTGCCATGAAACCAGCGGCGAATTCCGGGGTCATCTCCTCGAAGAGCGCGGCGGCCTCGGCCGGCTTCATGCTTTCGTAGACACTGACCAGGTTTGTTATGTCGCCATCATTGGCTGTCTCGGCCGTCGCGATCGTTGCCTCGAGGCTTTCTTCGGCAGCACGCAACTGTTCCAGGTGTTCCCGCACTTCCCGCTCGGCCACGCGCAACGCCTGCATCCGATCCGCAACCTGGGACTCGCGCGTGCTCAAACGCTCCTCGCGGGCCTGAAGCGCCGCCAGCAGTTCCTCCGAAACTGCATCATTGCAATCGGCGGGTGCCTCGCGGGGGGCCTCCGGGCTTCCGGCCAGCATCTCCTCGGCCTCGGCCAACGCCGGACCGGCACCGATGGTCAGCCGCAACGCCGCCGAGAAGAAAAGCATACCGACAAGGATGCCCAGAGCCGATGGGGCACGAGGGGTCATGTCCGCTCCTTGGTCTTGTGTTCGGATTGGCTGAAGAAGGGCGAGATCGGGGTCTCGTCCCGCACGGGCCGGGGCAGGTCGTGCAACGAGGCGATCAGCAATTGCAGCTGCTGCGCCGCCGTCTCGGCACGTTCGGTTTGACGGACCAGGTCATCCGTGGCCCGCTCCGAGGCGGCCTCGGTCTGCTTCAGTGCCGTAACAAGGTCGTCGACTTGAACCGACAGCACGGCAATTGCCCCGCCCAACCCCTTGTCGAGGTCTGACAGGCGCCGCAGCCGCCGTGACAGCGTCAAACAATAGAAACTTGCAGCCAGGGCCCCGGCCGCCAGCAGGATATCCGCGATCATCGCCATCTCTCGCGCCTTTCTAGTCCAGTACGAATTCCATGATCAGAAGGTCACGCACCCGACCTTCGCCGACGACAACCTGTACGCGCCGCAGCATCTGGGCCCGGAGCCGGGCCAGAGCGGCGGGATCCTGCAGTTCCTCGACCGCGACGGCGCGCAGGTAGCCGTTAAGCACGTCCATGATGCGCGGACGCAGCGTTTCGACCTCTTCGACCTGGTCCGGCGCCACTTCCAGTTGCGCGTTGAACCGCAGGTGGGCCGCCGCCGCCGATGGCGCGAGGCTGATGATCACGGTGTCCAGCGGCACGAACGCCAAGGGATCCAGCGGCTCTGCCTTGGCTGTCTCTTCCTTCGGCTCGGCGCCGCCGATACTCGGCACGCCGTCCAACAGGCCCATCTGAACCGCCGCGAACCCGCCGCCACCACCCCCGATTGCAAGCACGACCCCCAGGATCAGCGGCCACCGGGGCGCCTTCTTCGGCTGCGCCTTTTCTTCGGCCAATCGGTCGGCGGTTTCGTCGGTCATGCAGCGATTCCCTTTTCAGACGCTGTCCCTCAGATAGCCCCGGACTGACTAACTGATTGTTAAGGCTGACCGACCTATTCAGGTCTCCGCGGCAGAACGCCCGCTGACATCGGAGAACTTCCTTGGATTCACCCTCGTCCCTCTGGTCGAAACTCGATATGCGCCGCCGGGTCATCGTCATCGGGGCCACCGTTGCGGTCTTCGTGGCTGTCCTTGCGTTGGCCCGGGCCAGCACCAGCGCCGAGATGTCCCTGCTTTACGCGAATCTCGACAATACCGCCTCGGGCGAGGTCATCATGGCCCTCGACCAACGAGGCGCGCGCTACGAGGTGCGCGGCACCTCGATCTTTGTGCCCGCCGACCAGCGCGACAGGCTGCGCATGACCCTCGCCACAGAGGGGTTGCCGGCCAACACCACGCAGGGATACGAGATCCTCGACAATCTTTCCGGCTTCGGCACGACATCACAGATGTTCGACGCCGCATACTGGCGCGCAAAGGAGGGCGAACTGGCGCGCACGATGCTGGCCAGCCCGCATATCAAATCCGCCCGGGTGCATATCTCCTCGCCCACCGCGCAGCCCTTTCGCCGCGATCAGAAGCCGACGGCCGCGGTGACGGTCGCGACGATCCTCGGCCGCCTCGACGCGGGGCAGGCGGACGCGCTGCGGTTTCTGGTCGCCTCATCCGTTCCGGGGATGCTGCCCGAGGATGTCGCGGTGATCGACGGCGCCAAAGGCCTGGTTCAGGGCGGGCAGGACCCGGCGGCACCCGGCGCCCAGGACGACCGCGCCGGAGAGATCCGCGCCCGGGTCGAACGCCTTCTGGCAGCACGCGTAGGACCAGGCAATGCCGTGGTCGAGGTGAGCCTTGAAACCGTCACCGAGACCGAATCGATCACCGAGCGACGGATCGACCCGGAGAGCCGGATCGCCATCTCGACCGAGGTCGAGGAAAGCACGAACACCGCCGCCGACAGTCGCGGCGGGGATGTCACCGTCGCCTCTAACCTGCCTGATGGTGATGCAGAGGGCGACAGGGGCACCTCGAGCAACGAAGCATCCGAGAGCCGGGCGATCACGAATTACGAGGTCTCCGAGACGCAGCGCGAACTGGTTCGGGCCCCCGGAGCCGTGCGCCGTCTGACCGTTGCCGTGCTGGTCAACGCGGTCGATACGGCAACCGACGCGGGCGAGGTCCAGCAAGCACCCCGCGCCGAGGAAGAGCTGGAGGATCTGCGCCAGCTCGTGGCGGCGGCCGTGGGGTTCAACGCTGACCGCGGCGACGAAATCACGATCCGCTCCATGGCTTTCGAGCCGCCCGCCGAACCGGGACAGGCCACTGGCACCACTGCGGCGTCGCCGGCACCGCTGGACGTGATGCGCCTCGTCCAGACCGGGGTGCTGGCCCTCGTCGCGCTGATCCTGGGGCTTTTTGTTGTCCGCCCGATACTGGCGGGGCGGCGGACCGGAGGCACGCAGGGTGAAGCACGGCTGGACGACAGCGGCGCGGCCCCGACAACCGGATTGCCCGCCCTTGCGGCACCACGCGACCGGGCAGAAGCCGGGAACGGAGACCCGGTTGAGCCTGCACCCGATCCAGCCTCCGACCCGGTGGACCGGCTACGCGACCTGATCCAGGACCGCCGCCAGGAGGCTGTCCAGGTCTTGAAATCCTGGATGGATGATACCAACGGCGACGAGGCTGGACGATGAGCGGCGCACCGCAGTTCGAAGACTTCGGCGTCCAATCCGGGTCCGCTGCTGAAACGGGCCCGTCAAAGCGGTATCTTGCCGGGTTCGAGGATGGCGTCCGCGCCGGCCAGCACGCCGCCGAGCTACAGCATGGCCACCTGAGCAAGGCGCTCGTTGCGCATCTTCAGAACACCGAAGTCACTCGGTCAGAGGTCCGCGAGGAGTTGCTTGAGGCGATCGCACCGGTGATCGAGCAGCTGTTTCAGAGGATTCTGCCCGACCTTGTCTCCGAGACTTTCGTGCCGCGTCTTGCACAAACGATCCAGAACTCCATCGCCGAGGCCGCGGAGACACCGCTGACCCTTTCGGTCAGTCCCTCACAGCACGAATCCGTCGCGGCGGCGCTGTCCCGGGCGACGGTCCGGGTCGTTGCAGACCCAGAGGTCTCGGAAGATCAAGCGCGATTCTCCTGCACAGAGACGGAAACCCTGCTCGACCTGCCCGCGTTGACCCGTCAATTGCAGGACGCCCTGGTCGCCCTGCTTCCAGAAGAAAGGACAAGTGCCAATGGCTGAGCCGACATCATCCGACCACCCGCTGCACGACCTGCCGATCGAGATCACTGTCTCGGTGGGGCGGGCCCGCCCCTTGGTGCGCGACCTGCTGTCGCTCGAAGAAAAGGCCGTGCTGCAGCTTGATCGCAGGGTAGAGGACCCGGTCGAACTTTTCGTCGGCGGCCGCTTGATCGCCCGCGGCCAGCTCGAAGAGTCAGAGGCGGGCAACGGCAGCATCGCCGTGCGCCTCACCGAGGTGGTCTCCGGGGGGCTGTCCCTTGGCTAGACGCAGCTCCGCGACCGCCGCGGTGCTGGTCCTGGGGCTTGTCGCTCTGGCCGGACCGGCGTCGGCACAGGACCTCTCCATCGACTTCGGTGCCGACGGGTCCCTGACGACACGATCAATCCAGCTGATCCTGCTGCTCACGGTACTCAGCCTTGTGCCGGGCATCGCGATCATGATCACCTGCTTTCCTTTTATCGTAACAGTTCTGGCTATCCTGCGCCAAGGCATAGGGCTGCAACAATCGCCGCCGAACATGCTGATCATCAGCCTGGCCCTGTTTCTAAGCTATTTCGTCATGGAACCGGTCTTCGTCACCGCCTGGGCCGCAGGTGTCGACCCGCTGATCGAGGGTGCGCTGACCGTGGAAGAGGCCTTTCCCCGCGTGATGGAGCCCTTTCGGGCCTTCATGGGCAGTCGGGTCGACCCGGGCACCTTCGAGGATCTGGCCGCGCTGCGCGACACGGTTCCGGCGCAAGCGCCACTCGAGTCGGCACCGCTTTCTGTTCTCGTGCCCTCCTTCCTGCTCAGCGAGATCGAGCGCGCCTTCCAGATAGGCTTCCTCGTGTTCCTGCCCTTCCTAATCATAGATCTGGTGGTGGCCGCCGTGCTGATGTCCATGGGGATGATGATGGTCCCGCCGGCGATCGTCTCGTTGCCGTTCAAGCTTGCCTTTTTCGTGGTCGCAGACGGCTGGAGCCTCATCGCGAGCAGCTTGGTACGCAGCTATTTCTAACCATGTGCGGGGCGCGAGGCAGAGCAGGAAGCTGTCTCTCGTGAATATGTTCACAGATCCCGGTCAGCCTGTTCTACTCGGCGCCGAATTGGGATCTTCTGGTGACGGGCCGGGGTTTTCTCCAAACCTCGACGCCCGGAGCGGCGGTCACGCAACGAGCCTTTCAAAAGGCCCCGGGACCGGCCATCGGGCAGATCGTGTTGGGGTCCGACAGTTACTCGTCACACTTTGGGCACCTTGATCCTATTGCACAACAAAGTCCGCATGCAGGGCCCCAGCGGCCTTTATGCTCTTGAGGATGTCAATCATGTCCCGAGGCGCGACGCCCAGCGCGTTGAGCCCCGCGACGACCTCGGAAAGCGAGGTGCCCGCTGGCACCTCGGCCATGGCCAGCCCGGGATCCTCCTCGATCTGGGCGTTCGTGCGCGGCACAACCACCGTTTCGCCCGGGGCGAAAGGGTTTGGTTGTGCCACCTGCGGCGCCTCCTCGATGCGCAGTGTCAGATTGCCCTGGCTGACGGCCACGCGCGAGATTCGCACATCCTCGCCCATGACGATCGTTCCGGATCGCTGATCGACGACGACGCGGGCACGACGCTCGGGTTCGACCAGTATGTTCTCGACCCGCACCAGAGCATGGGCAGGCGAGGTCGCCCCGGTCGCGTCGATGTCAAGTCGCACGGTCCCCGCGTCCAGCATCGTTGCAACGCCCCGGCCAAAGTTGCTGTTGATCGCCGCCTCGATCCGGGCCGCCGTGGTGAAGTCAGGCGTACGCAGGGCCAGCCGGATGATCTTGAGACCGGCAAACTGGAAATCGACCTCACGCTCTACCGTCGCACCGCTGGGGATGGTTCCCGAGGTGGGCACCCCCTGTACTACCGTGGCTGCCTCACCTTCGGCCGAAGCACCACCGGCGATGATCGTACCCTGGGCGACCGCGTAGATTTCACCATCAGCGGCATTGAGCGGGGTCATGACAAGAGTTCCCCCAAGCAGGCTGTCCGCGTCCCCGATGGCAGAAACGGTAACGTCAATGGAACTGCCCGCCCGGGCAAAGGGCGGAAGGCTGGCTGTTACCAGAACGGCCGCAACGTTGTTCGGTCGGAACTGTTCACCGGTCACGTTGACACCCAGGCGTTCGAGGATGTTCGACATGATTTCCTCGGTGAAAGGGGAGTTGCGCAGCCCGTCCCCGGTGCCGTTCAGGCCGACGACCAACCCGTATCCAACAAGATCGTTCGAGCGCACACCATCGAATTCCACCAGGTCCTTGAGACGGACAGGAGTTGCGCCGGCCAACGACGCCCACGTGGCAAGTGCGAGGATCATGGCAAGAAGGCGGGTCAACGAAGATACTCCGTCAGGGACAGGCGCGACAGGCGCGCGGTCAGCGTATAGTGGGTCTCGAGTTGCAACTGGACCTCTTGCAAGTTCGATGCGGTTTCATAGGGATCGGCCGCGCTCATGTCGTTACGGGCGATTTCCAGCGCGGTCTCACGCGCGGAGAGACGTGCTGAGGCCTCTTCGACCCGCGCTTCGGCTGATCCGACGGAGGCGCGGAGCTGAACCAAGTTCCCCGCGCCGGCGATGAGGGCCTCGCCGGCATGTCGCAAGAGGCCAGCGCGCTCCGTATCGGAGAGGCTCAGACCGGCATCCTCGGCAATAGTCCCCAGGGCCGCCGCCTTGAGCGCTCCCCGGATCGCCGGATGGTCCGCCCGGGCCTCGATCTCGAGCGCCGTCCCTTCGCTCATGGGCCGCGACAGGTTTGTGGTCGTGCTTCCGCCATAGGCCGTTGTCATGAAACCCCCGGACGTCGTGTCGAACCAGTCATCAACGGCGGCAATGACCCCGTCCGCATCGACTGCCCCGGACGCCGCGGCCAGGATGGCGTCGAGCATGTCGGAAGCGGGCGGCAAGGGGGTCTTGTCCGGCTCTGCCCCGGCCAGCACCGAATGGTCGGCGAGGCGCGTGTTCAAGGCGCTGACCATGCCCTCGAAGGCTGTGCGGGCCTCGATCGCGGCGGTTGCCCGGTGCGTCGGGCCCGACTGCGGCGAGACGGTCAAGAGTGTCTCGCCCGCCGTTGCCCCCGCATCCTGCACAGCGCCCAGTGCGGTCTGCATGACCGAGAGCATGTTGGCGGTTTCGTCCAGCGACCGCCCCCGGGACGCCAGGAGATCGAGGTGGCGTCCGGCGTCGAGGTAGCGCTGCTGGTCGCCCCCCAAGTGGGTCGTCAGATCGGCGATGCGCCCGGTCGCAAGTTCTTGCGCCAAGGTATTGAGCCGCTCCTTGAGCTGGCTGTTGTGCCGCACGGAAACGAGGTGCTGGCTGAGATCACCGATTGTCGTCAGGCCCATCTTCAAAGCTCCATCAGGCGGTCGATCATGGCTTCGACGGTCTGAACCAGCCGTGCGTTCGCTGCATAGGCTTGTTCTACGCGCAGAAGCATCTGCATTTCGTGGTCGGTATCCACGCCGGTCATCGCCTCGGCCTCGGCCAGAGTCGCCTGACGGGCATTGGTGAAGCCAAGCTCTTGGTCGGCCTCCACGCGCGCTTGGCCGATGCTCGACTGGATGTCGGCAAAATGGCCGGCAACACTGCGAGACGATCCACTGCCGCCAATGGGCTGACTGGATGAAAGTGCCGCGCCAGTGGCCAGCAAGAGGGTGCTATCGCCCGCCGCGCCCGGCGCGGGTGCATTCAGACCGTCTCGCAGCCGCCGGGTATCGCCATTGCGGGCCGGGTCTACAGCGGCGTTTACCTCGATGCGTCCAGCCAGCCCGGTGGTGTTCAGAGGATCAAGGGGTTGACCGGCATCGGTAAAGAGCCCCGCATCCATCGGGCCGAGGGTCGGATCGACGGAACCGCCCTGCATGCGTTGAATGAGATGGGCGGCCGCATGGTCAAGCTTTTGCTGTGCCGCGACCAATGTGTCGTCACGTGCCACGAACGCCGCGCCAAGGCTCCCGCCGGCGAGCTTGCCAAGGCCGTCGGCAGCGATGGGAACACCGTCGACGGAAATGCCGACCAGGCCGCCGCTTGACAGGGTCATGTCGGCAGTGACAACCGGCGTATGGGCAAAGTCGAACCGCTTGGCCGGGCCATCGACCAGCATCTCGCCGCCGGGTGTCATCAGGGCAATGCGGCCATCGGGGCGCGCCAGCTCACGCATCGGAACGATGCCGGACACTTGGTCGATCACCCTCTGGCGTTGGTCCATCAGCGCCGAGGAGTCGGCCCCGACGTTGAGGCTGTTGGCGATATCTCCGTTCAGTCGTTCGACCTGTTCGAGCGCGGTGTTAAGCTGATCCACTTGGGCAGCAATATCGGCATCCGCCCGGCGGCGCAGCGACTGTACCCGGTCCGTGGCCGTATTCAGCGCTCCGGCCAGGTCCTGCGCCCGATTTTGCACCTGGTCGAGGCGCAGGGACGAAGACGGGTCGGTCGCGGCATCTAAGAGCGATTGTTCGAGCACCGTGACACGGCTGGACAGCGCATCCTGCTGACCCGGTGCGCCGAAGATCGCTTCGAGCCTGACGTGCAGGTCGACCGTGGCCCCCGCGCCCGAAACCGCGGCATCGGCAAGACGCCGGTCCCCGATCACGGCCTTGTCAACTACCCGTGTCACCTGGCCGATCTGCACGCCACTCCCCCGCCCGCCGATGGATGCGGCGTTCAAGTCCAGTTGGCGTCGGCCATAACCTTCGGTCAGCGCGTTGGACACGTTCGAGGAAACGACCTCGGCAAGTCGGCTTGCCGCATTCATGCCGCCGACCGCGTTGGACAGGGTATGTGACAGGCTCATGCCGGGACCTCCACCATCAGTTTACCGCTTTATGTTCGTCGTTTCCTGGAGCATTTCATCGACCGTCTGGATGACCTTGGCGTTGGAAGAATAAGCCCGCTGGGTCTGGATCAGTTGGGTCAGTTCCCCGGCCACATCGGTGGCCGATTCCTCGCGCGCGAAGCTGACCACGTCACCCGTGGGTCCATCGCCCGCATCCCACAGGAAGAACGGTCCGCTGTCGGGCGTGACGGTGTAACTCTGGTGGTCCTGGGTCAGCAGACCATTGGGATTGGGGACATCCACCAGCGGGACCTTGTAGATCAGCCGGGACATACCGTTGTCGAAATAGGCATGGACATTGCCGGTCGGATCGACCTCGACCGAGGTCATATTGCCTACCGGCGAGCCGTCCTTGGAAATCGAGACGGGCGCGAATGCATCGGAAAGCTGGGTCAATCCGCCCGGATCGCCCAGCGTACCGATATCGATATCGATGGGCCCGCCATCGACGTTGACCTGGACCGTGCCGGCGGCGGCGTCGTAGGGTCCGCCGCTGACATCGGCAACCGACAAAAGCCGCCCTCCCTGCCCCCGCGTATCATCGAAGGACAAGGTGTATTCGCCGACAACCGCCCCGCCGGAGGCGCTGTCTTCGAGGATCATTGTCCACTGGTTGGAAGCACCGGCACCCGGCACCGTCGGCACGAATGTGATCGAGAGGCTTTCGGACTTGCCCAGGTTGTCGAAATACTCGACCGAAAGCTCCTGCGTGGCACCGGGCGCACCGGCCTCGGTCTCGGTGGCGGGCAGGTTCATCGCCAGGTCTATGGCGGTCGTGGCATTGCCGAAGAACTGGTTCGAATTGATCTGAACAGGTTCCAGGCCACCGGTGGTATCCCGGGGGTAGGTTGGCACTGTGCCGTCGGGATTCGCGGCCCAGCCCATCAGGGTCAACCCGCTGGAGGTGGTCAGGTATCCGTCGGCATCGGGGCGGAAGGACCCGGTCGAGGCCAGCTTGAACGGCAAGTCCCCGCCGGCGCCTATGGCCGAGGAATCCGACACCGGCAGCATGCCGCGACCGCGCACGGCCAGGTCCGTCGCGTTTTCGGTCGAAACCAGGGGGCCGCGCTCGTCTATCAGGCGCTGGGTGGTGGCCCGAACACCGCCTGCGGAATAGCTTCCAAGGCCGCTGTCGATGACCATGGAATGGAAATCCGTAACGGCGCGCTTGTACCCGTATGTCGAGGAATTCGCGATATTGTCCGAGATGGTCGCCAATTTGCTGGCATTCGCGGCCAACCCGGCGACACCGGCATTGAGCGAGGAGGAGATTGTCATCTTATTGGCCTTTCTGTCACAAAACGCACATGCGGTCTGATCCCTTCCTACCGCCCTGGCGATTAACGGCAGGCTAACGTCTAAAATGCGATGCGGTTCGCCAGGCCCTATCGCCCTCGCAGGAGCGTGATCTCGATCCGGTCATTGCGGATAGCCGAGCCATCGGCCGTTGCCGGTTCGCGGTTGGCATGCCCCGTCAGCCGCGCCATCCGTTCCTCGTCCAGGCCAGCGGAAACGAGGCGCGCACGCACCGCTTCGGCTCGGCCGGCAGAGATGTTCCAGACGGGATTGTCCGCCAGGACCAGCGGCTGGGTCCGGACATGCCCGTCGATGGCGATCGGGTTTCTGACCATTTCGAAAACCGGCGCGAAGCTGGTCAGCAGTTCGATCATCACGCGAGTGGGTTCGCTCGTGTTGCCCCGGAAGATCGGCGCGCCCTCGCGCGCGAAAATCTCGACGATCAGCCCTTCGTCCGTCACCCGGGTCACGACGTGGCGCAACGCTTCCATCTGGAGCAGGCTTTCGCCGCCCACACCCATGAGCTTCCGCTCGACCTCGCGCAGGACCGCGACCTCGGCAGCGGCTTCGGCGGCCAATTGGTGTCCCTGAACGCGCAGTCCAGCGGCCTGCCCGGTCCCGTTCCGGGCAAGCGCCTGGTCCGACATGATGCTGTCTCCACCGAACATGTCGGCCCCGCCGCCTGACACGCGGTTGACCGGCACGGTGGGTGAGAAATAGTCCGCGATACCCTTGCGTTGCTGTTCGGTAGTTGCGTTGAGAAGCCACATCAGCAGGAAAAAAGCCATCATGGCCGTCACAAAATCCGCGTAGGCGACCTTCCAGGCACCGCCGTGATGGGCATCGCTCGCGACGACCTTCTTGCGTTTCACAATAATCGGCGCGTTGGACTTGTCGCCCATGACCTCACCCATTTTCTCACCCGCGTTCGGAGTAGCAGGGCAAAGGTGAAAACGGGCCTAACCGTTCAAATACAACCTATTCCGGCACACGCTGGTAAAGCTCGTCGGGCCCGCAGAACTCGGCCAGGCGATAACCGTTGGCCCGCATGATCTCGCTGAGCGCCAAGTCGCCGGTGTTGTTCTCGATCGACCAGAACTCGACACTGTATTTGGCGAAATCGAAGGACTCCAGCACCGGGATCTCGCTTCCTTCAATATCGAGCGAGATCAGATCGGGCGCAGTCACGCCGGTGTCTGCCATGATCCGGGCCAGCGTGCGGGTCTTGACGGAGATTCGGCGTTCCTTGTGGCGCGCGTCCGCACGCACCGTCTGGAGCACCCTTGCGTCATCGGTTTCGGCCAGGCCACTCATCTGTGTGTAGCCCTCAACAACCTCGATGAAATCCGCCTCACCCTCGGACGCGGCCACTGCGACACCATGGCAGGGACAGCGCCGCACCTCCTGCGCTTTCTGCAGTTGCGCAGGCACGGGTTCGACCAGTGCGCCCGTCCAGCCACGAAAAACCTCGAGAAAGAAAGTGTTCGACCCTGTTACGCCGTCATACCCACCAATATCCAGGAATGTGCCGCCACGTTTGCGTTGCATCATCATGTCGATCACCAGGTCCTGACCGGCCTGCGAACTGTAGTGATAGCCTCGGTCCAACATCCGGCGGATCTCGTGCAGGCGGCGGACCATGGGCGCACGGCGACGGGTTTTTTCGGTCTCCAGCAGGCCGGAGAGGCGACGCACCTCGGCGAAAAGGGACCGACGCGCCTCGACAAGGACATCATCGCTCATGTCTGGGCTCCATGATCAGTGTAGGATTTCTCCTCGACCAGGTCGGATCCCAGCAAGGTGTTGATCTGTCTCTTGACTTCGGCCCGGCGATCGTTGGTCAGGTAGACCGCACGGGCCAGTTCTATGAACGCGGGGCCGAAATCCTGGCGGGCCTCACAAGCCCGGATATCGTCCTCGATCTGCCAGAGACGAGCGTTGATGCAGTAAAGCGCCTCGTACAAGGCGGAAAGCGGAACCTCTTGAGGCAGATATGCATCGGCGGTGGCCTGCAGCGCCGCTTGCTCGTGCAGGACGTTGGCCAACTTTTCCTGGTCCGTGATGTTCTCGATTTTGAGGCGTAGGATGGTCAGCTTGTCGATCAGTTCCGCCGGGGCGGTGGGCACCATGATCCTTTCCATCGCCTCAGCCTCCTGTCACCCGCTTGCGCAGGGCCTTTTCGACCTTCGCGAATACGCCGTCCCAGTCAAGCGGCCTGTCCTGCCGAAACAGCCGCATGGACGGATACCACGGCGTCGTCTCTCCTGCATGGGTATAGACCCAGAACGGATCCCAGTGAAGGATCACCCAGGTCGGAAGACCCAGAGACCCGGCGATATGCGCCGTGGCCGTATCCGAGGTGATGACCAGGTCCATCTCCTGCATCATCGCGGCGCAATCAGCGAAATCCCGGTCTGTCCCGGCAGCGTCCAGGATGAAGGCGGAACTACCGTCCGAATGCAGGTCCTGCAACCGCGATCCTTTGTAGAGAGAGAAAAGCTGCACGCCGGGTATGTCCGCCATGGGCAGGAAGGCCCGGTGCGAAAACGAGCGAAATACATTACCTTTGTAGGTGGCCGAACCCGACCAGACCACGCCGACCTTGAAGCGGTCGCGATAGGGTGCTGCGATCCTTCCTGCCCTGTCCCTGCTGTCAGACGGCACGGTCAGGCGCGCAGGCGGAGGTGGCGCACCGCGATCGGCGGAGCCGAAAGCCGCCATGGGCATGTCCATCAGTGGCATCCAGTTGTCAAAGCGCGCATCTCCCCGGGTCGCGGTTCCCACCCAGTCGGCCCCATCCAGATCAGCGAGCAGACGGGCGACGGGACTCTCGGCCAGGACATGCATCCTGACCCCCATTTGGGCCAGAACAGGGACGAAACGTGCAAAAAGGATCGCATCTCCGAAGCCTTGTTCAGGCAGGACCAGCAGCCTCTTGCCCGCGATGGGATCACCGTCGCGCCATTTCGGCAGGTCGAGGGTCTTCGGCGTCATTTCCGGGCTGCGCCAGCGGGCCCGATAGCTGCGGAAACCAGGGCCATACTGCCCGGCGCCAAGCTGGGCAAAGGCCAGTTGCAGCTCGATCTCGTGATTCTGGGGATACTGCAGCACCTTCGGCGCCAGATAGTCGATCGCCGCCTGGTAGTCCCCCTTGCCACGCAAGCAGCGCCCGATCATGGCATGATGCATCACCCGCGACGGGTGCTGTTCCAGCACGGCCTGCCGCAGCCGGATCGAAGCGTCGTAGTCCCCAAGGTCCGACAGGATGTTGGCGCGGTTGTTGCAGATTACGGGATCATGGGGCGCCAGTGCGTGGGCGCGATCCTGGGCACGGCGGGCCAGCTGGTGCCTGCCCTGCGTCCGCAGCAGCGCCCCGAGATTGGACCAGATGCCCGCATCGTCCGGGTGCGCCGCCAGATGGGCGACGTAGCGCGCACGCGCCGCCTCAAGCCGGCCCGCGCGGTGCAGGGCCCGGGCGGCGTCGGGGATGTTCCCGTTCTCTCCTGCCACTGGATTAGCGCCCGAGAGCCGTGCGTCGGGTCACGTCCTGCAGCTGCCAGGCGACTGGCCCGTTCATGTCACACATCCCAATCCTGACTACCCCCGCATCAAGCACTGAATCCCAAAGCGCCTGCCAAGTCAAAACGTCTTTGACCGCGCGGATCGCGGTCGCGTGACCGACACTGGCATCCCGCCAAGAATGCCCCATATCCTGTTTGAGAAAGGATCGCGCATGACCGACTATCGCAAGACTCCCGACGCCATCGCCAGGCTTTCGCCAGAGCAGTATCGCGTCACCCAAGAGAACGGCACCGAGCGGCCCTGGACAGGGCCATACCTGGACAACAAGAAACCGGGTATCTATGTCGACGTGGTCTCGGGTGAACCCCTCTTCGCATCCTCGGCAAAGTATGACTCGGGCTGCGGCTGGCCCAGTTTCACCAAGCCCATCGAGCCTGAGCATGTGGCCGAACTGACGGACAACAGCCTTGGCATGGTGCGCACGGAGGTGCGCTCGGCCCATGGCGACAGTCACCTTGGCCATGTCTTTCCCGACGGTCCGTCCAGCCAGGGCGGGCTGCGCTATTGCATCAACGGCGCCGCCCTGCGTTTCATCCATCGTGACGAGATGGAAGCCAAGGGCTATGGTGCCTACCTTGACCAAGTGGAGGATATCTGATGGCTGAAGACCGTGCCGTCCTTGCCGGCGGCTGTTTCTGGGGCATGCAGGACTTGATCCGAAAATTGCCCGGCGTGATTTCGACCCGTGTCGGCTATACTGGCGGCGACGTGCCCAACGCGACCTACCGCGATCATGGCACCCACGCCGAGGGTATCGAGATAATCTATGATCCCGAAACGCTCAGCTACCGGCGGGTTCTTGAATTCTTCTTCCAGATCCACGATCCGACCACCAAGAACCGGCAGGGCAACGATATCGGGACGAGTTACCGCTCGGCCATCTATTACACCGATGCGCGGCAGCGTGAGATCGCGCTGGAGACCGTCAAGGACGTCGAGGCCTCGGGCCTGTGGCCCGGCAATGTCGTGACCGAAGTGGAACCGGCAGGCGATTTCTGGGAGGCCGAACCATTCCACCAAGATTACCTTGAGAGGGTGCCCAACGGCTATACCTGCCACTTTCCGCGACCTGAATGGGTGTTGCCCAGGCGAAACGCGGCGGAATAGTCCCTATTCCCCCAAGGTGATGATATGGCCGCCCGCAGCCCGGGCGTCTTCGGCATCATGGGTAACCATGAGCACCGGTAGGTTGCGGTCTCGGGCCATGTTGAAAACCAACGTCCGGATCTGTGTCCGACGGTTCGTGTCCAGCCGGGAAAAGGCTTCGTCCAGCAACAGGGCCCTTGGCTGCGACAGCAGCACACGTAGTAATTGTACCCGCGCCGCCTGTCCCCCCGAAAGCGTTGCCGGGTCTCGGTGCGCGAAACCTTCCAGCCCGATCTCGGAGAGCGCGGCGACGACGGTCGCCCATCTGTCGGCCCGTTTGCCGCCCCGCTCCATGCCAAAGGCGAGATTCTGTCCGACGCTCATGTGTGGAAACAGGATATCGTCCTGATAAAGGATGCCTACATGACGGCGGTGTGGAGGCAGGGAGGTGATGTCTTCCCCATCCAGAAGAACCCGCCCTGTCGCGGTGAAAGCCCTGTTCAAGGTGCCGGTGACAAAGGCCAGAAGCGTGGATTTTCCGACGCCAGAGGGCCCCATGATCGTCATGACAGCGCCCGGGGCGATGGTGCAATCGGCCACGATCACCATCTGCCGACCATCGGTGATGCGGACAGCATCCAGCTTCAATCCCTCAGACATGCAGCCCCCGCCTGTTGCGCCACGCCATAGCCGGCACAAGGATCGCCAAGGCGAAGGGCAGCAGGGCAGCAAGGGTCTGCATCAGGCTGTAGACACCGATTGCCCGCCGGTCCCCGCCCGAGGCGAGGGCCACTGCCTCTGTCGTCAGGGTGGCGACACGCCCCCCGCCGATTAGCAAGGTCGGCAGGTATTGCCCGACCGAGACGGCCATGCCGACCGCAACAGCGGTCAGGATCGGGCGCAACAGCATCGGCAACCGCACTTGCCAGAAGACACGCCAGGGCGCCGCCCCGAGGGTGCCGGCGACGACCGCGTTGCGCGGGTCCCAGGCGCGCCAGGAATCCCCGAGCGACAGGAAGACATAAGGTAGCACGAAGACCAGATGCGCGAGGATGACCGGGCCGCGCCCGACGTCGGCCCCGACCGACAAAAGCAGGTTCTGCAGCCCTGGCAAAAAGGCAGTCTGCGGCACCAGGAGTGGGAGGTAAAGCAGCCATAGCCCCCTCGTGGTCAGGGTGCGGCCGCTGCGATGCTCGGCCTCTAGGCATCCCAGCACCAGCACCAGCGCAAGACCGGTGGCGGCCCCGGCAACAAGGAAAGTCTCGGCGGCCGCCTCCAGCGTGCCAGGCCCATGCCTCTCCCAGTTGCGCAGGGTGAAACCTTCAGGAAACGCGTTCGGAAAGCCCCAGAACCCGGAGATGGACCAGACGAAAAGCCCAAGCAAAGCCAGCAGGGTCGCCATCGCCGAAAGAATGCCCATGCAGATCCCGCCGATCCGCAATACCGGGTCGAGTCCACCACGTTGCCCGGCCTCGATCCAGATCCTGCCCAGCCACGCAAACCCGATCTCTCCCAGCCGCCAGAACCCCAGCGCCCCGATGACCAGTGCAAGCTGCAAGAGTGCCCCAGCCGCCGCGACCAGCCGCATCGACAGATCCGGGTCGCCCATCCATTTGACGATCTGAACAGACAGGCTGGGCGGCCGGGTCGGGCCAAGGATCATGGCCACGTCGACGACACTCATGGAATAGGCCAGCACCACGTAAACCGGCAATCGAATCTGCCGGTAGACAGCCGGAAAGACACACTTGAGCCAGCCGGTCACCCTGTCATACCCGAGTGTGCGCGCTGTTTTCAGTCTCTGCTCCTGCTGAACTTGCCCCAAAGCCGCAAGCGTCATCAGCAGCAGGAACGGCACTTCCTTGGTGACAAGACCCGCGGTCATGGCCAAGCCCGCCGGGTCCTGGATGATCAGAAGGTCAGGCGGCCGGTCCCAACCGGTCAGCCAAGGCGACGCGAGGCGGGCGAGCCAGCCCGATGGGGCGATCAGGAAAGCCACGCCGAAAGCAGCCGCCGCATGTGGTACCGACAGGATCGGCGCAAGCACCCGCTGCAACAGCGCGAAGGTCCGCGTGCCCGACCATCCGGCGGTGACCAGAACAACGATCAGCAACGACAGCACCGTTGCAAGAACCCCGGTGCTGACGGACAGGCGAAGGGCCCGTTCGAGGCCGGGCCAATCGAACAGAGCCCGGATAGCCTCGAAAGACGGCCCGGTCAGACCAGCCCCCGGAAGGTGCCCAAGGGCCGGGATCAAGGCGCCCCACAGCCCGGCCACTACCGGTCCAATCATCACGACCAGCGTCACAAGGGGCACATGGCGCAGCACGTTAGCGGGCGGTACCGTAACGCGTGGCCCATTCCTCCGCGATGCGCGTCATCCAGCTGGGATGCGGCTCGGCCTGCACGTTGCCCAACTCTTCGGGGGACAGGGTCGCAATACCAAGATCCAGCGCCTCGAAGGCGGCGCGATCGTCCCGGGGGATCTTGTCCATGTCCAGAACCGTACCATAGCCCAGCACCTCGGGGTCTTGGGCGCGCAGCTGCGCCTCGGGCGACATCAAAACGTTTGCCACGACCATGGCTCCCGCAGCGGACCCGGAGTTGTAGGGGATCGCCACGAAGCTGGCATTGCCGATGGTACCATTGTCCAGCACGAAAGTGCGTACGGTATCAGGCAATTGGTTGTTAGCAATGGCTGCCGTCGCCTCGCCTGGGCTGAAGGAGATCGCGAGGTCTATCTCGCCATCAGCGATCAGCTGCAGCTGCGCGGGCCCGCTCTGGGGATAGGCACGCCCCTGCCGCCAAAGGTTCGGCGTCAATTCCTCGAGAAAGGACCAGAGCGGCGCGGTGACCGCGTCATAGTCGACCTCGGTCACGGGCTTTTGCAGGACCTCGATATCATCGGTCAGGTCCACCAGGGCCTGTTTGAGGAAGGTCGTGCCAAGGAAATCCGGCGGCTGCGGATAGGTAAAGCGCCCGGGGTTCGCCTTGGCCCATTCCAGGATCGCGGTCATCGACCCGAACGGTTCCGTAATGTCAGCAGTATCGTACATGAAGACCACCTGCGCCATGGCCCAGGGGCTTTCATAGCCCTCTGTAGGAACCGTGAAGTCGGTACGCACCGTCTTGCCTTCAGTGTCAACATAGCCCCAATTCGGCAATTGCTCGGCGAAGGGTCCGAACAAGAGGTCCGCCTCTTTCATCGCCGCGAAATTGGCGCCGTTGATCCAGATGAGGTCGATCGCGCCGTCACTGTCTTCACCTGCCTGCTTTTCACTGACCACGCGGGTAACGGCGTCGGCCGTGTCGGTCAGCTTCACGTGCTCCAGCGTCACGCCATGCCGTTCGGACACACGCGCTCCCACCCAAGCGATGAAATCGTTTGTCGTGGTGGAACCGCCCCAGGCGTTCCAGTAGACAGTCTGGCCATCGGCCTCTTGAAGCACGGCCTCCCAGTCGGAGGGGTCCGGCGTGGCGGCGGCGGCCATGGGAAAGGCCAGGGCGGCGACAAGTGGCAGGAATCTCATGCGTGGTCCTCATTCGATGAAAAGGCGGTTCGGGCAGCCAGGATACGCAGGGCCGCGGTCACAAAGCAAAGGGCGCCGAAAACCCAGGCAAGCGGGGCGAATGCCCCCGAAAAAAGGCATAGCAGGACAAAGAACAGAATCGTTTCCGTCCCTTCCAGCAAACCGTTGGAGAAGTAGAGCGACTTGACCCCCTGCGCCGCCGTCTCGAAGCCGTGTTTTTCCGCCAGGATCGCGTAGCCCAAGAAACTTGTGCCGTTGACGTAGAAAGCAGCAAGCAAAAAGGCCCCGGCCAAACCATTTTCCGCCGGGTCCAGAAAGACGAAGGCCAGCGGAACAGCGCCGTAGAACAGGAAATCGCATGCGATATCAAGGTAGCCGCCAAAGTCCGTCTTGCGGGTGGCGCGGGCGACGGCCCCGTCCAGACCGTCCGCGATGCGCGAGGTCAGAAGGGGAACAAGCGCCCAGAGCGGTTGGCCCAGCGCGATCAACAGCGCCGCCAGCAGGCCCAGAGCCAGACCAATCAGGGTAACAACATCTGCCCCGACACCTATCTTGGCGATACGCCGGCCCACCGCAGTCAGCGGCGGGTCAATCAGTTTCCGGACGGCGGCGTCAAGCATTGGCACTCCTCGCTGCGGCACTTTTCGCGAAGACGGGCCCCCGTGGCAATCCGGTGGCAATCCGCTTGACGCGAAAGTGAGCGGGCCGTGTCACGCACAATGAAAAACGGCCACGCTACGAGGAGCGTGGCCGCCACGGTCAACTCGGGTCACTGGCCTATTCGGCGGCCATGTCCCCGCCAAGGCTGGCGAGATAGGCATAGATGTTGACGGCATCTTCGGGGTTACGGACGCGCCACGACATGCGGGACCGGGCCCGGTCATCGCCCGTGGCCTCGCGCAGCCAACCGGTAGTGTCCTGCAGGTAGGCAACGAAGTTCTCCTCGTTCCAGACCATGCCTTCCTCGCTCAGCTGCTGGATACCCGGACCATACCGGAAATCCTCGACCGAGGCGATCTGCCCACCCGCAATTCCATAAAGGTTGGGTCCGGTGCGCATGTTCGGGCGACCGGCCAGCACCTCGCCCTCGTCATCGACAACGTTATGGCAAGTCACACACTGACGGTTGAAGGCCTGTTCTCCGGCGGCGGCATCGCCCGAGGCAGCGTGGCTCTCCGCGAAGGCAGGGGCTGCAAGCATGAGGGCTGCGGCCGTAATTGCGAATCTGGTCATGATGTCTCCTAATCTGGTGGCTGATTGTCAGTTCGACTGAATCTGCACTGGACTCTAATCGGAATTGCCCAGCAATCCAGCCCAAACCTGATGGTGTGGGCAAGGTGTCGCGGCTAAGCCTGTTCGACCCAGATACGCGCAAACAGACCTCCCTCATCATGGGCGACAATATCGTCACGCCTCATGCCCGCCGCTTCAGCGAGAAACGGTCCGGTATCCGAGACCATAGCAACCAACCAGCGCAATTCATCGTCCAGCACTCGACATTCAGTTTGAATCCGTTTCAACGACTCTCTCAGGACCGGGTTGCGACCCGAGGCACCGGCAGAGCGGTCGCAGTAGACACCTGCGAACGGGTTGTTGATTGATAGCGCCTGTTCGCTGGCCGCGAAGTTGACCACGGACCTCACGGTATCGAAGACCCTAGTCATGCTGCTTCCCGTCAGGCCTCGAGCGATCAGCGCGTCACGAAAGGCGTCGGCTTTTTTTGGTGTATGCGTCAAGGTATTGGTCGCCACAGGCGTCTACGACGTAGCCGCAGGCCCTCTCAGCGGACCAATGGAAGGTGGCAGGACGACCTTTGCCTTTGTTGAGATCGAGATAGATGCGGACGGCCTCCGACAACCGAACAGATGCAGATGAAATCGAGGGGGAGGGATGACCGGTCACCTCCCCAGCCACACCCAGCATACGCAAAAGGTGCTTACCTAGAAGCCCTTTATCGCGACACCTCAATTGGAACCAGTATTCGTCCAGTTGCTCCGCAGCTTTCCTTGCCCTGGTCTCAGCGATCCGGGCCATTCTAGTGCGAAGCGAATATGCGATCCGGGATGATTTGTAGTGGCTCCGAAGGTCCTTCGGGATGCGACGACTGAAGTAGAAAACTCCAAGCTTAAGGAAGGTGAAGTGGCGTGAAATGGTCTCAGACATGGTCTACGGCTCCTAGCAGCTGCGAAAAGCTGTAGGGAAACCAATGTTTTGCCTGATTGGGTGGTGCCGCTGAAGGGACTCGAACCCCCGACCCCATCATTACGAATGACGTGCTCTACCAGCTGAGCTACAGCGGCCACGGCGCCCCTTTAGCACCGGGGCGCATCCAAGGAAAAGGGCTATTTTTCCGGCTTGGTCGCCACTTCCGTTGTGTCCTCGATCAACTCCGCGTCCTCGGCAGGTTTGGTTTGCGTCGACGCCGTACTGTCCAGCTGACCGACGATAAGGGGCAACATCTCGGTGCCACCAGGCATCGCGACCTCGCCGACCGGTGGGCGGCGCCAGGTCAGGGTGTCGAAAGCCTTGCAATTCGTGCAGACGGGGACCCAATCGGCATGGATCGTGTGGCACTTGTCGCAGATCCATTGTGGGCCGCGCGGCGCTGTCAGGGCCTTGGTCAACCAGCCGCGCACCACGGTATCCGGCTTGCCTTCGCCGCGTTCGATCGCCGCCATCAGCGTCAGGCTGCGGGCCGTCGGGTCGGTCTCGATGAGGTCGCCCAGCGCACGGCGGGCCTCGGGGAAGTCCTCGGCCGCGATGTGCAACTCGGCGAGGAGCATTCGGGTTTCGGGGTCCTCGGGCCTAACCTTGAGCACCGGCTTGAACCGCTTGATGCGCGCCTGCGGATCTTCCTCGGGAGCAATCGCGGCAAAGGCGCGGGCCAGGTCCGGGTGAGGGTGGCTGCCCCAGGTCTTCTTGATGAGCCTGGACGCCGCCCGCGTGTTGCCTTTGTCGACATGCACTTTGGAGGCCATGACCGCAGCAGGGATCAGTTCGGGCGACAGGCGGTTGGCTTCGAGGATCGTTTCCTGCGCCTTGGCCTCTTCGCCCTTTTCCAGCATCTCGCTGGCTTGCGACAGGGCAAGTACGGCATCGCGTCGCGTGTGAACGTCGCGCGGCAAAGTCCCTGTCTTGAGCTTGATGCCCAGGGTCTCCCGAGCACCCTTCCAGTCCGCCGTCTCGGCCTGCAGGCGCAACAACGTGTCCTGGGTCTCTTCGTGGCGCGGCTTGAGGGCAAAGGCCTTCTCGGCCAGCTTCATCGCCGTGTCGGTATCCCCATCCGAGAGTTTCTGCTTCATGATCCCGCGCACGCCGACGAAACGGGTTCGCTCGTCCTCAAGCAGCTTGCGATAGGTGCGTTCGGCCATCTTTCGGTCGCCGGCCATCTCGGCCGCTTGTGCAGCCAGAAGGTTCGTCAGGTGGGGCTTGCCGAGATATTTCTCTGCCCGCGATGCCTTGGTCATGGCCAACTGCCCCTCGCCAGAGGCGAGCGCCATCATCCCCTCGGACAGGGCATCAAACCCCTTGCGTTCGCGATTCCGCGAGAAGTAGCGCGAGATCGCGGTCTCGTCCCCGTTGAGAAACTTGAAAGAGGCCACCAGAAGCCCCGCCAGCTTGAAGCCCAACCAGACAAGCGCGATAAGCAGCCCCAGGACGACGACAAGTTCCAGTACACTCATCGTCATGCTGAAGCCGGCCACGTCGATCACGACCTCCCCTGGCACCTCCATCAGCAGCACGCCGCCATAGGTCAGAGCCGTCACGAGGACCACGAAGGCCAAAATCTTCACCAGGGACCAGATCATCGGGGCAGCCTCAGTTTGTGTTCAGTGATTGGGACAGATCGGAAATCGCGGCCAAGGCATCGGCTCGGGCCTGCGCCTTGCCGGTCCAGCCAGTCATTTCGGCGCGCGCAACTTCGGGGAGGGTGGCGATTTCGGCCAGCGCATCGGAAAGACGGTCCTCTTCGACCGCGGCCTCGGCCCTTGACAGTATGGCATCGGGATCGCTTCCCTTGCGCGGTTGGGTCGAGCGGACGTCGAACTGCTGACGCAGGAAAGTGCCCAACCCGCCGGTTTCCCCGGCCAGACCTTCTTCCCGGGCAGCGGCGAGTGCCGCACGCGCGGCCGGGTCGAATTCCTCTTCCAGGGTCGCTTGGTCCGCGACACCGGCCTCGGCCACGGCCACAAGCGGCTGAGGCAACTCGCTGGCCACCTCTTGCAAATCGCCCAGAAGATCATCGAAGGGGTCCCCGTCCGCCACGGCCACGCGCAACCGGTTCAACGCGGCCCGGCCGGCGGCGGCACGCGCCTCCTGCAAGGCCTGCTGCTCAAGCTGTTCAGCCTCGGCACGGGCCGCGCTCAGGTCCTCGGCCGCCTTTTGTGCAATGGCGGCGACTTCTTCACGCTGCGTTGCAAGGTCAGCGCGCAAGTCATCCAGCTCGCGCTCATAGGCGGCCATGGCGGTATCACTCAGCGTGCCATCGCCTTCCGGGCGCTTCTCGACATCGGTCAGGCGTGCATCAAGACCATCAATACGGTCAGTCAGGTCGGCCTCCAGCGTGCCGATTTGCTGGGTCAAGTCCTGTTGCAGCCCGTCGATACGGTCTTTCAGCGGTGTCAGGTCCGGGGCGGGCGGGATCGCATCGACCTCGGCGCCAAGGGCGTCGATACGTTCGGATTGGGCGTCGATCAGAGCGGCAAAGTCGGCGCCGCTGTCTTGTCGGCGGTCAAGGTAGGTCTCGGCCCCGTAGCCGATGCCCCCCGCTGCCAGACCGCTGATCAGCAGCAGGGGCACTAGACCGCCTTGCCGCTTGCCGGGATGCTCGTGTGTAGCTTCGGGAGGCGGGTCGTGGCGCCTGGCATCCGCAGGATCACTGTCCAGCGGACTTTCCGCAGGGTCGGACTCCGGGGATGATGAAACCGGATCGGTATCCGGCGCGTCGATGGGAGTGGCTGCCTCTGGCGACCCAGCAGCGGCGGCAACGTCCGAAGAATCGCTTTCCAAGGGCGGCTCCGACACGACTTCGGCATCCTCGATCGCCTCGAAACCCTTATCCTCGTCCTTTCCGGACACCGTCGATTCAGTGTCTGAGCCATCCTGCTGCGCATTGCGTTGCGCATCAGTCTCCGGCGATTCGGGTGTCTCCGATTGCGCTTCTTCCGGTTTCTTCTTGGACGATTTCGCCACCTTAGCCACCCAAATCCTTGTTCCAATCGGCCATGGAGCCGACGGTCAGCCTATCCTGCGCCTTGGCGGGTCTCAAGCATCCAGCGCTGCGACACGTCCGACCATCCCGGCCAGGTCCGGCGTGGCGGCAATCTCGGCCCGTTCCGCGTTCAGCGGCCGCGCCGCCTCGGCGACGGCCCAGCTCATTGCAAGCACCACAAGCGGGGCCGAAAACGGTCCATGTCGACAAAGTAATCGCGCTGTTTCAGGTGAGAACAGGGGAAGCACCACCGTGACGTTCCCCATCAGAGCCCTATGGGCTTGCATTGTCAGTTTCCGAGGCACCTTTGCGTAAACGACATGCTCTTCACACATCACACCGGCCGCCGAAAGCCGCGCAGCAATGCTGCCGCGGCTGTCCTCTCCACGCAGATGAACCAGCGGACCGACGGGCCTTTGGGCCAATATCAGCGCCACAAGGGCCTCGGCATCGCCGCGGGCATTTCTTGTCTCGAATCTCGCCGCTCGCGCAGCCTGCGCCGTGCGGTCACCCACGCACCAGGCTGTGCGGCCGCCGCCTGACCCGGCATAGGGCACCGCGGCGGCAGAAGTCAGTATGACATCGGCGTCCGGGTCAACGGGCGCATGGTCCACCGGCGCGTAGTCGAAAAGCGGGCTGACCAGAACCCGGAACCGCGAGGCAAGCTCATCGGGCAGGGATCCCAGGAAATCCCGCGCGGCCACCTCAGGCCGGGTCAGCAAGAGTATCGGTACATCCCGTGCCATGCGCCCCCCGGCCATTGTCGGATCATGTCCCGAGTGTTACCTCCGTTGTCATCCAGCGCAACCGGGCGAGCCATGAATACCCCCCTGACCATCCTGGGAATCGAAAGCAGCTGCGACGATACCGCAGCCGCCCTCGTGCGGGGATGGCCCGGGCAAGCAGACGTGCTGTCCTCCGTCGTCTCCGGCCAGGTGGATCTGCACGCGGGTTTCGGCGGAATCGTGCCCGAAATCGCCGCACGTGCCCATGCCGAGAAACTGGATATCATGGTGGAACAGTCCCTATCGAAGGCCGAACTGACCTTCGACGACCTGGACGCCATCGCCGTCACCGCCGGACCGGGGCTGATCGGAGGAGTGCTGTCCGGCGTCATGTGCGCGAAGGGGCTGGCAGCCGCGAGGGGGCTTCCACTGCTGGGTGTCAATCACCTGGCCGGACACGCGCTGACGCCTCAGCTCACCGGGGGGCTGCCCTTTCCCTACCTTATGTTGCTGGTCTCGGGTGGGCATTGTCAGTTCCTGCTGGTGCGCGATCACGAGGACTATACACGCCTCGGGGGCACGATCGACGACGCCCCGGGCGAGGCTTTCGACAAGGCCGCGCGCCTTCTGGGCCTGTGTCAGCCGGGCGGGCCCGCGATCGAGGCCGCCGCGCAGGGCGGAAACCCGGCGCGGATCGGGCTGCCCCGACCGCTTCTGGACCGGGACGATTGCAACATGTCCTTTTCCGGGCTGAAGACCGCGATACTTCGCGCCCGCGATGACCTGGCGCAGGAAAAAGGTGGATTGACGAAGCAGGACCAGGCCGATCTGGCCGCCAGCTTCCAGGCTGCTGTCGCAGATGTCCTCGTCGAGAAATCCCGACGCGCGGTCGTGACCGCCCGGCGCCTGGTCCCGTCGCTATCGCGGTTCTCTGTGGCCGGGGGCGTTGCCGCCAATCGGCGGATCCGGACCGGTCTAGAGACGGTTTGCATGGATCTGGGCCTAGGTTTCACTGCCCCGCCCCTGGCGCTCTGCACGGACAATGCCGCCATGATCGCCTATGCGGGACTGTTGCGCCACGCTGCTGGCGAAGTCGATGACATGACCCTGGCCGCACGTCCGCGCTGGCCGCTGGACACGCGCAGCCCCGGCCTGCTGGGGAGCGGCAAGAAGGGGATCAAGGCATGAAGATCGCCGTCGCCGGGGCCGGGGCCTTCGGAACCGCGCTCGCGGTGGCCCTTTCCTCACATGGTCCAGTGACGCTCTGGGCGCGGGATCCCGACCAGGCCGCGGACATGGCGCACCGGCGCGAAAACACCCATCGCCTGCCCGGCGTGGCCCTGCCGACGGATCTGACCGTTACCTCGGATCCAGCCGCGCTCGCCGAGGCTGAAACCATACTCCTCGCCGTTCCCGCGCAACGGCTTGGCGGCTGGTTGGCCGACCACAGGTCCGGGCTCACCGGCAAGCGGCTCGTGTCCTGCTGCAAGGGTATCGACCTGGAGACACTGAAGGGTCCTGCCGCCCAGATCACCGAGAGCATCCCCGATGCCACCCCGGCGGTGCTGACAGGGCCCAGCTTCGCTGCCGACATTGCCCAGCGATTGCCCACGGCACTTACACTGGCCTGCGCCGAGCCTGAAACAGGCAAGGCGCTTCAAACCATGCTCTCGACCCCGGTCCTGCGGCTCTATCGAACGACGGACGTGGTGGGCGCCGAGCTTGGCGGGGCGCTGAAGAATGTCATCGCGATTGCCTGCGGTGTCTGCATCGGGGCAGGCTACGGCGAAAGCGCCCGCGCGGCATTGATGACCCGTGGCTTTGCCGAAATGCAGCGCCTTGGCGCGGCGCTGGGCGCACGACCGGACACGCTGGCCGGCCTCTCCGGCTTCGGCGACCTTGCGCTGACCTGCACCTCCGAAAAATCCCGGAATTTCCGCTACGGTCTCGCCATCGGCACCGGCAACAGTTTCGATCCCAACGCGACGGTCGAGGGCGCTGCGACCGCCAGCGCGCTGATCCGACTGGCGAGGCAACTGGCGCTCGACCTGCCAATTTCCAGCGTGGTTCACCGGCTGACAATGGGCCATATGGACCCTGATGCGGCCCTCGGGGCACTTTTATCCCGTCCACTGAAGGAGGAATGACATGCGATATGCCCTGATCTGCCACGACAAGCCCGACCACCAGGAGGTTCGCAAGGCCAACCGCGAGGCCCATCTCGCTTATGTCGAGGACACGGGGGTGGTCGAAATGGCCGGGCCCCTGTTGTCGGAGAGCGAAGAAATGTGCGGCAGCCTCGTGATCCTGTCGGTCGGGACCCCGGCCGAGGCGCGCGCCTGGGCCGAAGCCGACCCTTATGCCCGGGCCGGGCTGTTCGAAGATGTTACAGTCATGCCCTGGAAGAAGGTGATCGGCTGATGCGCTTCTGGCTGTTCAAATCGGAACCAAACACCTGGGGCTGGGCCGACCAAGTCGCCAAGGGTGACACGGGTGAGGAATGGGACGGCGTGCGCAACTATCAGGCACGCAACTTCATGCGCCAGATGTCCGTCGGGGACCGCGGCTTCTTCTATCATTCGGTCAACGAAAAACGCATCGTGGGCATCGTCGAGGTCATCGCCGAGTCGCACCCCGACAGCACCACCGACGACCCCCGATGGGACTGCGTCGACATCAAGGCGGTGAGGCCCTTCGCAAGGCCGGTCAAACTGGACCACATCAAGGCCGATCCCCGCCTGTCCGACATGGTGCTGCTGAAAAACTCCCGCCTGTCGGTGCAGCCCGTCACCGAGAAAGAGTGGCGCATGATCTGCGCATTTGGCGAGACAGATCCCGATTGAGCGGGGGGCTTTCGTCAAGCTCTCTCTAATGGGCTTTGGGGCCAGAATTAACGCATGGGTTTGGCGACCGGCACAGACCAGCTTCGGACTTGGCGTGCATCATGCCACTTGGCACCGTACACCGGCTTCTGGCTCCAACTTTGCGCCCCACGCAAGGGAAAAGGGCCCGGGCACAGCCCAGACCCTTTCCGTCACCCGCGTGCTCCCAAAGCCACCACACGCGTATTCGAAATTTGTCCGGGCCATCCTAGCCTTGCGTCTGTTCTAACCGGGGCCGGCCGGACAAGGCAAAGGCAAAGCCTCGCGCATTCTTATCAAATGCAAAACGCTCGCCGGAACTGGCGGGCCGGCCCGCCACTGTCGCGCACGGGCCTCAGGCGTAGACCCCCTCCTTGCCGAATTGTTTGACCAGCATGTAGTAGACTACGGCGCGATACTTGTTGCGCTCGGACCGGCCATAGGTTTCGAGTACGGAATTGATCGCCTCCATCAGCTGCGGGCCATCGGAAAGTCCTAGCTTCCTGACCAGGAAATTGTCTTTCACGGTTTCCAGCTCGCTCTGCTGAGTCGCAGCCACCGTCGAGGAATCGGCGTTGTAGATCGACGGCCCACAGCCGATGGTTACCTTTGTCAAAAGGTCCATGTCCGGGGTCATCCCGCACTTGTTGCGCAGGTCATCCGCATATTGTGCGATCAGGTCGTCACGCTTTCCCATTTATCTCTCCTGAATTTCTGATCGTGTCGCCGGTCACTTGTTTCATCCAAGCCCCAAAATGGTGCTGATAAAACGATAGCCGCAGTTCGCATGCGCACAAAGGGGAAAAACCACGGCCATGCGCGCATCCGCGCGCCGTCATGACCGGGGAAATCGCATCTGAGGATGCGCACGGACCCTGAAACAGGCCATCCAATGACCCCACGATGGGTCCACGGGAAAGGCCCTGGTCGGAATCGAACTGCGGCGGGACCGCAGCATCGAAAGACGCCTGAGAAAACACGCGGGTGCACGGCCCGCCTGCCGTCGCCCTGCTGCTCCCTTCAATATCTGTAGTGTTCTGGTTTGAAGGGGCCTTCGGGTTTGACGCCGATGTAGGCGGCCTGGTCGGGGTCGAGCTTGGAGAGCTTGACGCCGATGCGGTCCAGGTGCAGGCG
>Ga0102931_1000008_pt1 | contig 76415 bp, 71 predicted proteins | sample SalPonR1_C_D1_MG_FD_79282 | JGI IMG/M metagenome (GOLD analysis project Ga0102931, IMG submission 79282) | Salt pond soil microbial communities from South San Francisco under conditions of wetland restoration - Salt Pond MetaG R1_C_D1_MG | ecosystem: Environmental > Aquatic > Marine > Intertidal... | reverse complement strand
GCGACCAATCCGAAATGCAGCCGGCCCAATCCGAAACAGTCATGACATATCCTCCCATTCCTTGAGAAGGATGAACCATGGATCTTCCGCAAGTGCAACTGTAGTACTAGGCTCAGGACCCATCAATCGAAAGCCGCATCACCATGACCCATCCGCAAAACACGCTCCGCGCCGCTGACCACCTCGTTGATTTGCTGGTCGCCCAGGGCATCACCACCGCCTTCGGTGTTCCCGGCGAAAGCTACCTTCCCGTTCTGGATGCCTTCTATGGACGCGAAGACGCGATCCGCTTTGTCACTTGCCGGCAAGAGGGCGGCGCCGCGATGGCCGCTGACGCCTATGGCAAGCTCACCGGCCGGCCCGGCATCTGCTTTGCAACGCGCGGCCCCGGCGCCACCAATGCCAGCGCGGGGGTGCATGTCGCGCACCAGGATTCCACCCCGATGATCCTGTTCCTTGGACAGGTCGCCCGGGGCATGACCGACCGCGAGGCGTTCCAGGAGATCGACTACCGCCGCATGTTCGGCCAGATCGCCAAATGGGTGGCCCAGATCGATGACGCCTCCCGGCTTCAGGAATATGTCAACCGCGCGGTCCGCACGGCGCTGTCGGGCCGTCCTGGCCCTGTCGTGCTCGCCCTGCCAGAGGATATGCTCTACGACATGCTCCCGTCCCCGGCCGCACCGGCACGCGCGGAAACGCCGCGCTTCGCGGCGTCTGCCGGCGCAATGGACGCGCTGCAAAAGCGGATTGCCGACGCCAAAACCCCGCTCGTCCTGGCCGGTGGCGGCGCGTGGACCGACGCGGGCATCACGGCCCTGCAACGATTTGCCGAAACCCAGGCGCTGCCGGTGGCTGTCTCGCTGCGCTGTCAAAGCCTGATCGACAACCGCCACCCGAACTATATCGGACACTACGGTGTCGGAACGCCGCCCTACCTGAAACGGATCATGGCCGACACCGATCTGCTCATCGCCATCGGCCCGAGGCTGGGCGAGATGACCACGAACGGCTATTCGCTTCTGTCGTCGCCTGTCACCGAACAAAAGCTTGCCCATGTCTTCCCGCAACCCGAGGAAATCGGCCGCGTCTACCAGCCCGATATCGCGCTGGTCGCCGACACCGAAAGCTTCTGCACTGCGGCGGCGACCTGGGACCCTGTCTCGCCGGGGGCCTTCTCGAACCGCACAAAGCAACTCCGCGAAGACTACGAAGCGTTCAGCAGCCCCGCTTCGGTCCCGGACGACCCCCTCGCCCGGCATTTCGCACATCTGGCCGAGGTGCTCCCGGACGATGCGATTGTGACGAATGGCGCGGGCAACTACGCTGGCTGGCTGCACCGCTTCTACCGATACCGCGCGCCGGGATCGCAGCTTGCGCCAACATCCGGCTCAATGGGCTACGGCTTGCCCGCCGCCATCGCCGCCGCGATCTGCGAACCAGACCGCGAGGTCTATGCCATCGCCGGGGACGGGTGTTTCCTGATGACCTGCCAGGAACTCGCCACGGCGGTACATCATGACCTGACCCTGACCGTGATCATCATCGACAACGCCCGCTATGGCACGATCCGCGCGCACCAGGAACGCGAATACCCCGCGCGGGTCTCCGGCACCGGCCTGACCAATCCGGATTTCTGCGCGTTTGCACGCTCTTTCGGCGCACAGGCCGAAAAAGCCCCGGACTACGACAGCTTTGTGGCCGCAGTGGCAGCGGCGCGAACGCGCGGCGGCGTCAACCTGATCGAAGTTCCGGCAGATCCGGGCTTTCTGTCTCCCGGCACGCGATTGGACTGAAACCGCGCGGACCCGCCCGCGGCTGTATATCCGGGCCACGGTGCGATGACACCCAGCCGCCGGTGGTGATCCCGGTCGACGATTGCGAAAACGGGGATGTGACGGAACATCCGGGCCGGTCGCTGGTTGGCACTGGTCACGACCGAAAGAGGCAGGATGACCCAGCAAAAGATTGACCCGAATACCTTCATGTCCCAACTCAAGGAACGCACCCCCGGCGAAGACGCGTTCCACCAGGCGGTGAGCGAGGTCATCCCTGACCTTGTCCCGGTGGTCAACGACACGCCGGAATTCCGGGACGCGGCAATCCTAGAGCGCCTCGTGGAGCCGGATCGCACGATCACCTTTCGTGTCGAATGGCGCGATGATCACAACGTGCCTCATGTCAATCGCGGCCACCGGGTGCAGTTTAACGCCGCCATCGGACCCTACAAGGGCGGCCTGCGCTTCGAACCCTCCGTGAACACCTCGATCCTGAAATTCCTGGGCTTCGAACAGACATTCAAGAATGCCCTCACCGGCCTGCCGATGGGCGGCGGAAAAGGCGGCGCGGATTTCGATCCGACGGGCCGATCCGAAGCCGAGATCATGCGCTTCTGCCAGTCCTTCATGGTCGAACTGCACCGCCATATCGGTCCCGACGTCGACATTCCCGCCGGCGACATCAATGTGGGCCCGCAAGAGATCGGCTGGATGTTCGGCGCATACCGCCGTATCACCAACCAGTTCGAAGGCGTGCTCACCGGCAAGGGCCTGTCGTTCGGCGGCAGCCAATTGCGGACCGAGGCCACGGGTTACGGCGTTGTCCAATTCCTCTGCCACATGCTCGCCGAACAGGGCGACCGGATCGATGGCAAGACCATCGCGATCTCCGGCGCCGGCAACGTCGCCACCTTCGCCGCCGAATTGGCGATCGAGACCGGCGGGACCGTCGTGACGCTGTCCGACAGCAAGGGGGTCATCCACGACAAAGCCGGACTGACACAGGACAAGATCGACTGGGTCCGCGATCGCAAGTCCAGGGCCGGCGCCAGTCTCGAAGCCTATGCAGAGACATTCGACGCCACATGGCACGAGGGCAAAGCCCCCTGGGACATCCCCTGCGACGTCGCCCTGCCCTGCGCAACCCAGAACGAGCTGGGCAGGGCCGGCGCAAAGAGCCTGATCGACAATGGCTGCAAGGCGATTGTCGAAGGCGCGAACATGCCCACCACCGCCGACGCGAAACAGGCAATCCACGAGGCCGGTATCCTTTACGCCCCCGGCAAGGCCGCCAATGCGGGTGGCGTCGCGGTCTCGGGTCTCGAAATCAACCAGAACCGCCAGCGCCGCCACCAGTCACGTGCCGAACTTGCCGAAGCGCTCAAGGCGATCATGCAGGACATCCATGACACCTGCGCCGAAGCGGGACAGGGCAAAGCGGGCATCGACTATGCCAGGGGCGCACATATCGCCGGGTTCAGGAAGGTGGCGCAGGCCATGTATGCCGCAGGCGTGGGGTGAGGCCCGTCACCTGTCATCGTCGCCCACGCCGTCTTGTACCTCTTTGCGCACCTGGCCCCAGGCCAGGAGCGCGAAAATCGCCGTCCCGCCCACGATGTTGCCCGCAAGGACCGGCAGAAAGAACTCCTGCATGGCAGGTCCAAAGCCCAGATCCCCCCGCAGCATGAGGAACGCCATTTCGACCGTGCCTGCCACGATATGTGTGAAATCCCCGGCCGCGATGAGCCATGTGAACGTGAAAATGATGAAGAAGGCGTTGCCTTCCGCCGAGGGCATCATCCACACGATCGCAGCCACCAGCACGCCAGCCGGGATCGCCCTCAGGAACGCCTCGAATGCGCCGAACCCTGTCGCATGGCGCGAAAGATCGGTGATCGTCGCCACCATGTCGGGGCTCAAAACGCGCGTCAGCCCCATGAACCCGGCGGCGATGAAGGCCCCCACCGCATTCGCGGCCAGCACCAGCACCCACAGGCGCAGCATCGCATGAAAGGACTGCCGATCAGAATGCGCAATCACCGGCAACACCGTGGTGATCGTGTTCTCGGTAAAAAGCTGCAACCGGCCAAAGATCACCGCGATGAAGCCCAGCGAATAGCCGGCGTTCTCTATCAGGTACGAACTCGGGGCCTCCGGGTCCAGGTTCAGGCGAAAGATCGCCTCGCCCAATACCGAAAGGCTGATCAATATGCCTGCCGCGATACCGGACCACAAAAGCGACAGCATGGGGCGCCGCAGCTCTTCCTCGCCATCCCGGCGCACCACCTCGTAGATCAGACGCGCCGACAGGCGTGTGGCCTCGGTCACGGAGGCCTCCTCCTTGTGATGCCGCACCGCCTTGTCAGCCTGGTTCGTCTGTCCCATGCACTCTCTGTCCTGACCGGGAAAGTCTTGCTCTGCCACGAAACGGTCTCATGCCCCGTTCGGTTCCAACCGCACCGTGGCGCGGTTCCGCCTGCGGCCTGGGATCGCGCTGAAAACCCTGCCCTGACCTGTGCACAAAAGCGCCATGGCGCGCAGCCGCACCGTCAGGACCAACCAACCGGCCACCGTCCGGGATGCTCCGGATCGATCCATCCGCGACCCGACCCGCCAGGGGACTAGGACGCGGTCTCCGCGCGCGATGCTTCAATGGCGTGGCTGGCAAGGCTCCGCCCCGCTTCGCGCATGGTCAGGTAGGTGCGGCTGGCACCGGCCTCGTTGATCATGTCGACATGCTCTTCGTGCAGCGCATGGGTGACGATCGGCCCGGTGAACCCCTTGGCCCGCAAGGTGCGCGTGGCAATGAGCTTGGCTTCAAGATCGTCCATCGCCAGCACTGCGGCCTTGATCCGGTCAAGCGTGACACCGTTCCAGAAGTTGCTGTCTTCGGCATCGGCAAACACGACATTGCGGCCTGCCTCGGCATGGGCGTTGGCTTTGTAGGTGTCGGCATCGAGGCCGACAGGCCGAAAGCCGCTGTCTGACAGCGCCTGATAGGCGGCCGATCCGGTGCGCCCCATCCCGAAGATCATGACATCGGCGTCGTTCAAAACAGTCGGCGGGTCGTCGGGGTGCGCGGTATCGCGCTCGTAGCGCAGAAGCTGCCGCTCGAATTTCTCGAACAGCGGATGCGCAAGCCGGTTGAGCGGTGCGCCGATCAGGAACGACACCGACACGGCGATGGCCAGTGGCACGAGGAACGGCTCGGCTGCGGGAATGCCCGCCGCGACGATCAGGCCGAATTCGCTGTAAACCCCCAGCGCCAGGGACGACAGGAACGCCGTGCGCGCCCGAAGGCGGAACGCCACGAGCAGGAAGAAGAACAAGAGCGTTTTCAACGGCAACAGCGCGCCCATGACCACGGCAAAGAGCATCGCGTTCCAATCCGGCAGACCCGACATGCCGATCGACAGGAAAAAGCCGACCAGGAAGAGTTCCTTCAACGACCACAATGAATTCGAAAGCTCGCTGGCACGCGGGTGGTTGGACAGCACAAGCCCCATCACAAGCGCACCGATTTCGCCCTTGAGACCGATAAGCTCGAACCCGTAACCGCCGATCACGAGGCTCAGCGCCATGCCGCACAGGATCAGCACCTCGTCGTGGCCGGCCAAATCCAGCAGCTTATAGAGCAGCGGGCGCAGCAGCGGCACCGCGAAGATCAGCAGCGCCCAGGGACCCGGCATCTTGCCCGAGAAGATGGCAAGAACCACCAGCGCGATGATATCCTGCACGATCAGGATGCCGATGGCGGCGCGGCCGTGGAAATTCCCCATCTCTCGCTTGGTCTCGAGCATCTTGGCGGCCAGGACCGTGGACGAAAACGCCAACCCGATCCCGACAAGCAGCGCAACCGTCCAGTCCGGCGTGAACAAAAGCCGCGCGATCGGTGTAAAGAGCGCCACCGAAAGCGCGAAATGCAACAGCGACACGCCAATCACATGCGGCGCGCCGATCTGCCGTAGCTTGAGCTTCAGCCCCACGGTGAAAAGCAGGATCAGAACGCCCAGGTTGGCGATGTAATCAAGGATCGGCCCGGTCTGGTCCGGCATGCCGAAACGGGGGCCAACAGCGTTGATGAAAAACCCGGCGGCCAGAAACCCGACCAGCGGCGGAAGGCCGAATGGCCGAACGGCCAGTCCGAAGACAAAAGCCGCACCGATGGCAAAAACCTCGAACACCATGTCCTCAATCCCGTCGCTTTTTTCCCACGTGGCGCCCGGTCAACCGCAAGCGCAGACGTGAGTGTGCAATTGAAGGCCCTGACGGACAAGGCAAACATGACGGGTGCAGGCAAGCAGGGCGGCACAATTCACCCCGGACGCAGCCCCGGCACAACAATGCAGCGGAGCGTGCAGGTTCCAGGCCGCTCTGTCACGGCCTTGGTCTGAAATCCTTTGATGTCTCGGCCGTCGCGCGCGCCCTTGACGCGCGGGGCATTGGCCCCGGCACCCGCGCCGGGGCGTGCATGACACGCTGTGCAAACGGCCTGTGCAGACAGCCTCAGATAATCGGGATGAACGGCACGCCGCAGGCACTCAACACCATCAAACTCGCAACTGCGATCCATACGCGCATGCCGGCCTCCTTGGTCGAACAACCTTGCCCGACCTACCGGGCCACCAATCAGAAGTCGAACAATTCTTCAAGGAACCCGCCGCGTTTTTTCTTGCGGCGATAGCCGTCATCGCGACGCGGTTCGTCGGGCATCGCGTGTTGCGGCGGGGCGGGTGCAGGGGTGAAATCGGCGCTTCGATCAATGATCTTGTCCAGTTCGCCCCGGTCGAGCCAAACGCCACGGCATTTCGGACAATAATCGATCTCGACGCCGGAGCGTTCGGCAATCACAAGCTCGGTCTGGTCGATCGGACATTTCATGGGTGTCACCTCCTGATGTGTCCTGACGATCTAGGTATTCCGAGCGCTGTTTCCTACCCGATGGCCCGGTTTTGTCTGGAATGCTGGCCCGGAGCGCCGGACATGCTATGTTTCCCGACATGCGTATGATGGCCCTTGCCTTTGCCTGCCTTGCCTCTCCCGTGGCCGCGTGGGATTTCACCCCGGTTCCGATCTGCACCCTGTTCCATCAGGGCGCGGAGATGGCCGTGATGGTAACCCATGACCCGGCCATCGGCGAATACACGATCCAGTTGTCACGCGACGCCGGCTGGCCCGAGGGCGATGTTTTCTCGATGCGCTTCGAAGGCCCGCGCGGGTTGATCATTTCGACCGACCGGCACCGGATCGAGGCCGGGGATCCGCGCACGCTCACGGTGCGGGACCGGGGCTTCGGCAACGTGTTGAACGGCCTGCATTTCAACACGCACGCCGTCGCCGTTCTGGGTGATCTGGAAGTGCCCGTATCGCTGGACGGCGCGGCCGCCGCGGTTGAGGCCTTCCGCGCCTGCCCAGGCGATCAACTGGCGTTTGCAGCGGATATCCAAAGTTAATATTTCGTGAATCCATCACTGTAAGCCATTGATTTTCCGTGCTCTGCGATCCGTCCCATGGATGGGACACCGCATTTGCGTTGCCCGGTCGCCCTGATCTGGCTACCCTCCACGCCATGCGCCAGCTTGTCCCGATCCTGCTCCTCCTCGCCGCCTGCGCCACCCCGCAGGAGCGCTGCATCAACGATGCCGCGGCACCCTACCGGGCGGCCCTCAAGGAACGTGCCGAGATCGCCAAATCCCTGGCCCGTGGCGTCGATATCGTCACCGAATACGAGACCCGCCGCGTCTTCACCCGCTGCGAGACCAAGGAGGGCGGATGGGTCCCCTGCTGGGATCGCGAAACCTATCCCGTGACCCGCCGCATCCCCGTCGACCCCGCCGCGCTCAAGGCACGCGATGCCCAGTTGGCCCGCGACCTGCCGCGGCTGGAGCGGGCAGCAGAGCGGGGCGCCGCGGCGTGCCTGCAAGCCTTCCCCGAAGCCGACAGCTGATCCCCTTGCCGCGCGCGGCCAGCCCGGCATAGAAGGCGACATGACCCGGCTTCCCATCGACCACGTCCTGCCCGACCTGATCGCGCATCTGCGCGCGACCGGCCGCGCGGTCCTGCAGGCGCCGCCGGGCGCCGGCAAGACCACCCGCGTGCCCCTTGCCATGCTGGAGGCGGGTCTGACGTCGGGCCGGATCATCATGCTCGAACCCCGCCGCCTCGCCGCCCGCGCCGCCGCCGAGCGGATGGCCCAGACGCTGGGCGAACCCGCCGGAGGCACCATCGGCTACAGGGTTCGCGGCGCGGCAAAGGTGAGCAAGGCCACACGGGTCGAGGTCGTCACCGAGGGGATCCTCACCAGGATGCTTCAATCCGACCCCGAACTCACCGGCATCGGCGCGGTGATCTTCGACGAATTCCATGAACGCTCCCTGAACGCCGACCTGGGGCTGGCCCTTTGCATCGAAATCGCCGGCGCGCTGCGCGAAGACCTGATCCTGCTGACCATGTCCGCAACCTTGGATGCCGCGCCGGTCGCCGGGCTGATGGACGCGCCCGTCGTCACCTCAGAGGGGCGCAGTTTCCCGGTGACGCCACGCTGGCTGGACAGGCCGCTGCCCGGCAAGACCCGGTTCGAACCGGCCATGGCCGACCTGATCGCGCGGGCGGCCGCCGAAACCGAAGGCGGCATTCTCGCCTTCCTGCCCGGCGAGGGAGAAATCCGCCGCGTTCAGGCGGCGCTTGATGGGCGACTGCCCAAGGGGTGCCACATCTGCCCGCTGTTCGGCGCCATGCCTTTCAAGGCGCAGCAGGCAGCGATCAGACCGACACCCGACCGGCGCAAGATCGTGCTCGCCACCGCGATCGCCGAAACCTCTCTCACGATCGAGGACATTCGGGTGGTCGTTGATGGTGGCCGCGCACGGCGGGCGCGCTTCGATCCTGGGGCCGGCATGTCCCGCTTGGTGACGGAGAAGGTCACCAAGGCCGAAGCCACCCAACGGGCCGGGCGCGCCGGGCGCGTGGCCGAAGGCACGGCCTACAAGCTCTGGAGCAAAGGCGAAGACGGCGCGCTTGCCGCCTTTCCCCCGGCCGAGATCGAGGCGGCGGACCTTGCCGGGCTGGCACTGGAACTGGCGCTCTGGGGGGCGCAGCCGCAGGACCTGCCGTTCCTCACGCAACCGCCGGACGGGGCCTACACCGAGGCCCAGACGCTTTTGCGAATGTTGACCGCATTGGATCGGCAGAACCGGATCACCGAACACGGGCGCATCCTGTCCGCTTTGCCCTTGCACCCCCGGCTGGGCCATATGCTGAGCATGACCGGTCCGGCCGCCGCACCGCTGGCGGCCCTCATGGCAGAGCCCGACCCCTTGCGGGGCGCCAGCGTTGATCTGACCCTCAGGCTGGAGGCATTGTCTGCGCCCGGGCGCTGTGCCGAGACGCGCCGCGCCACGATCAATCACGGGACACTGGACCGGATCAAGATCGAGGCCAAGCGCCTGCATCGCGCCGCGCCCGAACCGCAGCTTCCCGGACTGGGACCGCCCGAAATGGCCGCCCTCGCCTATCCCGACCGCATTGGCCTGCGCCGCAAGGGGGACGCACCGCGTTACCAGCTTTCGGGCGGCAAGGGCGCCGTTCTGGACGACGCTGATGCGCTTGCCGGCGCGCGGCTGATCGTCGCCACCGACCTTGACGGCAACCCCCGCGAGGCGCGTATCCGGCAAGCGATCCAGATCACCGAAAGTGCACTGCGCGCATTGTTCCCGGTGCGGATCGCATGGGTCGATCTGTGCGAATGGTCCAGAAGAGAGCGGCGCGTCGTTGCGCGGCAGCAGGAACGACTAGGGGCCATCGCGCTGGACGACCGGATCTGGAAGGACGCCCCGCCCGAGGCCATCGCCAAGACCATGCTCGACGGGGTGCGAGATCTTGGGCTGGCCCCGGCGATGACCGATGCCGCGCGACGGTTCATTGCCCGCGTGGCGATCGCCCGCGACGCCGGGCAAGACCTGCCCGACATGTCGGAGGCGGCGCTGATGGAAACTTTGGACGACTGGCTTCTGCCGCATCTGAGCGGTGTGCGATCCGCCGAAGATTGGAAACGCTTCGACCTGATCACCCCGTTGCGGTGCATGCTGGACTGGCCACTCATGCAGGCACTGGACCGCGCCGTTCCGGGGAAATTCACCACGCCGCTGGGGCGGGAGATCCCGATCGACTACACTGGTGAGCATCCAGAGATATCGCTGCGCCTGCAAGAGATGTTCGGCCAGAAGACACATCCGCTGGTGGGCAATACACCGCTGCGCGTCACGCTGCTGTCTCCGGCGCGGCGGCCGGTGCAGACGACGATGGACCTGCCGGGCTTCTGGTCAGGATCCTACGCGGATGTGCGCAAGGACATGCGCGCCGCGTATCCCAAGCATCCCTGGCCGGACGATCCCACCATAGCCGATCCGACCCTGCGCGCCAAACCGCGCGGCCGCTGACGCCTCTTGCCGCCGCAGCTGTTCCGCCGTAAACCGGGGCCATGCTCGACACCGCCGACGACATCCATCCGCTTTTCCACGGTGCGCCAAAGACCACCGAGTTCAAAAAGCTGCGCAAGCGCATCGTGCAGAACGTCCGCGAGGCGATCGAGCAATATGGCATGATCGAGCGCGACGCCCGCTGGCTGGTTTGCCTGTCAGGCGGCAAGGACAGCTATACCCTTCTGGCCATGCTGCACGAGTTGAAATGGCGCGGGCTGCTTCCGGTGGATTTGCTGGCCTGCAATCTTGATCAGGGGCAGCCGGGATTTCCCGCGACCGTGCTCCCGGATTTCCTTGAAAAGATGGGCGTGCCGCATCGAATCGAATACCAGGACACCTATTCAATCGTGGTCGACAAGGTGCCGCAGGGGCGCACATATTGTGCGCTGTGCTCTCGGCTCAGGCGCGGCAACCTCTATCGCGTCGCCCGCGAGGAAGGGTGCTCTGCGGTTGTGCTCGGACATCACCGCGACGACATCCTGGAGACGTTCTTCATGAACCTCTTTCACGGCGGGCGCCTGGCCACGATGCCGCCCAAACTGGTGAACGAGGACAAGGATCTTTTTGTTTACAGACCCTTGGCCCATGTTGCCGAAGCCGACTGCGAGACATTTGCCAAGGCGATGAACTATCCGATAATCCCGTGCGACCTGTGCGGCAGCCAGGACGGGCTGCAACGTCAGCAGGTCAAAGCGATCCTCGATGGCTGGGAAAAGAACAGCCCCGGGCGCCGCCAAGTCATGTTCCGCGCGCTGACGAATGTGCGTCCCTCGCATATGATGGACAGCGATCTGTTTGATTTCAAAGGCTTGCTGACGCAGATGGGCGAAACTGCAGAGAATTCTAAGGAAATACCCGACCTGCGTTAAGCCTTGGCTTACCGACACAGGACCATCCTGTCCGAAACCATTTCGGGACAGGATCAAGATGCGTCCACGATCAAAAACCAGAGCGTCCGGATCGGTGCTTTTGCGAGGCTTGTACGGGCCGCATATGCTGGCGTTCTTGCCGGCCTTGTGCCTTGTCGCGTTCTGGGGCGGGGGCGAAGGGTTCCTGATCTTCAGCGCTCTTGCCGTTCCGCTGATCTATGCATTGGCCGGGGGATTTGGCCAAGCGTCCAGGATGGCTGCGCCCCCGGCTGTGCCAAACCCGCCGGTCGAGGATGTGGCCCGGGAATTTCTGTCGATCGCTCGTCACAACGGGCAGTCAACCGCCTGTTTCCAGGTGGAAATAGATGGACTTTCGGATATAGCGCAACGCTTTGGCGACGCCGCCGCCGATGAGGCGCGGTGCCTGTTGGACGCTAGGCTGCAATCGGTTTTGCGCGACGGTGACCGGGTATTTCACGCCCCCCCTGCACAATTCATCGTGCTCGTGGCGCCCGGTTACAGGCTCCGGCTCGATGCGCTGACCGAGTTGGCCACGCGCCTACGCCGGGCGCTCGATGAACCGTTGTCAGTGGCGGGGACGTCGCGCTATGTGTCCGCATCCATCGGGATTGCATCCTCTCTCAATTTCGGGCGCAACGTCACAGCGCAGCGATGGCTGGCCTCGGCAAACCAGGCGCTGGAGGAGGCCGTGGCCACAGGCACACCCTCGACACGCGTCTGGTCCGACAAGCAGGTCAAACCGAATTCGGCGCAGAAAGACCTGCACAAGGCGATACGCGCGGCATTGGACAGTGGTGAGTTTCAGGCGGTCTTTCAGCCACAGGTTGGGGTTCTTTCCGGCGACGTCACCGGTATGGAGGCCCTGGCCCGTTGGCATCATCCCCAAAAGGGCGTGATTGGTCCGGCCGGGTTTCTGCACCAGATGTCGGAAAGCGGCCAAATGGATAGACTGGGCCAAATCATGCTGATCCAGGCCCTGAACGCATTGATCGATTGGGACAATGCCGGGCTCACCGTCCCCGCCGTGAGCGTGAACCTGTCACAGGCCGAATTGCGCAACCCGGATCTGCCCGAACGGATCGGGGTCGAACTCGACCGGACTGGACTGACGGCAAAACGCCTTGTGATCGAAGTGCTCGAAACGGTCGTGGCCCAGGCTGGCGACGACATCGTGCGGCGCAATCTCGTCGCGCTCAGAGAACTGGGCTGTCGGATCGACCTGGATGATTTCGGGACCGGTCACGCATCGATCACGACGCTTCAACAATTTCCGATCAGCCGCGTGAAAATCGACCGCAGCTTCATCAAGGACATTGACCGCCGGAACGACAAACGCCGCATGTTTGCGGCGATAATGGCAATGACCGAAGAGCTGACCCTCGAAACGATTGGCGAAGGTGTGGAGACATTGGGTGAACATGGCATCCTGCAAGAGTTGAAATGTGGCCACGCACAGGGATTCCTGTTTGCCGAACCCGGCTCGGCGGTGGAAATGTCCAGGTGGCTGGCCGATAGGCAGGAGCAAAGGGATCCAGCCCGGAGTGCCGTGCTCAGGCGCGTGAGATAGGCGCGCGGGCTCAGCAAAACCCGCGTTACAAGGCGCCCAGCATGGGGTCTGCCCCATTTGCGGCCTGTAAATCCGCTTGACGTTCTGGCACTGTGCCTGTTGAACGCAGCGGTAATCCAAAACCACGGGCGGCGGTCTCCTATGGACGATCAGAACAAGAACCTTTTAATCGCGACGGCGCTGAGCTTTGCGGTCATTCTGGGATGGTTTGTCCTGTTCCCGCCGCCCGATCCAGCACTTGACCCGGACGCCGACTTGCCACCGACTGCCGAAAGCTCTGATCCCACGGTGGCCACCACCCCCGAGGCGGCACCAGCCGATCGTTCCGAAGCCACGCAAACCGCGCCGACCGAAGCGGCAGACGCGCCGCGCGTGCAGATCGAAACAGACCGACTGGTCGGTTCCGTCTCTCTGGCCGGCGCGCGCATCGATGACTTGTCGCTCAAGGATTATCGGGTCAGCGTCGAAGAATCGGCTGACGTTGTGCATCTGCTGAACCCGGTCGGGTCTGAAAACCCGTACTATGCACTGTTCGGCTGGGCACCGGGCGGCGGATTGACGATAGACGATGTGCCAAGCGTCGCAACCGAATGGATGGTTGAACGCGGCGATACCCTGACGGCAAACTCGCCGATCACCCTGCGGTGGGACAGCCCGAACGGCGTCACCTTCCGGCGGACCATCGCGGTCGACGAAGACTACATGTTCACCGTCACGCAATCGGTCGAAAATGCCGGCGACGACACCATGACCATCGCGCCCTACGGCCTGATCGCGCGGCATGGCGAACCGGCCTCGCTCAAGAACTTCTTCATTCTACACGAGGGTGTCGTCGCCATGGCAGACGGCACTCTGGCCGAAATCGACTATGGCGACATGACGGATTTCGCCGTCGACGCGTCGGAAGGTGCCCGCGCCGAGGTAACCCAGGTCGAAGACAGCGGCTGGATCGGGTTTACCGACCACTACTGGATGACGACCATGATTCCCGGGAACGGCACGCCGTTCCGCCAGGTGGCCAAGTACAACGAGACCAGCAACATCTACCAAACCGAGGCCGTGCAGCCAACGGTCAGCATCGGACCCGGTGAAACCCGGGAGGTCACGACACAATTGTTCGCCGGCGCGAAGGAATGGGAAACGATCCGCGACTACCAAGAGGACGGCGTTGACCGGTTCATTGACAGTATCGACTGGGGCTGGTTCTTTTTCCTGACGAAACCGATCTTCTGGCTGCTGCACCATTTGAACGTCCTGATCGGCAACATGGGCTGGGCGATTATCGGCCTGACCCTGATCATCAAGGCCGTGCTGTTCCCGCTGGCATACAAATCCTACGTCTCCATGGCGAAGATGAAAGAGCTTCAGCCGGAGATGCAAAAGATCAAGGAGCGCGCCGGAGACGATCGACAAAAGCTCCAGCAGGAAATGATGGAAATGTACAAGAAGGAAAAGGTGAACCCGGCTTCGGGCTGTTTGCCGATCCTCTTGCAAATTCCGATCTTCTTCTCACTCTACAAAGTCATTTTCGTCACCCTGGAGCTGCGCCACGCGCCATGGCTCGGGCCGTTCCAGGACCTGTCGGCGCCAGACCCGACCTCGATCATGAATGTCTTCGGTCTGCTGCCCTGGGCCGCCCCGGAGCCCGGTTCGATCCTCGCGCTCGTGTTCATCGGAATCCTGCCATTGCTTCTGGGCATCTCCATGTGGTTGCAACAAAAGCTGAACCCGGCCCCCACCGATGCAACGCAAGCGATGATCTTTGCCTGGATGCCATGGGTGTTCATGTTCATGCTGGGCAGCTTCGCCAGCGGGCTGGTGGTCTACTGGATTGCGAACAACACGATCACCTTTACCCAGCAATACCTGATCATGCGCACCCAGGGATATAAGCCGGACGTGTTCGGCAACATCAAATCCGGCATCAAGCGTGACACGAAGTCGGACGAGAAATGACTGCGACCGTCACCGAGATATGGCGGCACCCGATCAAGAGCCACGGTCGGGAAACGCTGGAGTCGGTGACGCTTGAGGCAGGCAAGGCAATGCCACTGGACCGGGTCTGGGCAGTCGCGCATGAACGGTCGACGGCAGATGGCAGCACATGGGCCAGCTGCGGCCAATTTTGCCGTGTCGCCAAGGTGCCGAGCCTGATGGCAATAACCGCGAAACATGACGCGGCAACGGGGCTGATGACCCTCCGGCACCCTGATCTTGAAGAGCTGACCTTTGACCCGGACAAGGACGCCGAAGCCTTTCTGGACTGGGTGCGCGGCCTGGTGCCGGATGACGCGTTGCAACCCGCGCGATTGGTCAAGGCACAGACCCAAGCATTTACCGACAGCGATTTTGCGAGCGTGACGCTGTGCAATCACGCGTCGCACCGGGCCGTCGAACAGCAGATTGGCCGACCGATTTCGCACTTGCGGTGGCGTGGCAATATCTGGATCGACGGGCTTGCCCCGTGGGAAGAATTCGATTGGGCCGGACGACATGTTGCTGTCGGCAAGCTCGTCCTGCGCATTCGCGAGAGGACGGATCGCTGCAAGTCGATCCATAGCAATCCGGACACCGGCAAACGCGATACAGATGTCCTGGGCGCATTGGACCACCTGGGGCATCAGGACTTCTCTGTCCGGGCCGAGGTGATCGAGGGTGGCCTCCTCAGGATTGGCGATGAGGTGACCAATGTCTGACATGCAGCTTCCTTTTGCCCTTGCCGAAGAGCCCGACGCGCAGACCCGCGAAGCCGGGCGCAAGCTCTTTGCAGGAGAGGTCGACTTCCTCAAAGGTGTGGTCGCCATGTCTGGCTTGCCCGCAGATGACCGCATCGAAGTATGTTTTGCCGGACGGTCCAATGTCGGGAAATCCACGCTCATCAACGCAGTGACGGGCCGCAAGGCAATTGCGCGGGCCTCGAACACGCCGGGACGCACACAGGAAATCAACTATTTCACGCTTGGTGATGCGCGCTACCTCGTCGATCTGCCGGGCTATGGATATGCCAATGCGCCGCTGCATGTTGTTGAAAAGTGGCAAGCGCTGCTCAAGCAATACCTGTCTGGCCGCGCTGGCCTGCGCCGCGCGTTCGTGTTGGTGGATGCGCGCCACGGGATCAAACCCGTTGATCAAGAGATCATGACCTTGCTCGACAAAAGCGCCGTAACCTTTCAAGTCGTGCTGACCAAGGCGGACAAGATCAAAGCGTCGCAGCGGGACGGCGTGCTGCAACAAGTGCGCGGCAAGCTGGCCCAACATCCGGCCGCCTATCCTGAACTGGTGCTGACGAGCAGTGAAAAGGGTGACGGCATCGCCACGTTGCGCAGCATCATCGCCGGGATCACCTGACGCGGACAGCGCAAATCGGCTTGCCTCTGCACGCCCGGTGTCGCACACAAGGCAGATGCCAGACCGCGTTCTGGCCGGGATTGCAAGTAGATGAAAACCAGAACCATGAATCACGACTGGATCGCCACTGCTCGAACCCTGTCCGAAGCTCTGCCTTACATGCAGCGCTATGCCGGGTCGGTCGTCGTGGTGAAATTCGGCGGCAACGCCATGGGGGACGAAACCGCGATGGCAGAATTTGCCCGCGATATCGTTCTGATGCGGCAGGTCGGGATCAACCCGATCGTGGTGCATGGCGGCGGCCCGATGATCAACGAGATGCTGACCAAACTGGGCATCACGTCTGATTTCGTGCGCGGCAAACGGGTGACCGACAAAGCGACTGTCGAAGTGGTCGAGATGGTGTTGACGGGCCTCGTGAACAAGCGGATCGTCCAGGCCATCATGGACGAAGGCGGCCGCGCGGTGGGGCTGTCTGGCAAGGATGACGATCTCATGGTCTGCGAAGCGGACGACCCTGACCTGGGATTCGTCGGGCGCCCCGTCGAGATCAACCCCCAGGTCTTGCGCGATCTGTTCAAGGCCGGGATCATCCCCGTGGTGGCGCCGGTCGCGACCGGCATGCAGCCGAACGAAACGTTCAACGTGAATGGCGACACAGCGGCGGGCGCGATTGCTGGCGCACTCAAGGCGGACCGGCTTTTGTTGCTGACCGATGTCAGCGGCGTGAAAGACAGCAGCGGCGAGGTGGTGACGGCCATGACACCCGAAGAGGTGCGTGAGATGACGGCGGGCGGCATCATTGCCGGCGGCATGATCCCCAAGACCGAAACCGCGCTCAAGGCGATCGAGGACGGGGTCCGCGCCGTTGTCATTCTGGATGGGCGCGTGTCAAATGCCTGTCTTCTCGAACTCTTCACCGAGCATGGCGCCGGCTCACTGATCCGCCCGATCCAGTGAGCCTTTCCGATCTTGATACAGCAGCCCGTCGCCTTGGGCTGGCCGTGCGCGGGGCCTTTCATCCCCAGGATGGGGACATGGCACCGGACTGGGCCGGAACACTGGTCATGCTCGGGCCGGATGAGCCGGACTTCTGGACGATCTTCACCGCCTCACCCGAATACATCGATGGTCGGGAACACCCCCTGGACAGGTGGTCCAAGCGGGTGACACCGATCTTGGCAAGCGTGTATCGCGGCGTAGGCATCTATCCCTATGACGGCCCGCCTTATGCGCCCTTCCTGAGATGGGCCGAACGAAGCGGGGTCTCCCGGCCGTCACCGGTTGCGCTTTTGGTACATGACACCGCAGGCTTGTTCATCAGCTTCCGGGCCGCGCTGGCTGTCCCCGAGCGCTTCGAATTGCCCGGGCCGTCGCCGTCCCCCTGCCACAGCTGCGCGGACCAGCCATGTGTCACGGCCTGCCCGGTCGGTGCCATGGCACCGGGCAAGGACTATGACGTGCCGGCCTGCATCGCGCATATCCGGTCTCCGGAAGGTGCAGCGTGCCGCCAGGGATGCCTTGTTCGGCGCGCCTGTCCCGTGTCGCAGCAGTTCGGACGCCTGGAGGAACAATCCGCTTTCCACATGCGCGCATTTTTGGGAGACTGACCGGAATTCAAAGAAAGGCGCGCTCCCGTGAAACGATTGATCCTCATGCGGCACGCGAAGTCGGACTGGTCGGCCAACGGTGACGATCATGACCGTCCATTGAACCGGCGGGGCGAAGCAAGCGCAGCCGCGATGCGCCAGTGGGTGCGCCGTCAGGGCTGGCTGCCGGACGAGGTTCTTTGCTCCACCGCAACGCGGACACGGCAGACGTTGACGCTGCTTGGCCTGCCGGAGATCCCGACCCGTTTCGAGCGCGCGCTCTATCTGGCAGAGGCCAGCGACATCATTGCGGTCCTGCAAGGCGCGACGGCGGAGACGGTTCTGATCCTCGGCCATAATTACGGTATAGCGGACTGTGCAAGTGCCTTGGTCAGCCATCCGCCGGACCACCCGCGCTTCACAGATTACCCGACCTGCGCCACAAGCCTGATATCCTTCGATATCGCCGACTGGTCCAAGGTGACGCAGGGGACCGGACAATGCGAACACTTCGCCATCCCGCGCGAGGTGATAGCCGAAAACACCTGAAGCGGCGCGCAGCCCCAAACGAAAGCGCCCCGGAGTCTTCCGGGGCGCAGTTTTACTTTTTCCCGGGAGATCAGTGCCCCAGGATTTGGCTCAAAAACAGCTTGGTCCGTTCGTTCTGCGGGTTGTTGAAGAATTCTTCGGGTTCGTTCTGTTCCACGATCTGGCCCGCATCCATGAAGATCACGCGATTCGCCACCTGCCGGGCAAAGCCCATCTCGTGCGTTACGCAGAGCATCGTCATGCCCTCTTCGGCAAGGCTGACCATCGTGTCGAGCACTTCCTTGATCATCTCGGGGTCAAGCGCCGATGTGGGTTCATCGAACAGCATGATCCGGGGCCGCATGCAGAGCGACCGCGCGATGGCCACGCGCTGCTGCTGACCACCCGAAAGCTGGCCCGGATACTTGTTGGCCTGTTCCGGGATCTTAACCTTTTCCAGGAAATGCATCGCGGTTTCCTCGGCCTCGCGCTTGGGCGTCTTGCGCACCCAGATCGGGGCCAGCGTGCAGTTTTCCAGGATGGTCAGATGCGGAAACAGGTTGAAGTGCTGGAACACCATCCCGACCTCGGAGCGGATCGTGTCGATGTTCTTGATGTCGTTCGAAAGCAATGTCCCGTCGACAGTGATCGACCCTTTCTGGTGTTCCTCCAAGGCATTGATGCAGCGGATCAAAGTGGATTTGCCAGACCCGGAGGGTCCCGCGATCACGATCCGTTCACCGCGATAAACCGACAGGTCGATGTCGCGGAGCACGTGGAACGTTCCGAACCACTTGTTCATGTTCTGGATCTGAATCGCCAGCTCATCCGAGACAGCCAATTGCGCAGGTGCAGGTTCAGCCATTTTCGGCCTCCTTATCGGTGATCCGTGGCAAGCTGACGCTCAAGCCACTGTGAATATTTGGAAATGCTGAAGCAGACGATGAAGAACACGAAGACTGCAAAGCCCCAGAGTTCCCAATAGACGCCGTTCCATTCGGTCGATGCCAGGATCGGACCACGGATCATTCCCACGAGATCGAACATCGAAATCACCGATACAAGCGTGGTGTCCTTGAACAGCCCCACTGCAACGTTGACGATACCAGGGATCGAGATCTTCAAAGCCTGCGGCAGGATGATCAGGCGCATGGATTGCGCGTAGTCCAGCCCGAGACTGTCGGCCGCCTCGTATTGCCCACGCGGCAGCGCGGCCAGCCCGCCCCGGATCACCTCGGCGATATAGGCCGAGGCAAACATGGTGATCATGATGATGACCCTGAGCACAAGGTCGATGTTGGCATCCGGCGGGAAGAAGTAGGCCAGAACCACATTCGCCACGAAAAGAAGCGTGATAAGCGGCACGCCCCGAATGAATTCGATGAAGATCACGCAAATCCACTTGATGATCGGCATGGAGGACTGACGACCCAGCGCCAGCAGAATCCCGATGGGCAGCGACAGCGACACACAGACCGTCCCGAGGATCATGTTCAGCATGAAGCCCCCGAGGTCGCGCGAGGGAACCGCCTCGAGCGCCAGGAAACCAGGCAGCAAGGATGGGATCAGTCCACCCGCCCATATCACGACAACAGCCGCCAAAAGACCGGCCAGCATGCCCATGGCAAAGCTCTGGCGTTCAAACCGCTTGAAGGCGAAATACCCCGCGATGACCCCGATCAGAACCATGAGGGGAATCAATATGGTCCCGCCCCAGATCAGCCAGAAGGCAATGAAGGGATAGAGCCCCGTGAAGAACAGCATCTTGCGCGGCGCGGCCGGATAGAGAGCCGGTGCCAATGCAACGATCAGAAAGACGAAGGCCAGCGTCGGGCGCCAGTATCCTTCGGACGGATACTTGAACCCGAACAGCAACTGGTTCCACCGTTCCGTCAGAACCGAGAAACACGCCCCGGTCGCGCCATCCAGCACCTCCCGACATTCGGCGAGAGAACTGGTGGACCAGATACCATTGGCGAACCACGGAAATGCTCCGGTCACGATCTGGTAGATGAAATAAAGCGACACGATCGTCAGGATCGAGTTGAACCAGCCTTTGAACAGGTTTTCCCGCATCCATTTGATCACCCCGGCCTCGGTGACGGGGGGGGCCTGTTCCGGCAGCATCGTATCCCGCACATAGGCGACGGACTGTGCATGTGTATCTGACATCTCAGCGCTCCTTCAGCCTGACGGAATTGTTGTAGACGTTCATGATCGCCGAAATCGCGAGCGAAATGGCAAGGTAGAACAACATCAGCAGGAAGATGGCCTCGATCGCGCGACCCGTCTGGTTCAGGGTGATTCCGCCCAATGTGCCGGTCAGGTCCATGTAGCCCACCGCGATGGCAAGCGACGAGTTCTTCGTCAGGTTCAGGTATTGAGAGATCAATGGCGGCACAATGACCCGCAGCGCCTGGGGCAGAACGACAAGGTTCATGATCCGCCCGGGACGCAGGCCAAGTGAGGCAGCCGCTTCGGTCTGGCCCTTGCTGACGGCAAGGATACCCGCCCGCACGTTCTCTGCGATGAAGGCGGCGGTGTAGATCGACAGGGCAAACCACAGCGATATCAGCGAATTCCGCATGAAGATGCCGCCTTGGAAATTGAACCCCGTCAATGCCGGGTATTCCAGGGTGATCGGCCGGCCGAGGACGAAATAGACGATGATCGTCGGGAGAAAGAAAATCGCGACGGAGGGCCAGAACGTCTTTATGACCTGCCCACGATCGAACAGCGCTTTCTTGGCATAGCTGCGCAGCGCAAAAATCCCGGCGATCGACGCGAGAAACACGGCGATCACGATCCCCGAGAGCGGGCCGAAGATCGGTGCAGGCGAATAGAATCCACGCCCGGTGAAGGCGAAAGCCCCCAGCACCATCGTCGCTTCGGGATCGTCTCCGCGGAAATCGCGGGGTTGCGGCAGAACGGCGACAAAGATCGCCATGATGATCAGGATCCAGATCAAGACCGGGACGTTGCGGAAAATCTCGACATAGACGGACATCAGTTGCCGCACCAGCCAGTTGTTGCTGAGGCGCAGGACACCGACAACAACCCCGATGATCGTTGCCATCAGGCACCCGAGAAGCGCGACCAGAAGCGTGTTGAGCACGCCAACCAATGAGGCCTGCCAATGCGTTGACTGGCTGGTGTAGGGGATCAATGTCTGGTTGATATCATAGCCCGCAGGTTCGCCGAGAAACTGGTAGGAGATATTCAATCCAGCAGCCTGGAGGTTGCTGATCAGGTTATACCCCAGATAAGCAAAGGCCATGATCAGCAAGAGCAACGCGACAAATTGGAACGTGTATGACCGATAACGCGTGTCGTTTATCAGCATGGATAGCTGAAACGACCCCGACGGTGGGTCTGAAATCGAAGACATATTGTTATCCCTGTTATCCCGGTATTTTTTTGGCGGCGCTTTTCGCGCTCTGATGCCGGACCGGAAGGCTTGTCGTTATTCAAAAAAGGGCGCGGAGTAACCCGCGCCCTTTCTCTTGTCCGTTGATTTTAGCGGAAGGGCGGAGCGTACAGCAGGCCGCCATCGGTCCACTGTGCGTTCAGTCCGCGTGCAAGCCCGATCGGTGTGTTTTCACCGATGTTCTTTTCGAAAAGCTCACCGTAGTTGCCGCCGGCCTTGATTGCGCGCACGGCCCAATCGGCATCAAGTCCGAGCATGTCGCCCAATGTGCCTTCCGTACCGAGCAGACGGTTGATTTCCGGGCTGTTCGTGCCGCTGGCCAATTCATCGATATTGGCCGATGTCACGCCCAGCTCTTCGGCTGCGATCAGCGCGTTCAGTGTCCAGCGCGCGACATCGCCCCATTCGTTGTCACCATGACGCACGAGCGGGCCAAGCGGCTCTTTCGAGATGATTTCGGGCAGGATCACGTGATCGCCCGGGTTTTCGAAGGCTGCACGCGTGGCGGCAAGACCCGAACTGTCGGTGGTGTAGACGTCGCACGCCCCTTCGAGATAAAGCGGCTGCGCTTCGGAGTTGGTTTCGATCGGGACCGGCTCGTAGTCGAGGTTGTTCTTGCGGAAGTAATCGGCAAGGTTCAACTCGGTCGTGGTGCCGGTCTGGATGCAGACGGTTGCGCCATCAAGCTCCTTGGCGGAGGACACGCCCAGTTCCTTCGGAACCATGAAGCCCTGCCCGTCGTAGTAGTTGATGCCGACGAATTCAAAGCCAAGGTCCACATCGCGCGAGAACGTCCATGTGGTGTTCCGTGCGAGCAGATCGATCTCGCCCGAAGCCAGGGCCGTGAAGCGCGTTTTACCGGTTGTCGGCACGAATTCGACAGCAGTCGGGTCGCCCAGCACAGCCGCCGCAACGGCCCGGCATACGCCGACGTCAAAACCATCCCACTCGCCGTTGGCATTCGGCGCGGCAAATCCGACGAGACCGGTGGTCACGCCGCAATTGAGCTGGCCGCGCGCCATGACATCATCAAGCGTGGCTGCTGATACAGCACCAGCCGATAGGCCAGCGGCAGTCATCACGCCAAGAGTTGCAAGTTTTTTCATTATTACCTCTTCCTGTTAGCCCGCACCTTGAAGCGCGGTTATTGGACGAGCGAATTCACGCTCATACGACGAAAGTCGGGAGACCCCACTTCCAATAACAGCGATTTTGCGAGGATTCAGTTCCATAGGTCAAGCGGATTAGCCTATTTTTTGGACAAGCCGCCCCACTTTGCGATTTGTTACGACGTTGACTGCCCATCAATCAATCGCAGGAACACGTCGGCATGCAGAAATGCTGCCTGCTTGAGAAGCGCCATTTCCTGCGCTTCTTCATCCGTGCCCCATTGTTCTGCCTGCCAAATCTCGTCCAGTTGCGAGATGGTCCACAAATCCTCGGCCCGGTGCAGACCTTCTTTGGCGGCGAAGCCGATGACAAGCGACCCGCTGATCGACACGAGATCGGAAAATGCGGTCAATTGGAATGCACTCAGGTCATGGACGCGCCGCCGCAGCTCAGACAGGGCCGTCGCGTCCTGCGGTTCATGCATGACACCGACCCGCGGCTCGAGCCGCGCATTCAGGGTCTCTGCTGCCCAATCCAGCAGCGGGGTCCATTGGGTCTCCTGCCGGGCGACCAGTTCATCCGGCGCATCAGCGCGATAACACAGCAGGTCACTGTCGCCATATTCGGCAATCATGTCGGCCACCTCCGCACGTTGCAGGGAGACCTTGTCGATGGCGGCATTCGCCGTGCGGGTAAACGGCATCGTGACCGGGTCGATCCGGTCCTCCTGAGCCGCGAATTCCGCGGCAATTCTTTCGGCGATGGCGTGGCTCGGAACCACGAGAAGAGCTTTTGCCGGGGTCCGCACCGGCCGGCCGTCCAACAGGACACCGTACCCGTCTTCGGTTTGCGTCGTGGTGGCATCCGTCCAGAAACGTTTCGGGGCCCATTCGCTCATGTCAGGTCTTCCATCCAGTTTTTCAGTGCAATGTCCAGATCGGCGGGGCTGTCCACAATGTGATCCGCGCCCGACAGATGCGCCGCGTCGTGATTGCCCCATGTCACCCCGATCGCGCGCGCCCCGGCAGCCTGCCCCATCTGAATGTCATAGAGGGTATCACCCACCATCACTGCATGTGTCGCTTCTATACCGGTTTCCGAAAGTGCGGCGAGCAGCATGGCAGGATGCGGCTTGGAGGGGTGATGATCGGCAACCTGGGTCGCGTGAAAATATCCTTCAAGCCCGTTTTGCGAGATGATCCGGTCCAGCCCCCGCCGCGACATACCGGTTGCGGCAGCCATCAGGATGTATGGCTCCAGTTTCAACCGGTCCAGAACAGCCCGCATGCCGGGAAAGAACATCGCACTGGCAGAGCTGCCATGTGCCGTATGCCGCGGCAGCGAGTGGCTTTTATACCGCTCGACAAGCGCGCGGCGTATGTCTTCGCCCTGATCCGGTGTCAATTGCGCCATTCCCTCTGGCAGGGACAGGCCGACGGATTGCACGATCGCCTCGCGCGGTGGCGCAGCCAAGCCAAGATCGGCAAAGGCCGCCGCCATTGACGCAAGAATATGGGCGCGGCTGTCGACCAGCGTGCCGTCCACGTCGAACACCACGAGACCGAGCGGTGGCGACATCAATCAAGATCCTCGAACGGATCGGCTGGCACCTCACGCGGGTCCCAATGCAGGAACTCCCACGTCCGCTCCATGTGTTCGGGCAAAGGGGCGGTCACGGTCAGCTTTGCGCCCGTTACCGGATGCCGGATTGAAATGGAGCGCGCATGCAGATGCAATTTGCGGCTCATATCGCCCCCGAGCATCGCCCCCCAGCCGTCGCCAAGGTTTTCCTGACCCGACCCGCCATATTTGCCATCGCCGATGATCGGATGTCCCAATTCGGACATATGCGCACGCAGCTGATGAGTGCGCCCTGTCACAGGCACCATCGCGACCCAGGCGGCGCGCTTTGCCAGCGCGCTCAGCACCGCGTAATCCGTCGTTGCGTGTTTTGCACCTTCGGTGCGGGTCACATCCTGAGGGTGGACCGCGCGCATCTTCTCGTTCTCGCCCGCAGCGCCATGGCCGGACGCTTTCACCAGTCCGAACTTTATCGTGCCCATCTGCGGCGCGGGGACGCCGGCAACCGCGGCCCAGTAGATTTTGCGCGTCTCGCGGGCGCGGAACGCTTTGGTCAGATCACCGGCCACCTGACGGGTGCGCGCCAGCAGCAGGACGCCCGACGTGTCCTTGTCCAGCCGGTGCACGAGGCGTGGTTTTTCGGCGTAACCAAATGTCAAAGCCTCGGCCAACCCGTCGACATGCCGGGTTTGCTTGCTGCCGCCCTGAGTCGGCAATCCAGGCGGTTTGTTCAGCGCGATGATGTGGTTGTCCTTGTAAAGGACAAGCGCCTTCATCATGGCGGCGTCCTTGTCGGACACTCCGGGCTTCGGGCTCGATTGACCTGTCTCCGGTTCCGGCAGCGGCGGAATACGCACCTCCTGCCCCGTGGCAAGACGCGCGCTGGCCTTGACCCGGCCACCATCGATCCGCACTTCGCCCTTGCGGCACATCTTTTCGATCCGGCCCTGCCCCAGGTGCGGAAACAACCGCTTGAGCCAGCGATCAAGACGCTGGTCCGCATCTCCCGGGCCGACGGTTACGTTCTGAACTCTGCTCATGCGAATATCCCCCGCGCCGCCAGCAGACCCAGGGCCAACGCCCCGACAGACAGGCCAACCGACAAAACAATGTATAGCGCGGCAGACCCCATCTGACCGCGTTCGATCAGCGTGACCGTTTCCAACGAGAAGGCCGAGAAGGTGGTGAACCCACCAAGAACTCCGGTCATCGCGAAGGGTGAAAAATACGCCAGCCCGCGCTGCGCCGCCATGACTGCGAAAACCCCCATCAGGAAAGAGCCGGTGACGTTGACGATGACAATCGCCAAAGGGAAGTCGCCGCCGCCAAAAAGACGCAGGACGCCAAGGCCGGTCAGGAACCTGAGCGCGGCACCGATGGCGCCGCCGAGGGCCACGAGAGAAAGGCTTGTCAACATGCGCGGTCTGTCGCGCGCGTGCAGTCGAGAGTCAAGATTGCCGCTTGGTCCGCAGCCGCGCAAAATACTCCAGCCGCTTGGTCAAATCGCGCTCGAACCCGCGCTCGACGGGTACATAAAACACGGTCCGGCCCATGCTCTCGGGGAAATAGTCCTGCCCGGAAAACCCGTCCTCTGCATCATGGTCATAGGCATAACCAGACCCGTAGCCGTGCTCTTTCATGAGCTTGGTCGGCGCGTTCAGGATATGCTTGGGAGGCGCCAGCGATCCGGTCGTCCTGGCTGCTGCGCGGGCGCCCTTGTAGGCGGCGTAGACCGCGTTCGATTTCGGGGAGAGCGCGATATAGACCAATGCCTGGGCAATCGCCAATTCGCCTTCGGGGCTGCCCAGCCGTTCGAAGGTTTCCCAGCTTTGCAGACAGACCGCCTGCGCCTGCGGATCGGCAAGGCCGATGTCCTCGACCGCCATGCGCGTGATGCGCCGGGCGAGGTATCGCGGGTCTTCGCCCGCGTCCAGCATGCGGGCGAACCAGTAAAGCGCCGCATCCGGGTCCGATCCGCGCACCGATTTGTGCAGCGCCGAAATCAGGTTGTAATGCGCATCGCCAGACTTGTCGTATTGCGCGGCGCGTCTCATCAGACGTTGCGCCAAAGCGCTGCTGTCCAGCGGTTCGCTGACATTCCAGGCCATCACCTGTTCGACAAGGTTCAAAAGCGCCCGCCCGTCGCCATCGGCCATCTCCAGCAGGTTGGCCCGCGCCGCATCGTCCAGGGGCAGGCTGCGCCCGAACTCTGTCTCGGCCCGCTGTGCCAGCCGTTCCAGGTCAGCCGCGTCCAACCGCTCAAGCACAAGGACCTGTGCCCGGCTGAGCAGAGCCGCGTTCAATTCGAAAGACGGGTTCTCCGTTGTCGCGCCCACCAGAAGGATCGTTCCATCCTCCATATGCGGCAGGAATCCGTCCTGTTGCGCCTTGTTGAAGCGGTGAATCTCATCGACGAACAGCAACGTGCCCTGCCCCGCCTTTCGCCGGTGCTTGGCCGCGTCGAACACTTTTCGAAGTTCTGGCACACCCGTGAAAATCGCGCTGATCTGGACAAAGTGCAGGTCGGTTTCGTCTGCCAGCAGCCGCGCGATCGTGGTTTTTCCAACACCGGGCGGCCCCCAGAATATCACCGATCCAAGGCTGCCCGCAGCCAGCATCACGGTCAGCGGCGAATCCGGCCCGATCACTTGCGCCTGACCGATCACCTCGGACAGTTTTCGGGGCCGCAATGCGTCGGCCAGGGGGCGCGGCGTGTCTTTGGGACCTTCCCCGGTATCGAACAGATCCGCCACCTGTCAGGCCCGGAACCGCAGGATGACACGCCGACCACCGCGCTCGACGTCCAGAAGCACGTTCGGGGCCGCCTGCAACAGGGCCGGCCCCAGGTCTGCGGGTGTCTCCAGGATAATGCGATCCACACGGCGGATGATATCGCCGGGCCGCAGTCCGACCCGCTGCCCCAATCGTCCCGGTGTCATCACGACGATCCCGTCCTTGTTCAAGGGCAACCCCAGTTCGGCTGTCACCGCCGGATTGATGCGCGCGACTTCCAGACCGGCCAGTACCTCGCGGTTGCCAAGCACATGCGTATCGCGCGGCGGATCATCCGGCGGCGCGATCAGGGTCACGTCAGCCTGCACCCGCGCGGCTTCGTGCAGATACACCATCTCGACCGTTTCGCCGAGACCCTGAACAGACATGTGGAACAGCATTTCCTCGGGTGTGTTGACCGGCTGGCCGGCGACTTCGATCACCACGTCACCCACGGCGAGTCCCGCCTCGGCCAAGGGGCTGGCGCGATGCAGCGCGGTGATGATGACGCCTTCGGGACGCAGCATGCCCAGTCCCTCCGACAGATCCGCATCCACCGGTTGCCCCAAAGCCCCGGCCCAGGGCCGTTCAAAGGCCGTCTTGCCATCCCGCGCCTGTTCCAGGAACGCCGCGACGAGCGCTGCCGGAATTGCAAAGCCAATACCGTTCGATCCGCCAGAGCGCGTCAGGATAGACGTGTTGATCCCGATCATCCGCCCCGCAATGTCGATCAGTGCGCCGCCGGAATTTCCCGGATTGATAGGGGCATCTGTCTGGATGAAATACCCCCGCCCGTTGCCCGTTGCCGTCCCCGACCGGGCCAGGCCCGAAACAATCCCGGACGACACCGTCTGACCGACACCAAACGGATTGCCGATGGCCAGCACAAGCTCTCCGACCTCGACCGTGCCGCTGTCTCTCAGGGGAAGATACGGCATATCCACCGCATCGATCTTGAGGATCGCCAGGTCGGACGCCTCATCGCCGATGAGCACCCGCGCCGTGTATTCCCGACGATCATTCAGAACCACGCGGATATCGTCGGCCTGCCCCACGACGTGATAATTCGACACGACATAGCCGTCCGCCGACACGATCACACCCGAACCCAGCGAATTCTGAACCCGTGGCCGCGCGTTCCCGAAATCACGGAAAAGCTCGCCGAAGAACGGATCGTCCTGGAACGGACTGCGCCGGGCCTGCACGATACGGCGCGCATATATGTTGACGACAGCCGGGGTCGCCTGCTTGACCACGGGGACAAAGGACAGGCCGATCTCGGCCCGCGAAGTCGGAACTCGCGGTTCCGAGTCCGTTTGCGCATTGGCCGGAAGCGCCAAAAGCGCCACGGCAAGCACATGAAAAACACGCATCACACCCATGCGCCGGATATGTCGCCGCACCAACATTTTTGCAAGTCACTGATTTCGGAATAAGGTGGCAGCCCGTAGGGGAATCGAACCCCTCTTTCCAGGTTGAAAACCTGGCGTCCTAACCGATAGACGAACGGGCCACGCTTGGTGAGCGGTATTTAGGCAAAGCGGCGCGGCCATGCAAGTGGAAATTCGAGGAATTGCGGGTATTTTTCACTTTGATCGAACTTGCGGGGCTGGCATTTGGAATTTTAATGATTTCAGGTATTTATAAGCTCTGGCCTGGCGCGGGCGCGGCGTCCTCGAGCCGCAATTGCACCGACCGTCGGCCGCCCCATTCGTTGATTTCCAGGCGACCCGCCAAATGGAATCGCGCGCCGCCATGCTGTTCGAGCGCAGGGCCAAGCGGGCCGTCGAACGCGCCAAAGCAGATCGCTTCCAACCGCGCGCCAAGCCCGTCTCCGAAGCTGACCTTGAGGTGGGACGCCCCCACCCGTTTCGCAAACGAGATCTGAACATCGGGAAAGACGAACCGGGGCGCGGACGCACCGGCGCCAAACGGGCCTGCCGCTTCGAGTTGCTCGACCAGCTCCGGCGTCGCCGCGCCGGGCATCAGCGGGCCGTCGAGACGCAGATCGGACGCACCCAGCTTGTCCGCCCCCTGTTTCGCCAGAAGCTCGGTCAAACGCTCCATGGCAGGTTCAAGCTGATCGCGCGACAGCGAAAGCCCGGCCGCCATCTTGTGACCGCCACCTTTTTGCAAATGGCCTTCGGCACCGAGCTTCTGGATCGCCGCACCAAGGTCGATGCCGCTCACCGACCGGCCGGACCCCTTGCCGTCCTGGCCGTCAAACCCGATCACGATGGACGGGCGATTGGTCCGTTCCTTGAGCCGGGATGCCACGATACCGACAACGCCAGGGTGCCAGCCGTCACCCGCCGCCCAGACAAGCGGCCTGTCAAATCCGCGTGCTTCCGCCTGGTCCAAGGCTTGCGCACGCACCGTCTCCTCGATTTCGCGGCGTTCCGTGTTCAGCGTATCCAGTCGATCAGCCATCGACTTGGCCTCCTGCGGGTCAGTGCTGGACAACAGGCGCGCGCCCAGATCAGCCTTGCCGATCCGTCCTCCTGCATTGACCCTGGGGCCAAGAACAAAGCCCAGATGATGGGATTTCGGGGCACTTTCCAAGCGGCCGACATCGCACAAGGCCACCAGGCCGGGACGCGCGCGCTGTGCCATCACCTTCAACCCCTGCCGGACCAGCGCGCGATTGATCCCTTGGAGGGGCGCAACATCGGCGACCGTTGCCAGCGACACCAGGTCCAGCATCGCCATAAGGTCCGGGCCGCTCTGGCCAGCCGCGCGCAGTTGCCGCCCTGCCTCGACCAGAGCAAGGAAGACGACGCCGGCTGCGCAAAGATGCGCCAAGCCACCGTCCTCGTCCTGCCGGTTCGGGTTTACCAGCGCATAAGCCTCGGGAAGGGTTTCACCACCAAGGTGATGGTCGATCACCACAACATCCGCCCCTTTTGCCGCTGAAATCGGCCCATGCGACAGAGTTCCGCAATCGACGCAGACAATCAGGTCGTGATCCCGCGCCAGCGTCTGCATCGCTTCGTCGTTGGGTCCATATCCCTCGTCGATCCGATCAGGCACATAAAGCGTCGCGCCACGGCCCAGCTGCCGCAGCCAGTCGATCAGCAGCGCGGCCGACGCCCCGCCATCCACATCGTAGTCGGCAAAAATCGCGATCCGTTCATTGCGCTTGACCGCGCGGAGCAGGCGCGCGGCGGCTTTTTCCATGTCGCGCAGGGACCGGGGATCGGGCAACAAGGCCCGCAGCGTCGGTTCGAGATAGGTCGCAACCTCTTCGACCGCGACTCCCAGGCGTGCAAGCGTCTGGCAGAGCGCGGGTGGGCGCTCCGTCTGCTGCATCAGGGCTTCTGCGTGCCGCGTGACCTCTGGCGCGGGGCCGATCCAGCGCCGCCCGGTCAGCGACCGGTCAACGCCAAGATAACCGGTCACGTTGCCTCCATCACTGCATCGGGTTGCGATAGGTCATCCGGCGCACGGACCCGGTTTTAGACCGCATCAACAACGTCTCGGTGGTATAAAATCCGACCTCGCGCTTGATCGCGGGCAAGAGCGATCCGGCCGTCACACCCGTTGCGGCAAAGATCACCTCTTGCGTGACCATTTCGTCGCGGCTGTAAATCTTGTCCAGGTCGGTGATCCCGGCTTTGGCCGCGCGGCCTTTTTCATCATCGTTGCGGAACAACAGGCGCCCCTGGATCTGTCCCCCCATGCATTTCAAAGCAGCTGCCGCCAGCACACCTTCGGGGGCGCCGCCAGTGCCCATATACATGTCGATCCCGGTCTGGATCGGCTGTGCGCAATGCATCACGCCGGCCACATCGCCATCGGTGATCAGGCGGATTGCCGCGCCGGTGGCACGAATTTCTGCGATCATCTGTTCGTGGCGCGGACGTTCCAGCACGCAGACCGTGATATCGCTTGGCCCGCATCCCTTGGCCTTGGCCAATGCCTCGACCCGCTCTTTCGGCGTCATGTCCAGCGTCACGACAGTCTCGGCAAACCCCGGACCGATGGCAAGCTTGTCCATGTACACATCCGGTGCATGCAGCATGGACCCGCGCGGCCCCATGGCGATCACGGTAAGCGCGTTCGGCATGTCCTTGGCCGTCAGTGTCGTGCCTTCCAGCGGATCAAGCGCGATGTCCACGCCCGGCCCATTGCCGGTGCCCACCTCTTCGCCGATGAACAGCATCGGCGCCTCGTCGCGTTCGCCTTCGCCGATCACGACGACACCCGAGATATCCAGCAGGTTCAACTGCTCCCGCATCGCGTTCACAGCGGCCTGGTCGGCGGCTTTTTCGTCGCCGCGACCGATCAGGTCAACGGTGGCGATTGCGGCCTGTTCAGCCACCCGCGCCAGACCAAGGGACAGCATGCGGTCATTGAAATCGGTGGGCGCGGTCATGGGCGTCTCCAGTCATGGCTTCTTCACGTTGTTATCCTGTTACGCGCCGGCCCCACCCCTGACAAGGTTGGTTGCGCTAAAGCCTTCAGACCTGTTCGATCCGCAACGCCACCGGTTCGCCTTCGACAACGCCGGTGCCGACCATCGCGGCAAGTGCATTGTCCAGCGCCGCGCGCGTTGTCTTGTGCGTGACGATCAGCACCGGGGCCGTGTCCTGTTCGTGGCTGCGCTGCCGCATCCGGTTGATGGACACACCCGCCTCGCCCAGAACCGCGGCGACCTTGGCCAGGGCACCGGGCTTGTCCTGAAGGCGAAGCCGCAAGTAATAGGGCGCCGGTGTCGCGGTCTTGGCGGGTTTCGGCTTCTTGAGGTTGCCCGAGGGCTGGCCAAAGGTCGTCACCCGTGTCCCGCGTGCGACATCCAGGACATCGCCCATCACCGCGCTGGCTGTCGGCCCTTCGCCCGCGCCCGCACCGCGCATGACGATCTGGCCGACCTGATCGCCTTCGATGACCACCATGTTGGTGCCCCCGTCCAATTGTCCTAGCGGAGAGCTTGCCGGGACAAGACAAGGCGACATGCGCTGTTCCAACCCGCGACCGGTCATCTGGCACACACCCAGAAGCTTGACCTTGTAACCCATGTCGGCGGCTTGCTGAATATCCTCGATGCTCACCAAACCGATGCCTTCGAGCTCGACAGCGTCAAAGTCCACCTGGGTTCCGAATGCGATGGACGCAAGCAGAGACAGTTTATGCCCCGCATCGATCCCACCCACGTCCAGTTCCGGATCGGCTTCGAGAAAGCCAAGACTGTCGGCCTCCGCGAAGGCCTGTTCGTAGGTCAGGTTGGCCGATTCCATCCGTGTCAGGATATAATTGCAGGTGCCGTTCATCACCCCCATGATTCGCTGGACATCATTGCCCGCAAGGCCCTCTGTCAGGGTTTTGACAACGGGAATACCGCCGGCCACAGCCGCTTCGAACCGCAGGACCACGCCGTTTTGCTCGGCCGCTTCGGCCAGCGCCTGGCCATGGTGCGCCAGCAGGGCCTTGTTCGCCGACACCACGTCCTTGCCGCAGCGCAGTGCCGCCTCGGTCGCAGCCTTGGCCGGGCCATCGCTGCCGCCGACCAATTCGATGAACACGTCGACATCGTCCCGCTGCGCGAGGGCGACGGGATCGTCTTCCCACTGATAACTGTCCACAGGAACACCGCGGTCCTTGCCCCGGTTGCGGGCGCATACGGCCGAGATCGTGATCGGACGCCCGCCGCGCGCTTCGAGCAGCGCCGCTTTCTGGCGAACGATCTTGACAACGCCCGTGCCGACAGTGCCCAGACCCGCAATTCCAAGGCGCAATGGTTCAGTCATGTCGGGCAATCCTTTTGCAGTCGGTCGATGCTTATGCCCGCAATAGCGACTTGCGCTCAGGCCTGCAACGGCCCTGATCAGGGTGGCGCCACTCCGCCGTTCATCCGGTCCCGCGTGTCCGGGTCGATCACCGGCCCGCGCAGCCCCCCGACGCGGGCGCGCAACGCCTCGGCGCGGGCGCGCAAGGCGTCATCGTCGGAATCGGTCAGACTTGGGGGGGCTTGACCGCTTTCCAACTGCTCAAAAGGCAAAAGCTCCGGGTAGTCTGCGCCTGGATCGTTTGGCGACAGGGCGGCGTCCACCTGGGGGAATTCGGTACAAGCCGCCAGGCCCAACACCGGTATGATCCACGCCCGCCACATCAGAACCGCTCCTTCTTTTGGCATCTTTCATGCCGCAGGCGCCGGGCACGCGCAAGCACGGGCTGGTTCTGAACAAACGTTCAGTTAACCTGCCGAAATGGCGCGCACAGCAGGTTCACATTCGAATATCACCGGTCCAAGGGTCCAGGAGGCCGCTTTGACGCTTTTCGCCCGGCATGGGTATGCCGCCGTTTCGATGCGCCAGATTGAGGGCGAAGTCGGCGTGCAGGCCGGGGCGCTCTATAATTACACGACGGACAAGCAGTCGCTCCTGTTCGATCTGTTCAAGAGGCATATGGTCGATTTGCGCACAGCGCTTGATGCGCAGCCACCGTCCGCATCACCTCAGGACAGGCTCGAAGCCTTTGCGCGGTTCCATATACGGTTTCACCTCGAACGCCCGCAGGCTGTGTTCATTTCCTACATGGAACTGCGCAATCTGACGCCAGAGAATTTCCGCGTCATCGAAGAGCTGCGCCGACGCTACGAAGGGGTGCTCGAGGCGATCCTGGAAACCGGGCGCGATGCCGGGGCGTTTCATGTCGCCGACACCAGGGTCACGGCGCTTGCCATCATCGCAATGCTGACCGGGATCAACACATGCTACCGCAGTGGCGTGCGCCTGTCCCTGGCCGAGGTCGAAGCCATCTACTGGGACATGGTCCGCAAAGCGGTGACTTGACACGCACGCCGCCGGCACATCGGGTCGCAATCGCGGCACCCGGCGCGCTCAGCGCTTTCGTCCTCCCGTCCCCCGAATTTGCGGGGGTCTCAGCGGCTTTCATCCGATCCCATCCTGCGCTCCAGCCAGCGCACGAAAAAGCTGATGATCAGAACCAGCACCAGGTACTCCAGGATCAGCAGCGAATAAATCTCGAGCGGTCGATACTCCGTGACCACCAGCTCATTGGCACGGCGGGTCAGCTCCTGCATCCCGATGACCGACGCAAAGGCCGACATCTTGACAATATAGATAAACTGGTTTGCCAGGGGCGGCAGGATGCGCCGGATCGCCTGTGGCAGCACGACATAGCGCATCGTCTGGCTGTAACTCAGGCCCACGGTCCGCGCCGCCTCTGTCTGGCCTTTCGGGATCGATTGAATGCCGGCACGGTAGATTTCGGCGGTGAAGGCGCTGTCGGAAATCGCCAAGGTGATGATCGCGCCCCAGAATGCATCGATCGTGATCGGAACACCAAGCGATCGCATCACCACGGGCAAGCCGTAAAATACCCAGAACAGCATCGGCAGCAGCGGAATCGCGCGAACGAATTCGATATAGATCCGCGACGGCAACCGCAGCCACCTGTTCGCCGACATGCCCGGCAAAGCCACCAGCAGGCCGATCAGCATCGACAGGCCCGCCGCGATCAGGGACAACTGGATCGTCGCCCAGAACCCGCCGAGCAGGAATTCCACATTCGATCTGCCCTGCGGTGTGCCGGGATCGATGACGTACCAACCCCATGTGCCGCCCGATCCGCTACACCCGGCAAGCAGCAAGAGACCCGGCAAGAGCGCCCATCGTCTGAGTGAACCTGTCATCGATAACGCCCTAGTGATGTATTATCTTGTCCAGAAACGCGCGGAAGCGTTTCGATCTCGGCGCGTCGAACACTGCCGACGGCGCGCCCGTCTCGACAATCTCTCCGCCATCCATGAACACCATCCGGTCGGCAACCCTGCGGGCAAACCCCATCTCGTGGGTCACGACAAGCATCGTCATTCCCTCTTCGGCCAGCTCTACCATGACGTCCAGCACTTCCGAGATCATCTCGGGGTCCAGCGCGGACGTGGGCTCGTCGAAAAGCATGATCTTCGGCTTCATGCACAATGACCGCGCGATGGCGACACGTTGCTGCTGACCGCCGGACAGATCGCGCGGGCGTTTATGCGCCTGTTCGGGAATGCGCACGCGCCCGAGGTAATCCATCGCCAAAGCCTCGGCATCCTTGCGCGACAGCCCACGCGTCTTCATCGGGCCCAGCGTCAGGTTCTCAAGCACCGACAGATGCGGGAACAGGTTGAATTGCTGGAACACCATGCCAACCTCGGCGCGCACGCGCTGCACGCTTCCGCGCTCCGCCAGGGATATGCCATCGACCTCGATATGCCCGGAATCATAGTCTTCCAGACCGTTCACGCAGCGGATCAGCGTCGACTTGCCGGACCCGGATGGCCCGCAGATGACGATCCGCTCGCCAAGGGTCACATCCAGATCGACACCCGTCAGCGCCCGGAAATCGCCGAAAGACTTGTTCAATGACCGTATTTCAATGACGCGGTTCGCGCTCATGTCCCACTCCAAAGCTGCCTGGTGCTCTCAAGATAGCGTGCGCGTCAAAAAATCAGCATGTTACGATGGTATTCGGAGCGTGCGCACTATCTAGCCCCAAAAGGTCATCCACGAAAAGGAACTAATATGCGTTTTTTGAAATCAATCGGACTGGCGGCAACTTTTGCCGCATCCTTGCTCGCCGCCCCTGCCTCGGCGCAGTCGGCCTTGCAGGATATCCTGAGCGGCGGCGTGCTCAAGGTGGGCACAACGGGCGACTGGAACCCCATGTCGGTGCGCGATCCCGCCACCAACAGCTTCAAGGGCTACGACGTCGACGTGATGACAGAGCTTGCCTCTGATCTCGGAGTAGAGCTCGAATTTGTCCCGACCGACTGGAAAACGCTGGTGAACGGCGTCGTTGCCGGGAATTACCACATGACCGGCTCCGCCTCGATCAGCCCGGCCCGGCTCAAGGCCGCAGGTTACTCCGACAGCTATATCTCGGTCGAGATCCTGCCCTTCACGACCGATGACAAGCTGGATCGCTTTTCCGGGTGGGAATCCATCAATTCTGGCGATGTGAAAGTGGCCACCACCCTGGGCACGAGTTTCGAAGGCATGGTCCGTAGCTGGTTCCCCGACTCTGACATCAACGTCGTCGAAGCGCCCGCCCGCGGATTTCAGGAAGTCCTGTCTGGCCGCTCCGACGTGTTCGTCACGTCCAACATCGAAGGCGCCACCCTGTTGTCGAAATTCCCCAACCTGCGCCAGATCGAAACCGACAGCCCGCGGTCGCCGACGCCTATCGCGATGCTCCTGCCGCAGGACGACCAGGTCTGGATCAATTACGTGAACAGCTGGATCGAGCTGAAAAAAGCGCAGGGCTTTTTCGAAACCACCGCGGTGAACTGGGGGCTATGACGCCACATCGCTCCCGCTTTGGAAAACCGGCCCCCGCGGCCGGTTTTTTTCCTTGATCCCGTCGGTCAGCCTGTCTGACCGATATCGCCCGGATCGACCACGCCTTGATCCGAGCCGCCGGCAGGTCAACGGTCTTTGTCCTTCGCGGATATGACCAAGACCTGAAAAATGCCATACTCCTGGGACATCAGAAAACCTGACAGCGATTGCATACCGCATTTTCAGGCGTTCCTGGTGCGGGCGGTGGGACTCGAACCCACACGGGGAAATCCCCTTCAGATTTTAAGTCTGATATGTCTACCATTCCATCACGCCCGCACGCGATTATTCCTAGCCGGGCTTTCGCGCGAAAACAATCACCGGTCTGCGGGTTTCACGCCCGGGCTGCTCGGGATTCTACAGTTTTTCTCCCGGCGGATCAGTCAGCAGGAACCGCTCGCTCAGCCAGGGGTTCAGCGCCACCGCGCGCCGCAGCACCTCCTGGGCCTTGTCCGCGTCTCCCAGTTCGATCAGGGTCAATGCTTTGCCGGTGAGCGCGCCGGTGTGGCGCGGGTTCAGCGAAATCGCCTGATCGAGATCGGGCAACGCCGCCGGATAGTCACCCCGGAGGAAATTCAGCAATGCGCGCTGGTTATAGCCCTCCGCATAAAGCGGACAGTAGGAAACAAGCGCATCAAGCCGGTCCAAGGCGCGCAGGTAATCGCCAACGCGCAGCGCCGCAAGCGCGGTGTCCAGCATGGATTGCGACGGCTCGTCGGGGGCATCCAGCCACAGCTCCCACATCTGGTCCGAAATCCCCCGGGCGACCATATCGTCCGGCGCGCGCTGAATCTCCACGTAAAGCTCATCAAGCTCGTCGGTATGATCCGGCGCGGCCGGGCAGCCATCTGCGACGGCCTGTTGCGCCAGGCACAGCGCCACTGCTGCGATCAGGTATCTCATGCCGCCATAACGCAATCTTGCCCCGGCTCCGTCAAGTCACGTTTCCAAAAGCTTCTTCCTTGACCGCCTGCATCGCCACATAGGTCGAGGTGGACGCGACATGCGGCAGGGTCGAGATCTTCTCGGCCAGAACCAGGCGATAGTTTCGCATATTCGCGGTGCGCACCTTGAGCAGGTAATCGAAATTCCCTGCAATCAGATGCGCCTGTTCGATCTCGGGGATCTTCGCCACGGCCTCGTTGAACGCGGCGAGGGCCAGTTCGCGCGTGTCCGTCATCTTGACTTCGACAAAGGCGATATGATCAAGCCCCAGCCGGATCGGATCGAGCAACGCGCGATATCCTTGAATTGCGCCCAGATCCTCAAGCCGCCGCAGACGCGCCTGCGTCGGCGATTTGGACAAACCGATCCGCCGGGACAATTCCGTGATCGACACGCGGCCATCCCGCGCCATCTCTTGCAAGATAGCGCGGTCGAATCGATCCAGATCGGAAATATCCATTTTGCCTGCTCTCTCGCCAAAAATCAGTCCAATCAGGCGGCAAGTTCCGCCTGAACCGGAACTCTACCCGTCATTTGCGCGATATCATACTGAAAATGACCGGAGACCGCCATGCCTCGTGACGACCGTCCAAACCTGCGCCAGTTGATCGACGACAACACCTACGCCGCCGAGGCGCCAGTCCTCGATCAGCTCCGCGCCACCGCCGAGCTGTCCGAGGACGACCGGACCCATATCCGCGACCGCGCCACGAAACTGGTCACCGGCATTCGCGAGGACGCGCGCCCCGGCCTGATGGAGGTTTTCCTCAGCGAATACGGGTTGTCGACGGAAGAAGGCATCGCACTCATGTGCCTCGCCGAAGCGCTTTTACGGGTGCCCGACGCGGCAACCATCGACGCGCTGATCGAGGACAAGATCGCGCCCTCCAACTGGGCCAGCCACCTGGGCGAAAGCACGTCGCCGCTCGTGAACGCGTCGACCTGGGCGCTGATGTTGACCGGGAAGGTGCTGCGCGACGAACACCCCGGCCCGGCCGGGCATTTGCGCGGCGCGATCAAGCGGCTTGGAGAGCCGGTAATCCGCAGCGCCGTCGGCCGCGCCATGCGCGAGATGGGTGCGCAATTCGTGTTGGGAGAGACCATTCAGTCCGCGATGACCCGTGCCAGCAAGATGGAGGCCAAGGGATATTCCTATTCCTACGACATGCTGGGCGAAGCCGCGCGCACCGAAACCGATGCACGCCGCTATCACCTGTCGTATTCCCGCGCGATCAGCGCCATCGCCGAAGCGGCCAGGTCCAAGGACATCCGTGACAATCCAGGCATCTCGGTCAAGCTGTCCGCGCTGCACCCGCGCTACGAAGAGGCCCAGCGCGACACCGTGATGAACGAGGTCGTGCCGCGCCTGCGCACGCTGGCGCAACTGGCCCGGTCCGCCAATATCGGTCTCAACATCGACGCCGAAGAGGCAGACCGCCTCGCGATCTCGCTCGACGTGATCGAAACCGTGCTGTCAGACCCCACGCTCAAGGGGTGGGACGGTTTTGGCGTGGTCGTGCAAGCCTATGGCCAGCGCGCCGGTCCTGTCATCGACTGGCTGCACAGCCTTGCCGAACGGCTCGACCGGCGGATCATGGTCCGCCTTGTCAAAGGCGCCTATTGGGACACCGAAATCAAGCGTGCGCAGGTCGAGGGTCTGTCCGGATTTCCCGTATTCACGGCCAAGCACCACACCGATATCAGCTATATCGCCAATGCCCGCAAACTGCTTGGCATGACCGACCGCATCTACCCGCAATTCGCCACGCATAACGCCCATACCGTGGCGGCGATCCTGCACATGGCGGAAGATCGGTCTTCTTTCGGATTCCAACGTCTGCACGGCATGGGCGACGCGCTGCACGATATCGTCAAGGATACCGAAAACACGCGGTGCCGCATCTATGCCCCGGTCGGGGCGCATCGCGATCTTCTGGCCTATCTTGTCCGCCGCTTGCTGGAAAACGGGGCGAATTCCTCGTTCGTGAACCAGATCGTCGATACCGATGTGCCTCCCTCCGAGGTGGCCGCCGATCCGTTTGACGCAACCGGTACGCCTGACCTGCCCACCGGGCCCGAGGTGTTCCAACCCGAACGCCCAAATTCTGTCGGCTGGGATCTGACCCACCGGCCCACCCGCGCCGCGATCGTCGCCGCGCGCGCGCCCTTCGCCTCCGGGCAATGGCAGGCTGCGCCGCTCTTGGCGACGCAGGCCGACGCGGGCGCAACCGACCCGGTGCGCAATCCGGCCCGTGCCGGGGACAGGGTGGGCGTTGTCACATGGGCCACCCCCCACACAGTTCAGGCGGCCTGCACCGCCGCGCGTCCGTGGTCTGCCCCGGTCCGCGACCGGGCCGACATCCTGAATCGCGCCGCCGATCTCTATGAGGCGCATTACGGAGAGCTTTTTGCCCTGCTGGCGCGGGAAGCCGGGAAATCCCTGCCCGATGCCATCGCCGAACTGCGCGAAGCGGTGGATTTCCTGCGCTACTACGCCGCGCGCGCCGACGGGCCGGATCCACAAGGTGTGTTTGCCTGTATCAGCCCATGGAACTTTCCCCTCGCCATTTTCACCGGCCAGATCGCGGCCGCTCTTGCAACCGGCAACGCCGTTTTGGCCAAACCTGCCGAACAGACACCCCTGATCGGCCATCGCGCCACCCAGTTGCTGCATGAAGCCGGTGTGCCGCGCACCGCCCTGCAACTTCTTCCCGGCGCGGGCGATGTCGGTGCGTCCCTCTGCGCCAACCCGGACATCAAGGGCGTTGCCTTCACAGGCTCGACCGAGACCGCGCAGATCATCCATCGCAGCATGGCCGAGCACATCGATCCCGGCGCACCCCTGATCGCCGAAACCGGCGGACTGAACGCGATGATCGTCGACAGCACCGCTCTGCCAGAACAAGCGGTCCAAGCCATTGTCGAATCCGCCTTTCAATCCGCGGGTCAGCGGTGTTCGGCCCTGCGCTGCCTTTATGTGCAGGAAGACGTTGCCGAATCCTTTACGACCATGCTCACCGGTGCAATGGATGCGCTCGTCATCGCCGACCCATGGACCTACGGAACCGATGTCGGTCCCGCGATCGACGCCGACGCGCGGGATGACATCCTGTCCTATATCGATGCGGCCGACGCCGAAGGCCGGGTGCTGCACCGCCTGCCCTTGCCGGACGGCGGCACCTTCGTGCCCCCGGCCTTGATCAAGGTGACCGGCATCGAAGAAATGGAGCGCGAAATCTTTGGCCCCGTGCTGCACATCGCCACCTTCAAGGCCAGGAACATCGACAAGGTCATCAACACGATCAACGCCACCGGCTACGGGCTGACCTTTGGTTTGCAAACCCGGATCGACGATCGGGTGCAGCACGTCTCGGAAAGGATCGAGGCCGGCAACATCTATGTCAACCGCAACCAGATCGGGGCCATCGTCGGCAGTCAACCCTTCGGCGGCGAGGGGCTTTCGGGCACCGGACCCAAGGCGGGCGGCCCGAACTACCTTGCCCGCTTCCGCACCCATCGCGCGACTGACACGGGCGCCGCCTGGGGCACGCCGGACGCCAAAGACCGCCTTGCCAAGGGGCTGCAAGAAGCCGGCTCCGACCGGCCGGTCAGCACCCGCACACTGCCAGGCCCCACCGGGGAATCCAACGTGCTCACCTGCCTGTCGCGTGGCCCGATCCTCTGTCTCGGGCCGGGAAAGCGCGCCGCGCAGGCGCAAGCCGACGCCGTCACGGCGCTTGGCGGCTTGGCCGTGTCGGCGCAGGGCGACATCGAACCGGATTGGCTCACCGATCTGCCGCACCACGGCGCGATCTGGTGGGGGGAGACCGGCACCGCGCGCAGCCTGCGCCAGGCTCTTGCAACCCGCGACGGGCCGATCCTTCCGTTAATCACCGGGATGCCCGATACCGGCCATGTCTGCCGGGAACGCCATGTTTGCGTCGACACGACCGCCTCGGGCGGCAACGCACAACTTCTCAGCGGCGCGTCTTGACGCGCCCCCGCTTTGACACAACTCTCGCGGCATGTTCCCGATCCGCGATCATAACCCGTCAGGCCGCACGCCCTATGTCACCTACGCGCTGATCGTCGCGAATATCGGCATCTTCCTGAGCTATTGGCCGGTGATGCAGAGCGAGCAGCAGATGCTGCGCTTTTATTTCGACTGGGCGCTGATCCCGGCGCTGGTCTCCGAAGGCCTCGGCTGGAGTGGGTTTTTCACCTCGATGTTCCTGCATGGCGGGTGGATGCACCTGATCGGCAACATGCTGTTTCTCTACATCTTCGGCGACAATCTTGAAGACGAAATGGGCCATTTCGGCTTTGCGCTGTTCTATCTCGCCGCCGGGCTGGGGGCCGGGGCCGTGCACTATATCGCAGCCCCCTTGTCGCCGGTTCCGACCGTCGGAGCCTCCGGCGCGATCGCCGGTGTGATGGGCGGCTACCTGCTGCTCTTTCCAAAGGCAAAGGTCGACATCCTGATCATCATCGTGATCATTTTCCGCGTCTTTCCCATACCGGCGTGGATCATGCTTGCCGTTTGGTTCGGAATGCAGGTCTTCGGCGGGTTTGGCAGCGCCGCCGATGAAGGTGGGGTCGCCTATTGGGCGCATGTCGGCGGCTTCGTGGTCGGATTGGCCCTGACGATTCCGACCTGGCTTCGGCTCGGCGGGCCGCGCTTCTGGAGCCAGACCGAGGGGCACCCCCCGCATCCGGAGGCAAAATATCAACTGAGCCGAACGAATGTGCCCAAGGTCAGACGCAAGTAGCGCCCTGCCCCCTGATCTGACCCGTGTTCTGCCGCATGATCCACCATCATGTGGCCGTCACGCCAACCGCCAATTCCAGACAAAGCCCGAACACGTGCGATTGCGTGGCTGCGCCTGCGCGTGTATCCCTCGGCAAAACCGAAATTCAAAGGAACGCAATCATGGCCTCCTACCAATATGTCTACCACATGAGCGAGGTCTCGAAGACCTATCCGGGTGGCAAGAAAACGTTCGAAAACATTCATTTGAACTTTCTTCCCGGGGTCAAGATCGGCGTCGTGGGCGTCAACGGCGCGGGCAAGTCCACGCTGCTCAAGATCATCGCGGGGCTCGACACGGACTTTTCCGGCGAAGCCTGGGCCGCAGAAGGTGCCAAGGTCGGCTACCTGCCGCAGGAACCACAGCTCGACCCGTCGCTCAATGTGCGCGAAAACGTCATGCTGGGGGTGGCCGAGAAGAAAGCCAAGCTCGACCGCTTCAATGAACTTGCGATGAACTACAGCGACGAGACCGCCGAAGAAATGGCGGCCTTGCAGGACGAGATCGACAGCAATGACCTGTGGGATCTCGACAGTCAGATCGACGTGGCAATGGAGGCGTTGCGCTGTCCGCCGGATGACGCCGACGTTGAAACGCTGTCGGGCGGTGAAAAACGCCGCGTTGCGCTGTGCAGATTGCTTCTCGAAGCGCCGGACATGCTGCTGCTCGACGAACCGACCAACCACCTTGATGCCGAAACGATCGCGTGGCTGCAAAACCACCTCGTCGCATACAAGGGCACGATCCTGATCGTCACCCATGACCGCTATTTCCTCGACGACATCACCGGCTGGATCCTCGAATTGGACCGCGGGCGCGGCATCCCCTACGAGGGCAACTATTCCAGTTGGCTGGAACAAAAGGCCAAGCGCCTGGAACAGGAAGCCCGCGAGGACAAGGCCAAGCAGAAAACGCTGGAACGCGAACTGGACTGGATGCGGCAGGGTCAGAAGGCCCGGCAAGCGAAATCCAAGGCGCGTATCCAGGCCTATAACGAGATGGCGAACCAGTCCGAGCGCGAACGGGTCGGGCGTGCGCAGATCATCATCCCGAACGGCCCGCGCCTCGGCTCCAAGGTGATCGAGGTCGAGGGCCTGAAAAAGGCGATGGGCGACAAGCTGCTGATCGAAAACCTGTCCTTCAGCCTGCCGCCCGGCGGCATTGTCGGTGTCATCGGCCCCAACGGCGCGGGCAAATCCACGTTGTTCAAGATCCTCACCGGCCAGGAACAGCCCGACGGCGGCGATGTCAGCTACGGCGACACGGTGCAGCTTGCCTATGTCGACCAGTCGCGCGACGATCTTGCGTCCGACGACACCGTCTGGGAGGCGGTCACCGGCGGGGCCGAGGTCATCGAGCTGGGCGATGCGCAGGTCAACTCGCGCGCCTATTGTTCGGCCTTCAATTTCAAGGGCGGCGACCAGCAGAAGAAGGTCGGCCTCCTGTCAGGCGGCGAACGCAACCGGGTGCACATGGCGCGGCTGCTCAAGGAGGGCGGCAACGTGCTGCTGCTTGACGAGCCGACCAACGATCTCGATGTCGAAACGCTCCGCGCCCTCGAGGACGCCATCGACGATTTTGCCGGCTGCGCGGTGGTCATCAGCCACGACCGATTCTTCCTCGATCGCCTCTGCACCCACATCCTCGCCTTCGAGGGCGATGCACATGTCGAATGGTTCGAAGGCAATTTCGAAGATTACGAGGAAGACAAGAAACGCCGCCTCGGCCCGGACGCGGTTGAGCCGAAGCGGGTCAAGTTCAAGAAGTTCTCGCGGTAAAGCCAAACGGACGTGGCCCCGATTGGGGCCGCCCGTCCCGGCAATCGACCACCGATCGACAGGACATCCAAGATTTGTCTTGTGAGACTCACAGCGATCTGTCATAGAGAAATGGCTAACGATCTTCTATTCGACCCTGACGTTTTCCGATTCCGGCACTCAGTCTTCGATCCAGACGTGACTTCGCCATGTTGCCGCACTTCCGCGGGCAACGGAAAACATAAGGATACTTCACATGGCCACTGGCACAGTGAAATGGTTTAACACCACAAAAGGCTACGGCTTTATCGCACCCGATGGCGGCTCCAAGGACGTGTTCGTGCACATCTCCGCCGTTGAACGTTCGGGCCTCACAGGCCTCAGCGACGACCAGAAAGTGAACTTCGACATCGAAGCTGGTCGTGACGGACGCGAAAGCGCGATCAACCTCGCGCTGGCATAAGCCACACCGATTTTCGGATTGAAAACCGCCTGGAGGCCGCGTGCCTCCGGGCGGTTTTTCTTTGTCCTGTCGCGACCCGGAACCCCATTCGCTCGATCCTTCTTGAGTGAGGGAACCCCACGTCATGCAAAATTGGCGACCGGTTTCCTGCTCGCCCGGCGCCGCGGATCACACGGTCACGGGACGCGGGCCTGCCCATGACCGCGGCACGCCTTGGCACGGCACTGTGTCCTTTATGCCGCAAATACATCATTATAAACGCTGGACCGGCAATCAATAGACTTGTTCCGGCTATAAGCATCGGCAGAATTCCCGATCAGCCGCGTAACGCGGATCACAGACCGAAAGGACCAGGGCTGCCCATGATTTCCCGAAGACATTTCATCGCCGCTGCGGCCGCCGGCCTGGCGGCACCGCATGTCGCAACGGCGCAAGCGGTCAATATCGATCCGATCTACATGCCCCAGAACGTGCGCCTCAAGACCGATGTTGCGCCGGGCCGCATCCTGATCCTGCCGCGCGCGCATTTTCTCTATCATGTCACCGAGCAAGGGGTGGCGCGCCGCTATGGCGTCGGTGTTGGCCGCGCCGGGCTTGAGTTCACCGGCACAGCCGAAATCTCGGTCAAGAAGGAATGGCCCACCTGGCGCCCCACGAACGAGATGATCGCGCGCGAACCGGACACCTATGCCGACTTCAAGGACAACGAGTATGTCCAACCCGGCGGACCGGGCAATCCACTGGGCGCGCGCGCGCTTTACCTGTTCCAGAACGGGCGCGACACCTTCTTCCGCATCCACGGCACGACGGCCCCGCGCTCGATCGGGCAATCCGTGTCAAACGGATGCATCCGCATGCTCAACGACCATGTGAGGGATCTCTACGACCGCGTGCCAATCGGCACTGTCGTGACTGTCCTCTGACCCGTCACCGGGGCAGGCAGACTGCCCCGGTATTTCCCGTATGCAGCCATAATCCTTGCACGATCCCCTGCGAATAAGCCCACCTCAAGCGGGTGAATGCCCAATCGATATGAAGGGGAACACGATGGCCGCAGTGTCACTCATCGCCGGGAGCATCCTGGGCTGGATCGCAGCCGCGATCGCGCTGTTTCTCGGCGCGCTGGCCTCGACCGCGCTGGTCGTGTTCATAGCGACAAGCCTGGGATTCGCCACGCTCACGCTTGGCGCGGCCCATGCGATCGACACACGCACCACCTGAACCGCCTGCACGGCCAAGAGCCGCGCGGCCGTTACAGCAAGACGCGCAAGACCAAAAGGTTCGGAATCACGAAAACCGCCGCAATGCAGACCAGTTTTGCCCAATGCGATGCCAGCTTGAACAAATTGTTCTGCTCAAGCGCATCCCCATACGCCATCGCGGCAAACAGCAACGCCCCGGACTGGCCGTTCTCGATCTCACGGCTGCGGTCAAGCTCCGCGCGCGCGGCTTGATAGCGGTCTTCCAGCATCTGCTTCTTTTCTTTTGCGGAAACCCGCGCATCCATTCCGGACATAGTCACTTTCCCTCTCGGCACGCGGGGTCTTGCTTCGCCCCGTGAACGCAAGACGTGGGGCTGATCGAAATGAAGGCAAGCGCCCGCCATTTGTTAATTTCACTGCGGCTTTTTTCTTGCTTCATTGCCGGAATCGCCCGAAGATTCAATCCGCGAAGTTATCAAAATGCGACCACTGCTCCGTTCCGGCTCAGTCAAGCACTTTTGACCGACCACGCCCGTCGCGCCTTCTTGCCGGCGGAAGACAAGACAGACAGGAGTAGAACGGATGGCCACTGGCACCGTCAAATGGTTCAACACCACCAAAGGCTACGGATTTATTGCACCGGAAAGCGGCGGAAAAGACGTATTCGTCCATATTTCAGCGGTAGAACGGTCAGGTTTGACCGGGCTCGCCGACAACCAGAAGGTAACATATGACCTCGAAGCAGGGCGCGACGGGCGCGAAGCTGCGGTCAATATTGCCCTCGCCTGACCAGATCAAGGGTCGCACATGGCCGGATATCCCGGTCCTCCGGGATGCATGACAGATTTGCGGGCGGCTCTGTCGCCCGTCAATAATTGTACGCGTCAGTCAGCCGCGCGTTGCACCAACTCCACCACAGCCGGCCCCATCGCTTCAACGATCCGCTCCACCCCTTCGGCATTGGGATGGATCCCGTCAGGCTGCATCAAGGGGCGAATGTCAGCGGGCGTTTCGCCATCCGTATAAAGCCCCTCGAAGAAGCGGGGGAAATACAGCGCGTCATGGGCCTCGGCCAATTCCGGATAGATCGCGTCGAACTCGGCCTTGTAGTCGGGTCCGTAATTGCCCGGCGCTTCCATGCCGACGATCAGGACCTCCAACGCGTTCTCCTGCGCCACCTCCAGGATACCTTCCAGGTTGTCGCGTGCCCTCTCCGGCTCAAGCCCACGCAGCAGGTCATTTCCCCCAAGCGCCACGATCAACGCGTCCGTTGACGGATTGAGCGACCACGCCACGCGCGACAGACCACCGGCTGTCGTGTCGCCGGACACCCCGGCATTGACGAGCCGCACATCCAGCCCAGCCGATTCGAGGTACGCGCGCATCTTCGGCACGAAACCCTGCGCATCTATCAGGCCATATCCGGCCGTCAGGCTGTCTCCCAAGGCAATCACTTCAACGGTGTCTGCCTGCGCTGCGGTCATTGTGCACAGGCACGCCGCGGCGACACGCACCTTGCTCAACACCCGCCAAGCCCCATATGTGATCCAATGCAACATGATAAAGTTCCCGACTCCATGACCAAACCTGTCCTTGATCTGAAAGATGTCATGCTCAGCCTCAGGGGCAATGCCGGAATGGTCGAGATCCTGCACGGGATCACCCTTTCCGTTCACAAGGGCGAGACCTTGGGCCTGATCGGCCCATCGGGGTCGGGCAAATCCTCTTTGCTGATGGTGATGGGCGGATTGGAAAACGCAACCTCCGGCAGCGTCATGGCGCTGGGGCAGGATCTGACCGCGATGGATGAAGACGCCATGGCCCGCTTTCGCCGCGATCACATGGGCGTTGTCTTTCAGTCCTTTCACCTGATCCCGACCATGACAGCGCTGGAAAACGTGGCCACGCCGCTCGAACTGGCGGGTGAAAAAGACGCATATGACCGCGCCGCGGCAGAGCTTGAGGCGGTCGGCCTCGCCCCGCGCGCCGATCACTACCCGGCCCAGATGTCGGGCGGCGAACAGCAGCGCGTGGCGCTCGCCCGTGCCTCCGTCACACGGCCCGAAATTCTGCTCGCCGATGAGCCGACCGGCAATCTCGACGGTGTGAACGGTCAGGCGATCATCGACCTGCTCTTTGGACTGCGTGACCGCCATGGCGCAACATTGATCCTTGTCACCCACAGCCGCGAACTGGCCGCGAAATGCAGCCGCGTGGTCCGGTTGACCGATGGCCGGATCTCGGATGATGCACTGAAGGCGGCCGAATAATGGCGCTGTCCACTGCCGTCCGTTTCGCCCGCCGGGAATTGCGCGGGGGTCTCAAGGGGTTCCGCATCTTCCTGGCCTGCCTCGCGCTCGGTGTCGCCGCGATTGCCGGTGTCGGGTCCGTCCGCTCTGCCATCCAGTCCGGGCTGGAGGCGCAGGGGTCGATCCTTCTGGGCGGCGATGCCTCGGTTGAATTCACCTATCGCTTCGCCAATGACGATGAACGCGCCTATCTCGAAACCATTTCCACCGACCTCTCCGAGATCACCGATTTCCGCTCCATGGTCGTCCGCGATCCCGATGGCGACGCCGAGCGCGCGCTGACACAGGTGAAATCCGTCGATAGCGCCTACCCGCTCACCGGCAAGGTGGTGCTCGACCCGCCAATGCCCCTTGCCGACGCTCTCGCCGGACCGGACGGCGTGCCCGGCGCTGTCATGGCACCGCTCCTCGCCGACAGGCTCGGCCTGGAGCCGGGCGACACATTCCGCCTGGGTACGCAGGATTTCACCCTCTCAGCCATTCTCGAAACCGAACCCGACAGCTCCGCCTCCGGCTTCTCTCTCGGCCCGCGCACGCTGGTCGCCACCGAGGCGCTGCAGGACGCGGGCCTTCTCGCAGCCGGCACCCTGTTCGAGACCGAGTACCGCCTCCTCCTGCCCCCCGGCAGCGACCTGCAAGCGCTTGAGGAGCAGACCGAAAACGCCTTTCCCAGCAGCGGCCTGCGCTGGCGCGATGCCCGCAATGGCGCACCCGGCGTGGCGCAGTTCGTCGACCGCCTCGGCGCCTTCCTGATCCTCGTGGGGCTCTCGGGCCTTGCCGTGGGCGGCATCGGCGTGTCGGCGGCGGTGCGCGCGTATCTTGCCGGCAAGACAAGCGTCATCGCGACATTGCGCACGCTCGGGGCCACGCGGGCCACGATCTTCCAGACCTACTTTCTTCAGATCGGCGCGCTCAGCCTGCTGGGTATCGTCATCGGCCTCTGCCTTGGCGCGCTTGTGCCGATCCTCTTCGGTCCGCTGATCGGCGCCGCGCTCCCGGTGCCGGCGATCTTCACAATCCACCCCGCGCCGCTGATCGAAGCCGCGCTCTACGGCATTCTCACCGCGCTGGTCTTCACCCTCTGGCCGCTCGCCCGGACCGAGGACATCCGCCCCGCGATGCTTTTCCGCGATGCGCTCGACAGCGCCAGCGTCCTGCCCGCCGCACGGTACGTCATCGCCACGCTGATCCTGCTGGCAGGTCTCGTTGGCGTCGCGGCCGTCTTTTCCGGCAGCCCGTTCCTTACCCTGTGGACCGCCGGTGGCCTGATCGGCGCGCTTGCCATCCTGATCCTGGCCGCCATCGCGATCCGCTGGATCGCCAAGCGCAGCGCAAAGGCCACGCGCGGCCACCCGGCCTGGCGATGGGCGCTCGCCTCCATCGGCGGTCCAAGCGACGCTGCCGCCCCGGTCGTCCTGTCGCTGGGCCTTGGCCTGTCTGTCCTTGCCGCCATCGGACAGATCGACGGCAATCTGCGCACCGCGATCGACCGCGACCTTCCCGAGGTCGCCCCGGCCTATTTCTTTGTCGACATCCAGCCCGACCAGATCGACCGCTTCCGCCAGATCCTGCGGGACGATCCCGCCGTCGACCGGATCGACACCGCCCCGATGCTGCGCGGTGTCCTGAGCCAGATCAATGGCCGCCCGGCCAGCGAGGTCGCCGGCGATCACTGGGTTGTCACCGGCGACCGCGGCCTGACCTATGCGGACCAACCGGGCGACACCACCCGCGTGGTCGCGGGAGAGTGGTGGGACCCCGACCATGACGGCCCGCCCGAGGTCAGCTTCGCAATCGAGGAGGCCGAGGAAATGGGTCTCTCGCTTGGCGATACGCTCACCGTCAACATCCTTGGCCGCGATATCACTGCAACCATAACCAGCTTCCGCGACGTGGATTTCTCCACTGCGGGCATGGGCTTCGTGATGACGCTCACACCCAATGCACTGCAAGGCGCGCCGCATACGTTCATTTCCACGGTCTATGCGCCCCAAGAAGACGAGGCACGCATCCTGCGTGACCTGGCCAATACCTTTCCCAACATCACCGCGATCAGCGTGCGCGATGCCATCGACCGTGTCGGCATCCTTCTCGAAGGCATAGGCGCCGCGGTCCGCTGGGGTGCCGCCGCAACCCTGCTGACCGGTTTCCTGGTCCTGATCGGCGCGGCCGCCGCCGGGGAAAGTGCCCGAACCTACGAGGCCGCCGTGCTCAAGACCCTCGGGGCCAGCCGCACCCGCATCCTGCGAAGCTTCGCGCTGCGATCCGCCATCCTGGGCGGTGCGGCCGGGATCGTGGCGCTGGCAGCCGGCATAACGGGAAGCTGGGCCGTGATGACCTTCATCATGGACAGCAGCTTTGCCGTGGTCTGGCCCTCGGCCCTTGCAATCGTGGTGGGCGGCGTGCTGGCCACGCTGCTGGCCGGGCTCGCCTTCGCATGGCGCCCCTTGGCCGCACGCCCCGCGCAAGTCCTGCGCGCGCGCGAGTAACAGACTGACAGCGAGACGCGCGCAACCAGGAACACCGAGTAAAGGCTTGCCCCCAAGCCGTTCCCTTGGCATTCCCATGGCAGCCGCCGCAATAACGAGTCGTTTCATGTCCGAGAGCCACCTGCCCATGTCGATCCCCGCGCCCCTGACCAAGGCCCAGCGCACCCAGATCATCAACCTCGTGCGCCGCACCTCGCGGGCGGAAATACTGCCGCGCTTCCGCACCCTCGGTCAGGGCGAGATCGACCGCAAAAGCGGGCCGATGGACGTGGTCACCGCAGCCGACAAACAGGCCGAAAAGATGATCACGCGCGGCCTTCTGAGCATGTTTCCCAACGCGTTGATCGTTGGCGAAGAAAGCATGACCGAAGAAAAGATCGCGGAGCTGGCAGAGGCGGAAATGGGGTTTGCCATCGACCCGGTGGATGGCACATGGAATTTCGCCAACGGGCTGGCAACCTTCGGTGTCATCCTAGCCATGACACGCTTCGGCGTTCCGGTCTTCGGGCTGATCTACGACCCCATCACGGATGAAGTCATGATCGCCGACGAGGCAAGCACCGCACGTGCCCTGGCTCCGCGTCGCCCGGCGCGTGCCGTTTCCGTCTCCGACGGCGGCCCCATCGAGGATCTCAGCGGCTTCGTGTCTTTCTACAACCTGCCGGAAGAGCATCGCCCGGCCATGGCCAACCTGATGACACGGTTCCAGCGGCTCTACATGCTGCGCTGCGCGGCGCAGGAATTTCGGATGGTGGCGCAAGGCAATGTCGACTTCATGCTTTGCTCAAGCCTCAGCCCGTGGGATCACGCCGCCGGCGCGCTCATCGTGCAACGCGCAGGGGGCCATGTCGCGTGCCTCGACGGATCGGACTACCGCGCGCAGATGCGCACCGGCTATCTGTTATGCGCAGCAGACGCCTCCACCTGGGGCCGCGTCCGCGACGCGATGTCCTTTCTTCTGGACAACGATCCGAAAGCGTAAACCCGCAAGCGCAGATCATTCTCGGCCTTCGGCCCATACCCGCGCATCACCAAGCAGGTTTTGCAACGCGCGCCCGTGGCAGGCGCGGCATCCGCAAGGCGCGCCGGCAACAGGGGCCGCCGCATGACAGCCGCCCCCTGGTCACCGCGTCTTGTCAGCCACGCGATCTGCCGAAGCAAACTGGCGGATTGAACCGGTCCAGCCCCTAGCGCGCCAGGACAACATCGCTGCGCACATCCAGGTCCCGCTCAATCGCATCAACCAGGTAATGCGCGACGCTGGACCGCGAAATCAGGCCGTTGCGCCACTCATCCGGCTCTCGCAGAACACGGTATGTCGTGGACTTCGCCCCTTTCGTCAGGATCACGGGGCGCACGATGGTCCAAGCCAAATCCGACGCTTCGATCAGCGCTTCCTGCCGATCCTTGTCAGCATACGGCTTGCCCAGAACGGCTCGATGTCCCGTCTTTTCGACCCAGCTCATGGCGGACTTGCTGCGTCCAGCCCCGAATCCGGTCACGGCAACCAGACGCGACACGTCTGCCTTGCGCATTTCCTGTATCAGGACGGAGGTGGTTTCGGAAAACAAGGTTTCCTCTTGCCACAGCATGGCCAGCCGTTCCCGGATGCCAAGCGCGTATATCACGGCGCGGACGCCGATCAATGCGCGCGCGACATCGTCGGCGGACGTGGCGTCGCCCACGAAGGGCTCGACCAGGTCCGAAGGGTCAAGACGATCCGCGCTGCGTCCAAAGGCCCGCACGGGGTGCCCGCGCTGGACCGCTTCGTCCATTGCGCAGCGCCCGATACCAGAGGTTGCCCCCATGACAAGAATTGGAGGGTTCAATTTTGCAGGTCTTCGAAATGCGCGGTGTACCGCCGATGCTGCGACCGGTCCCGCCCAAGCGCAAGATTGCCGCGATACTTCGACACGGTCTCAACCGGAATGGCCGCTTGCTCGGCGCCGGCCCGCCCGCCGCCGAGGGTGTTCGTCAGAATTTTGATTGTGCGAATGATCTGTTCCATACGATAGGAACGTAGCGCCGGGCAATTGGTTTCAATAGCCGTGCAAAATTCGAAAGTTTCCTTTCTGTCGGGCACGGCGGAGAGATCGGCATCCAAAGGGTCCGGACCTGTTGATCCCGACCGTCGATCGGCGCCGCCGGGGCGCGTTTGTTAGGGATCAAACCCTAACAAAAGGTAAAACTGCCCCGGCAAGCCATTGAAATCAAAAGACCGGTTCAGCGTCCCACGCGTGAGACGCTATTCCGCCGCTTCCGCATAATCCTCCATTGGCGGACAGGTACAGACAAGGTTCCTGTCGCCATAGACATTGTCCACCCGATTGACCGGCGGCCAGTATTTGTCCACCCGGAACGCCCCCGGTGGGAAGCATCCCTGCTCACGGCTGTAGGGCCGGTCCCACTCCTTCACGAGGTCCTCCATCGTATGCGGCGCCAGCTTGAGCGGGTTCACATCTCGATCGAATTCCCCTTCCTCCACGGCGCGGATCTCGGCCCGGATCGCCAGCATCGCATCGCAGAACCGATCCAGTTCCGCCTTCGTCTCGCTTTCCGTCGGCTCGACCATCAAGGTGCCCGCCACCGGCCAGCTCATCGTCGGCGCGTGAAACCCGGCATCCATCAAACGCTTTGCGATATCCTCGACAGTGACCCCGGCGGATTTCTCGAACGGCCGCACATCAAGGATACACTCATGCGCGACCCGGCTGTTTTCGCCGCGATAGAGCACGTCAAAGGCCCCTTCGAGCCGCGTTGCGATATAATTTGCATTCAGGATGGCCACCCGCGTTGCCTGGGTCAGACCCTCGCCGCCCATCATCAGGCAATAGGCCCAGGAAATCGGCAAAAGCGACGGCGAGCCGAACCGTGTCGCGCTGACCGCCCCCTCTCCGTCCAGAGGATCGGACGGCAGATGCGGAACCAGATGCGCCTTCACACCGATCGGCCCCATGCCGGGCCCCCCGCCGCCATGCGGGATGCAGAACGTCTTGTGGAGGTTCAGGTGGGTGACATCCCCGCCCAGATCGCCCGGCCGCGAGAGGCCGACCATGGCATTCAAGTTGGCCCCGTCGATGTAGACTTGCCCGCCATGATCATGCGTGATCTGGCACACCTCTTTCACGGTCCCCTCGAACACCCCATGGGTCGACGGGTAGGTGATCATCGTGCCGGCCAGACTGTCCGAATACTGCTCGGCCTTGGCGCGGAAATCGTCGAGGTCGATGGATCCGTTGTCATCACATTTCACTGCGACCACCGTCCAGCCCACCATCTGCGCCGAGGCCGGGTTCGTCCCATGCGCGTTCACCGGGATCAGGCAGATGTTCCGATGGCCCTGCCCGTTCGCGCTGTGATACCCGGCAATGGACAGCAGCCCCGCGTATTCGCCCTGCGCGCCCGAGTTCGGTTGCATGGAGATCGCGTCATATCCGGTGATCTTGCAAAGCTTGGCATTCAGATCGGCGATCATGTCGTGATACCCGCGCACCTGATCGTCGGGCACATAGGGGTGAATATCCGCGAACTCGCGCCAGCTTACCGGCATCATCTCGGCCGCCGAATTGAGCTTCATCGTGCAGGACCCCAATGGGATCATCGCCCGGTCCAGCGCCAGATCACGGTCCGCAAGCCGCCGCATGTAGCGCATCATTTCGGTCTCGGCCCGGTTCATGTGGAACACGTCATGCTCAAGATACGCCGTGCGGCGGATCAAGGCCTCCGGGAGGTGATACTCCGGCGCCAGGTCATCGTCCTTGCGCAACAGCCCGAAGGCCCGCCACACCGCCTCGATTGTCGCCGGGCGCGATGTCTCGTCAAGCGTGATGCCAACCTTGGTCTTGCCCACCGGACGCAGGTTCAGCCCCTCGCGCACCGCCGCCTGCAACACCCCGCGTTGCAACAAACCGACATCCACGGTGATCGTGTCGAAATACGCCTCCGGCTCCACTTTGAACCCGGCCGCCTCGAGTCCTTTGGCCATCCGCACGGTCTTGCGATGAATGCGCTGCGCGATGGCTCGCAGACCCTTGGGTCCATGGAACACCGCGTAGAATCCCGCCATCACCGCCAAGAGTGCCTGCGCGGTACAAACATTCGATGTCGCCTTTTCGCGGCGGATGTGTTGCTCGCGGGTTTGAAGAGCAAGCCGGTAAGCCTTGTTCCCATGGCTGTCGATGGAAATCCCGACGATCCGTCCCGGCATCGCACGCTTGTACGCGTCCTTGCTGGCCATGTAGGCGGCATGCGGGCCGCCATACCCAAGAGGCACGCCAAAGCGCTGGGTCGAGCCAACGGCAATGTCGGCCCCCATCGCGCCCGGCTCCTTGAGCAAACACAGCGCCATCGGATCGGCGGACATCACCGCGATGGCCTTCGCGCCATGCAGCCGTGCGATATCGTCGGTGAAATCCCGCAAGTGCCCATAGGTGCCGGGATACTGGAAGATCGCTCCGAACACCGAGTCCGGGTCCATGTCGGCCACATCGCCGACAATCACCTCGATCCCCAACGGTGCCGCGCGGGTCTTCATCACCGAGATGTTCTGCGGATGACAATTTTCATCGACGAAAAAAGCAGTGGCCTTAGACTTCGCCACCCGCTGCGCCATCGTCATCGCCTCTGCGCAGGCCGTCGCCTCGTCCAGAAGCGACGCGTTGGCGATCTCCAGGCCGGTCAGGTCACTCACCATGGTCTGGTAATTCAAGAGCGCTTCGAGCCGCCCCTGCGAAATCTCGGGCTGATACGGCGTATAGGCCGTGTACCAAGCCGGGTTTTCAAAAATGTTGCGCTGAATCGCGGGCGGAGTGACCGTTCCGTGATAGCCCATCCCGATCAGGGAGGTCAGAACCTCGTTGCTCTGCGCCACCTCGCGCATGTGATGCAACAGCTCGCGTTCGGACAGGGCCTTACCGAAGTCGAGCGACGTCTCTTGCCGGATGTTCTCCGGTACTGTCTGGGAGATCAGGTCATCAAGCTTGGAGACCCCCACGGTGGACAGCATTTCGGCCATCTCCACCGGAGACGGTCCGATATGCCGCCGATTGGCAAAATCATACGGAAGATAGTCTATGGCATCGTAACCCATGTCGCTCTCCTTGCTGTCGGGACCGGCGTACCGCCCGCTGCTTCTTGTCTTTTCAAATATGCCCGGCGATGCTGATCACATCGCGGGTCTTTGGCCGATTGCCCGTTCGGCCCTAAACCCTTCTCAAGGAAGGGTTGCCGCAGTGCGGATCGGGCCTCATCCAATGTATTTCTTGTAGGCGGCCTCATCCATCATGTCGTCCAGCGCCGACATGTCCTCGATCTTCATCTTGAAGAACCAAGCCTCGCCTTCGGGATCCTCGTTCACCTTGCTCGGTTCTTCCACGAGTACTTCGTTCAACTCGGTGATTTCGCCGTCCAGGGGGGCCAGGATATCCGACGCCGCCTTGACCGATTCGATTACCACGATCTCGTCATCCTTGCTGACTGTCGCGCCTTCGTCAGGCAGTTCGACGAATACCACGTCGCCCAGTTGCTCCGCCGCGTGTGTGGTGATGCCCACGACCACCTCGTCGCCCTCGACCCGCAGCCATTCATGTTCTTCGGTGAATTTCATGTGATCCCTCTTGGTCAGATTATCGTTTGAAGCCTGCCGCGACGAACGGCAGAGACGCAACACGAACCGGCAGTCGCTTGCCACGCAGCTCGCCGTAAAGCACGGTGTCTACCCCGGCAAATTCCGCCGCGACGTAGCCCATTGCAACCGGTGCCCCCACGCTGGGGCCAAAGCCACCCGATGTGACAAGGCCCACCGGTGCGGCGCTCGACTCGCTGGAAAACAGCGGCGTTCCTTCGCGCATCGGCGCCCGGCCTTCAGGGCGCAAGCCAACCCTGCGGCGCGGCGCGCCGTCGGTGATCTCGGACAGGATGCGGTCGGCACCGGGAAATCCGCCCGCCCGGTCACCGCCTGTACGGCGCACCTTTTGGATCGCCCAGGTGAACGCAGCTTCGACCGGCGATGTGCCGGCGTCGATGTCATGCCCGTAAAGACAAAGCCCCGCCTCAAGGCGCAGCGAATCGCGCGCGCCAAGGCCAATCGGCTCCACCGCAGGGTGCGACAGCAGCGCTTGTGCCACCTCCGTGGCCGCCGCCACGGGCACGGATATTTCATATCCGTCCTCTCCGGTATAGCCTGAGCGTGACACCCAGCATTCCGCGCCCGCCAGCGCAACGGTTGCCACGTCCATGAATCGCAGCGCGGCCACGTCTGGGTGATGCGCGGCCAGAACCTTTTCGGCCTCAGGCCCCTGCAGCGCCAGAAGCGCGCGGTTTTCCAACAGCTTGACCGTCACTTCCGGCTCGAGGGCGGCCCGCATTCGAGCTACATCGTTCTGCTTGCATGCCGCATTCACCACGAGGAAAAGATGATCGCCCCGATTGGCAAACATGAGATCATCTTCGATGCCGCCCTCATCGTTTGTAAAGAAACCGTAGCGTTGGCGCCCCTCGGCCAGCCCCGCCACATCCTGCGGGATCAACCGTTCCAATCCGCGCTTCGCGACCTCGGGATCGTCGGCGCGCAGGATCACCTGCCCCATATGGCTCACGTCGAACAGCCCGGCCGCGGCGCGGCACTGCAGGTGTTCTTTCATCACGCCAATCGGGTATTGCACAGGCATTTCGTACCCCGCGAACGGCACCATCTTGGCACCGAGCGAGACATGCAGGTTGTATAGCGGTGTGCGTTCCAGATCGCTCACACGGGCATCCCTTCCTATCGGAACCGGATGCTTTGGTCAGCGGCAGCCGGCATATTCCACACCGCGCGTCAGGCGCGGTTGTCCTATGCCCCCTCTGTCCTTTCGCCTGAGATCGTTATCCCTTCGGCGTCCCGGTTTTCGACCGGGAACTCTCCAGAGTTCATCCCCATGACGGTCCGTCTGCCTGAGAGTTTCCGGGGCGGTTGCTCCTTCGGCACCGGTTGAACCGGTTCTCCCATCATGGATGACTCTGTCGTAACGGGTTTTCGACCCCGTCTCAAGAGGTCAAAGCGCCAATGCCTCGTTCTTCGTGGCACAGCCGCCCTCGGGGTTCAGGAGCCGCAGCAGATCATGGTTCTGGCAAATCAGCGCATCCAGAGTGATCGGATCAAGCGAAGAATAGAACGCCTCGACCGCGTCGGTCAGCGCGGTGCGCAGGCGGCACGCCTCTGTCAGGGGGCACGTGTTGTCCACATCGGCAAAACATTCGGCCAGCGGCACAGGGGCTTCAAGCACGCGAAACACATCCCCGATATTGATCTGCTCGGGTGGTCTGCCCAGCGACAGCCCGCCATTCCGGCCACGTTGAGTTCGCAGATACCCGAGCTGGGCCAGATGGTTGATGACCTGGGCCAGATGGTTTTCCGAAGCATTGCAGCGCTCGGCGATTTCCGACTTCGTCACGAGACGCCCGGAATTCGCGGCGCAGAACATGAGGACACGCATCGCGATGTTGGTTCGTTTGGTGACACGCAAGGCAGCTTTCCCCCAGATCGGTTGGCCAAACCTACCGGTTCGTGCAAAGCTGTCTTTGATATACATCAACTGGTTCAGAATAGGTGGCCTGTGACAAATCCCCACTTTTTTGGCTACGGATCGCTGGTCAACCGTGCGACGCATGGCTTCACGCCGGTCCATCGCTGCGTGATTTCGGGCTGGAGGCGCGTATGGCATCGCGCGCCCAATCGCCCCGCCGCATTCCTGTCTGTGATCCCCGACCCTTGTGCGACGATCGACGGTGTGATCGCGCCGGTGCCGAACGAAGATTGGGCGGCGCTGGACGCCCGCGAGTTTTCCTACGATCGAATCGCCGTGACCGATCAGGTGACGCATGACGCCCCGGATGTGCGGGACATCTCGATCTATGCAATCTCTCCCGATCAGTCCGAGCCTGCCGACTCGGACCATCCGATCCTGCTCAGCTATGTCGACACTGTTCTGCAGGGTTTCCTGCAGGAATTCGGCAAGGATGGCGCGGCCCGGTTTTTGGCAACGACCGATGGATGGGGCACTCCACTTTACAATGACCGCGCCGATCCGGTCTATCCCCGCGCCCAGATCCTGACCGAAAAGGAACGCCGGATTGTCGACGACCTACTGGCAAGCGTCCGTGAACCGCCCCGGTAACCCCGACGCCGCTGCCGTCATCTTGTCACAAGGACCTCGGGATCATGCGCGATAAAATCTGGCTTTGGATCGCGCGGCTCTGGCGGCGGCCCGGCATCCGCATTTCGTCTTTTGGCGCAGCAGCGCTGCTGGTGGCGCTCATGGCCCCGCTGGTAGACGGCCTGATCCCGCAAGCATTGGTCGACCGCTTCTCGCGCGACGCGGTGCTGCCGATCTTGAACATCCTGGCGTCCTCGATGCTCGCGGTTACCACGTTTTCCCTCGGCAACATGGTCCAGGCCTTCCGCTCTGCCGCAGGCGAGGCCACGCCGCGGGTCTACCAGCTCCTGATGCAGGATATGACTACGCTCAACGTCTTGTCCGTCTTCGTCGGGGCCTTCCTGTTTTCGCTCATGTCTATCGTGATGTTCCGCGCCGGCTTTTACAGCGAGTCTGCCGCGGTCATCATTTTTGGACTGACGATGATCTGCATCGTGCTTATCGTGGTCGCCATCCTTCGCTGGATCGCCCATCTGAGCCAACTGGGCAGCCTGCATTACACGCTGTCCATGGTCGAAAACGCGGCCAAGCCGCCGCTGGAGCGGCTAGCCAAAATGCCCAACCACGGGGCGCATGCCGCCTCCAACAGTCGCATGGCCCCGCAAGACAGCACAGCCCTTCGCTCGCCCCGGACCGGATTTGTGCAACATATCTCGCTGGCCGGCCTCAACGATCATCTGGCGCAATCCGGCGCAACGCTCTGGATTGCAACCCCACCCGCCAGCTGGGTGCTCAAGAACACGCCTCTGGCTTATGTAGAGGGTGACAGCGATCCGGAGACCCTTCTGGAAAATTTCACCCTCGGTGACGACCGCACCGTTGAACAGGATGCCCGCTTCGGCCTCGTCATCATGTCCGAGATCGCGTCGCGCGCGCTGTCGTCCGGTGTGAACGACCCCGGTACGGTTGTCGATGTCATCCACCGAACCGAACGCATTCTATGGACGCTTGGCGACCAGATGATGGATGACGCCCAGGACACTGAAATCCACTATGACCATATCATCATGGGGACCGTGTCCGCCGATGACCTGATCGGCGATGCCTATGCAGCGATCATGGCTGATGGCGGCGACAGGTTCGACGTGATGGCAGCCATTCTCCGGGCCTTGACCAACCTGAGCCAGAGCGAGTGGCCAGACCTGGCCAGCGGCGCGAAAGACACGCGCGCCAAGGCGTTGTCGATCATAGAGCGCCGGGTCGAAGATCCGGAAGCGGTGCAAAAGCTGCGCGACCTTGCCAACCCGACTTGACCAAGGCGGGGATGGGCTCCGCTCTGGCGCGTTGACAAGGTCGCGTGTTTTTGAATCCGCGCGCTGCGCGTTAGCCTTTGGCCAGCTTTCGTGCCGGGATTGTCTGCAACAGCGGCAACAGCTCGGCCATTTCCGGCCCCCGTTCCTGGCCCGTCAGCGCCTTTCGAAGCGGCATGAAAAGCCCCTTGCCCTTGCGCCCCGTCGCCTCCTTCACGGATGATGTCCACTTGCTCCAATCCTCTGGGTCAAGCGGCCCTTCGGGCAAGAGCGCCATGGCTTCGGCCACGAAATCGACGTCCTCCTCGGCGACCAGCGGTTCGGCCCCGTTGAGGCAAAGCCCCCACCAATCCGCAAGGTCGCGCCGCGTGGTGATATTCTCACGCGCCACGGTCCAGAAGGCCTCGGCCATTTCCACGGGCACGCCCAGGTCGTCCAGGTCGGCTTGCACCTCGGCCAGGTCCAGGCCATGCAACTTGCGCGCGGTCAATGGATACAGGTCTTCGTGATCGAACTTGGTCGGCGCAGACCCGAACTGGTCCAGCTCGAAACCCTCGGCGATCTCCTTGATCGACCGGCGCAACTCGACAGGCTGGCTCGACCCCAGACGCGCCATCAGGCTCAACAGCGCCTCCGGCTCGACCCCCTGCTCACGCAGGTCGCGCAGCGCCAGCGTGCCAAGCCGCTTGGACAGCGATTCGCCCTGCGGCCCCGTTAGCAGCGAATGATGCGCGAAGTCGGGCACCACCCCGCCCAGCGCGCGGATGATCTGGATCTGCGTGGCGGTATTGGTCACATGATCCGACCCGCGCACCACGTGGGTAACCCCCATATCCGTGTCGTCGACCACGGACGCCAGAGTATAGAGGATCTGCCCATCCATCCGGATCAGGACCGGGTCACTGACGCTGGCCGCATCAATCGAGATGTCGCCAAGGATGCCGTCGGTCCACTCGATCCGCTCCTGGTCCAGCTTGAACCGCCAGACGCCGTCACCGCGCTCGGCCCTCAGCGCATCACGTTCGGACGGCGACAGGGCCAGCGCCGCCCGATCATAGACCGGCGGTCTGCCCATGTTGAGCTGCTTCTTGCGCTTCAGGTCAAGCTCTGTCGGTGTCTCGAACGCCTCGTAGAAACGGCCCATCTCGCGCAGCTTGTCGGCCGCGTCATGATACAGGTCGAGCCGGTCCGACTGCCGTTCCACCCGGTCCCACGTCAGGCCCAGCCACTCGAGATCCCATTTGATTGCGTCGACATATTCCTCCTTCGACCGTTCCGGATCGGTGTCGTCGATGCGCAGGATGAAGGTGCCGCCCGCCTTGCGGGCAATCAGATGGTTGAAGAGCGCGGTGCGCAGGTTTCCAACATGGATAAAGCCGGTGGGCGACGGCGCGAAACGGGTGGTTGTCATAGGGTGTCTCCTGTAGGCCTGCGCTTTCCCACATGGCGCGGGATTTGTCGAGTGGCCGGGTCGATCGTGGCTTGACGTCGCCGGGTCTGCCCGTGCTCATACGCGGATGGAAACCACCTCGGATCTCGACGACATTGCCCGCTACGCCGATCATGCCCTGGCAGGCTTGCCGGAGCCGTTCAACGAGCTGTGCGAGGATATCCTCCTGGAAGTCACGGACTGGCCGCCCGACGAGGTGCTGGCAGACCTCGATATCGATGATCCCTGCGACTTGACCGGATTGTACGAAGGCATCCCGCTGACCGAAAAATCAAGCGCCCATCCAACTCCGTTTCCGGACCGGATCTGGCTTTATGCCGAACCGATCCTTGCCGAATGGCGTGATCGCAAGAGTGTCACCTTGCAAGACCTGGTCGCGCATATCGTCGTGCACGAAGTCGCGCATCACTTCGGCTGGTCCGATGCAGAGATCGCGCAAATCGATCGCTGGTGGGAATAGCGCGCACCACATTTGGAAATGCCCGGCAAAACGGCGCCCGAGACGCGTCACTTCGGCCAAAGGCACACCGCACGAAAGGAGGGGCCGGATTGGCGCGTTGCGGACGGCGGGATCACGGGGTCCAGACCCTAGCCCGGATCGCGCCAGCGATTGACGATGGGATAGCGACGGTCCAGCCAGAACGCCCGTTTCGACAAACGTGCCCCCGGCGCCGATTGGAAACGCTTGTATTCGCTGATGTAAAGAAGATGCTCCACCATCTTGGCATCGGCGCGGTCAAACCCTGCGGCCACGCAATCGGCGATCGATCCATCCTCATCCACGAGGATATTCAGGATACCGTCCAGCACCGGGTAATCGGGCAGGGAATCACTGTCTTTCTGGTCGTCCCGCAACTCGGCCGACGGCGGCTTGCTGATGATGCTCTCGGGAATCACGCAGCCCTTCGGTCCCAGCATCCATTCGCGATGGAATTCGTTGCGCCAGCGGCACGCCTCGAACACGCGTGTCTTGTACATGTCCTTGATGGGATTATAGCCGCCCGCCATGTCGCCGTAGATCGTGGCATAGCCGACGGCCACCTCGGATTTGTTCCCGGTGGTCAAAAGCATCTCGCCGAACTTGTTCGAAAGCGCCATCAGCAGCACACCGCGGATGCGAGACTGGATGTTTTCCTCGGTCAGCCCGGCTTCAAGGCCTTCGAACAGTGGCGCCAGCGTTTGCGTCACCGCATCGCGGGTGTCCGAAATCGGCACCGTCTCGTAGCGACAACCCAGCGCGTCGACCACCGCCTTGGCATCATCCAGCGAGGCTTGCGACGTGAATTCGGATGGCAACATCACGCAGCGGACGTTCTCCGCCCCCAGGGCGTCCACCGCGATGGTTGCGACGATGGCGGAATCGATCCCGCCCGACAAACCAAGAAGCCCCTTTTCGAACCCGGTCTTGCGCATGTAATCGCGCAGAGCTTCGACCATGACACGGTAATCCTGCTCGAGCGGGTCCGGATGCGGGGTGAAATCACCCTTTTCTACCTGCCAGCCGGTATCGGTGCGCGTCAGGTCGATCTGACTGATGATCTCGTCGAAGACCGGCAATTGAACCGCGATCTGGCCACCGGGGTTGAGGGCAAATGTGCCGCCGTCGAAAACCTGATCATCCTGGCCCCCCACCATATTCAGATAGATCAGCGGCAAACCGCTTTCGACGACCCGCCCAACCATATGATTGAGCCGCGTTTCGAACTTGTTGCGGAAATAGGGTGACCCGTTGGGCACCAGTAGAAATTCCGCGCCGCTTTCCTCCAGTGCTTCGACAACATCCGTATACCAGGCATCCTCGCAGACGGGCATCCCGATGCGCACGCCGTTGATCGCCACCGGCCCTTGCATCATGTTCCGCGAAAACAGGCGCACCTCGTCAAAGACGTTGAAATTCGGCAAGAAATACTTGTGCACCACAGATGCGACCTTGCCACCCTGAAGCGTGAAATAGCTGTTGTGAAGCTTGAGATCCTCGCCAACGGATGGACCGCCGATGCACAGCGCGGGTCCATCGGCGCAGGCAACGGCAAGGGCGTCGATTTCGGCCTGCACTGCCGCGACAAAAGCGGGTTTCACGATCAGGTCCTGCGCCTGGTAACCGGTGATGAACATTTCCGGAAGCGCGACAAGATCCGCGCCCGCCGTCTTGCCCGCGTCCCAGGCCGCACGTGCCTTGGCGGCGTTCCCTGCAAGGTCCCCGACCGTGGGGTTCAACTGCGCCAGAGTGATGCGAAACCGGTCCGACATGGGGCGATCTTCCTTTTTCGATACCGCCGGTGACATAGCAGAACCGAGCGCGAGGGAAAGCCGCTTGTCAGATAAGACATTGTCTGACCCCGCTGCCTCGCTTAGGTTTTGCAAAAGAGGCCATGGCCAGGGACTTGAACGGGGTACCAGACAGATGAAACCGGGCATCACAGGCATTCGGGGCGCAGCAATCGCTCTTGGCATCGCACTCGCCACCTATGCGGCGGCGCAGGACGACGATGTGCAGACCAAGCAATACGATGATGGCGGCGTCTACGAGGGGACCTTCCAGGATGGTCTTCAGCATGGCACCGGCACCTACCGCCTGCCCAATGGCTATGAATACACCGGCGAATGGGTCGACGGCGAGATCCGCGGCGAAGGCACAGCCCGTTTCCCGAACGGATCGGTCTATGAGGGCCAGTTCGCCAAAGGCAAACCCGAAGGCATAGGCAAGATCGTCTTCGCCGATGGCTCCACCTACGAAGGATCGTGGCTCGACGGCAAGATCACCGGACAGGGCGTGGCCCTCTATGCCAACGGCGTGCGCTACGAGGGCAGCTTTCGCAACGCGCTGCACCACGGCCGCGGCACCATGCAGAACCCCGGCGGCTATACCTATGAAGGTGATTGGGTCAACGGCGTCAAGGAAGGCAACGGCACGATCACCTATTCCGACGGCTCGCTCTACGAAGGGCGCGTCGCCGACGGCGACCGAGACGGCCAAGGCAAGCTGACCATGCCCGACGGACTGATCTATGAAGGCATGTGGAAGGACGGCCAGATCGACGGAAGCGGCACGCTGACCCAGACCAACGGCGATATCTACGAAGGCGAGCTGGTCGCCGGTCGCCGCGACGGGCAAGGCAAAGTCACCTACGCCAATGGCGACACCTATGAAGGCCAATTCAAGGATGACTTGCGCCATGGGACCGGCACCTTTGTCGGCACTGATGGCTACCGCTACGAGGGCGAATGGGTCGCTGGCCAGATCGACGGCCAAGGCAAGGTCAGCTATCCTGACGGGTCGGTCTATGAAGGCGAGTTTCGCGGCGATCTCGCCAATGGGACGGGCAAGATCACTTACCCCGACGGATCCACCTACGAAGGCGACTGGGTCGAGGGCGTGATCGAAGGCAAGGGCAAGGCGGTTTATGCCAACGGGCTGGTGTACGAGGGCGAATTCAAAAACGCCCGCAACCACGGTACGGGCACCATGACCTATCCTGACGGATACACCTATGAAGGGGAATGGCAGGACGGCCAGCGCCACGGTCAAGGCACCGCGACTTACACGGATGGCACCTCATATGTCGGGCACTTCGAAGATGGCCAGCGCCATGGCGAGGGCGAGATCACGATGGCTGACGGGTTCACGTATTCCGGCGAATGGCAAAACGGCGAAATCAGCGGCACCGGCGTTGCAACCTATGCCAATGGCGATGTCTACGAAGGCAGCTTTGTCGACGGAAAACGCCAGGGCCCCGGCACCATGCGCTACGCCTCGGGTGAAGAAGCCAGCGGCGAATGGGTCAATGGCGCTTTGACCGACGGCTGACGGCATCCACGCTTGCGAAAGCCTGCCAGAGGTCTGAATTGGGCCGCGGCATTGAAAGTCTGCAACAGATCTTGGGGCCCGCCCCTTGGGTCTGTCCCTAAAGCACCCATACGAATGTCAGAATCGACGCGCCCAGGAATCCGATGCCCACCAGTTCCCGCGCGGTGACGGTTTCACGGAAGAACAAGACAGACGCCATGAGCGAAAAGATCATCTCGATCTGACCGACGGCTTTGACATAGGCGGCGGTTTGCAGCGTGAAGGCAAGGAACCAGCCGAACGACCCGGCCATGGACGTCAACCCGACCCAGACAGCCAGACCGCGCGCCTGCCAGACGGCGGTGATCTGTCCGGGTTCGCGCCAGCGCAACCAAAGTGCCATCACCAGCAGCTGGGATGCCGTCACGCAAGCCAGCGTCATGCCCGCACGCAGCAGCGCGTCCTCGCTTGCGATCTCAAGCGAGGCGGAGCGATAGCTGGTGGCCGAGACTGCAAACAAGAGCCCTGACAGCACCCCCAGGCCAGTGGCGCGGCTTGTCAGCCCATTCCAGAACTTTTGGCCGACGCCAGGTGTGCGGGACAGAAACAACAGGCCCACAAGGCCGATCAGGATCGCGCCCCATCCAGCCAATGACACAGGATCAGAGAAGAACAGAACGCCGACAATCGCGGTCTGGATAACCTCGGTTTTCTTGAACGTGATCCCGACCGCGAAATTGCGCTGCCGGAACAAGGCAACCACGCAGGCCGTGGCAAGGATTTGCCCCAGCGCACCCAGCCAGGCATAGGCCCAGAAAGCTCCGTTCAGCGCAAGAACTTCGATGCCTTTTGCCCAGATATACAACAGTGTCAGGAGCGCCGCGAAGGGGGCGGCATAGGCAAAGCGGGCAAAGGTCGACCCGGCGGTGCTCAGAACCTCGATACTCAGAACCTTTTGCAGCATGAACCGCACGGTTTGAAACAGGGCGGCCGCAACACTCGCGATAATCCAGATTTCCATGCGCCTCTATGGCGCCAGATCACTGATCTTGTCCATCCCGGTACAGCGGATGTGGCACGGGATCCTTTGCTCTGAACAGGTAGGTGCGCGCAACTTCGCCATAGGTGCTGTAGCGATAGCCTGCATTGGCCGACAGGAATTCCGCCCGACTTTCCCGGAAATGCCGGGGTAGCGCGTACCACGGCACACCTGGATGCATGTGATGCACGACGTGAAGGTTGTTGTTCAGGAACAAGAGCGCGAACAGCCCCCGGTCTTCGACAATCGCGGTACGCGCAAGGGGGCTATCATGCGCCCGGTGCTCGAGAAAGGTCCGGAGCTTGAGCAGCGACAGCGAGAGGTAAACCGACAGCAACCATGCCCAGATCGGCATGTTCGCCAAGGTCCCCATCCACAGGACGACAACCGCAACCGCGGGAAAATGCAACAACCACCCGGTCAGCACGCGCCGATCGCCGGCACGAACAAGACGCCAGTCTGTCCGGGTAAAGGCGATCTGCCCGAGGATCGGCCCAAGCAAAAGCCGCCCGGCCAGCGTATTATTGATTCGAAACAGTGTTTTTCGCCATTTGGGCAGTGCATGCCAAACTGCGGGATCAAGGTAATTGGTCTCGGGATCATCGTAGGGATCGGTCAGCGACTCGTCGCGATGATGCGCAAGATGGGTGTCGCGGAACCGCACGTAGGGGACCACCACCGTCAGCGCCGGAAAAACCAGAGCCGCATTCAGAACCACGCTGCGTGACGGGTGCCCGTGCAACGCCTCGTGACTGAGCGACGCATGTTGCGCGGCCGTCACGGCGCAAATCGCGACGGCCAGACCCAGGGACACCTGCGCGATCCAGACGGTGGCCACGGCCCATAGCCCATAGGTCACGATCAGTAGCGCGACCGTGGGCCATTCCGCCAGGCGGCTGTGGATCCGGACCCATTGGCTCCACCACTTTTGTGCCGAAAAACACACGCGATCGACGGGTCGCTTCGTGCAGTCACGACGTTCAGTCATGACACCACAGACCCGCTGTTGAGATCATGCTTGATCCGGAGACGTTCGGGTCTGGTGGAGTTCCGCCTGACATCGCCTCAAGGGCTTGAAACGTAATGACTGTTTCTGCGGCCTTGCTTACTGGCAGACGCAAAATCTTCCGAACTGCGGTGCTGGACCCAACGGCTCCAGACCCTCGCCCAGCTGGTCGCGGGACAAGCGCGTTTTTCATAAATCACCCTGATTGATACCAAGGCAGACATTACGTCAGACGAGACCTTTGCAGAATTCGGAGTTTAGTGCACAATTGTCCGGATTGATGATTTTTATCAAGAGATGTGTGAAAACCAAATGGACAAGCGCAAACGCGCAGATCTTTTCCGCAGCCGACTGAGCACAGCGATCGCGCGCGCCGGCACCAGCCAAAGCGCGCTGGCGCGCGACAGCGGATTCGACCGATCCACGATCTCGCAACTTTTGCGCGATGATGCCGCACGGCTGCCCAATGCGCATGTCGTGGGGGCTTGTGCCGATGTGCTGGGTGTGTCCGCAGACTGGCTTCTGGGCCTTGCCGAACATCCCGAAACCGCGTCGGACCTACTGGCCAGTGCGCTCACTCTGACCGAGGCGCCCCGCGCCCTGGTCGATCAGCAGATCTATGACTGGCACCGAGAGGCCGAGGGATACAAGATACGCCATGTCCCCGCGGCCCTGCCGGACGTGCTCAAGACCACAGAGGTTTTGTCCTGGGAATACGGGCCGCACCTGGGGCGCACGGCGGAGCAGGCAATCAGCGCGTCGACCAAGCGCCTCGAATGGATGCGCCAATCCGCATCAGACTATGAAATCGCCATGCCGCTTTACGAGATTCAGAGTTTTGTTGAAGGCACCGGCTATTACGATGGCCCGTCGCGTGACATGCGGTTGCAGCAGATCGACCACCTGATTGATCTGACGCGTACACTCTATCCCCGCGTCCGGGTCTATCTGTTCGATGCCCGACGTCTCTTCTCCGCGCCGATCACGGTGTTCGGCCCGCTTCTTTCGGTGATCTATGTCGGGCGAAACTATCTTGCTTTTCGCGACACGCGGCGTGTACGTGCCTTTTCCGACCATTTCGATCACCTCGTGCGGGAGGCTCAGATCACGGCGCGGAGTTTTCCCGATCACCTTGCAGATTTGCGGCGCAGGCTGGATCAATAGGGCATCGGATGCTGTCGATGTGTGTCGTCCAGCGCCGTTATCACATCGTCGGACAACGTCAGGTCAGCGGCCTTCAACAAATGCGCCAACTGCGCCGTGGTCGTCGCGCCAAAGATCGAAGACGCCACGAAGGGCCGCCGCGCCGACCATGCCAGCGCCATCTGGGCAAGGTCCAGCCCGGCCCCTTCTGCAACCTTGGCATACGCATCAACCGCCTCGAAGGCGCGGTCGGTCTTGCGCCCGCCAAGCGTGCCGTTGAGTGACATGCGCGAGCCTTCGGGCATCGCGCCGTTCTGATACTTGCCCGTCAGCAATCCCGCGGCGAGCGGCGAAAACGGCAAGAGAGACACGCCCTCGTTCAGCATCATTTCAGCAAGATCGGTGTCCGCCATTCGGCACATCAGGGAATACTCGTTCTGAACGGTCTCCATCCGGGGCCCGGCCACCGCCTCGGCCACCCTCAGCCACATCGACGTGCCCCAGGTGCTTTCGTTTGACAGCCCGATATGCCGGATGCGCCCCTTGTCGATCTCGCGCCCCAGCGCGCCCAGAACATCCGCCATGTGTTGCAAGGTCGACGCCCGATCCTGCGAGCTGGGATCATAGGTCCAATTTTGCCGGAACATGTAGGAACCGCGATTGGGCCAATGCAGCTGGTAAAGGTCGATATGGTCCACCTTCAACCGCTTGAGCGAATTTTCCACCGCCGCAGGCACCGTTTCCGAAGTGATCGGCGCTCCGCCGCGCACATAGCGCATGCCTGCGCCGGAAATCTTGGTCGCCACGATCCAGTCATTGCGGCGACCGGTTTTGGCGAACCAGGTGCCAAGGATTTCTTCGGTCAGGCCAATGGTCTCTTCGGCAATCGGGTTCACGGGATACATCTCGGCGGCATCAAGGAAGTTGATCCCTGCCGCCAACGCCATGTCCATCTGGGCATGCGCCTCTGCCTCGGGCGTCTGGTTGCCGAATGTCATCGTGCCAAGGCAGAGCTCCGACACCTCGAGATCGGTTTTGCCCAGTTGGTTCATCTTCATCACGCGTTCCTTCGTCTGAATTTGCGCGCACACTAGCGGCTAGATCCCGCTCTGCAAGCCGACCGCGATATCGGTCTGCGACACTGCCACGGATTTCATCACCGCGTAACATTCCGTTCCCGCAGCAATGCCCAGGGCATCTGCGCTGCGCCGCGTTATCCGCGCGAGCAGACGGTCGTCTCCTGCCAGGAGCTGCACGATCACACCAGGTCCCTCACCGCGCCGCACGGCCAGAACACGCACCGGCAGGATATTGAGCGCAGACAGCCCCTCGGGCCGGGCGCGCGACAGGATGACGTCCTGTGCCAGGATACGCACCCGCAGGGCCGCGCCCACCGGCGCGTCCACAGCCGGAAGAAAGAGCCGCCCCCCCGAAATTGACAATGTGCTCAACCCGTCCTCGGGCGGCGCGGCGACCCTCGCGGACAGGACCGCCCCCGCGTCGCGGATACCCAAAAGGCGCACCACTTCCGGATCCGTCAGCACTTCATCCGGCGCGCCGGAACGGATCACCAGGCCATCGTCGATCAGGACAATATGCGTTGCAAGCCGTGCCACCTCTGCCATGTTATGCGTAACATAGAGGATCGAGATCCCTGTCTCGCGCCGCAAGGTTTCGAGATATGGCAGGATTTCCGCCTTGCGCGGGCCGTCGAGCGACGCCAAAGGTTCGTCCATCAAAAGCATGTCCGGCTCCGACAACAGCGCCCGGCCGATCGCCACCCTCTGCGCCTCGCCGCCGGAAAGCGCATGGGTGCGCCGGTCGAGCAGATGTGAAATTCCCAAAAGCTCACCGACATGCCCAGGACGTGGCGACCCGCGTCCGCTGACCCGCGCCGCGTAACACAGGTTGTCGCGCACCGTGAGATGCGGAAACAAGCGGCTGTCCTGGAATACGTAGCCCAACCGCCGCCGGTGCACCGGCAGTTTCACCTTGTTTGCCCCGTCGAACAGCACGCGCTCGTTCAACACGATGCGCCCCTCATCAGGGGCCAAAAGGCCGGCGATAGCTTTAACGACGGATGTCTTGCCGCTGCCGGATCGCCCGAAAAGCACTGTCACGCCGTCGGGCGCTTCGAATGCCGCGTGCAGGGTAAAACCACCCAGCGCACAGGAGATATCCACCGAAAGACTCATGTCCCGGAAATCCGTCGCGCCACACGGCGGGACAGCCATTCCGACAGGATCAGCGCTCCGATGGCGATGCCAACCGCCACGCCCACGAGCCGCAGCGCCGCCGTTTCGCCACCCGGCACCTGCAAGAAGGCATAGATCGCCGACGGCACCGTGCGCGTCTCGCCGGGAATGTTGGAAACGAAGGTGATCGTCGCACCGAATTCACCCATCGCCTTGGCAAAGGCCAGCACCGCCCCGGCGATGATTCCGGGCAGGATCAAAGGCAGCGTCACGGTGCGAAACACCGCGATGCGGTTCGCCCCGAGTGTGGCAGCCGCTTCCTCGAGTTTGGGATCGACCGCCTCGATCGCCAGCCGCATCGCGCGCACCATCAGCGGAAACGCCATGATCGATGCCGCCAGAGCCGCACCCGTCCATTGGAACGCCAAGGTGATGCCGAAGATATTCTCCAGAAATTCACCGACGGGTCCGCGCCGGCCAAAACTCAGCAAAAGCAGGTAGCCGGTGACCACAGGCGGCAGGATCAGCGGCAGGTGCACCAGCCAGTTCAACACGTCGCGGCCCATGAACCGCCCGCGCGCCAAGGCCATCGCGCAAGCCAGACCGAAAGGCAGGCTCAGGACCGTGGCCCAGAACGAGACTTTCAAAGACAGCGCAACAGCCTGCCACTCCTCGGGCCCCAGCCCTCCGATCATGAGCCGGGATCCGGGGGCAAGAACCCGAACTCCGCCAGTATCGCTTGCGCATCCGCCTTGGCCAGCCAATCGACAAAGGCCTCGGCCGTGTCGCTCTTGCTGCTATCCGCCACGACGGCCGCCGGATACCGGATCGGCGGATGGGTCCGTTCAGGCACGGTTCCGGCAATGACCACGCGCGGCTCGGCCTGCGCATCGGTCGCATAAACCACTCCGAACGGCGCTTCACCCAGCGCCACCAGCGCCAGCGCCGCGCGCACGTTATCGGTCGGCGCAAGCCGCGTGCGGAGACTGGCCCAAAGCCCCAGATCGCGCAGCGCCGCCTTGGCATAAATTCCGGCCGGCACCGCGTCTGGCAAGGCGACGGCAAGACGCCCATCAGGTCCAAGAACTGCGGCAATATCGGTTTGCGGTGTAACCTCCACGTCCGAAGCGGCCGCCGGATCATGTGCCACCAGCACCAGACTGTTCGACGCGCTGTCCGTTCGGCTCTGCGAGACTATCCGCCCGCGCTCTTCCAGCCAGTCCATCCAATCGGCATTGGCCGACACGAAAACATCTGCCGGTGCGCCGGAATCGATCTGCCGCGCCAATGTCGCGCTGCCCGCAAAAACCAGCGTCACGTCCTGCCCGGTCGTGGTCTCCCATGCGTCGGCCAGAGCCTCCATCGCATCGCCCATGGACGCGGCGGCGAACACCGTGAGCTCCTCTGCCTTGGCGGGCAGCGCAAGGCAGATCGTCAACAAGGTGGTGCGCAGCGCCGGAAGCATGGCGGATCCTTTCTGGAGCAGTCGCGCGTACCAGACCAAGAGCACCGGTCAGAGGCAAGAGCCAGCGCATGCCCTGCGACGAATCTCTTGAGAACAAATATGGAACAAATATAGTCCCCTCATGCACGATGCCGCCGCCCTCCTGTCTCGCCGCCCGCACCACCCAGCCCCCGAGGTCTCGATGGGGGATGCCGAAATTGCCCTGCGCCTTGGCCGGGTGCACGAACTCTGCGGCTCCGCGCGGCGCACATTGGCGCTGTCCATTGCCGCCCGGACGGGCGGGCCGGTGATCTGGATTCACCCTCATGCGACGCCGCAAAGCCTTTGTGCCGATACGGTGTCGGGTTTCGTGAACCCCGGCGAGATACTGTTTGCAGCCCCCCGCAAGCGCGACATGCTGCTCTGGGCCGCAGAGGAATCGCTGCGCGACGGGCAGGCGCCGGTGGTGATCTGCGATCTGCCAGACCCACCCGGCATGGTGCCGGTACGCCGCCTGCACCTTGCCGCCGAGGAGGGTTGCGGAGCCGGCCTGTGCCGTCCGCTTGCGCTTCTGCTGACACCGGGGGGCGGCGGTGCGCCGGGCATCGAAACGCGCTGGTCGCTTGATCCCGCGCATCACGAAGGGACCGGGCATTGGGTCCTCAGCCGCCTGCGCGCCCGCATGGCCCCGCCCCGCGACTGGCTGATGACATGGACCGACCAAGGGATCGCGCCACGCGACGCTTCCCGGGAGACCATTGCGCCAAACGAAAAAACCAACGCGCCCGGACATACGCAGGACGGCGGCGAGTCTTTCGGGAAACGCTCCGATCCTCTGGCACTTGCGCCGCTGATCCGCTAAGGCGTGCCGAACCTAGGAACAACACGCAGGCGCACCCAGCATGGCACGTCACCTGATCACGTCGGCGATCCCCTATATCAACGGGATCAAGCATCTCGGCAACCTCGTGGGCAGCCAATTGCCCGCCGATCTCTATGCCCGTTACCTGCGCGCGCGCGGCCACGAAGTGATGTTCCTCTGCGCCACCGACGAACATGGCACCCCGGCCGAGCTGGCCGCCGCCAAGGCGGGCAAGCCGGTCGAGGATTACTGCCGAGAGATGCACGCCGTGCAAACGGACATCGCGCAAGGGTTCCGCCTGTCGTTCGATCATTTCGGACGCTCTTCCAGCCCGCAGAACCACGCGCTGACCCAGCATTTCGCAGGCCGCCTTGCTGATGCTGGCCTGATCCGCGAGGTCAGCGAGAAACAGGTCTATTCCCACACGGACAAACGCTTTCTGCCGGACCGATACATCGAAGGCACCTGCCCCAATTGCGGATACGACAAGGCGCGCGGCGATCAATGCGAAAACTGCACCAAGCAGCTTGACCCGACCGACCTGATCGACCCGCGATCAGCCATTTCCGGGTCCACCGAGCTCGAGGTGCGCGAAACCAAGCACCTCTACCTGCGCCAATCCGACATGCGCGCCAAATTGCAGGACTGGATCGACAGCAAGACCGACTGGCCGATCCTGACCACGTCGATTGCCAAGAAATGGCTCAACGATGGCGACGGGCTGCAGGACCGGGGCATCACGCGTGATCTCGACTGGGGCATACCTGTCAAGAAAGGCGACGAAGACTGGCCCGGCATGGAGGGCAAGGTCTTTTATGTCTGGTTCGACGCACCCATCGAATACATCGCCTGCGCCGGCGAATGGGCCGAGGCCAACGGCAAATCAGACGCTGACTGGCAACGCTGGTGGCGCACCGACAAGGGCGCGGACGATGTGCGCTATACCCAGTTCATGGGCAAGGACAACGTGCCGTTCCACACACTCAGCTTTCCCGCGACCATCCTGGGGTCGGGAGAGCCATGGAAACTCGTCGATTACATCAAATCCTTCAATTACCTGAATTATGATGGTGGCCAGTTCTCGACCAGCCAGGGGCGCGGCGTCTTCATGGACCAGGCGCTCGATATCCTGCCTGCGGATTACTGGCGCTGGTGGCTGCTGTCCCACGCTCCCGAAAGCTCGGACGCCGAATTTACGTGGGAGAATTTCCAGGGGTCGGTCAACAAGGACCTTGCCGATGTTCTGGGCAACTTCGCCAGCCGTGTGACGAAATTCTGCCGGTCCAAGTTCGGCGACGAGGTTCCGTCCGGCGGCACGGAAGGAGAGCGTGAGGCACAGTTGAACCGCGATCTCGAAAGCGCCCTGGGCGATTATCAACGCCACATGGATGCAATCGACGTGCGCAAATCCGCAGCTGCCCTACGCGGTCTTTGGGTGCTGGGCAACGAATACCTCCAAGACGCCGCGCCCTGGGCGACCTTCAAGGAAGACCCCGAGACGGCGGCCATGCAAATCCGCACGGCGCTCAATCTGATCCGCGTTTACGGTGTGATCTCTGAGCCCTTCATCCCGGACGCATCGGCCCAACTGCTGACAGCAATGAACGCAGATGGCGCTGAATGGCCCAAGGATGCGGCAAGCGCCCTGTCGGCCCTGCCCGCCGGTCACAGTTTTGTTGTGCCCGAAGTGACTTTCCGCAAGATCACCGATGATGAACGCGACAGCTGGGCCGCACAGTTCTCGGGCACCCGCGACTGACGCCCGCACAGAACAAGGCACTGCGTGCGCGTTTCACAACAACGGCGCGATGCGACCAAGCCGACAATCGACGGCTTGGTCAAAATTTCGAATCAGGTCAGGCCGCCTTGATATCGACCAGTTCGACGTCGAAGGTGAGATCCTGGCCGGCCAACGGATGGTTGGCGTCCAGAGTCACCTCGGTCTCGTTCACGTCGGCAACGGTCACCGGAACGGTCTGCCCGGTCGGGGTCTGCATCTGCAACTGTGTGCCCGGCTCCAGCGGGATTTCCGCCGGAATGTCGGCGCGCGGCACGGCTTGCTTAGCGTTGGGATCATGTTGCCCATACGCCTGATCGGCAGGCACCGCCACTTGCTTGGTGTCGCCAACAGTCATGCCGGGCATCGCTTGATCGAGGCCGGGAATGATCTCGCCAGCGCCGACTGTGAATTCAAGCGGATCCCGCCCATTCGAACTGTCAAAGGTCGAACCGTCGGCCAGCGTGCCTGTATAATGAATCGAAACGGTATCGCCCGTTTTTACCTGGGTCATGAATGCTCCGTAGGTGGGGGATGAGTGTGGGAGGCCGCATCACTGGCGGGTTCTCCGGTGCAATACCCTAGTTTAACTGGACCTGCCCGGAGACGCAATTCACCCGTCAACGGGAATCTGTTCGGCCGCACAAACTCTTTGACCAGTCCCGCGTTCACGTCGCGGGTCACCAAGGCGTTCCGCGGGGCATAGCCGTTTGTCCTGCACCCCGAAAACAACCTGGTGTCCGAACACAGGATACAGAGGGGTCCGGACCTAAAGTGGCAGGGCGGTCGTTTTGAACACGGTGCGCAGCGCGAAGGAGCTTTGCATCTGCGCCACCCCCGGAAGCCGCGTGAGGTACTGCCGGTGGATGCGTGCGAAATCCTCCGTGTCCTCGGCGACGACCTTGAGGATGTAATCCGCCGTCCCGGCCATCAGGTGACATTCCAGAACATCCGGCACCCGTGCCACGGCCTTTTCGAACGCTTCGAGGATCTCGTCGGCCTGGCCATTCAACGTGATTTCCACAAATACGGTTGTCGGCATCCCCAGCTTGCGCGCATCCAGGAGCGCCACGTAATTGCGGATCACACCATCCGCTTCGAGCCGCTGAACCCGCCGGTGACAGGCCGAGGCCGACAAGTGCACAGCCTCCGCCAGATCGGCGTTCGACAGGCGCCCCTGGCGTTGCAGCACGCGTAGAATCCGCCGATCCGTGTCATCCAGCGCCATATCGCCCCACTCCTCCCGGTAAATTGCCATAAATTCGAAGCATCTTCGCAAGATGTCCGCTTTCACGCTAGAAATCCACACGGAATTGCCCGCAGCTTCCGCTACCATTGCAGGACAAGAAATCGGAGGAGACACCCATGAAGATCGGCTGCCCAACCGAAATCAAACCGCAAGAATTTCGCGTCGGCGTCACCCCAAGTGCCGCGCAGGAAGCCGCGGCGCATGGCCATACCGTTCTGATCCAGACCGGCGCAGGCTCTGGCGCGGGTTTCGAAGACGCCGATTACATCGCGGCCGGCGCAAGGATTGTCGACACCGCAGACGAGATTTTCGCAACCGCAGACATGATCGTGAAGGTCAAGGAACCGCAAAAAGGCGAACGCAAGATGCTGCAAGAGGGTCAGATACTTTTCACGTATCTCCACCTTGCTCCCGATCCCGCTCAGACCCATGACCTGATCGCCTCGGGTGCGACGTGCATCGCCTACGAGACCGTAACGGACAGCAATGGCGGCTTGCCGCTGCTGGCCCCGATGTCCGAGGTCGCAGGCAAGCTGGCTCCGCAAGTGGGCGCGTGGACCCTGCAAAAGGCCAATGGCGGGCGCGGCGTTCTGATGGGCGGCGTTCCGGGGGTCGGTCCGACACAAGT
>Ga0102931_1000006_pt1 | contig 82636 bp, 72 predicted proteins | sample SalPonR1_C_D1_MG_FD_79282 | JGI IMG/M metagenome (GOLD analysis project Ga0102931, IMG submission 79282) | Salt pond soil microbial communities from South San Francisco under conditions of wetland restoration - Salt Pond MetaG R1_C_D1_MG | ecosystem: Environmental > Aquatic > Marine > Intertidal... | reverse complement strand
TGGCCATCCTGGCCGCCCTGGCCGCCGCGCTAGCCGGACACCCGGCGGCCGCCCTGCCAGTAGCGGTCGCGGAGCTTGAACTTCTGCAGCTTGCCCGTGGCGGTGCGGGGCAGCTCCTCGATGAACTCCACCGACGTGGGGCACTTGAAGTGCGCCATGTTGTCCCGGCAGAAGGCGATCAGCTCTTCCTCGCCGACGTCGTGACCGTCGCGCAGCACCACCAGGGCCTTCGGCGTCTCGCCCCACTTCTCGTGGGGCACGCCGATGACGGCGCACTCCAGCACGGCCGGGTGCTTGTACAGCGTATCCTCGATGTCCGGTGAGCTGATGTTCTCGCCGCCGGAGATGATCACGTCCTTCTTGCGGTCCACGATGTGGATGTTGCCGACGGCGTCCCACACGGCGAGATCGCCGGTGTGGAAGTAGCCGTCGCGGATAGCCCTGTCCGTCTCCTCCGGCTGCTCCCAGTAACCCTCGAACACCACGTTCGAGCGGGCGCAGACCTCGCCCACCGATTCGCCGTCCTTCGCCACCTCGTTGCCGTCGCCGTCCAGCAGCCGGATGTCCACGCCGATGGCCGGCACGCCCGCCCGCGCACGGCGCTGCCAGTCGTCCTGCGCCGTCGCGAAGTCCGGGCTCGAGTACGTGAGGAACGGCGACGTTTCCGTGAGGCCGTAGAGCTGGATGAACTCCCAGCCGAGTTCGCGCTCCAGCCGCTCGATGAAGGCGGCGGGCGGCGGCGCGCCGGCCACCGTGAAGCGGGGCTTCACGGTAATATCGTGGGCGTCCTTGTCCGGGTAGTCGAGGATCGTGCGCAGCACCGCCGGGGCCATGCAGGCGAAGGTCACCCCCTCCTGCTCCATCAGCTCGTAGATGCGCCGGCCTTCCACCGCGCGCAGGATCACGTGGGTACCGCCCATGCCGGTCAGCGCGTAGACGCCGCCCCAGCCGTTGACGTGGAACAGCGGCAGCGTCCACAGCTCCACGTCGTCGTGGGCCACGCGCAGATGGGCGATCAGGCTGTAGGCGTTGAGGTAGAAGTTGCGGTGCGTGAGCATGACGCCCTTCGGCCGCGCGGTGGTGCCGGAGGTGTAGTTGATGGAGACCACGTCGTTCTCGCCCCGTGCCGGGGGCGCCGGCGCGTCCGGCGACGCCGCCGCGATGAGCGCCTCCCAGTCCGTCCAGCCGTCCCGTTCGGCGCCGTCGTGGGCGGCCACCACCCAGTGCTCCACCGCCGGCAGCCGGTCGCGGATGGCGTCCACCATGCCGGTGTACTCGTAATCGACCAGCACCGCCTTCACGCCGGCGTGATCGATGATATAGGCATGATCCTCTGGCGTCAGCCGGTAGTTCAGCGGCACAAGGATCGCGCCGATGCGGGCGGTGGCGAAGAAGCTCTCCAGGAAGAAGTGGGAGTTCGGACTCAGGATGCAGACCCGGTCTCCCTGCCCGATGCCGAGCCCCGCCAGCGCGTTGGCCAGCCGCCAGACCCGTTCCGCGTATTCGGCATAGCTGTAGCGCCGGTCGCCGTCCACGACAGCGGTCTTCTCCGGGTACAGACGCACGGGGCGCTCCAGGAAATCGTCGACGAGCAGCGGTACCTGCATGCGGAATCCCCCTTCCGGTTATCGTTGCCTGCGTCGCCGCGCCGAGCGTGGCGAGTCATCGATTATGCGCACTCCCGCCGCCGGATTCACCTGTTGCGGCCGCGCTGCGGTCGGCCACGGCAGACAGCGGCCGGCGCTCTCGCGTAGGCTGGCGCCATGATCATGGGCAGCGAGCAGGACTCCGGGCAGGGCGCCGGGGCACCGGCATGGACCCGACCGGCTGGCCGCTGACGGCGCTGGTGGCCGCGTTCGGCGCGGCGGCGGCGCTGATCGGCGTGTTCGGCGTGATCATGACCCGGGCGGCGCGAGATCTCGCCCACCGCACCGGTCTCGGCGAGGCGCTCACGGGCGCCGTGCTGATCGGCGGCGCCACGTCGCTGTCCGGCATCACCACCTCGGTGACTGCCGCCTGGAACGGGCATGCGGAACTGGCGGTGAGCAATGCGCTCGGCGGCATCGCGGCCCAGACGGCTTTTCTCGCCATCGCGGACATCTTCTATCGCCGGGCCAACCTGGAACACGCGGCAGCATCCGTGGAGAACCTGATGATGTGCGCTTTCCTCATGATCCTGCTCGCCCTGCAGATGATCGCCTTCGCCGTGCCCGGGCTCGCCGTGCTCGGCGTACACCCGGGCAGTGCCCTGCTGATCGGCGCCTACCTCCTGGGCCTGTCGCTGCTGGTGCGCACCCACAAGAGTCCCATGTGGCTGCCGAAGCGCACGGCGGACACGCGTCCGGACGGCAGCGACCGCCCGCTGCGCACCCGGCTGGGACTGCCCTCGCTATGGCTGACTTTCGCCGGCTGCGCCATGGTGGTGGCCTTCTCGGGCTGGGTCCTTGCGCGGGTTGCCGTGCCGCTGGCCGCCCGCACGGGACTGTCCGAGAGTTTCGTCGGCGGTACCTTGACCGCCGTCGCCACCTCGCTGCCGGAACTGGTGATCGCCGTCTCCGCCGTGCGCATGGGCGCGCTCACACTGGCGGTCGGCGACATCATCGGCGGCAATGCCTTCGATACCCTGTTCGTGGCCATCTCCGACGTCGCCTACCGGGAGGGTTCCATCTACGCGGCGCTCGCAGGCGCCGAGCTGCTCTGGCTGGCGCTGACCCTGCTGATGACCGCCGTCCTGATGGCCGGACTGCTGTTCCGCGAACGACACGGGGTGGGCAACATCGGCTTCGAGAGCGTTCTGCTGCTGCTCGTCTATCTGGGGGGCGCCGGTCTCGTCGGGTTCGCCACCTGAGGCCGTCATCCCGGCGGCGGCTCCGTGGCGCGGCGGCGGGTGACCGCGAACGCGATGAGCACGCCGACGGAGACCACGGCGATGATGAGGGTGGCGAGCGCATTGATGTCCGGCGTCACGCCGAGCTTCACCTTCGAGAAGATCAGCATCGGCAGCGTGCTCGCGCCCGGGCCGGAGACGAAACTCGCGATGACGAGGTCGTCCAGCGAGAGCGTGAACGCGAGCAGCCAGCCCGCCGCCATCGAGGGGGCGATCAGCGGTAGCGTGATGTCGAACAGCACCCGGTGCGGCCTGCCGCCGAGGTCCATGGCCGCCTCCTCCAAGGAGGTATCCAGCGCGACCACCCGGGACCGGACCACCACCGCCACGTAAGCCATGGCGAAGGTGACGTGGGCGATGGTGATGGTCGTCGCGCCCCGCCCTCCCGGCCAGCCGACGAGGCCCTGCAGCGTCACGAACAGGAGCAGCAGCGAGAGCCCGGTGATCACCTCCGGCATCACCAGCGGCGCGGTGATCATGCCGGTGAACAGCGTCCTGCCGCGGAAACGGTGGAAGCGCGCCAGGGCGAGCCCGGCCATGGTCCCCAGCACGGTCGCGACGGTCGCGGTGACCAGCGCGACGCGCAGGCTGAGCAATGCCGCATCGAGCACTTCCTCGTTGCGGAGCAGCTCCCCGTACCAGCGCGTGGAGAACCCACCCCACACGGTGACCAGCCGCGAATCGTTGAACGAGTAGATCACCACGAGCACGATCGGCAGGTAGAGGAAGGCATAGCCGAAGGCGAGCACGCTCAGCAGGAAACGGGACTGGCGCCTCATCGCTGCGTCCCCGCCTGGTAGCGCTGCAGCAGCATGATCGGCGCGACGAGGAGCAGCAACAGCACCACGGCGACACTGGATGCCAGGGGCCAGTCCCGATTGACGAAGAACTCGTCGAACAGCACGCGCCCGATCATCAGACTCTCGGGACCGCCGAGAAGATAGGGGATGACGTACTCGCCCATGGCCGGGATGAAGACCAGCAGACAGCCGGCTATGACGCCGGGGCGCGACATGGGCCAGGTGACGTCGCGGAACGCTTCCCAGGGCCGCGCGCCGAGATCCGCGGCAGCCTCCACGGTGTCCTGGTCCAGCCGTTCCAGCGTCGCGTAGAGAGGCAGGACCATGAACGGCAGATAGGAATAGACGATGCCGATGTAGATGGCCAGATCCGTGTACAGGAGCTCGAGCGGCTGCTCGATGATGCCCAGCCAGAGCAGGAGCTGGTTGATGAAGCCGTAGTTGTTCAGCAGCCCGATCCAGGCGTACACCCTCAGCAGGAACGAGATCCAGAAGGGCAGGATGATGGCCAGGAGCAGGTAGCCGCGGATCCGCTCGCCCGCGCGCGCTATCGCGAGCGCCATCGGGTAGCCGAGCAGAAGACAGAGCACCGTCGCGCTCGCGGCCAGCAGCACGGAGCGGAAATAGGTGTAGAGGTAGAGTTTGTCCTGCAGCAGGAACAGGTAGTTGTCCGCGCTCGCCTGCAACTCGCCCGTCGCCGGATCCAGCAGAGGCGTGAACGGCGGCTGCGCGATCACCGGATCGACCAGGCTGATCTTCAGCACGATTGCGAACGGCGCGAGGAAAAACGCCAGCAGCCAGACATAGGGGGCGGCCACCACGATCCGCTCCCAGAGCGCGTCGCGATGCCGGACGGGATGATGCATGCCGCTCAGTCCTCGAGCAGTATCGTGCTGGCGGCGTCCCAGGACAGATAGACTTCGTCCTCCCAGTCGATCGGACGATCGGCCGAGCGGCGCCGGTTCTGCGCGCTCACCAGCACCACCTTGCCGCTGGCGAGCCGCACCTGATAGAGGGACAGATTGCCGAAATAGCCGAAGTCCCAGACGACGCCGCGCAGCGTGGTCTGCTCCCCCCCGGGGAGCGGCTCCTTGTCGATGAAGATCTTCTCCGGCCGGATCGCGATACTCGCGCTTCGTCCGGGGGCGAGGTCCCGGGACGTCTCGGCCTGCAGGACGGTGCCGGCATCGGCGCACTCCACGGCGACGCGGCCTCGCTCCGCCGCCGTCACCCGGCCCTCGAAGACATTGATGTTGCCGATGAACTCCGCGACGAAACGGGAGCCGGGATACTCGTACATGCGCTTCGGCGTATCCACCTGGCGCAGCCGCCCCGCCTCCATCACCGCGATACGGGTGGAGAGCATCATCGCCTCCTCCTGGTCGTGGGTGACCACGACGAAGGTGATGCCGAGCTCGTCCTGGAGATTGGCGAGCTCGAACTGGGTGTGCTCCCGCAGCTTGCGATCGAGGGCGGCCAGCGGCTCGTCCAGCAGGAGGACCTTCGGCCGCTTGACGAGGGCGCGCGCCAGCGCCACCCGCTGGCACTGCCCGCCGGAGAGCTGCCCGGGCCGGCGTCCGGCGAACTCGCCGAGCTTCACGAGTTCCAGCATGGCGGCCACCCGGTCGTCGATCTCCGCGCGGGGCAGGCGCTCCTTCTTCAGGCCGTATGCGACATTGTCCCGGACGTTCATGTGCGGGAAGAGTGCGTAGGACTGGAACATCATGTTGACCGGGCGCCGGTACGGCGGCTGGGCGGTCACGTCGATACCGTCGATGATCACGCGGCCGGCGCTGGGCGTCTCGAAGCCCGCCATGATCCTGAGCAGCGTCGTCTTGCCGCAGCCGGAAGCGCCGAGGATGGAGAACAGCTCACCGCGATAGATGGCGAGATCCACGCCGTCGACGGCCACGAAATCACCGAAGCGCTTGCCGATGCCATCGAGCTCGATGAACGGGCGGGCGCCGGGCTCCTCCCAGGGGCGCTCCGCCGCCTTCTGCTCCGGCGTCCTCGCGCCCGGCACCGCTCCCTGCATCAGATACCGCTCTTGACCCGGGCCCAGGCCCGCGTGCGCGGACGCTCCATCTTCGGCGGCGCCACCGGAGCGAGGTGGGCGCGCTCCCAGACGGCATCGTCCGGATAGATGCCGGGATCGTTCACGACGGCCGGGTCGAGCAAGGGCAGCGAGGAACGATTGCCGTTCGCGTAATAGACGTAGTTGGAGATATCGGCGATGACGTCGGGACGCAGCAGGAAGTTGATGAAGCGATAGGCGTTACCCGGGTGCGGCGCGTCCGCCGGGATATACAGCCCGTCGTACCAGAGCAGCGTGCCCTCGGCCGGCACCGTGTACTCGAGGTGCACGGGTGCCGCCGTCTCGGCGGCCCGCGCCGCCGCCTGCGCGTAATCGCCGGACCAGCTCATGGCGATGCAGACCTCCCGGTTCGGCAGATCGCTGATCATCTTCGTCGAGCTGAAGTAGCGGATATAGGGCCGGACGCGCATCAGCTGCTCCTCCGCCGCCTGCAGATGCTCCAGCTCGAGACTGCCGGGCGGCAGGCCCAGATAAGCCAGCACCATCGGGAAGACGTCGGTGGGCGAGTCGAGCAGCGTCACGCCGCAATCGGCGAAGCGCCGTACGATCTCCGGGTCGAAAAGCATCCTCGCGCTGTGCACCGGCGCGTCGGGCATGCGCGCCCGGACCAGGTCCACGTTGTAGGCGAAACCGGTCGTGCCCCACATGTACACGGCCGAGTGTTCGTTGGCGCCGGGGTAACCCTCGACCTGCTCGATGATCTTCGGATCCATGTGCTTCCAGTTCGGCAGCCTGGAGCGGTCCAGCGGCTGGTAGATGCCGATGGGGATCAGCCGGGCCGAGAACTGGCCCGAATGCACGACGACGTCGTAACCGGTATTGCCCGCGAGCAATTTCGCATCGACGATCTCGGAGGAATCGTAAGTGTCGTAGTTGACCTCGATGCCGGTCTCGCGCTCGAAGCGTTCGATGGTGTCCGGGCCGATATAGTCCGACCAGTTGAAGACGTTCACCACCTGCGCGCCGCCGTCGGCATCCGAATCGCCGCGGTCGCTGCAGCCTGCGCTCGGCAGCACGAGGCCGGCGACGAGGACGAGCGCCCAGACAGAAGAGAGAGTCGGTACGGCCGGCACCATTCGCATCGCCTCCTTATGCGCAAAATGCGCCGGGTTGTAAAGCGACGGCGCGGGACGAACCCGGCGCAAGCGGGCCTCACATGTCATCGAGCCCGCGTTTCAGCAGGCAGCCGGCGATGATCTGGCGCTGGATCTCGCTGGTGCCTTCCCAGATGCGGTCGACGCGCAGTTCGCGGAAGAAGCGCTCGGCCACGTTCTCGCGCATGTAGCCCCGGCCGCCGAAGATCTGCACGGCCCGGTCGGCCACACGGTTGGCCATCTCCGAGGCGTAGAGCTTCACCAGCGAACAGCGGGCGTGCAGCGTCTTCACGTCCTCGCCCCGGTCCTGGGCCGCTGCTGCCTCGTAGGTCATGAGGCGTGCCGCCCACAGTTCGGTGACGCTGTCGGCGAGCAGTGTCTGTATCGCCTGTTTCTCTGCCAGCGGCTCGCCGCCCACCTGCCGTCCGGCCGCAAATGCCGTGGCCTCCTCGATCAGCCGCGCCGCCGCCCCGCAGCAGCGCGCCCCGATCATCAGTCGCTCGCGCCGGAACCAGGCCCGCGTATAGGTCATGCCGTCCCCGTCCCGCCCGACTCGCGCGGCGGCCGGCACGCGGACGTCGGCGAACCGGTAGGTGGGGTGGTGCGCGGCGAAGGTGTGGCTGAAATGGGGACAATCGATCATCACGACGCCGGGCGTATCCCGGTCGACGAAGAACAGCGCCTGCTCCTCGCCCCCGTCGACGCGACCCTGGAACCAGAAGAAATCCGCGAGGTTCGCGCTGGTGACGTACCACTTCTCCCCGTTCAGCCGGTAGTCGTCGCCGTCGCGGGCGGCGGTCGCCGTGAGGGCGGCCACGTCCGAGCCGGGCCCGGCCTCGGTGATCGCGTAGCAGTCGTGGCGCTCGCCGCGCATCAACGGCAGGATGTAGCGCTCTATCTGCTCCTCGCTGCAGGCCTCGAACATCCAGCTCTGCGGTTCGGCGAAGCACCAGGAGAGCGCATTGGTGGTGCGCCCGAGCTGCTCCCAGACGGCGGCCTGGGTCACGGTCGGCAGCCCGAGGCCGCCGTAGGCCGGCGGGACGTCCATGGCGCTGAAACCCAGTTCCAGCGCCCGTGCCTTGTTGCGCGCCTCCGTCTCGGGCGGCAGCCGGCCGTCGTTGAGTTCGGCATCGATCTCGTGCGGCTGCAGAAAATCCTCGGCGAAGCACCGCGCCTTCTCCTGCCACTCCCGGCTCGTGTCGTCCAGCTGTATGTCCATTCTTCCCGTTCTCCCGGCCGCTGCGTTCAGCCCTGCGCCCGTCCCGTCAGATGTTGCGGGAACAGGCTCTCCAGCACGGCGAAGGTAGTGTCCCGGGCCCGCCGCCGACTCCACTCCGTGGGACTCATGAGGCAGTTCAGCCACAGCCCGTCGGTCAGCGCCGCCAGGGAATCGGCGATGGTGCGCGCGTCCATGCCTGCGCCGCCACCCTGCGCCAGCAGCTCCTCCACGACTGCCGTCAGCCGCCGCTCGTTGGCCGCGTCCCGGGCGCGGCAGATGCGCCGGTAGGTGGGCCGGGACTTCGCCTCGCCGTAGAAAGCGAACCACACTGCCAGGGAGCGCCGGTTGCAGACCGCCGGGCTGAAATCGGCCGCCACCACCGCGGCCAGCCGGTCGGCCGGCTCGGGCCCGGCACCCGTCAGCGCCTCCGCCACGGTGGACTCGTACTGGTCCGCCAGGCTGCGCAGCGTCTCGTTCAGCAGGTTGTCCTTGCTCTGGAAATGCAGGTTGACGATGCCCTGCGCCAGGCCGGCCTCCGCCGCCACCTCGCCGAGGGTGAGTCCGCTGATACCCGAGCGCTCGATGCACACGAGCGTGGCATCGATCAGCTGGCGCCGTCGGACCTCCGGCGCCGCGCGGGTGGCGCGCTGTCTCGTCATTGGTCTATGATAGCGTTTAATGAATGATTGTTCATTCACTTTTTTGCCATTGTGCGGGCGCCGCCGACAGCCGCGGCCGAGGAGCGGACCATGCGTGACCTGACCAGATCCAACGAACACTTCCGCAAGGCATCCACCCGGCTGCCGCTCGGCGTGGCCTCGAACTTCCGCTACTGGGGAGAGGACCGCACCATTTACATCCGCGAGGGCCGGGGCGGACGCGTGACCGACATCGACGGCAACGTCTACGTGGACTACCGGCTGGGATACGGACCGTGCATCCTGGGCTACGCCGACCCCCGCGTCGATGCCGCGGCACGCGACGGTATGGACGTCGGCGGCGTCTTCGCGCTCGCCACCGAGCGCGAGTACGAGGTGGCCGAGAAGATCGCCCGCATGGTTCCCTCCGCCGAGCTGGTGCGCTACTCCAACTCCGGCACGGAGGCGGTCATGGCCGCGCTGCGCCTGGCCCGCGGCTATACCGGCAAGGATTCCTATGTGGTGGTCGAGGGAGGCTACCACGGCGTGTTCGACTCGGTGCTGTGGTACACCGATGTGGAGGAATGGCAGCCAGGGGACGGCGAGCCGGCGGTCGTGCCCTACAGCAAGGGCGTGCCGAACCTGATGAAGAAGCTCTATCACACCGTGCCGCTGAACGACGCCCAGGCACTGGAGGACGTGCTGCACCGCCACGGCGACGACATCGCCGCATTCCTGATCGAGCCGATCATGGGCAATTGCTGCTCGATCGCCGCGGAAGCGCAGTACCTCGCGGACGTGCGCGAACTCTGCAGCCGCTACGGCGTGCTGATGATCGTGGACGAGGTGAAGACCGGGTTCCGGGTGGCGAAGGGCGGCGTGCAGGAGCTGTTCGGCATCGAGGCCGATCTCTGCACCTTCGCCAAGGCCGTCGCCAACGGCTATCCGCTGGCGGTGCTGGCGGGCCGCGAGGAGTTCATGCGCAAGATCGAGGACGGCGTCGTCCATGGCGGGACGTTCACCGCCCATTCGGTGGCGCTCGCGGCGGCCGAGAAGACGCTCGAGATCCTGGAGGAGACCGACGCGCTCGCCACCATCGAGGACTACGGCCGGCGCCTGCAGGCCGGCATCGGCGAGATACTGAATCGCCGCTCGATTCCCCATTGTTTCGTCGGCCATCCCTCGATGGGCGGGCTGTTCTTCCGCGAGGACCCGCCGGGCAATTACCGCGACTGGGTCAACACCGACTACGGGTTCTACGACAGCCTCGCGCCGCACCTGCACGATCTCGGCGTGCTGGTGGAGCCGGACTCCAGGGAGCCCTGGTTCGTCTGCGAGGCGCACGCGACCGGCGACTGCCTCGGCGAGACTCTCGAACGCTTCGAGGCGGCCCTGGAGCGCAAGCTGACCCATGACGCCGGGCGGGCCGCGGCACGCCGAAGCACGGGCTCCTGACGGCAGGGTCGGCGCAGGTTGAATCCCCCGGCTCACCGCCTCGACCCCCTGCTCCGGCCGCGCTCCGTGGCGCTGGTCGGCGCCTCGGCCCGGCAGCCGAGCATGGGGCAGCTGACCCTGGCAAACCTCGTCGCCAGCGGCTATGAGGGGCGCATCTATCCCGTGAACCCGCGCTACACCGAGGTGGCCGGCCTGGAGTGCCTGCCGAGCCTGGCTTCGCTGCCCGAAGTCCCGGAGATGGTGATCTTCGCGGTCTCGGACGCGCGTATCGAGGCCGCGCTGGAGGATGCGCTGCAGGCGGGGACGGCCGCCGTCACGATCATGTCCGCGCTCGCGACCCCTGACGATGCCGCGGCACGGGCGGCCGGCCGGCCGGTGCTGCGCGAGCGTATCGCGGCTCGGCTCGCGGAAGCCGGCGTGCTGTGCTGCGGCGGCAACGGCATGGGTTTCTACAACGTCCGGGACCGGGTCTGGGCCACCGGCTTCGACGCCCGCCATCACGAGCCTCCGGGCAACGTCGCGCTGCTCTCGCAATCCGGCGCCGGCATGTGCGGCATCGTCGACTGCGACGAGCGCCTGGCCTTCAATCTCGCGGTATCCACCGGCCAGGAACTGACGACCGGCATCGACGAGTACCTCGATTTTGCCCTGGAACTGCCCGAGACGCGGGCGGTGGGGCTGTTCCTGGAGCGCGCGCGCAATGCGGCGGGTCTCGCCGCCGGCTTCGCCAGGGCCAGGGAACGCGGCATCCCGATCGTGGCGGTCAAGACCGGCCGTACCGCGTGGGCGGCCGAGCTGGCCGTCTCCCACTGCGGCACGCTGGCCGGCGACGACGCGGCCTACGAGGCCCTGTTCGAGCGCTACGGCGTGCAGCGCGTGCGCGATCTCGACGAACTCGCCAATGCCCTCATCCTGTTCGCCCAGCCCCGCCGGCCCGCCGCCGGCGCGGTCGTCTCCCTGCACGATTCGGGCGGCGAGCGGCAGCTCATGGTGGACCTCGCCGCCGACGCCGGCGTCGAACTGACCGACCTCGCACCCGCCACGGTCAGCAGGCTCGAGGAGGTGCTCGACCCGGAACTGCCCCCCGTGAACCCCCTCGACGGCTGGAGCCGCGGCGGGGCGGAGGCCGAGGAGCGGATGGCGGAGGCCCTCGGCATACTGATGAGCGACCCGGGCGCCGCCATCGGTCTGCTGGTGCACGATCGCGCCCCCTACGGCCGGATCTACGAGAGTTATGTGGACTACATGCGCCACGCGCATGCCGTCAGCGGCAAACCGGTGGCGCTGATCGGCTCGCGGCAGGGCACCGGCAGCGACCCGCTGGTGATCAGCGCCACCCGGGACCTGGGCTTCCCGGTGCTCGACGGCGTCCCGGCCGCGCTGGCGGCCGTGCGCTGCCTGCTCGCCTGGCGGGACAGCCGCGAACGGGCCGAACCCGCCGCACCGCCCGCCCCGGCCGATGCCGGCCCGCGCTGGCGCGAGCGGCTGGCGGGCGGCGGCCCGCCGGACAGCGCGACCGCGCTCGAGATGCTGCGGGATTTCGGCATCCCGGCCACGGCGAGCGAACTCGCGCGTTCCGAGGCAGAGGCCGTTGCCGCCTGGCGGCGTGTCGGCGGCCCGGTGGCGCTGAAGACCGCGGCGCCGGGCATCGCCCATCGCAGCGAGGTCGACGGCGTGCGCCTCGGACTGAACGAGCGCACCCGGGTAGAGCAGACCTGGCGGGAGCTGGCCGGTCGCTTCGGCCCCGCCGTGGAAGTTTCCGCCATGCAGCCCGCCGGCATCGAGGTGCTGCTGGGCATGAGCACGGATCCGGACCTGGGTCCGGTGGTCGCCGTAGGCATGGGCGGCATCCATACCGAACTCCACGCCGATGTCGCCTTCGCCCTGCCGCCCTTCGACGCGGCCTGGGCGCGGCGGCTGATCGGGCGCCTGCGGCTGCGCCCGCTGCTGGACGGCGCGCGGGGCCGGCCGCCGGTCGATGTTGACGCCCTGTGCGACGCGGCCGCAAGATTCTCCGTAATGGCAGCCGAACTCGGCGACGTCGTCCGGGAGATCGACGTCAATCCCCTTCTCGTCCATGCCGGGGGCTGCGTCGCGGTCGACGCGCTCACGGTATTGCACGACGACAAGACCCCAGAGAGGCAAACGGCATGACACTGGAAGCACTGGCAGAGTACGACGCACCACGCTGGCATCAGGCGGCGGACCGGCTGAAGAAGCGCATCGAGACCCGCCTGTTCATCAACGGAGAATTCGTGGACGCCATCGACGGCGGCCGTTTCGAGACCGTGAATCCGGCCAGCGGCGAGGTGCTCGCCGAGATGGCCGAGGGCACGGCAAAGGACATCGATGCCGCCGTCGCCGCGGCGAAGTCCGCCTTCCGCTCGGGCGTGTGGTCGAAGATGGCGCCGCGCAAGCGCATGGAGATCCTGTATCGCTTCGCCGATCTCGTCGAGGAGCATGCCGAGGAACTCGCGCTCATGGACACGCTGGACATGGGCAAGCCCATCGCCGACATGCTGTCCGTGGACGTGCCGCTGGTGGCCGACACCATCCGCTTCATGAGCGAGAGCATCGACAAGATCGAGGGCGCCATCACCAATACCGCCAGCGATGCCATGAACCTGGTGCTGCGCGAGCCGCTGGGCGTCGTCGGGGCCATCTCGCCCTGGAATTATCCCCTGCTGATGGCGGCGTGGAAGTACGCGCCGGCGCTCGCGGCCGGCAATACCGTCGTGCTGAAACCTGCCGAACAGTCGCCGCTGTCCAACCTGCGCATCGCCGAGCTGTTCGTCGAGGCCGGCGGGCCGCCGGGCGTATTCAACGTGGTCAACGGCATGGGCGAGACTGCCGGCAAGGCACTGGCGCTGCACGACGACGTCGCCAAGATTTCCTTCACCGGCTCGACCGCGGTCGGCAAGCTGATCCTGCAGTACGCCGGACAGTCCAACATGAAGAAGGTGGGACTGGAATGCGGCGGCAAGTCCCCGCAGGTGTTCATGGACGACCTGCCCGACCTCGGCCGGGCCGTGGAGACCGCCTACCACGCCATCTACGCCAACATGGGCGAGGTGTGCAACGCCGGCTCGCGGATCATGGTGGACCGCAAGATCTATGGCGAGTTCGTGGAGCGCTTCGTCGCCGAGGGCAAGGATGCTTACAAGGCCGGCGATCCGCTCGACCCCGCGACAAACCTCGGTCCGCTCGTGACCCATCAGGATCAGAAACGGGTGCTCGGCATGATCGAGACGGGTAAAAAGGAAGGGGCGAAACTGATGTTCGGCGGCACCGCCTCCGAGCAATATCCCCAGGGCGCCTACGTGGATCCGACGCTTTTCGTCGACGTGAACAATGACATGACGATCGCCCGCGAGGAGATCTTCGGGCCCGTGGCCAGCGTCATACCCTTCGACGGCGCCGACGAGGCCATTCGCGTCGCCAACGACACCATCTACGGCCTGGCCGCCAGCATCTGGACCCGGGACATACGCACCGCCCACCGCTTCATCCGCGAGTTCGAGGCCGGCATCATCTGGGTGAACACCTACGACGAGGCGGACATGACCCAGCCGTTCGGCGGCTACAAGCAGTCCGGCAACGCCCGCGACAAGTGCTTCGACAGCCTGCTGGAGTACACCCAGACCAAATCGGCCTGGATCAGCCTCGCCTGAGGCGGGCCAAGGCACCCGGGGGCAGGGGAGGAGGGAAAATGGCAGCGCCGGATGGAAGGCTGGAGGAGTACCTCGCCGCGCACCCCGACTGCGGCATGATGGAATTGCTGATCGCCGACATGGTGGGGGTGCTGCGCGGCAAGCGCATCCTGCGCGAGGAATTCGGCAAGGTATTCTCCAAGGGCTTCAACATCCCCGCCAGCGTCGTCATGCTCGACTCCATGGGCGCGGTGATAGACGGCCTGCCCTACGGCGCCGACGACGGCGATCCCGATGCCTACGCCCGGCCGATTCCCGAGACCCTGGCGCCGATACCGTGGGCCAGGCGCGACTGCGCCCAGGTGCTGTTCTCGCTGTACGAGCGCGACGGCAGCCCCTATTTCGCCGATCCCCGCCACGTACTCGCGCGCGCCGCAACCCCGCTGGCCGAAATGGGGCTCACTGTCGTCATGGCGGTCGAACTCGAGTTCTATCTGCTCGACGCCGCCCACACCGGCGTGGCACCGCGCATGCCGACGATCGCCGGCACCGGCCACGGCCAGCGCGGCGAACAGGTCTACCACCCGCAGGATCTGTGGGACATCGAGGAATTCCTCGACGAGCTCATGGCCGTGTGCGAGGCGCAGTCCCTGCCGGTGGGCACCACCATCTCGGAGTTCGCGCCGGGCCAGTTCGAGGTGAATCTGCACCACGTGGCCGACCCGCTGGCGGCCTGCGATCACGCGGTGCTGCTGAAACGCGTGGTCCGCGCCGTGGCCCGCCGCCACGGCACGGCCGCCTGCTTCATGGCCAAGCCGTTCGCCGAATACACGGGCAACGGCTTGCACCTGCACGTGAGCCTGCTGCGCGATGACGGCACCAATTTCTTCTCCGGCGGCGACCCGGCTCTCGCCGAACCGCCCTTCGACGCCGCGCTGCGCCATGCCATCGGCGGGCTGCAGGAGACCATGGCGGACGCCATGGCCATCTTTGCGCCAAACGCCAATTCCTACCGCCGCCTGCGGCCGGATTTCTTCGCGCCGGTGACGCCGAACTGGGGCGTGAATCACCGCGGCGTCTCGCTGCGCATCCCGCTGTCGGGACCGAACAACCTGCGCATCGAACACCGCACCGCGGGCGCGGACGCGAATCCCTATCTGGTGGCGGCCGCCGTGCTCGCCGGCATTCACCACGGCATCAGCCGCGGCATCGAGCCGGGCCCGATGGTGGCCGAGGGCGCGAGCATCGAACCCGAGGTGAACCTGCCGATACGCTGGGAGGCGGCGCTCGCGCGCTTCGGCGCCAGCCGTTTCCTGCGCGAGTACCTGGGCGACGAATACTGCCGGGTCTACGAGCATGCGCGCCGGGTCGAGAGCCAGCGCATCCACAACGAGATAACCGACCGTGATTACCAATGGTATCTGAGGAACGTCTGAACGACGCTCCCGGGGAGCCGGAAGATGAAGCCGGAATCCGGCCGAGCGCACTACTGGCTGCCCACCCGTGCAGGCGAGCGGGCCAGCCTGGCAGCGATCAGCGGACCGCTGATCGCCGCGTACCTGGTCGAGATGGCGATGCTGATCATCGACATGATCATCGTGGGCCACCTCGGCAGCATCGAGCTTGCCGCAGTGGGCCTGGCCGGCGACTGGTTCTACGTGTTGCTGCTGATCGGCATGGGCACGGTCTCGATGGTCGCCGTGCTGGTGGCGCAAGCCCGGGGCCGCGGGGACAGGCAGGCGGCCGGCCGGGTGGTGGAGCAGGGCCTGCTCGTCGCCACGGTGTTCTCGCTGCCGGTGATGATCGCCACGTGGTATCTCGCCCCGCTGTTGGGCCTGGCCGGCCAGGATCAGCGGGTGGTGGCGGCCGTCGCTCCCTATACCCATGCACTGACGTTCGCCGTGCTGCCGATCCTGTGGTTCACGGTCCTCCGGAATTACGTCACCGCGGTCGAGAAGCCGATGGTGATCTTCGTCCTGTCGGTCGCGGCGCTGATACTGAATGCCGGGCTGAACTACACCCTCGTGTTCGGCCATTTCGGCCTGCCGGCACTGGGCGTGTTCGGTGCCGGGCTCGGCACGACCATCGTCAGCTGGCTCATGTTCGTGGCGCTGGCCGTCCATGTGGGCGGACGGCACGGACTGCGCATACGCTGGTCGCGGGCGATCGCGATCGGGCCTCCGGATCGGCCGCTGGCCGGGAAGCTCGTCTCGCTCGGCCTGCCGGTGGCGGGGGCCCAGCTGCTCTCCGGCGGCATGTTCACGGTGGCAGCCGTGCTGGTGGGCCTGCTGGGCGCCGTCCAGCTGGCGGCACAACAGATCGTCTATACAGTGGTCTATATCTCGCTCAGCATCGCGGCCGGCCTCGGCGATGCCGTGCGGGTGCGTGTCGCCTTCGGCACCGGCAAGGGCAGTCCGCCGGCGGCCCGACAGGCCGCGGCCATCACGCTGCGCATGGGACTGGCGGTGCTCGGCCTCGCCGCCGTGGTGCTTTGGTTCTTTCCGGCGGCCATCGTGGGGCTGTTCCTCGGGCCGGCACAGCCGGATGCGCTCGCGGTGCGCGAGGCAGCCGCCTCCTTCGCCTTCGCGGCCGGCCTGTTCCAGCTGCTGATCGGGCTGCAGATCATCGGCGCCAACGCCATGCGCGGACTCGGCGACACCCGCACGCCGATGCTCTACGCGGTGCTGGGCTACTGGCTGCTCGGCCTCGGCAGCGGCACGGTGGCCTGCTTCGCCTTCGGGCTGGGCGGCGTCGGCCTGTGGTGGGGCATGACGGGCGGCGTCGCCGTCTCCTCGACGCTCATGACGCTCGCCTTCTTCCGCAAGGCCTCGGGCATGCAACCCGTGGCGGTCATCTGACGAACCGGGCAAACCGGGCGGGGCAGGGATAACTTGAAAACTTACGATGCCATCGTCGTCGGCGCAGGCCACAACGGTCTGACCACTGCGGCCTTCCTGGCGAAAGCCGGTCTCGACGTGGTGGTGGTCGAGAAAAACGACTACATCGGCGGCGCCGCAGTGAGCCGCAATCTCTACGACGACTGGATCTACTCCAACTGCTCCTACGTCTGCAGCCTGCTGCGGCCCGAGATCTACCGGGCGCTGGATCTCTCCCGGCACGGCCTCCAGGTCACGCCCTACGGCGGCAGCGTCACCTTCACCCGGGACGGCGATTATCTCGGCAGCTACTGGGACCACGAAGTGGCCCACCGCGAGATGGCCCGGCACTCCAAGCGCGATGCGGATGCATATCAGCGCTATTCCGCCGAGGTGATGCGCCAGACCCGCTTCATCCGCGACTTCCTGCTGAGGACGCCGCCGGACCCCACCTCGTTCCGCCCGCGCGACCTGCGCGAACTCGCCCTGATCGGCGGCCGGCTGCTCGAGATGGACGAGGAGGCCATCTACGACACGATCCGTTTCTGGACCATGAGCATCGGCGAGTATCTCGAGGAGTTCTTCGAGACCGACGTCATCAAGGCCCATCTCGCCGGCAGCGGCATCATCGGCACGGCGCTCGGGCCGTATTCGCCGGGCACCGCCTACGTGCTGCTGCATCACTACATGGGCGAGGTGGACGGCAATATCGGGGCGTGGGGCTTCGCGCGGGGCGGCATGGGCGCGGTCAGCAACGCCATCGCCGGTGCGCTGCAGTCCTTCGGCGGCGAGATCCGCACCAACGCCGAGGTGAGCCGCATCGTCGTCAGGGACGGCCGGGTGCAGGGGGTGGCGCTGGCGAACGGCGACGAGATCCGCGGTCACCGGGTCGTATCGAACCTGGACTTCAAGCGGACTTTCCTGAACGTGATGGACCGCGGCGACCTCGACGACGAGTTCGTCCGCCGGGTGGAGAACTTCCACATCCGCGGCTCCTCCGGCAAGCTCAACATCGCGCTGGACGGCCTGCCCACCTTCCCCGCGCTGCCGGAGTCGAGCCAGCTGATGAACGCGGACATGCACTTCATCGACTCGCTGGAGCGCATGGAACGGGCCTACGACGACTGGAAGGCGAAGACCTGGTCGAAGGACCCGTACATCGACCTGGTGATCCCCACGGTCTCCGACCCCACCATGGCCCCGCCCGGCAAGCACTTCATGAGCTGTTTCGTGCAGTACTGCCCGCCGGAGCTCGACACCGGCGAATGGACCGACGCCGACCGCGACGCCTTCGGCCAGACGGTGATCGACCAGATCGCCGAGTACAGCCCGGATTTCAGGGACCTGATCCTGCACGTCGAGATCCGCACGCCGCGGGAACTGGAAGCCGAGGTGGGTCTCACCGAGGGCAACATCTTCCAGGGCGAACTCACCATGGACCAGCTGCTGTTCAACCGGCCCGTGCCGGGCTTCGCGCAGTACCGCGGACCGGTGAAGGGACTCTACATGTGCTCCTCCAGCACCCATCCCGGCGGCGGCGTGATGGCCGCGCCGGGAGCCAACGCGGCGCGGGAGATCCTGCGCGACATCAGGAAGCCCTCGACAGTCCCGGAGAACTTCGGCGATGACTGAGAAGAAAACGGCCGAAGTGATCGTGATCGGTGCCGGGCACAACGGCCTCGCCTGCGCCGCCTATCTCGCCCGCGCAGGCCGCGACGTGCTGGTGCTGGAGGCATCCGACGGCGTCGGCGGCGCCGCCGCCATGCGGAGTTTCGCCGACGGCTTCCGCGTCTCCGGCTGCGCTCACCTTCTCTATCAACTGCAACCCGAGGTGGCCGGCGAACTCGAACTCGCCAGGTTCGGTCTGGAGATGGCCGTAGCCGATGCGGCGACCACGGCCCTGTCGCCCGACGGACACCACGTGCGCATGCGGGGCGCGGACCTCGAAGGTCGCGTAACCGAACGCGACCGCGCCGGGCTGCGGGACTTCCGCGAGCGCATGCAGCGATTCGCGAAGCTGCTCCGCCCGTATCTGAATCGCCGTCCGCCCCTGCTCGTGAACAGCGACACGGCGGACAAGTTGACGCTCGGCCGGCTCGGGCTCGACATCCGCCGCCTGGGCCGCAGAGAGATGCAGGAATTCCTGCGTCTGATCGCCATCAATATCTACGACGTCCTGAACGAGCATTTCGACACCGAACTGGTGCAGGGCGCCCTGGCACTCGACGGCGTGCTCGGCACCCATCTGGGGCCGCGCTCGCCGAACAGCCTGCTCACCTACATCCACCGGCTCACCGGCGAGATCGACGGCAACCCCGGCGCTATTGCCTTGCCGAAAGGCGGCATGGGCTCCGTCGGCGAGGCTTTCGCCGGCGCCGCGCGAGCCGCCGGGGTGGACATCCGCTGCGATGCCCCGGTGCGACGCATCCGGGTGGACAACGGCCGCGTGGTGGGCGTCGAGCTGGAGGACGGAGAGACCATCGACGCCCTCACCGTCGTCTCCAGTGCCGACCCGAAGACCACGGTGCTTGAGTTGCTCGGGGCCCGACACGTCGAGACGGGCTTCACCCGGCGCATCCGCAACCTGCGCATGCGGGGCAATGCGGCGAAGCTGCATCTCGCGCTCGACGGGTTACCCGAATTCGCGGGTGTCGATCCGTCCGCGCTGGACGGCCGCCTCGTCATCGCGCCGGACATGGACTACGTCGAGCGCGCCTTCAACCCGGCCAAGTACGGGCAGTGGTCGGCGGAGCCGGTCATCGAGATCACGGTGCTGAGCGTCGGCGATCCGTCGCTGGCGCCGCCGGGCAAACACGTCCTCTCGGCCGTGGTGCAGTACGCGCCCTATCGGCTGGACGGCGGCTGGGACGAGAGGCAGAGCGGCGTATTCCGCGATCTGGTGATCGATACCATCGCCGCGTACGCACCGGGGCTGCGTGACCGGATCGTTGCGGCCGAGCTGCTGAGCCCGGCGGACATCGAGCGCCTCTACCGCATGGGCGGCGGCCACTGGCACCACGGGGAGCTCGCGCTGGATCAGTTCCTGTTCACCCGGCCCGTGCCCGGCGCCGCGCAGTATGCGCTGCCGGTGGAGGGGCTCTACCTCTGCGGCGCCGGCGCGCACCCGGGCGGCAGCATCACCGGCGCGGCGGGCCGCAATGCCGCGGCCGAGATACTGAAACGGGAGGGACGCTCATGAGCGCCCGGGGAGTCAGCGAGCGCGTCCTGCGCACCCATTTTCATACGCGCACCGCCGCCGCGAATCACCGCAACGCCTGGCAGGACTGGAAAGGCTACACGACCGCCGCCGAGTACACTGCAGCGGACCTCGAGTATTTCGCCGTCCGCAATGCCGCGGGCGTGTTCGATCTCTGCCCCATGACCAAGTACCGCATCACCGGGCCCGAGGCGCTGCCCTACCTCGACCGCCTGGTGACCCGCGACATGACGAAGCTGAAGCCGGGGCGGGTCGCTTATGCCGTGTGGTGCAACGATGCCGGCAAGGTGATCGACGACGGCACCATCTTCCACCTGCGCGAGGGCGAGTACCGGCTCTGCTCCCAGGAGCGTCACCTGGAATGGCTGCTCGATGCGGCCGACGGCTTCGAAGTCGCCGTCGCGGAGGAGACCGCCGAGGTCGCCGCCCTCGCCCTGCAGGGACCCACCTCGTGCGCCGTGCTGAAGGAGATGGGCCTCACCGACGTCGAGCAGCTGAAACCGTTCGGACTGACCCGTTTCCATTTCGAGGGCACCGAGCTCACGGTGTCGCGGACCGGTTTCACCGGCGACCTCGGCTACGAACTCTGGATCGACCCGGACCACGCCGAGATCCTCTGGGACCGCCTGTTCCTAGCCGGCAAGTACCGCGGCATACGGGCGATCGGCAGCGAGGCGCTCGAGCTCTGCCGCATCGAGGCCGGCTTCATCCAGGCCGGGGTCGACTTCCTGCCCGCCGACGAGATCGTGCGGCCGGGCCGGGCCCGCTCGCCGTTCGAGCTGGGCCTCGACTGGCTGGTGGATTTCACCAAACCGAATTTCAACGGCCGCAGGGCGCTGGCGGCGGAGCTGCGCCGCGGCTCCACCTGGCGGCTGGTGAAGCTGGACATCGAGGGCAACAAGCCCGCCCACCACTCCTACATCTACGACTCGCGCAAAAAACAGGCGGGTTTCGTGACGTCCGCGGCCTGGTCGCCGGTGGCGAAGGCGAATATCGCGCTCGCGAGCGTCCGGCGGCCGGCCGGCGAGCCGGGCGGCCGGCTGTTCGCGGAGATCTACTACCAGCGTGAGATGCACTGGTCGCGCAAGATGGCTGCGGCTTCCGTCGTGGAGAAGCCGTTCTGGGACCCGCCGCGCCGGCGCCAGACGCCGCCCGCCGACTACTGAGTGGCCACGCCTTGCGTTATCGTTACTTCATCTGCGACGTCTTCACCGACACGCCGTTCGGTGGCAACCCGCTCGCCGTCCTGCCGGACGCGAGCGGTCTGGACACCGACCGGATGCAGCAGATCGCCCGGGAGTTCAACTTCTCCGAGACGAGCTTCGTCTTTCCGCCGGAGGCCGGCGGCGACCGCCGGGTGAGGATATTCACGCCGAAGGTGGAGGTGCCTTTCGCCGGCCACCCGAACATCGGCACCGCTTTCGTGCTGGCCGCCAGCGGCGAGCTGGACGGCCGGGAATCCGTACTGTTCGAGGAGGCCGCCGGGGAAGTCCGGGTCAGCATCGATCGCGGCGCCGGCGCGGACGGCCCCGTACGTTGCGAGCTGGCGGCGCCGGCGCCGCTGCAGCTCTCGGAGCCCGCATCCGCCGAGTTGGTCGCCGGCGCGCTGTCGCTGGAACCCGGGGATCTCGTAACCGAGACCCATCTGCCGCAGGCCGCCTCGGTCGGCCTGCCCTTCCTGATGGTGGAGCTGCCGGACGCGGCGACGCTGGCCCGCGCGCGGATCGACGCAGAGATGTTCGAGGTGATCGCCGAGGCGGGGCTGCCGCCCGACATCCACATGTACGTCCGCAGCGACGACGACTACGACATCCGCGCGCGGATGTTCGCGCCGCTGGACGGCGTGCCGGAGGACCCGGCGACCGGCAGCGCCAACTGCGCGCTGGCCGGCCTGCTCGCCCATTACGCGCCAGGAGACGACTGCGATCTGACCTGGCGCATCCTGCAGGGTGCCGAGATGGGGCGCCCGAGCCTGCTCGAGGCCCGGGCGGCGAAACGGGACGGACGCGTGACCGGCGCCTGGATCGGCGGCGGCGCCGTGATGTTCGCCGAGGGCTGCCTGGATATCGGCTGAAGCGCCGGCTAGGTCGACCTAGCCGGACTGGTCGACGTCGCCGAGGCCGAACACGTTTCGTGCGTTGCCGCGCAGGAAGCGCTCCTCCGCCTCGGCGTCCAGTCCGAGGGCGTCGAAGTCCTCCAGACACTGCGCCGGGGTCAGCATGGGATAGTTGCTGCCGAACAGCACCTTCTTCGCGCCGCGTCCGCGCAGGAACTCGACGAAGTCCGGCGGATAGCGATTCGCCTTGTAGGCGGAGGTATCGATGTAGACGTTGGGGAACTTGGTGGCCAGGGAGATGATCTCCTGGGTCCAGGGCGCGCCGATGTGGCCGGCCACGATCACCAGCTCCGGGAACTCCAGCGCCACGTGCTCCAGATAGGGAATCGGCCGCCCGGGTTCGGATGGCAGCAACGGCCCGGTGTGCCCCACCTGCAGGCAGAACGGGATGCCCAGCTCGACGCACTCCGCATAGAAGGGATAGTAGCGTCGGTCGTCCGGCGGCAGTCCCCACATCCAGGGCAGGAACCGGAGCCCCCGGAAGCCGAGCTCGCGCACCGCGCGCCGGAGCTCGCGCACCCCCTCCATCGGCCGCGTGATGTCCGCCGAGGCGATGCCGGCCAGCCGGTCCGGGTGCTCGCGCACCAGCGCGGCCACCTCGTCGTTGTCGATCAGCGCGCCCCGGGGGCCCCACCACGCCGAGACCAGCGCCGTGGCGACGCCCGCCTGGTCCATGGCCGCGATGGTGGCGGACAGCGGGACGTCCGGCACCTCGCCCTGGCCGGTCCAGCGGCGGAGCGACGCGAACATGGGCTGCGCCAGGAAGCGCTTCGTGGGATGCTGTATCCAGGCATCGACGATGCCGCTGCGGGCCGCGCTCATATCCCCTCCTCGTTCGTCCCGGATCGAGTCGCGCCGGGGCTGTCGTTATCATAACGCGGCCGCAGGAGGACACCCATGCAGAAGGCGCTCATCATCATCGGCATCGCCATCCTCATCGCCGGCGTGTTCTGGCCCTGGCTCAGCACGCTGCCGCTGGGCCGTCTGCCCGGCGACATCGTGATCCGGCGCGAAGGCTTCACTTTCTACCTGCCGATCACGACGATGATCCTGGTGAGCCTGGTGCTCTCGCTCGTCCTCTGGCTGTTCCGCCAGTAACCCCGACCGGTAACGGTCACTCGCGCGGCAGCGCCAGCCCGTGCTGGCGCAGGAACGAGAGCCGGTCCCAGTAGCCGCGCTGGAAGCGGATCAGCCCGTCGACGACGTGGAAGAACCCGCAACCCCGCAACCCGAGCGGGTCGCGCCACTCGAGCATGGCCCACTCACCGTCCTCGAACAGATTCTCGACGAGGCAGGTCATCTCCGCGTCCGCGAATTCCCGGGCGAACATCGCCCTGATGGCATCGCATCCTTCCACCGGCGCCTGGGTCACCTGGTGATTCACGGCGTCGGCCGCGTAGAAGGCGGCCACTTCGTCGGCATCGCCACGGTTGAAAGCCTCCACCCAGGCCGCGACGACCTGCCGGGGCCCGGCCGGCACAGCGTCATGTGCCGGTTCTCCCACCCGGTCACGCCATAGCGCGATCAGGGTCTCCATTTCCGGTTGCTCGGCCCAGGCGGGCGCATCGGCGGGCAGTCGGAACCAGGGCTGTGCGCTGCGCGTCCAGACGTGGGCCACGGGCGGGAAGGCGCCCGGGTCGTCCAGCGTGCCGGTCTTGAGCGCCACGATCTCCGGCATCTCCGCACTCGCGAACCACAGGACGCCGCCGCAGTCCGCGCAGCCGGCCCGTTGCCGGTCGCCGCCGCCCATCGAGTATGTCGTCGCGACCGCTTCGCCGCCGATCGTCTCCAGCGCTTTCCGGGGGACGATCAGCGAGAGACTGAAAGCGGCACCCGTCGCTGCCTGGCACCGGGTGCAGTGGCAGGCGTAGGAGGTGAGCGGCTCGCCGCGCAGCCGGTATCTCACCGCACCGCACTGGCAGCCGCCTTCTCCCATCCGTTCAGGCCCGGTCATTCTCCTCCTCCCTCACAGCCAGCGGCGCACGCGGCGCCGGTACTCGCCGAAGGCCGCGCCGAAGCACTCCGTCAGCGCGCGCTCCTCGGGCACGATCTGGAAACGGTTCATGTACGCCGCGTAGCCCATCAGCCAGAGCGGCGCCGAGAGATGGGAAAGCGCGACCGCCCAGCCGGCCAAGGCAAGCAGCATGCCCAGATACATGGGGTTGCGGGTGTAGCGGTAGACGCCGCCGGTCACCAGCCGGGAGCTGGTCTCCGGCGACAGCGGATTCACGGTGGTGGCCGCACGCCGGAATTCGCCGATACCCGCCAGCGCGATGAAGACGCCGGCCGCCACCAGCACCACGCCGAGCCCGGCGCGCCACAAAGGCGGCAGGGGTATGTCGAGCACCGGGAAGGCCTCCGCCGTCGCCCACATCCCGATGCCCGTCAGCACGGTGACGGCGGCCGGCGGTATCTTCAGTTCCAGCGCGTCCATTGCGGGGTCCTGCGGCGGATCACAGCAACTCGTCGACCTCGATCGTCTCGCTGCCGGCCGGCAGCGAGACGAGCGTGCCGTCGCGACCCACACGGAACGGACCGGCGTAGACCGCATCGACGCCTTCGGTGAAGGCGTCCTCGAGAGGGGCCAGCGGCAGCGGCGGCACGATGTGGTTGTAGAGCAGGAAGCCCACCTCGGCTTCCGCCGCGATGCGGGCGGCCTCCACCGGCGTGGTGTGGTACTCGAGAATGTCCTCGGTGATGGTCACGAGATTGTCGCGGCCGGCCTCCCTGGCGCCCTCGGTCAGCAGCGCGACCAGATGGGGCGCGAGCGCCTCGTGCACGAGCAGATCGACGCCGGCCGCCTGTCGCCGCACCTCGTCCGAAGGGCTGGTATCGCCGCTGATCACCACCGAGCGGCCGGCATAGTCGAACCGGTATCCCACGGCCGGCTCCACTGGCGCATGCTCGACCCGGAACGCGGTGATCCGGAGACCGCCGTCGTCGAGCACGACCACCGGCGCGCCGGCGCGCGGCGGCGGGAAGGGCCTGGCGATGCCGCCGGCGCCGGCCGGCGGCATGACGGCTGCGCCGTGATGGGCGATCCGGTAGCCGTCGTCGGCCGCATAGGCCAGCCCGAAGCCGCGCACCACCTCCTCCACGCCGGCCGGACCAATGACCGGCGTCGGGGCGACCGCAGTCCCGTTCGCCCAGCGCTGCATCAGCAACTCGCCCAGGCCGTCTATGTGATCCGAATGGAAATGGGTGAGCAGTATGGCGTCGATGGCGCCCTGGGGGATACGCAGCCGGGACAGCGTGCGCGAGGCGCCGCCGCCGACGTCGACGATATAGAGGCGCTCGCCTGCCATTACGGCCGTGCACGGCCCCGAGCGCAGCGGATCCGGCAGCGGCGAGCCGGCTCCGCACAGCGCGACGTGCAGCCCGTCCGGCAGCTCGCGCGCGAGGTCGGTCTGCAGGTTCGAAGCCACGACGCCGCGCATGGCACGGGTGGCGAGCTCGGTGCGGAAAACATAGGCCGCGGCCAGCAGGACGCCCGCGGCGACGGCCAGGGTGACGAACAGTCGCTTCATCTGCCTCCCCCGCAACGCTCGTGGCTCAGCCGTCTTCGGCGATGTTCTTTTCGTCCGTATCGGCAGTTCCGCCCGCATTGTCGGAGTCAGACGACTGCCCGGCTATCTCCTCCATGCCGGTAATCTCCGCCCGGAACTGACGCAGCAGGGTCTTCACCGTGGCCCGGTTGTCCGGGCCCATGCGTATCAGCAGCTTTTGTCCGCTCGACAGGCCCTCGAGCACCGGGTTCTCGTAGCGGTACAGCACGTGGGGCCGGACCAGCCGCACGGGGTCTGCCACGTCCGGGGTCGCCAGCAACTGGTCGATCACCACCACCAGGCGATCGTTGAAGTAGCTGTCCGGGTAGCCGAGTTCGGCCCAGGCCTGCTGGAAGAGGGGGTAGTAGCGCCGGTACAGGTCGGCGGCGCGGGACAGGTCGATCTCCGCCGCCGCATTCACCAGCCCGTCGTAGCGCTCGTAGTTCGCGGGGCTCAGGATGTAGAGGTCGCCGTCCACCTTGCCGGAGACACGGAACGAGCCGGGCACCGGCTCCACGGGACGGACACGCTCCGGCAGCGCCTCGCGTTCGAGACCGTCGACCGTGGCCACGATCTTGCGGATCAGGCGGTCGCGGAACTCCAGCTCGGGGATCTCCTGCTCCGGCAGCAGCTCGTCTACCGTGCCGGCGAACGGCTCGTCACTCTCATCGAGCGGGGGCAGCGGCGGCCGGGCGGGTTCCTCGGACGCCTCGCCGGTGTCCGCCTCCCCGGGCTCGGCCGGTTCGGGCTGCGGCTCCTCGATGGGATAGCGTGGCTCCGGCGGCGGGGCAGGCTCCCCGATGTCCGCGGCCGGTGGCGGTTCCGCCGGCGTCTCCTCCGGCTCGTCCCGCTGCAGCAGCTGGTAGCCGGTGAAGACGAGCAGGACCAGCGTCGCGGCAACCGCGATGACCAGTCCCCAGGATTGTTCGCGCATCAGAACGTCCCTATTCGCTGCTCCGCCGTGGTGCAGCCAGTATAGACGGGGCGGGGCTCCGGGACGAGGGCGTCATTCGCCGATGCGGACGAAATCCTCCTTGTATCGCACCGCACAATCGGGACACACGAACTCCTCGGGCAGCTCCCGGAACTTCATGCCCGGCGGATAGCCTTCGTGATCGTCGCCGCTCGCCTCGTCGTAGACGTAGCCGCAGTCCGGGCATTCGTACCGGGCCATGCGCTCCGCTTCCGTCATGCCGCCGCGGGCTCCGCGGCGGGACGCCCGTAACGGGCCTGGATCTCTTCGCGCCGGTCCGGATCGATATTCACTCTGGAGAGGTCCCCGTCGATGTGCGGCAGTGCGAGCACCCGCTTGTCCATCACCCGGTACCAGAGCGAGGGGATGTAGGCGATCAGGTACATGCCGAAGTAACCGTTTGGCAGCTGGGGCAGGTCCTCGAAGTGCCTGAGCGACTGGTAGCGCCGGGTCGGGTGCGCGTGGTGGTCCGAGTGGCGCTCCAGGTGGAACAGCAGCAGGTTCGAGTAGACGTGGTTCGAGTTCCAGGAATGATGCGGCTGGCAGCGCTCGTAGCGGCCGTTCTCCTGCTTCTGCCGCAGCAGGCCGTAGTGCTCTATGTAGTTGGCGCTGGTGAGCTGCCACCAGGCGAGCACGTTATGGATGGCGAGGAACGGGATCATGATCCAGCCGAAGGCGATGATGAGTCCCGCCTGCAGCGCGATGGAGATCAGGTAGGACTGCAGGATCTCGTTGTCCAGGCTCCACACCGACTTGCCCTTGCGCTCGAGGCGCACTCGTTCCTCGCGCCAGCCCCGCTTCATGGCGCCGGGGATCTCGCGCAGCGCGAACTTGTAGATGCTCTCGCCCATGCGGGCGCTGGCCGGGTCCTCCGGCGTGGCGACGTCCCGGTGGTGGCCCTTGTTGTGCTCGATCCAGAAGTGGCCGTAGAAGGGCACCGCGAGCACGATCTTCGCGAGCCAGCGCTCCAGCTTCGACTTCTTGTGGCCCAGTTCGTGACCGGTATTGATGCCGAGGCCGCTCGCCATGCCCGCCGTCATCGCCAGCACCAGGTAGCCCCACCAGGACAGGTCCTGGGTGCCGGCCCACCAGGCCGCGGCAATCAGGGAGACGAAGTGCATGGGCACGGTGACGTAGGTGAGCACCCGGTAGTAGGGGTCGTCCTCCAGCTCGCGCACGATGCGCTCGGGCGGGTTGCTCTCGTCCTCGCCCATGAGCCAGTCCATGGCGGGCGCGACGACGTAACTCGTGAACAGCGGCACCAGCAGCATCGCCTCGATGCCGGTCCACGCATGCAGGCCGATGCCGACCAGCGGGTAGAGTGCCCAGAGTACGGACAACGACCACCAGCTGCGCTTGCGGTCGGTGTAGGCCATGGCCACGCCATCCGGCGTGCTGTAAGTGAACGTCTTCATCTTTTCCCCCTGTTGCGATCCGGGACCCGGTCCCGGATCGCCCGTTGGCGCGCTCGCCGCACCATGACCCCATTGTGCTTTGACCGGTGACGGATAACAGTGCTAGAAATGCCAGTGGCTGGTTATTAAGTGCCAAAATATGCATCTTCCCGTCACCTATATCAGGACTTTCATCGGCGCCCTCGACCTGGACGAACCCGATCGGCGGGAGATCCTGAGGGCGGCACGCATCCGGGCGCGGGAGATCGAGGGCACCGACCATTACGTCCCGTTCGCGGCGGTGCGCCGCTTGCTGCAGGCGATCGACCGGCGCCTCGAGCCGGGCTGGCATCTGGAGATGGCGGCGCGCATGGACGTGGCCCACCATGGCCCCCTCGGCATCGCGGCCATCACCTCGCCGACGCTCGGCGACGCGCTGAAGATCATGACCAAGTTCGGAGAGATCCGCGCGCCGTTCGCCTGGGGCGAGATCCGCGAGGCGGGCGACACGGTGCAGGTCCGCTATCACGAGCGCGAGGAACTCGGCGCACTGCGTCCCGTCCTGATGGAGATCATGCAGCTCACGGGGCTGCAGGTGATCGCCCACGTGGTCGGCCACGCGGCCGGCCGCAAGGGCCCCGGCCTCGTCTGGCACCTGCCCGCCGACCGGGCGGATCTGCGGGCCGAGTTCGAGGCCCGCTTCGAAGGCGAGTTGCGCTTCAGCGGCGACCAGTACACGACCACCCTGCCGGCCGCGTGGCTTGCGGCGCCCTGCCTGCTCTACGACGAGGCCATGCACAAGGTGTCGCTGGCCCGCTGCGAGGAATTGCTGCAGCAGGTGGCCGAGCGCTCGGCTCTGGAGGTCGACGTGCGCCAGTGTCTGCTCATGGCCGGCGGGCGCTCGCCGGGCCTCGAGCACGTGGCGCGGCGGCTAAACGTCTCGCGCCGCACCCTGATCCGGCGGCTGAAGCGCGAGGGCACCTCCTACCGGCGCATCCTGGACGAGGTGCATCGCAGCCTCGCCCACGAGTACCTGGCCAGCACGCGGTGGGGCGTGGCGGAAATCGGCTACCGGCTGGGTTACCAGGACGCCGCGAACTTCGGCCGGGCATTCAGGCGCTGGTACGGCGTGGCGCCCGGCGAATACCGGCGCCGCACGCAGCAGACGGACAGCCCGTGAACACCGGCGGCCGGCGCTAGCCGACGTCCAGACTGCGCCCGTCTTCCACCTCGTCGTCCGGGTACAGCACGATGGTCTCGCCCTCGGCCAGGCCGTCGAGCACCTGCACGCGGAACTGGCCCCTGCGCCCCACGCTGATCGGGCGCAAGACGGCGCGCCCGTCCTCGACCACGAATACCGCCCACTGCTCACCGCGCCGGAAGGCGGCGCTGGAGGGCACCTGCAGCACGTCTTCGCCGGACCACAGGACGAACTCCGCCTCCACCCGGTAGCCGTCGCCCAGGCGCGCCCAGCGCCCCGGCGGCGAGAGGATGTCCACCAGCACGATCACGCGCTGCTCCTCCACGCCCAGGGCCGAGATCTTCGTGAAGCCGGACGGCTCGACCACCCGCACCTCCCCTTTCAGGGCGCCCTCACCCCCCCAGCGCAGGAAGCGCACGGGCATGCCGGGTGCCAGGCGCACCGCGTCGGCCGACAGGAGCTCCACCTCCACCTCGAGATTGCGCGGATCGCCCAGCGTCAGCAGGTGCTGGCCGGCGGCCACCACGCCCTCGCTCTCGTGGACGACGGCGAGCACGCTGCCGTCGATGGGCGAGCGCACCACCACTTCCTCGGGCGGTTCGCCGCCCGGGTCCGCCGCCGTGTAGCGCAGCACGTCCCGGGCAGCCTGCAGCTCGTAGCGGGCCACGTCCGCCTCGGCCCGCGCCGCCCGCAGTCCCGCCGCGCTACGCCGGGCGGCGGCGAGCACACGATCGTACTCGGCGCGGGAAACCGCGTTGGTCTCGTAGAGCCGCTCGATGCGCTCGCGCTCCGCCTCGGCAAGCTCCGCCTCGGCCTCCGCCGCGCGCACCCGGGTCTCGGCGGCTTCCAGCGCCGCCTCCGCCGCAGACACCCCGGCACGCGCCTCCGCCCGGCTGCGGCGGTCCAGCACGGCCGGCGCCGCGGGTTCGATCGCCACCAGCGGGGCATCCGCGGCCACCGTGTCGCCTTCCTCGAGTTCGATGCGCGCGGCGAAGCCTGCCACCGGCGCGGTGATAAGGTAGCGCTCGCGAATCCGGGTCTTGCCCTCCTCGGTCACGGTGACGCTGAGCGGCCCGCGGCTGACGCTGCCCGTCTCCACGGGCAGCGGCTGGGGCCGAAATCCCAGGTACAGGAGCAGCGCCGCGACGGCGGCCACGATGCCGATGATGATGTTCCTGCGACTCGCCACGGCCTACTCCATCGTCTTCAGCACTGCCACCAGATCCAGATTGTCCAGCCGACGCTTGATGACGGCCGCGGAGATCAGTCCCGAGCCGAGCACGACGGCGGCGCCGAAGGCGTAGGTGCTCGGCTCGAGCACGAGAGGCACCCGGTAGATGTCCGAGGAGATCGCCTCGGCGAACAGCGCGCAGATACCGCGCCCCACCAGAAAACCGAAGCCGACGCCGACGATGACGAGCAGCATCAGCTCGCCGATCAGGATATAGGCAATCTCGGCCCGGGTGAATCCGAGCACGCGCAGACTCGCGAGCTCGCGGCTGCGCTCGGCCAGCGCGATGCGCGCGCTGTTGTAGACCGCCCCGAAGGCGATGCTCGCCGCCAGCAACGTGTTGACGAAGGTGAACACCAGGATGGTCTCCGCGAAGGACTCGTAGAAACTCTCGATGGACTGGCTGCGCTGGGCGATGGCGCCGACCCCGGGACGGCGCATCAGTTCGTCGAACACCCGCGCCTGGTCGACGGGGTCGATGGCGAGGAAACTGCCGGTCAGCACGTGGCCGTCGCGCATCAGCCGGTTGAGCGTTGCGAGTTGCATGTAGCCGGAGATGCCGATGTACTCCTCCACGAAACCGGCGACGGGCAGGTCGAGGACGGGCCGCCGGCCGGTTAGCACCTCCACGGTGACCGTGTCGCCCGGACGCACGCCCAGGATTTCCTCGCCCAGGTAGCTGGTGAGCAACAGGCCTTCCGGCGGCGGCGGGACCGGATCCAGCGAGGTATCCACGAGACGGTGGAGTTCCGCATCGGGCCGGTAGCCCTGGATGGCCGAGCGGTATGAGCGGTTGCCGTAGCGAAAGCGCACGGGCACGGCGCGCATCCCCTCGGCCTGCAGCACGCCGGGCAGCGCGGCCAGCTCGTACTCCGCCTCGTTGCCGGCGAGCTCGTTGAAGGTGACCGTGACATCCTCCCTGGCGGCCAGGTTGAAGTGGCTCCACATCATGTAGTCGACGGCGTCCTCCTGGAAATTGCCGGACATCACGAGCCCGGTGGACAGGGCCACGCCGAGCACGGTCATGGCGCTCTTCAGAGGTGCGCGGCCGATGTGGCGCAGGATCATGCGGGTGGGCTGATCGAGGAAGCCGTGGCCGAACAGCCGCTCCACGAGGCTCTGCCGGTAGACCGGCGGGGTGTCGGGACGCATCGCCTCCGCCGGCGACAGACGGACCGCCGAGTGGAACGCATGCAGGGTGCCGGCCATGCCGGCGCCGAGGGTGACGAGGACGCCCGTGAGCAGTACGTCGGGTCTCAGTACGTAGTCCAGCCGCGGGAACCGGAAGAACTCGATGTAGATGCCGGTGAGGCCGCGTGCCGCCCACGCCCCGAAGCCGATGCCGAGGGCGGCTCCCGCCAGCACGATGACGAGGATGACGCTGACGTAATGGAGGCCGACGGTGAGGTTGTCGTAGCCGAAGGCCTTCAGCACCCCGATCTGGTCCCGCTCGGCGCGTATCAGCCGGTTGGTGACGAAGTTGATCAGGAAGGCGGCGAAGGCGAGGAAGATCACCGGGAAGATCCTCGCCATGGCCTCCAGGCTGACGATCTCCTGAGTGATGTAGCGGTGGGAGAGCTGATCTTCCCGGGTGTAGGCCCCCTGACCGCCGTAGGGTTCGAGCAGCGCGTCGAGACGCTCGATCACCGCCTCGGCCCGGGCGCCGGGTTCCAGCGTGAGGACCAGATCGTTGAACGCACCGTCCATGTCATAAGCGACGCTGAGCCCGCGGTAGCCCATCCACATGATCGCGTAGCGCTCGTAGTCCGGAAAGATGTCCCCGGGACGGATCTGGTAGATGAACTCCGGCGAGAGCGCGACCCCGACGATGGCGAGATCCTCCCGCCGACCGTTGATGATGCCGATGATGGTGTCGCCCGGCGCCAGGTCCTGGGCGTCGGCGAACGCCTCGTTGATGACCACCTCCCACGGCCGGTCCGAGGCCGGCGTGCGGCCCCGGACCCGGTGCAGCTGGTTCAGCAGCGGCGCACGATCGTCGGGCAGCGAGACCAGCAGGCCGGTCACCGGATCCTCGAACCCCGGCACCTCAACGTTGATCTGCGCCTTGACCCGCGCCTCCGCCTCGCTCACGCCCTCGATGTCGCGCACCCGCTCCACCAGGGAGAGCGGCGAGCGCTTCAGCGAGGCGAACACCTCCGCGAAACGGTAGGCCTGGTAGTAGTTGCTCTGGGTGAGAGTCAGCGAATCGAGGGTGCTGAGCGAGATGATATAGGTAGCCACGCCGCTCGCGATGATCATGGCGATGGCGGCGGCCTGGCTGCGCATCTGCCAGAGCTCCCGCCAGCGCTTGCGGTCGAGCGCGCGCATCGGACTACCAGCTGATCTCCGAGGGCGGCTTGCGGGTCTCGTTGCGCCGTTCGCCCGAGATCTGCCCGTCACTCATGAACAGCACCCGGTCCGCCATATCGGCAATGCTCGCGTTGTGCGTGATCACCGCCGTGGCGGTGCCGTACTCCTCGTTCACCCGCGCCAGGGCTTCGAGCACGTGCACGCCGGTCTTCGAATCGAGTGCGCCGGTGGGCTCGTCGCAGAGCAGCACCTCGGGCCGCTTGGCGATGGCCCGGGCGATGGCCACCCGCTGCTGCTCGCCGCCGGAGAGCTGGGCCGGGAAGTGATCCATGCGCGGCCCCAGGTTAACCATCTCGAGCGCCTCTTCCGGCGTCATCGGGTTGCGGGCGATCTCCGTGACGATGGAGACGTTCTCCCGGGCGGTCAGGCTCGGGATCAGGTTGTAGAACTGGAAGACGAAACCGACCGCATGGCGGCGGTATTCGGTGAGCTCGGATTCGCTCGCGCCGGTGAGGTCGATGTCGTCGAAACGCACCGTGCCCTCGGTGGGGGTATCCAGGCCGCCGAGGATATTCAGCAGGGTCGACTTGCCGCTGCCCGAAGCCCCGAGCAGCACCATGAACTCGCCCGCGTACAGCTCCACGTCCACGCCGCGCAGGGCATGGACCTCAACTTCCCCGACCCGGTATACCTTGGTCAGTCCGCGGGCGACGAAGATGGCCCGGGTGCTGCTGTCGCCATTGCTATCGTCGTTGCTGGAACTGTCGTTTCCGGCTTCGGCGCTCATCCCTGACACTCCAGACAGCCGCGGCCCGGCTCGTGGCCGCCGCGGCTCCCGGCAACCGGGCCGTCAGTGGATCTCGTGGCGGGCGAGTATCGAGCGGATCGACTGACGCAGACGGCTGTCGACCCAGGGCTTCTCGATGTATTCCGCGGCACCGGCCCGGATTCCGCGCACCGCCATCGCCACGTCGCCGTCACGGGCGAGCAGGATGGTGGGAACGTGATGGCCGGCCTCGTTGAGTTGCTCCAGGAGTTCGACGCCCGAGATACCCGGCAGCCAGACTTCGGTGATGAGGCAGTCCGGGACATGATCCGCCGTCGCCCGCAGGAACTCCTCGGCGGAGTCGTAATGGCAGATCTCGGTCGCAAGGTCGCCCAGCAGCGCGTCCAGCCCATCGCGGACTGTCGGATCCGGGTCCACGACGGCAACGCACGATGCCTTGGTGCCCTGGTGATTATTTGCCCCCGCGGCGGACTGACCGTCCCCAGAAATCATCACAGCTCAAAATAAGAATGCTATTTGGCGACAGTGGCATGATCGGGAAATCAAACTACCCTAAACATACGGGCTTCTACCTAGCGGCAGGCGTCCTCGCCGCCGGGTCGGCGAGCAGTCGCACGAGGCTCGCTCGAGTGCCCCTCAGGGGTCGCACTCGGATCGTTCGGCGATCGCTCGGAGATCGTTCAGAGGTCGCTCAGGAATCGCTCGGGAATCGCTCAGGATCGCCGGCGGAGGGCGGGCGGGGGGAGATCAGTGGTGTTCGGGTTCCTCGCCCGCATCCGCACGGAGCATGACGGCCATGCGTACGAGGTGCGCGAGCGAATTCGCCTGCATCTTCTCCATGACGCGGGCGCGATGGATCTCTATCGTGCGCTGGCTGACCCCGAGTTCGTAGGCGACGACCTTGTTGGGCTTGCCGTCGACGACGAGCTCCATGACCTCCTGCTCCCGGTTGGTGAGGGAGTTCCAGCGCTTCTGCAGGTGGTGGTGCTCCTCCAGCGACTGGCGGTTCTCGGCATCTTTGGCCAGCGCCTCGTTGATGCGATCCAGCAGATCCTGGTCGCGGAAGGGCTTCTGCAGGAAGTCGGCGGCGCCGCCCTGCATGGCCTCCACCGCCATGGGCACGTCGCCGTGGCCGGTGATGAAGATGATGGGCAGGATGGAATGACGCTCGTTCAGGGCCTCCTGCAGCTCCAGCCCGCTCATCCCCGGCATGCGCACATCGAGCACCAGACAGCCGGGCCGGTCGTCGTTATAGGCATTCAGGAAGTCGCGGGCCGAGGCGAATGTCTCGCACGGTATCCCCACGGACTGCAGCAGAAACGACAGCGAATCGCGTATCGCCTCGTCGTCGTCCACCAGGAATACCGTAGGCTGATGCGATTCAGCTGTTCCCGCCATCGCGGACCCCTCCCTCTACCGTCGGCAGCGTCAAAGTGACTATGGTACCGCCCTTTGGGTTGTCTTCGTAGGTCACCTCTCCGCCATGGCTGCGGATGATGGACATGCAGATGGACACGCCGAGCCCCATGCCGTTCTTCTTGGTGGTGAAAAACGGGTTGCTCACGTTGCTCTTCACCTCTTCCGACATGCCCGTGCCGTGGTCGGTGACGCGCACCATGACCTCGCCGTCGCCGTTCAGGCGGGTCTGCACCACGATGTCGCCGGTGCGCCGCTCCTCGGAGGCGTCGAAAGCGTTGCGCAGGAGGTTCAGCATCACCTGCTGGATCTGCACGGGATCGACCTTGACAGGGATCTGCGGCTGGTCGAAGTCGTAGATGACGGGTATGTCGTTGCCGCGCACGTCGATGCTGACCAGCGGCTCCAGCTCCGAGATGAGCTCGTTAATGTTGCGCACCTCCCGGGTCTGGTCGGTCTTGCGGATGAGGGCGCGCAGACGGCGGATGACCTCGCCGGCCCTGAGCGCCTGGTCGCTGATGTTGCCGAGCGCCCGGGTAAGCTTCGCGGTGTCCGGGTTGCCCGCCGCGATCATCCGCTTGCTGCCTTGCGCGTAGGTGGTGATCGCGGTCAGCGGCTGATTGATTTCGTGGGCGATGCCGGCCGCCATCTCGCCCATGGTGCTCAGGCGCGCCACGTGGGTGAGGCGCTCGCGCTGGGAGGCGAGCTCGGCCTCCCGGTCCTTCGACTCGGTGATGTCACGGGTGACGCCGAGGACGCGCTCGACCCGGTGGTCCGGAGTGAACACGGGAGTGGTGTGAGAGCGGAACCAGCGCAGCGTGCCGTCGGCCTGCTTGACGCGGTATTCGAACGCCTGGGAATCGCCCTCGTGGACCCGGCCGATAGCCTGCTCGATACGGCTCCGGTCCTCGGGCAGGACACGGTGGCGCAGATCCGAGCCCTGGACGGACTCACCGGTCGCCAGGCCGGGCATCACCGCCGAGTCGCCTTCCAGCGTGCGGAAAACGTCCGTGTCCGGCTGCCATTCCCAGACGTTCAGGTTGGCCGCCCGCAGGGCCATCTTCAGCGATTTCTCCTTGTCACGCAGGGCACTCTCCAGCTCGCGCACCTGGGTCATGTCCCGCAGGATGCCCGTGAAGATCTTTTCGCCGTCCTGGAATTCGCTGATCGCGAGATGCACGGGAAAGATGGTGCCGTCCCGGCGCCTGGCCTCCACGTAGCGGCCGATGCCGATGATGCGCGCCTCGCCGGTCTCCATGTAGCGTGCGACGTAGCGATGATGCCGCTGCGCATGGGGCGCCGGCATGAGGGTGCTGACGTCCTCGCCGATGATCTCGTCGCGGGTGTAGCCGAACATGGCCTCGGCGGCCCGGTTGAAGGTGCGGATGCGCCCGTCAGCGCCCATGGTGATGATGGCCTCGGCCGCCGTCTCCACCACCGAGTGCATCAGCTTCTGGGAATCCTCCAGCTGCACGGAGGCGAGCAGACCGCGCCGGCGGCCCTGCCAGAGCACGAATCCCAGCAGGAACAGGGCGACGCCGGCCAGCAACCAGGGCAGCCATTGCGCCAGCGCCGGCCCGGCCGGTGCCGCGGCGACGGCCCGCGGGGCGGCCGCCAGGGCGGCGAACCAGAGCGCTGGAGAAAAACCGGCAGGGCGCCGTCGGGTGAGACGTCGGGTGATATGAGCCACGCGGATACGCAGGGATACTGGCCAGAGCGGGATTCTACCCGCTCGGCCCGCCGATGCCCACGTCGGTCCTTGCCGGCCCTCGCCGGCCCTCGCCTGACGACGCCGTGCCGGTGCGCCGGGCGCCGCCGCCTCAGTCGGGACGGCGCTTGCGCTCGATGCGTTGCTGGCGGCGTACCACGGGCCACAGCCCGCCGATGGCTTCGGACAGCGCCGCCACCAGATCGTCCAGGCTCAGCACGCCGGCCAGCTCGCCGTTACCCCCCAGCACGGGCAGCCGCCGGACCGCGCGGGTCTGCATGGCCTCGATCGCGTCCAGTATCTCGTCCTCCGCCTCGACCGTCGCGAGTTCGTAGCTCATCACGTCGCCGCAGGTCACGGCATCGAGATCCACGTCCCGGGCCAGCAGCTCCAGGACGATGTCCCGGTCCGTCAGTATTCCCACCGGCGCTTCGCCGGAGGGGTGCGGCTCGGTCACGATCACGTCGCCGACGTGCTGGTCGCGCATCAGCGCGATGGCGTCCCGGATGGACGTCCGCCGCTCTACCGTGACCACACGCCGCGCGCAGATATCGCCGACGCGCATGACTCACCTCCTCTGTCCGTGGCTCCCTGGCTCCGTGGCTTCATGGCCATACGGGCCCGATGCCTTTTCAGTCCGTGCTGCGTTTCCTGTCCACGTGCACCGGCGTCTCGAACCAGGCCGGCTTCAGCACCAGCAGATCGCATGGCAGATTGTCCATCACCTGCTCCGCCGTGCTGCCGATGAAGATGCGTTTCAGCCGGTTCCGCGCCACCGCGCCCATGATCACCACCGAGGCCTCCACATCGCGCGCAAGGGCCGGCAACACCTCCTGCGTGCGGCCGGGCAACAGATGGGCGGTCTTGGCGCTCAGCCCGTGGAACTCGAGCAGCTCGTTGAAGTGCTCGCGGTGGCGCTCGTGCATCTTCGCCTCCAGCTCCTCCACCGGCAGGGTCACCGGCACGAAGGTGCTGTTGGCGGCATCCGCCACGGCGATGATGGGATCGTACGAATGGAACGTGTGCACTTCGCCGCCGGTGGCGCCGGCCAGCCGCTTCGCCGTATTGATGATCTGGTCGTCGAGGGCCGCGGGTTTCTCGTGTTCGTGCAGCGGATCCACCGCGGCCAGATAGCGGATATCGTCTTCCCAGTTGCCGCCGGGCTTCACCAGCCAGAGAGGCACCGGGCAGGTACGGATCAGGTTCCAGTCGGTATTGGTGAAGATCACCCGTGCCGCCGGCTTGTGATAGTGGGTGTCCTTGAAAACGGCGTCGGCGCCGGTGCCGACCGCCTTGCGCACGATGCCCTCGTGCAGCGGGTTGTCCCACGCCGCGTCGGTGGTCACCTCGAGTCCGTCGCCGCGCAGTTTCCCGGCCAACTCCTCGAGCCGGGAGCGGAAATGTTCCAGCGTCTCCTCGCGCGCCTCTTTCAGCCCGCGGGAATCGAAGAAGCGGTCGCCGGAAAGGTACTGGTTGTAGTAGCAGACGAACAGCTCCAGGCGGGCTCCGGTCTGCCCCGCCAGCCAGGCCGCGCGCTCCATGGCGGGCTGCTGCTCGCTGGTGGGGTCGATCACTGCCAGAAGTTTGCGGAATTCGGCCATGGTGTTGACTCCTTCAACGAAGATTTGACCGGACCGGCGCCTCCGGCCATTGCGGTAAACCGAAGGGCCTGAAACCAGCATAGTCCGCCCCCTCCGGGGCTAGAATACGCCAAGCTGCGTAGCGCCCTGCGGGCACTACCTAGCGGCGCCCGGACCACGCGCCACGGGATGCCGCGTACGTCTGGCAAGCGCCGGTGGAGGGGTTTAAGCTGCGGCGCAACGCGCCCCCCGGGGGACGGCGAACATCTCGAGGCTCTCGCTATCTTGAAGGACGAGCGACTTCTGCGCCAGGCAAGCGCCGTCTCCCTCCTGACGGCGCTGCTGCTGACCGTGGTCAAATTCGTGACCTGGCTCGCCACCGGTTCGGCCAGCCTGTTCGCCTCCATGGCCGACTCAGCGCTGGACGTCGTTTCCTCGGGCGCCAATTTCGCCGCCCTGCGCATCGCCCTGCGCCCTGCCGATACCGATCACCGCTTCGGCCACGGCAAGGCCGAGTCACTGGCCGGGCTGGGTCAGGCACTGTTTATCGGCGCCTCGGCGGTCGGCACCGGCGCTTACGCCGTCACCCGTCTCCTCGAGCCGCGCGAGATCGCGCTGGCCGGCGTGGGCCTCGGGGTCATGGTCTTCAGCATCGCGGTAACCGGATTGCTCATCGGCTACCAGCGCCGGGTCATCCGCCGCACGGGCTCGCTGGTGATCCAGGCGGATTCGCTGCATTACCTCTCGGACTGGCTCGCCAACGTGGGGGTCATCGTCGCCATCGTGCTGGCCGAGCTCGGCTGGCTGCGTGCCGACGGCGCCATCGCCCTCGGCATCAGCCTGATGATCGCCTGGAGCGCCTGGTCGGTGGCCCGCGAGGCCGCCCACGTCCTCATGGACCGGGAGCTGCCCGCCTCGGAGCGCGAACACATCCTCGAGCTCGCCCGGGCCGCCGAAGGCGTAACCGGCGTGCACGGGCTGCGCACGCGTCGCTCCGGAGCGCGGCGCATCGTCCAGCTCCATCTCGAACTGCCGGGCACGACCGACCTCTCGACCGCCCATGCGGCCGGCGACAGGCTGCGGCGACGGATCGAGGAGAGATTCTCGCCGGTGGACGTCACCGTGCATCTGGATCCCGCCGGTCCCGACAATCCGGCGGAGGAGGAAGTCATAGACCCTGTCTACCGGGACTCTAGGTAGGAATACGCATTACCTGTCGAGCGGCCCTGCCGATAACTTGAGGCGGAAACTGACCAGTCGATCGGCTGGAAGACCGGCCAGCGGGACGCGCGCTGCGATTCGCTCGATTGCCGGTCAGGGGTCGATCCGGGAACCGTTATGAACTCGCCAGGCAACATGCTCAGCGAAGAGCAGATAGCGGCAGCGCGGCAGGCGCTGAAGGAGAAGGAACACCTCCTGCAGACCCGGCTCGACCGCATCAAGGAGAACCGTCTCTCCGGATTCCATCCGGATTCCTCCGAGCGGGCCACCGAGATGGAGAACGCCGAGGTGCTCGACGCGCTCGGCAACGAGGCGCGGCGCGAACTCACGCTCATCCGCAAGGCGCTGCACAGGATCGAGGACGGCAGCTACGGGCTCTGCGTGGACTGCGAGGAACCGATCGAGCCCGCGCGGCTGAAGGCCTATCCCCATGCGCAGCACTGCCTGCGCTGCGCCGGCGCCAGGGAAGCCGCCCGGCGCTGAGGCCCGTCACCCGGGCACATCACCCGGGCCCGTTACCAGGCCCCGTCACCGGCGCCCGTCAGTCGAGCCGCGGTAGCCCGCCGGCATCCTTGATCGCCCCGGCCACCGTCACGGCGCTGCGCCCCACGAGATCCTTGTCGATCTCCAGCCGGTCGTGCCTGGCAATCGACTCCTCGCCGATCTCCTCGCGCAGCAAGCCGAGCAGTTTCGGCTCCGCGACGACGATCAGCCCGTCCAGTCCCTCCCGGGTCACGGTTTCTTCCATGCGCCTTGCGATCGCGTTCGCGAATACCCTTGCGGCATCTTCGCGCAGCGAGGTCGGTGGCTCCATCTTGTGTCGGCCCTGGCCGTGACTGTCGAAGGACTTGCCCGGCTGGTCCGAGGCCTGGGCCGGCACGGCTCCCTCGACGGCGGATGCCTGCAGCGTGAACAGGGGTTTCGGTTCGGAGAATCGCTGCTCCTGGGTGTAGAACTCCGCGCACCGGCGGTCAGCGACGACTACCAGCGCAGCTCCTTTTCTGGTCTCTGCCATTAACGTCCCCTCTTCCTGTTGGGACAGCTCCCATGCTCCGCTGGCGCGCCGGGACGGGCAATCGCGAAATCTACCTAACGCGCGGCCGCCGCCGGCTGCGAATTCGCGTAACGCGACTAGTGGTAAGCCACAGTAGACGCTGGCACGCCGCACGGTGTCTCATACTCGCCAACAGGACGGCAATGACCGTCGCAAAGAATCCGGTTAGCTGATCTCTCTCCCTCAGCGAAACCGAATGGGGGCCTCGCAAGAGGCCCCCGGCTTTTTCCGCCTCCCGAACATCCGCCCCTGCCGACATGCAGGAGGGCCTTCAGGCCCGATCCATTGAATCGAATCGGGCCTGAAGGCCCTCCTACATTTCCTCGTCTTGCGCGTTCGTCAGTTCGACGATCTCGGGGCAGACGAAGCCTTCGGGCTTCACGATCAGGAGATCGCAGGGCAGCCGGTCGAGCACCTTCTCGGCCAGTCCGCCGATGAACACCCGCTCGAGAGCGGACCGGGACACGGCTCCCATGACGACGATGTCGGCGTCCGCCTCGGCACAGAACTCCGGCAATCGCCAGCGCGGCGTGCCTTCCAGCAGGTGGACCGCATCGGCAGGCAGCTCGTGACCTGCCACCAGGTCGTCCAGGGCCCGGCGATGATGGGTCTCCAGGCTCTCCGCCAGCTCCTCCGTCTGCAGCGGCGCCGGCAGCATGGGGCTGGCCGACATCCCCGTCACGAGCGGCGTCACGTCGTAGCAGTGCACGACCTCCAGCCGGGACCCCGTCAGCCGCGCGAACTCGCTGGCGGTCGCGAGGATTTTCTCGTCCAGCGCCGCCGGCTTGTCGTGCTCGTGCAACGGGTCCACCGCTGCGATCAGCACCGGGCGGCCGGGCATCTCGTGCTCGCGCCGCACCATCAGGACGGGCGCGGGAGAGGTGCGCATCAGCTGCCAGTCGGTTTCCGAAAAGAAGGTGCGGCTGAGCGGCACGTGATGGTCGGCAGCCTTGAGCACCAGGCGGGGCTGCAACCGGATGATATCGGCCAGTATCGACTCGGCGACCGGACTGCCCGCCACCGCATCGACGGTCACCGTGAATCCTTCGCCGCGCAGCGGCTTCGCCAGATCCCCGAGCCAGTCGAGCTTCTCCCGCCGCATCTGCTCCACCGCCATCTCGAGCACCCGGGAGTCGATGAACTGCTCGCCCAGCCCGGGCACCGCCTGGTAGTACGCCCGCAGATCGAGGGGCGCATCCAGACGCTGCGCCAGCCAGCGCGCCCGCTCGAGCGCCGCGTGCCGCTCGTCGCCCTGGTCGACGATCACCAACAGCCTGTTTCGTAACTCCATCGCTCGCTCCCCTGGTGCCCGGAACCCGCCGGTCCGCGTCCCGCGACCTCCATTTAGAACCCTGCCGGCGGGCCTTTCAAGACACACCTGCGACAGGCTTATATTAGTAAGTACAAATACAGATGGAGCGCGTCCGGCGACTCCCTGATCATCCGGGAACGCAGGTGCGTGACGGGGAGGGTCATGCCGGCCGCCGGCCGACAGGTCACACGCCCGATCCCCTTGGCGATTCCAACGGGGCCCCGCCGACCGACGATGCCGACCATCCACCCGTAGCCACGAATCCGGCGCGGCGGGCAGGACGGGTGCGCGCCCCCTCCGGTGGGCCTGCAGGCGGCATCAGCACGCGCCCGCTCGAGGCTCACGTACAGGAACAGCGCTATGGAAATCCAGGAAACCTATAACGACAGGGTCGTGCGGCAGTTCACGATCATGACCGTCGTCTGGGGCGTGGTGGGCATGCTCGTCGGCGTGTTCATCGCCGCCCAGCTGATGTGGCCGGCCCTGAACTTCGACCTCCCCTGGCTGACCTACAGCCGGTTGCGCCCGCTGCACACCAACGCCGTCATCTTCGCCTTCGGCGGCTCGGCGCTGATCGGCACCTCCTACTACGTGGTACAGCGCACCTGCCACGTGCGTCTCGCCTTCGAGAAGCTGGCCGGCTTCACGTTCTGGGGCTGGCAGCTGGTCATCCTGCTGGCGGCCATCACGCTGCCGCTGGGCATCACCCAGTCCAAGGAATACGCGGAGCTGGAGTGGCCCATCGACCTGTTGATCGCGGTGGTCTGGGTGGCGTACGGCATCGTCTTCCTGGCCACCATCGGCCGACGGCGGGTGAAGCACATCTACGTGGCCAACTGGTTCTACGCCGCGTTCATCATCACCGTCGCGGTGCTGCACATCTTCAACAATCTCAGCATCCCGGTCTCGCTCACGAAGTCCTATCCCATCTACAGCGGCGTCATCGACGCCATGATGCAGTGGTGGTACGGCCACAACGCGGTGGGCTTCTTCCTCACGGCCGGATTCCTGGGGATGATGTACTACTTCGTGCCGAAGCAGGCCGAGCGGCCGATCTACTCCTACCGCCTGTCGGTGGTGCACTTCTGGGCGCTGATCGCCATCTACATGTGGGCCGGGCCCCATCACCTGCATTACACGTCCCTGCCCGACTGGGCCCAGTCGCTCGGCATGGTGTTCTCCGTGGTGCTGCTGGCCCCGTCCTGGGGCGGCATGATCAACGGCATCATGACCCTGTCCGGCGCCTGGCACAAACTGCGCACCGACCCGATCATCAAGTTCATGATCGTCTCCCTGTCCTTCTATGGAATGTCCACCTTCGAAGGGCCGATGATGTCGATCAAGACGGTGAATTCGCTGTCTCACTACACGGACTGGACGATCGGCCACGTGCACTCCGGCGCGCTGGGCTGGGTCGCGATGATGACCATCGGCTCGCTGTATCACCTGATACCGCGGCTGTTCAACCGGGAGGCGATGTACTCCACGAAACTCATCGACGTGCACTTCTGGACCTCCACCATCGGCGTGGTGCTGTACGCCGTGTCCATGTGGATCGCCGGTGTGATGCAGGGCCTGATGTGGCGCGCCGTCAACGACGACGGGACGCTCACGTACTCCTTCGTGGAGAGCCTGGAAGCCACCTACCCCTACTATGGTCTGCGCCTGCTGGGCGGCGTGCTGTTCTTCGGCGGCATGCTGATCATGGTCTACAACATCTGGAAGACGGTCGCGAGCGAGAAACCCCGCCCGGTGCCCGTCCGCCAGCCCGCCTGATCCAGGAGGAGATCCGACGTGTCCCACGAGAAAGTCGAGATAAACATCACCCTGATGGCCGTGCTGATCGTCGTAGTGATCAGCATCGGCGGGCTGGTCGAGATCGTCCCGCTGATGATGTCCAAATCCACCGGCGAGCCGGCCGAAGGGATCGAGCCCTACCCGGCCCTGGAACTGGCGGGTCGCGACATCTACGTGCGCGAGGGCTGCTACGTCTGCCACTCCCAGCAGGTCCGGCCGTTCCGCAGCGAGACCGAGCGTTACGGCCATTATTCGCTGGCGGGAGAGAGCGTCTACGACCGGCCGTTCCAGTTCGGCTCCAAGCGCACCGGGCCGGACCTGGCCCGGGTGGGCGAACGCTACAGTGACGAGTGGCACAGGCTGCACCTGATCAACCCGCGCGACGTCGTGCCGGAATCCAACATGCCTGGTTACCCGTGGCTGGAGGACCGCTTGGTCGACGGCGCGCTGGTGGAGCGAAAGATGCGCATGCTGAAGAACGTCGCCGGCGACCCCTACACCGACGAGCAGATCGCCGGCGCCGCCGCGGCGGTGGAAGGCAAGACCGAGATGGAGGCGATGATCGCCTACCTGCAGAGCCTCGGCACGAATCTGCAGACGAGACGCTAGACGCAAGCATGGATAGGCAATGGACATAAATACTTTCCGGGGACTCATCACGCTGGTGCTGATGATCCTGTTCCTCGCTCTGGTGGTGTGGGCTTTCAGCTCCAGGCGCCACCGGGATTTCGAGGAAGCCGCGAAACTACCGCTGGGGGATGACGAGCAGCCGCCGGTGGAGAAGAAGGAGTCGAACTGATGTCTGCACCGATGGGTTGGTTTGTCGCCATCACGACCATTCTGAGCCTGGCAGCCTGCATCTGGCTGATCGCCTGGACCATGAAACGACGTCCCGGCGAAACGGCCGAGACGGAGACCACCGAGCACACGTGGGACGGCGATCTCCAGGAGATGAACCGCCCTCTGCCGCGCTGGTGGCTGATGCTGTTCTACCTCACGATCCTGTTCGCCGGCGTGTATCTCGCGCTGTATCCGGGCCTGGTCGTCACCGACGGCATCCTCGGCTGGAGCCAGGAGAAGCAGTACGAGCAGGAGGTCCAGGCGGCCGAGGCTCGTTACGCACCGATTTTCGAGTCCTTCGCCGAACAACCGATACCGAAGCTGGCCAAGGACCCCGAGGCGCTGCAGATCGGGCGCAACCTCTACGCCAATCATTGCGCCATGTGCCACGGCTCGGCCGCCCGCGGCGCAGCCAGCTTCCCGAACCTCACCGATGACGACTGGCAGTGGGGCGGCGACCCGCAGAACATCAAGGTAAGCATTCTGAACGGCCGCCAGGGCGTGATGCCCGGCTGGGCCGCGAACTTCACCGAGGACGAACTCGACGCGATGGTGGGCCTGATCCGCCAGTTCGGCACACCGTCGGAGAAGAGCGCGCTGGAGACGGCGGCGGGCCAGAAGTACCAGATGCTTTGCGCCTCCTGCCACGGGCCCAACGGCCGGGGCAATCCGGCAATGGGCGCGCCGAACCTGGCAGACGACACCTGGCTCTACGGCGGCAGCCGCGAGGCCATCATGACGTCGATCACCCAGGGCCGTCAGGGCGTGATGCCGGCGCACAAGGATCTGCTGGGCGAGGACCGGGTCCACGTCTTGGCCGCCTACGTGTACAGCCTCTCGCAGGACAGCGACGGCGGCGGAGGTGCCGGCGCCCCATGAGCCTGCACGGCGGTCGAGCGGCGGAAGAGACCACACCCCGGTCACCGGGCTGGAGCCGCGGGCTGCGCAAGGTCATGTCGAGCGGCTGGGCGTCGTTCCTGACTGCCTGCATCGCCAGCGTGCTGTTCTTCGCCGTCTTCGACCCGGCGCGTCTCGCAGAGGCGGCGGACTGGCCGCTGGAACTCTCGCGCATGGGCGGCTACGCACTGCTCTTCTTTTTCTTCTGGGCGATCGGCATCGGGGCAGCGGGCATCACACTGGTCCTCATGCGCCGCGACCGCCCTGACGGTGCGCACGGGACCACGACGGACAGGGACTGATGGCAGCAGGAAGCAACGCGGGCGCCGCGGCAGAAACGGCGCTCTACCGCAGTGAGGAGAAGATCCACGCCCGGGAGGTGGACGGCACTTTCGCTCGTCTGCGCAAGGCCGCCGTCTTCGTGCTGCTCGGCATTTTCTACGGCCTGCCCTGGATCACCTGGCAGGGCCGCCAGGCCATCCTGTTCGACCTGCCGGCGCGCAAGTTCCACCTGTTCGACCTGACGCTCTGGCCCCAGGATTTCATCTTTCTCGCGCTGCTGCTGATCATCGCGGCGCTGTCGCTGTTCTTCTTCACGGCACTGGCGGGCAGGCTCTGGTGCGGTTATGCCTGCCCGCAGACCGTGTGGACCGAGGTCTTCGTCTGGATGGAGCAGTGGACGGAGGGCAAGCACTCCCAACGCAAGAAACTGGACAAGGCGCCCTGGACCACGGAGAAGTTCCTGCGCAAGGGCTCGAAGCAGTTCCTGTGGATCACCTTCTCCCTGTTCACCGGCCTGACCTTCGTCGGCTATTTCACGCCCATCCGCGAGCTGCTGGTGAGCTTCGCCACCGTCTCGCTCGGCCCGTGGGAGACCTTCTGGGTGCTCTTCTACGGCTTCGCGACCTACGGCAATGCCGGTTACATGCGCGAGCAGGTGTGCAAGTACATGTGCCCCTATGCGCGCTTCCAGAGCGCCATGTTCGATCGGGACACGCTGATCATCACCTACGACGCCGACCGGGGCGAGCCCCGCGGCAGCCGGCGGCGCGGCGTGGACCCGCAGGAGGTCGGCCTCGGCGACTGCATCGACTGCACGATGTGCGTGCAGGTCTGTCCCACCGGCATCGACATCCGCGAGGGATTGCAGTACGAGTGCATCGCCTGCGCCGCCTGCATTGACGCCTGCGACGACGTAATGGTGCGGATGGGCTACCCGAAGAAGCTCATCAAGTACTCCACCCAGCACGCCATGGACGGCGAGAAGACCCGCGTGGTACGTCCGCGGGTGATCGTCTACGCCGTCCTGCTCATCCTTCTGATGGGCGCTTTCGTCTACGCCCTCTCCCAGCGCTCGGCACTTACCGTGGACGTGATCCGCGACCGCAACGCGCTGTACCGGGAGGTGGGCGACGGCTTCATCGAGAATTCCTACCAGCTGAAGCTCATCAACAAGACCGACCGCGCCCACAGCTACCAGATCGACGTCGCGGGCATCGAGGGGGCCAGTGTGGAGGTGCCGAACGGCGACATCCGCGTTGGCTCGGGCGAGGTACTGGGCGTGCCGGTGATCGTCCGTGCCCCCGGGGGAGCGGTTGGCGGCGTAAGCGAGGTCACCTTCACGCTGCAGGCCGAAGATGACGCTACAATCAGCCAGTCGCGGGAGACGAAGTTCGTCGCGCCCGTCGGCCGCTGAAAGGCTCGGAAACGGACGATAGATCACCCTCGAAGCGCGAGAGGCGAAGTACCATGGATCAGCGCAACGCCCACATTACCGCCGAGGCCGAACCCTGGTATCGCCAGTTCTGGCCCTGGTTCATCATCTCGGTTCCCGCCGCGACCGTGATCGGCTGCATGTTCACCATCTTTCTGGCGGTCACCCGGCCGGATTCGCTGGTGGTGGACGATTACAGCCGCATCGCGGAGACGACGGAGCGTCGCTTCCGCATGGCGGATGCGGCCTCCGCGCTGGGGCTGAAGGGCCGGCTGCAGGTTGCCGCGGGACAGGGCGCCGTGGAGGTGCGGCTCGCGCAGAACGGCGGCACGGGCACGGAACGTCTCGCCTGGCCCGAGACATTGCTGCTCGAGCTGTCGCATCCGACCGTGCCGGCAAAGGACATGGACATCCTGCTCACCCGCGCGCCGACGGCCGGCGGGGCGACCTACCGGGCGCGCCTCACACCGATGACGGCGGAGCGCTGGTACGCGGCGGTGGAATCGCTGGGAGAAGCGGCCGCAGGCTGGCGGCTGACGGGGGAAGTCTCACGGCGGGACGGCCGCGGCACGCTTACGCCCGCCGGCGCCCGCGACGATGGCTGACACGCGCCACTGTTTCCACTGCGGCCTGCCCGTCCCGGCAGGCCTGGACCTGACCGCCCGCATCGACGGCGAGGACCGGCCGATGTGCTGCCACGGCTGCAAGGCGGTGGCCGAACTCATCGGCGCCTCGGGCTTCGATGCCTACTACCGCTTTCGCGAGCTGCCGCCGGGCGAGGCCCCGGCGCCGCCGCCGGGCGACGACCAACACTGGCGCGGCTTCGACGACCCGGAGACGCTGCCGCTGTTCGCCGCCACGCGGGCGGACGGTCGCAGAGAGGCCGTGCTGCACGTCGAGGGACTCTATTGCAGCGCCTGCAGCTGGTTGCTGGAGAACGTGCTGCGTCGCCTGCCCGGCGTCGACGAGATCACCGTCAACACCGCTTCCTCCCGCCTGCACGTCATCTGGCGCACGGAAGACGCCCGCTTCAGCGCCATCCTCGGCACCATCGAGCGACTGGGCTACCGGCCGCATCCGCAGAGCCTGACCGAGTCGTTCTCGCCGCGGCACCGGGAGCGGCGACAGGCGCTGAAACGTCTGCTCGTCGCCGGCGTGGGCATGATGCAGGTGATGATGTTCGCGGTCGCGCTCTACGCGGGCGCCTTTCAGGGCATCGACCCGGAGATGCGCAGCTTCCTGGTCTGGGTGAGCGCGCTGGTCACCACGCCGGTGGTGTTCTACGCCGGCCGCCCCTTCTTCCAGTCGGCCTGGCGCGGGCTTCGTTCCGGGCGGCCCGGCATGGACCTGCCGGTCTCCATCGCCGTCGGCGGCGCCTACGCCGCGTCGCTGTACGCGGCCGTCACCGGCCACGGCGAGGTGTATTTCGACTCCGCGACCATGTTCGTGTTCTTTCTGTCGCTGGGCCGCTTCCTCGAGATGAGCGCCCGCCACGGCGCCACCGAGCGCTCGGCCGCCATCGGCCAGCTGCTGCCCGACACGGTGCGGCGCATCGCCGACGGCAGTGACGACGGCGAAGAGATCATCGCCGTCGCCCGCCTGCGCGCGGGCGACCGGTTCGTGCTGCGTCCCGGCGAGCGCGTACCGGCAGACGCCCGCATCCTCAACGGGCGGGCGTCCGTGGACGAGTCGCTGATCACCGGCGAGTCGGAACCGGTGCCGCGGGCAGCGGGCGACGAGGTCACGGCCGGCAGCATCAATCTGGACGGGGCCCTGACGCTGGCGGCCGAGCGGGTGGGGCAGGACACGATGCTCGCTTCCATCTCCCGGCTGCTGGAACGGGCCCAGGCGGAGCGGCCGGCGGTCGCCGTGCTGGCCGACCGGGTGGCGAGCTGGTTCGTCGTCGCCGTGCTCGCCATCGCGGCGACCGTCGGCACGGCCTGGTGGTGGATCGAACCCGGAGTCGCGTTCCCGGCCGCACTGGCAGTGCTGGTGGTTACCTGCCCCTGCGCCCTGTCGCTGGCCACGCCCGCCGCCCTGGCGGCCGCGAACACGGCGCTGGCCGACCGGGGCATCCTCGTCACCCGCTCCCGAGCCCTGGAAGGGCTGGCCGAATTCGACCGCATCGTATTCGACAAGACCGGCACCCTCACCCGCGGGCGGCCGGAGCTGGAGCGTGTGCTGCCGCTGAGTGAGGAGATCGATGCGGGAAGATGCCTCACCATCGCCGCCCGGCTGGAGAGCGGTTCCGAGCACACGCTGGCACGCGCGTTCCCACGCCTGGGCAATAGCGGCAATAGTGGCGACAGTGGCAATACTCCCGCGGACCTGCGCCCGGTGCCGGGCCGTGGCATCGAGGGCACCGTCGACGGCGAACGCTACCGCATCGGTTCGGCGGAATTCGTCGGCGAGGCCGCAAGCGCCGCGCTCGCACGCATCGAGACCGTCGCGGCGTCCACCGTGGTCTTCCTCGGCGACGCGAACGGCCGCGTGCTGGCCGCCTTCGAGCTGCGCGATGCACTCCGCGACGACGCGGCCGAGGTAGTCCGCACCCTGCGCGACGCCGGCATCGCCACGGCAATCGCCAGCGGCGACCGCTCCCGCACCGTGCAGGCCATTGCCGGCCGGCTCGGCATCGACGACGCCCGCGGAGGCCTGCGTGCCGAGGACAAGCTCGCCTGGGTGCGGCAGCTGCAGGCCGCGGGCGAGAAGGTCGCCCTCGTCGGCGACGGCATCAACGACGCGCCGGTCCTGGCCGGCGCCGACGTCTCCATCGCCATGGGCGCGGGTACGACGCTGGCGCAGTCGAGCGCCGATGCGGTGCTGCTCGGCGACTCGCTCGGCCCGCTGCTCGAGGCGGTGGAACTGTCGCGCCGCACCCGCCGCATCATCCGGCAGAATATCGGCTGGGCCATCGGCTACAACGTGCTGGCCGTTCCCCTCGCCGCCTCGGGCATGCTGGCGCCGTGGATGGCGGCCATCGGCATGTCGGCGAGTTCGCTGCTCGTCGTCCTGAACGCGCTGCGCCTGCGCCGGGGCGGTGCGACCGCAGGGGTGCGCCGCACTCCCGTCGAGACCGCGCGCGCTCCCTCCCCCGGAGTGCTGGAGGCCTCGCCGTGAGCGTGCTCTACTTCCTGATACCGCTGGGCCTGGTGCTGCTCGGCCTGGCCGTCTGGGCCTTCTTCTGGGCCGTCGGCAGCGGCCAGTTCGACGACATGGACACGCCCGCATGGCGCGTGGTCATGGACGACGACCGGGCACCTCCGGCCCGCGACGAGGAGAAAGAGGATGAGCGCTGAAGGCGGCCTGCTGGCGGCTCTCGTCGCCGGCCTGCTGGGTTCCACTCACTGCCTGGGCATGTGCGGCGGCATCGCCGGCTGGTTCGGACTCAATACGGCGGTGCGCGGCGCGGCCGGGCGCTCGGGTTTCGCCCTCGCCTACAACACCGGGCGCATCGGCGGCTACGTGGCGCTGGGCGCGCTGGTCGGCTTCCTCGGCGCCGCCGGCGGCTCCGTATTCGGGCTGCGCGAATGGGGGCCGGCGCTGCGGCTCGCGTTCGGGCTCGTCATCGTCCTGATCGGCCTGCAGCTCGCCTTCGGCTGGAATCCGCTGCGGCCGCTGGAGGCGTGGGGCGCCCGCGGCTGGCAGAAACTCGCCCCACTCACCGGGCGCCTGCTGCCGGCCCGGACCCCGCTGCACGCGGTCGGCCTCGGCGTGCTCTGGGGCTGGCTCCCCTGCGGCCTGGTGTATTCGGTGTTGCTGGCCGCCGCGGTCGCCGGCGGCGCGGCAGAGGGCGCGCTCGTGATGGCGGCTTTCGGCCTCGGCACGCTGCCCGCGATGGTACTGGCGACCGCCGGCGCCGCCCGGCTGGCCTCACTGACCCGACGCACCGGCGTTCGCCGCGCGGCGGGTGCGCTGGTGGTCCTGGCCGGTCTGTGGACCATGGCCATGCCGGTCATGCACATGAGCGCGGGCCACGGCGCTCACGGGGCCATGGAGACACACAGGGAAACCGGCATGCAGACCGAAACGACCACGCCGGCCGATCACGCCGGTCACTGAGCATCACCGAGGCTCCGCAGCCGCCTCCGCCTGCTCCTCCAGCACCTGGTCGCTCCATTCCTCCTCGTAGGCATGGGAGGCCGTACCGGATGCGCTGAGCGCGTCCGAGAAGGCCACCTGATCGGCCTGCGGCACCTGCTTCGTCCGGAAAATGCGGCTCACGGCGAACATCGCCATCGGCGCGTACATCAGCGCGATGAACAGATACAGTGCCGGCGCGCTGGTCAGCGACATCAGCAGCGATGCGATGACGGGCCCCACCGTCGCGCCGGCGCCGTAGGCCAGCAGCAGGCCGGCGGAGACAGCCACGAAATCGTCCGGATCCGCGTGATCGTTGGAGTGGGCCACCGAGATCGGATAAATGGTGAACGACGCGCTGCCCCACAGGAAACTGAGGAAGTAGAGCAACAGATTGCCTGCGCCGGCGCCGGCCACCAGCCAGATGGCGAGGCTGACGGCCGCGCCTAAAGCCGCGACGCCGGCGATGACGCGGCGCCGATCGATCCGGTCCGACAGGCCGCCGAAAGGAAACTGGCCGGCCGCGCCGCCGATGAGCGCCGCGCTCATGAAGGTGGCCGTGCGCGAGACGTCCAGCGTATCGCCCGACGCAACCAGCGGCGCCAGCGACCAGAAGGCGCCGTTGCCGAGCCCCGACGCCAGCGTGCCCGCGACGCCGGCCGGCGACACGCGCCACAGGCCGCGTAGGTTGACCACCGTGACCTCGGGCAGCCGCGGCGTCGGCGAACGGGTCAGCGCCACGGGGATCGCGGCCAGCGACACCAGCGTGGCGATGACGGCGAACAGCTCCACGCCGGACGGGTCGTAGGCACGGAGCAATTCCTGGCCGAGCGCCATGGCGCCGAAGCTGATGAAAATATAGGTCGAGAAGACGAGTCCGCGGTTCTCGTTGCTCGCCCGCTCGTTCAGCCAGCTCTCGATCACGATATAGAGAACGGCGAAGCAGAATCCGGTAGCGGCGCGGAAGACGAACCAGGCGACCGGATCGACCCAAAGCGCCAGGATGAGGGGGACGGCCGAGGCCATCGCGGTCATCGCGGCGAACGCCCGCACGTGGCCCACCATGCGGATCAGGCTGCCGCCCTGCAGACAACCCACGGTGAAACCCAGGAAATAGCTGGCACCGATCAGGCCGATGGACAGCGGCGCGAACGCTTCGGCGCCGGCACGGAATGGGACCAGCACTGCCTGCAGCCCGTTGCCGACCAGCATGAGAGCGACGCCGAACAGCAGCGCCACCAGCGGTGCGAAGGTGTGTCTCATGAACCGATGGCGTGCCTGACGGTATCGCCGAGGAAGCCACGGCAGGCGTCCCCGATGAGGGGCGAGACATCGATGGCATTGGTCTCATGGGCGATGGTGTTGCAGGACACCACGCGGCCGGCGCCCGCCGCGCGGAGATCCGCCACGGCGCCGTCGGCGAACACCGGGTGGATGGCGATGCAGACTGGCTGCGGTCCGCCGCGGCCGTTCACACGCGCGACCGCCTCCGCCATGGTGCGGCCGCTGGAAATGATGTCGTCGAGGACCACCGGGTGGCGGCCGTCGTGATCGAGGAGGTCGGGCTCGCTGACCGAGACGTCCCGGTCGCCGCGCCGGACCTTGTCCAGGACGATGAAGGGCGCACTGGCTACCTCGGCGACCGCCTCCACCCACTGGCGGCTCTCGCTGTCCGGGCCGATGAGCACGGGTTCCGCCAGGTTCTCACGCACCCACTCGCCGATGGCCGGCGCGGCATGCACACAGGCTGTCGGTATGGTGTAGAGCTCCGAGAGGGCGGCGTAGCGGTGCAGGTGGGGGTCCACGGTGACCAGGCCGTCGAATTGCGCCGAGAGCAGGGCGGCGTAATAGCGCGACGTGATGCCCTCGCCTTCGCGGAAGCGGCTGTCCTGGCGCATGTAGGGCAGATAAGGCGCCACCAGTAAAATGCGGGCGGCACCCAGATCGCGCAGTGTCGCGGCCGTGAGCAGGGCGCTCAGAGTCGTCTCGTCCGGCGGCTGCAGGCCGGCGCACAGGATTACGTCGGCGCCTGCGCAGGGAGTGGCCACCCGCACGTAGACCTCGCCGTCCGGGAAGCGCCGAGTGTCGAGCTGTCCCCTCGTCGCGCCGGTGGCCGCCACGACCGCCGCGACGACGGTCTCCGCGGCTGTCTCGACGGCTTTATCCGCCGGAGTTCCGCTGCCGCCAAGGTTGAATGCGAGGGTGTTCATCGGTCAGCCGACAGCGTAATCACATCCGGATGCGCACGGAAGTACTCCAGCGCATATTCCAGCTCCCCCGGGCTCTCCGCATGCACCGTCATGAGCACGTCGCCGGGGCGCACCCGATCGCCGATGCGCACGCACAGCCCGAGGCCTGCCGCCTTGTCCGCCGGCGCGCCGGCCAGTTTGGCCAGCCGGGCCGCCTTGCGGTTATCGATGGCGTCCACCGTGCCCTGGTGCTCGCTGAAGACGTCGTAATGATACGCCGCCCGCGGCGGCTCCCGCAGCCCGCCCTGGGCCTCGCAGATACGCCGGAAACGCGCCCATGCGCGGCCGGAGTCCAGCAGCTCCGTCGCCCGCGCCAGGGCATCCTCCGCACGGGCCCGGCCCGACAGACGAAGGATGCCGGCAGCGAGTTGCAGCGCCCGTTGGCGGAGGTCCGCTGGCGCGTCGGGCTCGCCGCGCAACACCGCCAGCACGTCCCGCGCCTCCAGCGCCGGGCCGATGCCCCGGCCGATCGGCTGGCCGCCGTCGCCAACGTCGATGTGCAGGGCGAGTCCGAGGGCCCCGGCGACGGCACGGAAATGGCCGGAGAGCCGCTCGGCGGCAGCGAGACTGCGCACCTTCGCCGTCGGTCCCACGGGCATGTCGATGACCACGTGGGTGGAGCCGGCCGCCACCTTCTTCGAGAGGACGGAGGCCACCAGCTGGCCCTCGCTGTCGAGGTCGAGGGCCCGCTCCACCCGGATCAGGATGTCGTCCGCCGGGCTGAGGTCGGCGGAACCGCCCCACGCGAGGCAGCCGCCCTCGCGCTCCACCACCCGGCGCATCTCGTCCAGGCCGAGCTCGACCCGGGTCAGCGTCTCCATCGTGTCCGCCGTGCCGGCGGGCGAGGTGATGGCCCGGGAAGACGTCTTCGGCATCGTCAGCCCGGCCTCGGCCGCGATCGCCACCACGATGGGCGTGGTCCGGTTGCCGGGCAGGCCGCCGACGCTGTGCTTGTCCACGATCGGCGAACCGGCCCAGGTCAGGCGCTCGCCGGCCCCGACCATGGCCCGGGTGAGATGCACGATCTCCTCGCGGGTCAGCCGTTCCCCGGAACAGGCGGCGACGAAGGCGGCGAGCTGAACGTCCATGTAGCGGCCGGCGACCACGTCGTCGATGATGCGTTCGAACTGCCCGCCGTCCAGCTCGGCGCCGTAGACTTTGGCCCGCACGTGCGCAAGCGAATCCACCGGCCGCGGGTGATGCAGGGCCAGCGTCTCCCCGCCCTGCAGGCCGAGACGCTGCCAGGCCGCTTCCGACAGGCCGGCCCGGCCGGACCGCAGCAGCTCCGACTCCACGATCATGAGCGTCGCGATGATGGATGCGGCGCCGGTGTCGACGCGTACCTGGGACATGGCCTGGAAGCCTTCCGAGCGGGCCACCTCCGAATCCCGCCGCAGGAACAGCACCGGCTCGTGACGGGTGTCGACGCCCAGGCGCACGGCCTCCAGCCGGACGCCCTGCCCCTCGTCGCCCCTCACCGGCGGTCCCCGCGTTCGATCATCCGGCCGGGCCGGGCCCCGGTGACCGCCGCGCCGCAGAACTCGATGTGCATGTCGAACCCTTGCCGCCTTCTTGCCGCCTTCTTGCCGCCTTCTCGCCGCCTTCTCGCCGCTAGCCGCCGCTTGCCGCCGCCGTGCCGAATCCGTATGGCCGTGAGCGCCGCGCCGCGCTTTTTCGTCCGGCACTCTCCGGCCATTACAGGTCATCCCGGCGGCGGGCCGCATCGGGGATTGCCGCAGCGGCGGCGGCGGCCCCGCCAGGCATAGCCGCTTTCCACGATTTACCCGGCTGGTTGACCGTATTTCAATGACTTAGGATAGGGACCGATGCCGAAATCGTGACCCGTGCGGCGACATGCGCCCCGCGGCCGAGGTATGATGGTTGTTCAACGAGACTGACTGAAGGTAGGGGAACATGGCAGCCAGCCGCAGACTGCTCGAGCGGGCGATGGACGAGGCCAACAGCTACGCGGACTGGCGCGAGGCCGCGATCAGCCACGACAAACTGACGGGCATGGATCAGTGGCGTGCGGTGGAGAAGACCAGCCTGTACGACTATCACTCCATTCGTCAGCGCCTCGACACGCTGCGCGAGCTGCGCGCCAGCAAGGACGACCACGGCCTGCTGTTCACCCTTAACGAGGGCATCCACGGCAACATGGCCGGGATGGGCAAGACGGCGCTGTACAAGCGCGCGAAGTTCGGTACCAAGGAGCTCATCGAGGAATACGTCGACGAGATCGTCGACGCGCTCCACTACCTGTCCAAGCTGCGCTCCAACAAGATCAGCTTCGAGGAGCGGCTGGATTTCTTCCGCCGCGCGGATCACTGTTTCGGCCGTTCGGCGCTCATGCTCTCGGGCGGTGCCGTGCTCGGCCACTTCCACGTGGGCGTGGTGAAGGCCATGCTGGAGGAGGACGTGCTGCCCTCCGTGGTCTCGGGCTCCAGCGCCGGCTCGCTGATCGCCGGCGTGCTCGGCACCCACTCAACCGCCGAGCTGCACGAGATGTTCGATCCGCGCAACCTGCTGATGGAGGCGCGCCAGGAGGTGAGCTGGCTCGGCCGCCTGATGTCGCCCTCTACGCCGAACATGGACGTGCACGACGTCGAGGATACCGTCGACCGGCTGATCCCCGACCTCACGTTCCAGGAGGCCTACGAACTCACGGGGCGCAAGATCAACATCTCGGTGGCGCCCGCCGAGGTGCATCAGACCTCCCGCCTGCTGAACGCGATCACCTCGCCGAACGTCTACATCCGCAAGGCCGTGATGGCGTCCTGCGCCGTGCCCGGCATCTATCCGCCCGTGATCCTCGAGGCAAAGAACAAGAACGGCCGCCGCCAGCCCTATCTGCCCCAGCGGCGCTGGGTCGACGGCTCCGTGAGCGAGGACCTGCCGGCGAAGCGCCTGGCCCGGCTGTATGGCGTGAACCACTACGTGGCGAGCCAGACGAACCCGGTCGTCCTGTGGTTCATCCAGGATCCCAAGGAGGAGCCGACGCTGCTCTCCACCGGCCTGCATCTGGGCTTCCGGACTTACCAGGAGTGGCTGCGCTCGACCCACTGGATCACCCAGCGCCTGACCAAGCCGGTGCCACGGATGCAGATCCTGGCCAACATGTTCTACTCGGTGGCGACCCAGACCTACACCGGCGACATCAACATCATGCCGCGCTACCGCACCTTCAACCCGACCAAGCTGCTGACGCCGCCCACCGAGAAGGAGCTGATGTTCTACATCAAGGAGGGCGAGCGGGCCACGTTCCCGAAGGTCGAGCGCCTGCGCACGGCGTCCAAGATCAGCCGCGCGCTGGACCAGATCCTCAATCGCTACGAGCGACGCGCGCTGCGCGATGCACACCGGATCAGCGCCCGAAACGCCTCCGTGCCCTTCGGCGAGCGGAGGATCAGCGCGGCCTGACCGCCGCTCTCCCCGTCGCCCGCCTCAGGCGACGAACAGCCACGCGCAATAACCGGCGTAGCCGGCGAGCAGCACTGCGCCTTCGGCACGGGTCAGGCGCGAGCCCGTGTACATGAAGCCGAGCGCGAGGACGGACACCACCAGCATGATGCCGAGATCGGCGGCGCCGACGCCGCCCCGCTCGATCGGCATCACCAGTGCCGCGATGCCCGGGATGGCCAGGGCGTTGAAGATATTCGAACCGATGATGTTGCCGGTGGCCATCGCCGCCTGACCGCGGACGGCCCCTACCACGGAGGTGGCCAGCTCGGGCATGCTGGTGCCGGCAGCCATCACCGTCAGCCCGACCACGGCCGGCGCAACGCCGAGCGCCAGCGCGAGCGCCGCACCGCCCTTCACGAACAGCGAGCCGCCGGCCAGCAGCAGTGCGAGGCCGGCGGCGAACAGCACGACGGCCACGGCCGTGGAGCGCGCGGCCCCCTGGATCTCGTCCGCGAGCCCCGCCGCCTCGTCGCGCGAGCGCAGCGAGGCCAGGGTATAGATCACGATGGCGGCGGTGAGCAGCAGCCCGTCCAGCCGTGACAGCCGGCCGTTCGCCAGCAGCACGACCAGGCCCACGGCGGCCGCGATCATCACCGGACCCGCGCCCCGGATCAGCCCGCGGTCGACGCCGGCCGGCCGCAGGACGGCCACCGCGCCGAGGATCAGCGCCAGGTTGCAGATGTTCGAGCCAACGACGTTGCCGATGGCGATGCCGCCGTAGCCGGCCAGCGCCGCATCGACGGAGACCACGAGCTCCGGTGCGCTGGTGCCGAAGGCCACCACCGTGAGGCCGATGACGAGGGGTGAGAGCCCGAAGCGCTCGCCGAGGGATACGGCGCCCCTGATCAGCATCTCGGCGCCGGCGAACAAGAGGAGCAGGCCTCCTCCGAGCTGCAGCAGCATCGTAATAGCGCACCTCTCTACCGAAGAATTCTGCACCACCATAACCGATTGGCCGCCGATCCGCTGTCGGGCTTTCGCCCTCCGGACGCGCGGGCTAAGCTCTGGCTTCCTGGTGCAACCAGGCCGAAGCAGGCAAGAGCAGGCAGAGCAGGAGATGCCGATGAGTACGCGAGCGCCCGAGTTAATCGACCGCAGCAGACTGTTCGGCGGCCATACCCACACCTACCGGCACGCATCCGAGACGTGCGGCTGCCCCATGCGGTTCACGCTCTACCTGCCGCCGCAGGCGGAATCCGAGCCCGTGCCGGTGCTTTACTGGCTGTCGGGCCTGACCTGCACGGAGGAGAACTTCACCATCAAGTCCGGCGCCCAGCGGTATGCCGCGGAACTCGGACTCGCGCTGGTGGCGCCCGATACCAGTCCCCGCGGGCTCGGGCTGCCGGGCGAAGACACCGACTGGGACCTGGGCACCGGCGCCGGTTTCTACGTGAACGCCACCGAGGCGCCCTGGGCCGGTCACTACAACATGTACGACTATGTGGCCTGCGAACTGCCGGCACTGGTCGAGTCGGCCTTCCCCGTGATTCCGGACCGCCGCGCCGTCAGCGGCCATTCGATGGGCGGGCACGGCGCACTGGTCGTGGCGCTGAAGAACCCCGGCATGTTCCGCTCGGTGTCGGCCTTCGCGCCCATCTGCGCGCCGATGGACTGCCCCTGGGGCCGGAAAGCCTTCAGCCACTACCTGGGCGAGGACCGGAGCGCCTGGGAGCCCTGGGACGCCACCCGGCTGATCCGGCGGGGCGGCAGCGACATCCCCCTGCTGGTGGACCAGGGCGACGCCGACGACTTCCTGGACGAGCAGCTGAAGCCCGGCCTGCTGGAGGCCGCGTGCGAGGCGGCCGGGCATCCGCTGACGCTGCGCCTGCAGCCCGGCTACGACCACGGCTACTTCTTCGTCTCCACCTTAATCGGCGAGCATCTGGAATATCACGCCGACGCATTAAAGCGCAGCTGAACACGGCTTCTCTGTCGGGACACGTCGTAAATCCGACCGTCGCGCCCGACTCCCTCGCGACTCCCCAGCGACTCCCCAGCGACTCCCTAGCTCTGCAGATACATCGGCCGCTCCCTGCCAATCTGCAAGTCCCGTCCGGCGACGAGTTGCTGCTTCAGCCTCTCGGCCAGGAACTTCGTGCTCTGCATCGTCAGCCGCAGCATGTCGGACACCAGCGGTTCATCGTTCAGCTGCCACTCGCAATACGCCCAGAAGTACCTTCGGTAGGCACTTTCGTATCTGGCCAGCAGATGACTGCCGGCGGGATCATTGCAAACGGTGCTGAGTCTGACTGCCGTAACGCTGCTCGTGGCCGCGAGTTGATACCGGAAATGCTCCGTGAGTACGCAGTTGCGGAAGTCCCTGGGACCGTAGAAGAGCCGGAAGAGACGTTCTCTTGCCGGGCCCCGGACGCGTTTTTCGCGCAGCGTTTCGAACAGCGCTCGTCGATGAACGAGATCCATCTCGGCACGGCGCAGGACTCCGATGGCAGGCCCCCACCGGCCGGCCGCTGCAACGGGTTCCAACAGTCTGGCGTGGCTCGCTTCCCACGCGGAGAACTTGCAGCAGTCATAGGCGACTGCCTCCGCGACATGGCCCCACCGTCCGTGCCGCGAGGCTATCGCAGCAAACAGTCCCTTTTCCGACTCCTCCATGAGCCGGCGGTGGAGACGGGTACGGTAGACGAGCATCCTGCAAATCTCCTGGAGACTCTTATGGGTCTCCTTAACCCATAAAGATACTCTCCAGCTGCCGTCAGGCAAGCGTAATACCCTATAACAGCGTCGCCGGTCGCCGCTGGTGACCGCTCATGGCTCACGCTGTGCTTCCGATACCGGTCCCAAGGCACTGATCCTCAGAAGGTAGCAATCACGGCAGGGCCGGTATCGCAGGGTTGAGTCAGTCGCGACTGCATGGCCGCTCATGGCCGCCATGGATCGGAAGCACGCCGAAATCCGCGCAAATCAGTCGGCCCGCATCGAGCGATATCCCGTGTCAGGTGACGGGCGGATCCGTGGTGGCCGGGAAATCGTCCGCGCAGTTCCCGTACTCGATCTCGATGGTGGAGTGGTCGATGCCGTATTCCTGGTGCAGCCGGCGCTTGATGACGCGTATGACGGCGGCCGGATCGCCGTTGCCATCCTCCAGCGTCACGTGCATCGTCAGCATGAGACGGGCCGGCGTGAGGCTCCATACGTGAACGTGGTGGACGTCGCAGACGCCGGGCACGGAGTCCGCGAGTTCCCGGCGCATCCGCGGGACGTCGAGCCACTCGGGCGTGCCCTCGAGCAGGATGTGGGCCGAGCGCTTCACCAGGCTCCAGGCGCTGCGCAGTATCAGTGCCGCGACCACCAGGGACAACAGCGGATCGATGGGCATCCAGCCCGTGCCGAGGATGACCACGCCGGCGATGATGGCAGCCACGGACCCCAGCAGGTCTCCCAGCACGTGCAGCAGCGCCCCCTGCAGATTCAGGTTTTCCCGGCTGCCGCCGTGCAGCACGAAGAACACCAGCAGATTCACGGCCAGGCCGATGGCGGCGATCACCAGCATCAGGCCGGCGGTCACGTCGACCGGCGTGAACAGACGCTCGAAGGCCTCCACCACGATCCAGCCGACGATGCCGATCAGCGTCAGACCGTTGATGAGGGCTGCCACGATCTGGAAGCGGTGATAGCCGAAGCTGCGCTTGGCATCCGCCGGCCGCGCCGCCATCCGCGCTGCCATCCATGCGAGGGCGAGGGCCATCGCATCGGTGACCATGTGGCCGGCGTCGGCGATCAGCGCCAGCGAGCCCGCGGCGATGCCGCCGACGAGTTCCACCACCGCAAAGCCGCCGGTCAGCGCGAGCGCGAGGGCCAGCCGCCCGGAGTCGGATTTCTGTTCCCGGTGTGCGCCCCCGGCGTGGCTGTGACTGTGCGTGTGCATGGGATCCGTATCGCTCCGCGGCGCAGAGTGCCACGAACCGGGCCGCCGCGGGGAGGACGTTATAGCATCCGGCCCCGCTCAGGCCAGTCTGCGGGCGAGATCCTGTCCCGGTTGCTCGAGGCGGACGTGGCCGGCGACGGCCAGCGCGCGCGCCCGATCCTGCAGGCCCTGAAACAGCGCCTCCGCGCTCCCCGCCCAGTGCTCGCCATGGATGCCGACCCAGGAGTTGCGCGCTTCCTTGGCGCGGTACATCGCAATGTCGGCGATGCCGAGCACCTGCTCCCAGCTCACGAGGTCCGGCTGGGTGCCCAGGAACGGGTAGCTCGCGAAGCCCACCGAGCACGTGGTATGGGCCACCGCGCCGTTGCCGAGTTCGAATACGTGGCTCTCGATGCGCGAGCGGATCCGCTCGGCGAGGGACGAGACCTCGGTGCCGGTCGCTTCCCTTCCGATCACCAGAAACTCGTCGCCGCCCCAGCGGATCACGACGTCCGATGACCGGCAGGCGCCGATGAGCACGTCGCGCACCTCGAGCAGCATGCGGTCGCCGGCCACGTGTCCGTGGGCATCGTTCACCGGCTTGAAGTGGTCCAGGTCGACCATCAGGAAGACGATGTCGTTGTTCCGGTCCAGACCGCCGCCGCGGCTGCCGCCGTCGTGCTGGCGCTGCACCAGATCGATGTCGTCGGAGATCTGCTCGAACAGGTAGCGGCGGTTCCTGAGGCCGGTGAGCGCATCGGTGTGGCTCGCCTCGTGCAGTTTTGCATTCGCCAGCTGCAGCTCGGCGTTCCGGTCGGCAAGGTCGCGGGTGCGGCTCCGCACCTGCGCCTCCAGCCGGCGGCAGTACTCGGCCTCCTGGTACAGTTCCCGCTCCCGCACGCGGTGCAGCCAGGCGCCGGCCGCGACCAAGCAGGCGAGCCAGGGCAGGCGCAGTTCCCAGCCGAACCAGGGCGCGTCGGCCAGCAGCAGCGGCAGCGCCGCGGCCAGCCCCAGCAGAGTCATCGTCGCAGTCCGGCGCACCGCGGTCAGCCGGTGTTGCGCAGCGCGAAGCGGCTGCGGATGGTGGCGAGATCGATCACCGCGCCCTCCGGAGTCCGCCCGAGATGGGCCGCCAGGAACGCGGGCACGTCGTCGACGCGCAGCGGCTCGGCGAAGAAGAACCCCTGCAGCGCGTGGCAGCCCCGCTCGCGCAGGAAGTCGATCTGCTCCACGGTCTCGACGCCCTCCGCAATGACGGCGAGGCCGAGCTCCCGGGACATTGCGATGATGGCCGAGCACACGGAGCGCTGGGCCGTGTCGGCCTGGCACTGCTCCACGAAGGAACGGTCGATCTTGATGGCCTTGACCGGATACTGGATCAGGCGGCCGAGCGAGGAATGGCCGATGCCGAAGTCGTCGATCACGATGCCGACCCCCAGCGCCTTGAGCTTCTGCAGCATGACTGCGGCCTGCTTCTCGCGCATCAGCATCGCCTCGGTGAGTTCCAGCTCGAGTTGCGCGGACGCCAGTCCGGACGCCTCCAGCGCGCCGTGCACCACTCGGGGCAGGTCCTCGCGGCAGAACTCCTGCTCCGAGAGGTTGACCGACACCGGCGGCATCGTCTCCCAGGTTTCGCCCCAGTAGGCGGCATGGGCGCAGGCCGCATGCAGCACCCATTTGCCGATGGGCCGCATCAGGCCGGTGGCCTCGGCGAGCGGTATGAGTTCCCGCAGGGACACCGCGCCCCGCACCGGGTGCTGCCAGCGCAGCAGCGCCTCCAGGCCGGCCACCCGGCCCGTCTCGAGATCGATGCGCGGCAGGTAGCGAAGCTCCAGCTGGTCACGCTCGATGGCGAGGCGCAGCTCGTCCTTCAGGTCCAGCCGGCGCAGCGCACGCTGGCGCATCGTGTCGGAGTAGAACTCCTGCCCCGCGTCGCCGCCCATGCGCGCCTCGTCCAGCGCCGCCCGGGCGCTGTGCAACAACCCCTGGGCGTCGCTGCCGTCCGCCGGGTAGAGAGCGATGCCGATGCTGGGCGTCACCTCGAGCTGATGCCCCTGGTAGCTGACCGGGTCGGCGAAGGCGGCGCGGATGCGGCCGGCCACCTGGGCCGCCGTCCGGCGCTCGTCCACGTCGCGCAGCACGACGACGAACTCGTCGCCGCCGATGCGGGCGAGCTCCGTGGCGCCGCCGTCTCCCGGCCGCGCCTGCTGCACGGCGTCTGCATCGCGCAGGCAGCGCTCGAGGCGGCTGCCGACCACCCGCAGGATGGCGTCGCCGACCGCTCGGCCCAGGGTTTCGTTGATGCGGGTGAAGCGGTCGAGATCGATGCTCATCACCGCCAGACCGCGTCCGAGGCGGCCCGCGTCTTCGACCATCGCATCCAGCCGGCCGAGGAAAGCGGTCCGCCCGGGCAGTCCCGTCAGCGTGTCCGGTCCGCCGCCGCCGGCGCGGCCCGCCACGGCCATGTCGGTCACGTTGCGCGTGATCGCCATTACCCGGTCCCGTCCCTGGGTCAGCAGTCGCATCTCGTAGCGCTGCTTCTCGCCCGCGTCGCCGAGTTCGAACTCGAAGTTGCAGGGTCCCCGGCTCGACAGCGTGCGCCGGATGTTGCGCAGGATCAGTGAGGCCACATCGCGAGGCAGCACTTCGGACAGGCGGCGGCGGGCCAGGCGCTCGGGTCGGAGCAGCGGGTCTTTCTCGCCGCCGCCGAGGTACTCGCGCACCATCCCGTCCTCGCCAAGCACGAAGAACGTATCGGGCACCGCATGCAGGATGCGCGCATCGGCCATGAGCGCGGGCTGCATGCCGGTCAGCGTGCGGCCGGTGTCGCCGTGCGACCGGAACCGTTCCCGCAGGAATACATGGTCGACGGGCTTGATGAACACCGCCGTGGCGCCGGCGGCGTAGAGGCCGTGCAGCGCCTCGCGGCCGTCACTGTCCGTCAGGGCGATCAGGGGCACGTGTTCGAGCCGGACGCGGCTGCGGACACGCCGGCACCAGTCTTCCGTGAGTTCGCCGGCATCCACGACGATGAGCGCCGGCGGCTCGTCCGGGAAACGGCCCGCACGGCTCGAGGCGGCAGGGATCTCGAGAACGTGGAAGCCCTCGTCGTCCAGCGCCGCCAGGACGAGGTCCCGCGTCTCGCCTCGCGAGGCGATCACCAGGGCCTGGCAGTCGTCGCCACCGGTCGCGTATCCGTTTTCCCGGGTCCAGGATTGCATTATGTAAAGCCGTTGCGGCTCCCGCGTATTGAAACTGCTTTCGCGACAGAGACTAGCGCCTCGCGACCCCTTCGTTGTTGAGCCAGTTCACGATTGGACGAAGGGATGCCGGGGTCGTGGAATCCCCCGATATCCATGCGCCTCGGGGACCCGGTATCTAGGGTGCTGGGGGCGGCATTTCCTCCCCGTGGGCCCGCAGAATTCCAGATGAACGAGAGCAGCCGCGATCTGACCCGCCCGGCGGATCTTCGCCACGACGCCCTGACCGGGCCGAGGCGGGAGCGCCGGCCCGTTTACGTGGACCTTTTGCCGCCGTGCAATGCCGCCTGCCCGGCGGGGGAGAACATCCAGGCCTGGCTGGGGGCAGCGCAGGCCGGCGACTACGAGTCGGCCTGGCGGATACTGGTGGCGGACAACCCGCTGCCGGCCGTGCACGGCCGGGTCTGCTACCACCCCTGCGAGGATCACTGCAACCGCACGCCCATCGACCAGGCCGTGAGCATCCATGCCGTGGAGCGCTACCTCGGCGACCGGGCGCTGGCCGAGGGCTGGCAGGCGGCGGCGCCCGCCGCCGCGAGCGGCCGGCGGGTGCTGGTGGTCGGTGCCGGACCCAGCGGGCTGTCCGCGGCCTGGCACCTGCGGCGGGCCGGCCACGCCGTGGAGATCCGTGACGCGGGGCCCGTCGCGGGAGGCATGATGCATGTCGGCATCCCGGCCTACCGGCTGCCCCGGGACGTGCTGGAGGCCGAGATCGCCCGGATCGAGGCCACGGGGGTCGTCATCACCCTGAATCACAAGGTGGAGAACCTGGAACGGGAACGGGCGGAGGGCGGCTTCGATGCCGTCTTCGTCGCGGTGGGTGCGCATCTCAGCAAACGCATCGACATACCGGCCCGCGACGCCGGCAGGGTCATGGACGCAGTCACGTTCCTGCGCGACGTCGACAGCGGCCGCGCGCCGCGGCTGGGCCGGCGCATCGCGGTCTACGGCGGCGGCAACACCGCGATGGACGCGGCCCGGGTGGCGCGCCGGCTGGGCGCGGACGAGGCGCTGATCGTCTACCGGCGCGACCGCGAGCACATGCCGGCGCATGCCTTCGAGGCGGCGGACGCCGAGGAGGAAGGCATCCGCATCAACTGGCTGCGCTCCATCCGCGAGCTGGACTCGACCCGCATGACGGTGGAGGTGATGGAACTCGACGAGAACGGCCGGCCGCGCCCCACCGGCGAGACCGAGACCCTGGAGGCCGACAGCCTCATCCTCGCCCTCGGCCAGGACACCGATACCGGCTTCCTGCGCGCCGTGGAAGGCATCGAATTCCACAAGGACGGCACCGTCGTCGTGGACGAGCGGATGATGACCGGCCGGGAGGGCATATTCGCCGGCGGCGACATGGTGCCCTCCGAGCGCACCGTCACCGTGGGCGTGGGGCACGGCAAGAAAGCCGCCCGCCACATCGACGCATGGCTGCGCGGCGAGCGCCGCGAGCCCGCCCCGAAGCATCCGGTGGTGACGCGGGACATGCTGCGTCTGAGCCTCTACCAGGGCACGTTCGCGCAGCCGGAACCGAAGCGTTCCGCGGCAACGCGGGCGGAGGATTTCGGCGAGGTCGTCTCGACCATTGCGGAACCGGAGGCCAGGCACGAGGCGGCGCGCTGCCTGTCCTGCGGCAACTGCTACGAGTGCGACGGCTGCCTCGCCGCCTGCCCTGAGGACGCCGTCATCAAGCTCGGACCCGGCAAGCGCTACCGCTTCGACTACACCCTGTGCACCGGCTGCGCCACCTGCTTCGAACAGTGTCCCTGCCATGCCATCGAGATGATTCCGGAGCCCGGCCTTGAACGCTGAACGCGGGCAGGCGGCGGCGCCGTCGCGGGTGACCATCCTCGACGGCAACGAGGCGTGCGCGCGCATCGCCTACCGCCTCAGCGAGATCTGCGTGATCTATCCCATCACGCCCTCCTCGCCCATGGGCGAGCTGGCCGACCAGTGGTCGAACGCCGGCCGGCAGAACATCTGGGGCGACGTGCCCTCGGTGGTGGAGATGCAGAGCGAGGCGGGGGCGGCCGGCGCCGTGCACGGCGTGCTGCAGACCGGCGCGCTGGCGACCACGTTCACGGCCTCCCAGGGCCTGCTGCTGATGATCCCCAACATGTACAAGATCGCCGGCGAGCTGACGCCGACCGTCTTCCACGTGGCGGCGCGCTCGGTGGCCGGTCAGGCGCTGTCGATCTTCGGCGACCACCAGGACGTGATGGCGACCCGTCCGACGGGGTTCGCCCAGCTCGCCTCGGCCTCGGTACAGGAGGCCCAGGATCTCGCACTCATCGCCCATGCCGCGACGCTGGCAACCCGGGTGCCGTTCCTGCACTTCTTCGACGGCTTCCGCACCTCCCACGAGATGAACACGCTGGAGCTGCTGCCCGATGACGTTCTGTCGGCGATGGTGCCGGAAGAACTCGTAATGGCCCACCGCGGGCGGGCGCTCGATCCGGACGCCCCGGTACTGCGCGGTACCGCCCAGAACCCGGACGTCTACTTCCAGGCCCGGGAGGCGGCGAATCCCTGGTACACCGCCGTCCCGGCCGCGGTCGCCGGGGCCATGGAGCGCTTCGCGGCGCTGACGGGCCGCCGCTACCGCCTGTTCGACTACACGGGTGATCCGGCGGCCGAACGGGTGATCGTCCTGATGGGCTCCGGCGCCGGCACGGCCGCCGAGACGATCGACCACCTGAACGCCCGCGGCGAGAAAGTGGGGCTGCTGCAGGTCCGCCTGTTCCGACCCTTCGACGCCGCAGCCATGCGCTCGGCACTGCCGCCCACCGTGCGCCGGATCGCCGTACTGGACCGCACCAAGGAGCCCGGCTCGCTGGCGGAACCGCTGTGCCTCGACGTCACCGTGGCGCTGAGCAACGGCGATGCCGTGGGCCGCAATGGCGCTCAGGATGGCGCTGGCGCTGCGCCGCTGGTGATCGGCGGGCGCTACGGCCTGTCATCCAAGGAGTTCACGCCCGCGATGGTCCGGGCCGTCTTCGACAATCTGGCCGCCGACGAGCCGAAGCGGGGCTTCACGGTCGGCATCGACGACGACGTGAGCGGCACGAGTCTGCCCGTGCCGGCGGACTTCCGCCTCGAGCGCGGCGAGACGTTCCAGGCGGTGTTCCACGGACTCGGCGCCGACGGCACCGTCAGCGCGAACAAGAACACCATCAAGATCATCGGCAGCCGGCCGGACACCTACGCCCAGGGTTATTTCGTCTACGACTCCAAGAAGGCCGGCTCGCGGACCGTGTCCCACCTGCGCTTCGGACCGGACCCCATCCGCTCCACCTGCCTGATCGAGGAGGCGGATTTCGTCGCCTGCCACCAGTTCGATTTCCTGCGTACCGGCGACGTGCTGGGACTGGCGCGGCGCCGGGCCAGGGTGCTGCTGAACGCCCCGGGGCCCGCCGACGGGATCTGGGCGCAGCTGCCCCGCTCGGTACAGCGGGAGATCCTCGACAAGGACCTGGATGTGTGGGCGATCGACGCCTACCGGGTGGCCCGCGATGCCGGGCTGGGGCGGCGCATCAACACGATCATGCAGACGTGCTTCTTCCAGCTCATGGGCATCATGCCCGCGGAGGAGGCGATCACTCAGATCAAGGAGGCCATCGGCAGGAGTTACCGCCGCAAGGGCCCGGAGGTGGTCGAGCAGAACTATGCGGCCGTGGACCGGGCCGTCGCCAACCTGGCGCCGGTGCCGCCCGGCGAAGTCACGGCCACCTCGGACCGGCGGCCGCCCGTGCCGGAGGATGCGCCGGAGTTCGTGCGCCGCGTCACCGGCCCGCTGCTGGCCGGCCGCGGAGACGCACTGCCGGTCAGTGCCCTCCCGGCGGACGGCACCTGGCCCACCGGCACTGCGGCCTGGGAAAAGCGCAACATCGCCGACTTCGTGCCGGAGTGGGACCCGGACATCTGCATCCAGTGCGGCCAGTGCGGCGCCGTCTGCCCCCACGGCGTGATCCGGGCGAAGTTCTTCGACGACGCGGGGCTGGCCGACGCACCGCCGGGCTTCCCCAGCGCGCCGGTCTCCGCGCGGGGCTTCCCGGATACCCGCTATACGCTGCAGATCTACGCCGAGGACTGCACCGGCTGTGCGCTGTGCGTGGATGCCTGCCCGGCGAGGAATATCGAGCGTCCCGCCGAACGCGCCATCAACATGCGCCCGAAGCCGGCAGACCTCGAGCCGGTGCGAGAGCACCTTGCCTGGTTCGAACGGCTGCCCGACGTGGACCGGGGCCACGTGGACTTCTCCAACATCCGCGGCGTGCAGTATCTGCCGCCCCTGTTCGAGTTCTCCGGCGCCTGCGCCGGCTGCGGCGAGACGCCCTATCTGAAACTGCTGTCCCAGCTGTTCGGCGACCGGGCGGTGATCGCCAATGCCACCGGCTGCTCGTCGATCTACGGCGGCAACCTGCCGACCACGCCCTGGGCGAAGAATCACGAGGGCCGCGGGCCCGCCTGGTCGAACTCGCTGTTCGAGGACAACGCGGAGTTCGGCCTCGGTTTCCGGCTGAGCGCGGACCAGCACCGCCGTCACGCCGAGCTGCTGCTGCGCGAATTGGCGCCCCGGCTGGAGCCTGACCTGGTGGACGGGCTGCTCGACGCCGTGCAGGACGAGGAATCGGAGATACGCGAACAGCGCCGCCGCGTGGCCGCGCTGCGCGAAGCCCTGGACCGCATCGACGACCCCCGGGCGACGCGCCTCGCCTCGCTGGCCCGGCATCTGATCCGGCACAGCATCTGGCTCGTCGGCGGCGACGGCTGGGCCTACGACATCGGCTACGGCGGCCTCGATCACGTGCTCTCGCTCGAGCGCGACGTGAACGTGCTGGTGCTCGACACCGAGGTCTACTCCAACACCGGCGGCCAGGCATCGAAATCCACGCCGACGGCCGCGGTGGCGAAGTTCGCCGCCGGCGGCAAGAGCGTGGCCAAGAAGGACCTGGCGCTGCAGGCCATCGCCTACGGCCACGTCTACGTCGCCCGCGTCGCCCTCGGCGCCAACCCGCAGCAGACGCTGCTCGCTTTCCGCGAGGCGGAGCGCTATCCGGGGCCCTCGCTGATACTCGCCTACAGCCACTGCATCGCCCACGGCATCAACATGGAGCACGGCCTCAGGCAGCAGAAACTCGCGGTCAGCTGCGGGCATTGGCCGCTGATGCGCTATAACCCGCTGCTGGCCGAACAGGACCAGGTGCCTTTCCTGCTGGACTCGCCGAGGCCGACGAAGCGGTTCCGCGAATACGCCACCCGGGAGATGCGCTACCGCGTCCTGGAAGCCAGCGACCCGGACCGCGCCGAGTGGCTGATGACCCGGGCGCAGGAACACATCGACCGGCACTGGCGCATCTACGAGGAGATGGCCGGCCGCGGCACCGAGGCCAATCCCTATCGCCACCTCGCCGCCGGCGACAGCCCCGGAGGGAAACCGGCATGAAACTCAGCACGACCTATCTCGGACTCGAACTCGAGCACCCCGTCGTGGCATCGGCTTCGCCGCTGTCGCAGACACTCGAGGGCGTCCGCCGTCTCGAAGACGCCGGCGCGGCCGCCGTCGTAATCCATTCGCTGTTCGAGGAGCAGATCCGTCACGAGGCGGCGGCCCAGGCCCATCTGATGGACGCCGGCAGCGAGAGCTTCGGGGAAGCGCTCAGCTATTTCCCCGACCTGGGCGGCGCCGAGATCGGGCCCCAGCAGTACCTGGAGCACATACGCCGCTGCCGCGAGGCCACCGGCATCCCGATCATCGCCAGCCTGAACGGCGCGAGCCCCGAGGGCTGGACCGACTACGCGCGGCTCATCGAGGAGGCGGGCGCGCACGCGCTGGAACTGAATCTCTACTATCTGCCCGCCGACCCGGCGGAGTGCGGCGCCGACGTCGAGCGCCGCTACCTGCAGACGGTGCACCTGGTGCGCGAAGCGGTCTCGATCCCGCTGGCGGTGAAGGTGGGCCCCTGGTTCAGTTCGTTCGGACACATGGCGCTGCAGCTGGAGTCCGCCGGCGCGGACGGTCTGGTGCTGTTCAACCGCTTCTATCAGCCGGATTTCGACATCGAGAAACTGGAGGTGGAGCCGACGCTGGAGCTGAGCCGCTCCGGCGAGATCCGCCAGGGCCTGTTCTGGCTGGCCCTGCTGCACGGGCGGCTGCAGGGCTCGCTCGCCGCGACCAGCGGGGTGACCAGCGCGGCCGAGGTGGCGAAATACCTGCTCGCCGGCGCTCACGTGGTCATGACCGCCTCGGCCCTGCTGCGGCTCGGCCCGCCGTATCTCGCCAGTCTCCGCGACGGCCTGGCGGACTGGATGGGGGCCCGGGGGTACGAGGACGTCGACCAGGTGCGCGGCGCCATGAGCCAAGGGCGCGTGGCCGAACCGGCCGCCTTCGAGCGGGCCAACTATCTGCGGGTGCTGGACAGCTATCAGAACGACTGGGGTTGAGCCCCGGCCCCGGTCATCGCGTTGCAACATCGGCCGGGCAGTCTTGAAGACCGCGCGGGCTGCGCTATCCTCCTGCGCTGCCCCTGGCTGACAGAAGGACCCGGATCGTGAGACTCCCTGCCCTCCTCGCCGCTGCATTGTTCGTACTCGTCGCGAGTTGCGCGACGCACCCCGACCGATCCTCCGACAGCGGGCCGGACGCCGCCCCCGAACCGCCTCAGCTGGTGGTCCTGGTGGTGCTGGACCAGTTCGGCGACTGGGTGCTTGCCGAACACCTGCCGCTGCTGCCGCCGGAGAGCCTGCTGCGGCGGGCCTGGGCCGAGGGCGCCCGCCACTCGGTGGACCTGCGCTACGCCAACACGGCGACCGCGGCCGGGCATGCCACGCTGGTCACCGGCGTCTCCCCCGCCGTGCATGGCGTCTTCGCCAACGCCGTGCACGACCCGGCCCACGGCCGTCTGCCCATCGTCGACGACGGCGCACATCCGGTGATCGGCAATCCGGCCAGCAACGCCAGCCCCGCGGCACTCAGGGTCGACACCGCCGGTGACCGGCTGCACGAGGCCACCGGCGGAGAAGCCGTGATCGTCGGCGTCTCCATGAAGGCGCGGGCCGCCATCCTCGCCACCGGCCGCTCGGCCGATCTCGCCGTCTTCTACGACGACGACATCCCGGCCATGACCACTTCCGCCTGGTACCGTCCGGACGGCAGCCTGCCGGACTGGCTCGCGGCGTTCAACGCCGACCGGCCTGTCGATCGCACGTTCACCACCTGGCAGCGCGCGACCGCCAGCCCCTGCATACAGGACGACGCGCCCGGCGAGGGGCCGTTCGTCGGCTGGAACAACGTGTTCCCCTACGACCCCGCGGACTCTCGGAAGCCCGACAAGGCCTTCGGTTACTCCGCGGCCTCCACTCCCTGGTTCTTCGCGGCGGCCCGGGCCGCGATCGAGGCCGAGAGCATGGGAGCGGACGACGTCCCGGACCTGCTCGTGCTGGGCGTCTCCGGCACCGACCGCATCGGCCACGTGTGGGGCGCCACCTCCTGCGAGTACGTCGACAACCTGCTGCGCACCGACCGGGAGCTCACCGCGCTGGCCCGCTCCCTGTCCGAGGAGATGCGGGTGACCTTCGTCATCACGGCCGACCACGGCGTCGCGCGGCTGCCGGAGCAGACCGGCGAACCCGGCGGGCGTCTACCCAGCGAGACGATCGTCGCCACCGCCCGTGAGGCCGCGCGGGCCGCGCTGGGCGAGGGCGAATGGATCGCCGGTTACCAGTCTTCCAGCCTCTATTTCACGGCCGCCGGCGACGCCCGCGGCGCCGAACTCTCCACGGCCGTGGCCGCGGCGCTCACGGAGCTGCCGGGCATGGAGCGGGTCTATGCATTCCGCGACCGCGCGGCGCTCGCGTCGAGCGCGACCCCCCTCGACCGGCTGGCCGCGGCCTCCATGCCCGAAGGGGTCGACGCCGACCTCCTCGTGGTCCCCGCCACCGGCTGGTTCAACGCGGTCTACGACGTTCCCGGCGGCGGCGCCAACCACGGCACGCCCTGGGACTACGACCGCAGGGTGCCCGTGCTGATGTGGGGCCACGGCATCGAGCGGGTCGCGGGAGACGAGGTGGCAGACGCCCGCCGGGTGGCGGCCACGCTCACCGCCATCCTCGGCGTACCGGCCCCGGCAGGCGCGGCGCAGCCACCGCTGGGCGGCGTGAAAGCAGACCCGGTCAGGTAGTAAGGAGAAGGTGCGGAGACTGGCAGACCGACCGGTCAGCCGGAGTTCTTCCCGACCTTGCCGCGCAACAGGTCGCGCCGGCTGACGGCGTGGCCGGGCGCCGCCTTCTCGCTGCCGGGTTTCGCCAGCAGACTCTCCAGCACTTGTTCGGCGATGTTCTTCGCCGCCTCGTGATCGGGCACGCCGATGACGTTGGTGAATACCGGAGCCGCCAGGAAGACCTCAGCCTCCTCCGCCTGCCCGTCCTCGTCCGGCCGGTTGGCCGTGAAGCGGATGGTCTCTGCGGGCAGATGCCAGTCGCTCTGATCGCCCTGGTCCACGCCCGACCAGTCGTCGTTCTCGCCGGGCAGCAGTATCAGGTTGATGAACCAGGGGGTGATGAGGATGCCCAGGCGGTGGCCTTCCCAGTCCCGGAAACCCACTGCCTCCGTGGATAGCCGCTCGTTGTAGAACGGCAGGTCGCGCATGCGCGGCTCGGCCTCGCGAAAACGGGCGATCAGTCGCTCCAGCGCCGGATCAGCCACGGGCGGTGCGCCTCACTCGCTCACGGGCAGGAACTTGTCCCGCTCGGCTTCGCACTGGGGGCAGCACCAATGGTCGGGCAGCGCCGTGAAGGGGGTGCCGGGGGGCACCTGTTCCACGTCGTCTCCCTCCGCGGGATCGTAGACGTGCCAGCAGATGCGGCACTCCATGCGGGTGTCGGCGCCGATCCGGTCTTCCATCGCCTGTCCCATGTCTCTCCCTGCGGCGGGTTGCCGCGCTCAGTCGTCGGTCCAGTAGGCCTCGAGCAGCTGCGCCAGACGCTTGTTCGAATCGCGGATGTCTTCCGGCGCCGCCTCCACCACGTGGGGCAGGTCGGTGATCTCGAGCGAGTTCAGAATCATCTTGGCCATCGAGTTGAAATAGCGCACCCACCAGACGTCGCGCACCCGCGTCGCCGAGATGATGCAGTGGCCGTAGCCGCGGGAGAGGATGTCCACCGGCCCCTTGCCCAGGGTCTCGTCCAGGAACACCAGGTCCTCGTCCGACATGGGCAGCAGCGAGAGGTTGATGACGTGGGTCTCGTCGCCGGGCTTGCGGCTGGCGGCCCGGTCAGCGATCTCGGTGAGGATCGCCGGGGCGTTCAGCGCGCCCTGCGGAGCCGCCCTGCCGACGATGTCCTCCGGCGCCCGGTCGCGGCCGAGTTCGCCGAGACGGGCGAGGAAAGGCGCCTCTGCCACTTCCAGCAGGTCGTGGGTGACCTTGCCTTCCTCGTTCAGGTAGAAGGTGCGCCAGACGCCGGCCAGCACCGACTCCTGGGTCTGGGACAGAAAGTCGCCGGTGAACTTCACCGCGACCTCGCCCTCGCCGAGGACCTGGTTGATCAGTTCCCGGTTCTCGGGATCCAGGGCGGAGATGTCGGCCAGCGTGGCCTCGCCCGGCTGCCAGGCGTCCAGCGTGCGCTGCAGCCAGTCCATCGCCGCACGCGCACCGGTGAGATTTTCCACCGACTCCGGATCCGGAATGGAAGGCGGCTCGTACATGGCCATGCCCCGCGGCAGGTCGATGTACTGTAGCTCCGAGCCGTCACTCTCGGTCGGCTGGCTGCCGGGGCCGATCGCCACGACAGGTATGTCTCTGATATTCATTGATAATTCCCCCAGTCGATCCTGGCTCGGTTCAGGCCGTCACGACCGGGATCTTGAATCCCGGCGGACGCCGCGGCTCGGAGCGCAGTATCTCGTTGATCTCTTCGAGATACTCCTGCCAGTTGCGGATGCGCGAGATGGTGCCGAGGTATCCGCCCTCGCGGACGAAGACCAGCGACGGCCACTCTCGGAAACCGTATTTCCGCTGCAGGTCCTTCTCCGCCTCCTTCTCCACGACGGCCGGCCGGAGCCTTCCGTCGTAGGCCGAGACGATCTCCGGCAGCACCACGGCAACGTCGACGGTCTCGCCGAACTTCTTCGGCTCGCCGGCGAAGAACAGGACGCTCACGGCCGGATCGGCCACGAACCCGTCGTGGTCCTCCAGGCCGACGGTCGGGTAACCGAACTCGTCGATCAACCGCTGGATCAGCGGATGGTTCATGGTCTCTCCCACTGGCTATCTCCAGGTCTCTTTCGTGTCCGGCCTCCCGGCCTCGTACTCATCCATATTGATGGCGTCGGGGCCGGTCAGTTCCGTATGCTCCAGGGGCTTGTCGCGTTTGCGATACTCGATGCCCCAGTCGTCGAGGATGGCGAGGCCGGCGTCCACGGCCTCCGGCAGGCGGGCCTTCACCGATTCGCGCAGGCTGCCGCCGTAGTCGTTCAGCAGTTCCGGCTGCACGCCCACCAGCGCGAGCTTCTCCGGTGCCTGGCCGAACATCTCGGCGGACATCAGCACCTCCTGGAAACCGGTCTGGTGCATGCTCATCTTCTTGACGCCCATGAACTTCGGCACGTCGTCGCCGACGATGACCTTCATCTCGGCGGGCTCCAGGCCGAAGTCGATGGCGTCGAAGATCAGCAGGTTCTTCGCCGAGCGCACGTAGGGCAGCAGCATGAGACCGAGCGTCCCGCCGTCCATCACGCGGACTTCCGGCGGGAACTCGTACTGCGCGTTCAGCTGCTCGGCGGCCCGTACCCCGAAACCCTCATCTGCCCAGAGCGGATTGCCGATTCCGAGGATGAGGGTTTCGAAGCCGACGGGATCGCCGTCGGGCCGGGTTTGCGCTATGTCGTCCGTCACCTCGGATCGTCGCCCGGGTAGTCGTCCTTGTAGAAGCGCCAGCCGGACATGATCGTGCTCACGCTGGACTGCCGGCCCATGACGTCAGCGCGGATCGCCATGTAGGTATGGATGATCGCGAAGACGATGATCAGCCACATGCCGAAGTTGTGCCAGGTCTTCACCCCCATGGAGTTCGGAAAGAGGACGAATACCCAGCCGAACAGCATGTCTGCCCAGCTGCCGTCACCCAGCCCCTCCGAGTAGAGCGCGAAGCCCGTAATCACCATGAAGAGGCCCAGGATGAAGTTGAAGAACCACATCGCGCTCTGTGCAAGCGGATTGTGCGCCTTCGTCTTGTACGTCTTCCGGGTGAGGAAGCTGTAGTACTTGATCTCGTGGAACAGCTCTTTCCACCAGCTCCCCTTCCAGACGGGCAGATAGAACAGCTCCCGTGAGTACTTGTTGCCGACGAAGCCCCAGTAGATCCGCACCAGCAGTCCGATCGTGAACACGTAACTCGCGATGAAGTGGATCATCCGGATGTTGCCCATCAGGAAGGATTCACTCGCCTCCCCCGGCACACTCGGCAGGGGGTTCGCGATCAGATAGCCAGTCACCGACAGCACCACGATGCTGATGGCGTGAACCCAGTGCCAGATGCGGACCGGCGCCTCGTAGATGTACTCGGGCTTCAGGTTCGCAGGACTGCGCCCACCCATCGCCTCTGTGCTCGTTGCCATGATCGTCTCCTAATCGATACCTCGGTTGGCCAGAGCCCCCTAACGGATCTTCACCGTCGTCAGATCTTCACCGTCGGGCGAGATCACGTGCGTGGCGCAGGCCAGGCAGGGATCGAAGCTGTGGATCGTACGCAGGATCTCCAGCGGCTTTTTCGGGTCAGCCATGGGCGTGCCGAGCAGCGCGGCCTCGTAGGCACCGATGTTGCCCTGATGATCACGCGGCGAGGCGTTCCAGGTGGACGGCACGACGCACTGGTAGTTCTCGATCTGACCGTCCTTGATGTGGATCCAGTGACCGAGCGAGCCGCGGGGCGCCTCGCCGTAACCGACACCCTTGGTGTCCTTCGGCCAGGTGTCCGGCTCCCACTTGTCCATATTGGCAGTCGCCGAATCGCCGGCCTTGATATTGGCCATCATGTTGTCGAACACGTAGCGCATCTTGTGCGCCGCCCAGGAGGTCTCCAGTCCGCGTGCGGCGGTGCGACCCAGCGTCGAGAACAGGGCGGTGATCGGCAGATCGAGATCGCGGAGCAGGCCGTCGACCTGATCTCTGATCTCCTCGTGGCCGCGGGCATAGGCGACGATATAGCGGGCCAGCGGGCCGACTTCCATCGCGTTGCCGCGCCAGCGCGGCGCCTTCAGCCAGGAGTACTTGCCGCCCTCGTCGTGTGCCTGGATGTTCGTCTTCGTGCCCTTGGCATTCGGTCCGAGCTCGAACTTGGGCTCGGTGATGCCGTCCCAGGGATGGAGCCCTGCGTTCGGATCGCCAGGATAGTCGTACCAGGAGTGGGTGACGAACTCCTGCACCTGTTCGGGATCCCGCGGATCGACGTCGTAGACTTTCGACAGGTCGCCGTTCAGGATCGCTCCCTGCGGCATCATGAAGCTGTCGTTGTCGAACTGGTTCGCGAACTCGGGGAAGTCGCCGTAGGACATGACGTTCTTGCCCGACAGACCGCCGCCGAAGCCCCAGTCCTTGTAGAAGGACGCGATGGCCTTCAGGTCGGGGATGTAGACCTGGTCGACGAACTGGATGGACTGGTTGATGATGTCGGACACCAGGTTCAGCCAGTACATGTTGACCGCACCGACGGCGCCGGTGTCGTTCACGTTGATCGAGCAGGGTGCACCGCCCACCAGCCAGTTCGGATGCGGGTTGCGGCCGCCGAAGACCGTGTGGATCTTGACGATCTCCTTCTGGAAGTCGAGCGCCTCCAGATAATGCGTCACGGCCATCAGGTTCGCCTCGGGCGGCAGCTTGTAGGCGGGGCTGCCCCAGTAGGCGTTCGAGAAGATGCCCAGCTGACCGGATTCCACGAAGCGCTTCAGCTTGTTCTGCACGTCGCTGAAGTAGCCCGGCGAGGACTTCGGCCAGTTGCTGATGGACTGCTGCAGCTGGGAGGTGGCCTTCGGATCGGCGCTGAGCGCGCTGACCACGTCCACCCAGTCCAGGGCATGCAGGTGATAGAAGTGCACGAGATGGTCCTGGGTGTACTGCGCCAGCATCATCAGGTTCCTGATGTGGTTGGCGTTGGCCGGGATCTCGATGCCCAGGGCGTCCTCGACGGTGCGCACGGACTGGATGGCGTGCACACCGGTGCACACGCCGCAGATGCGCTCGACGAAGGCCCAGGCGTCGCGGGGATCGCGGCCTTTAAGGATCACTTCCAGTCCGCGCCACATGTTGCCCGTGGAGACCGCATTCTGGATGACGTTGTTCTCGTCGACGTTGACCTCGATGCGCAGGTGGCCCTCGATCCGGGTGACGGGGTCCACGACCACGCGCTGACCGCTGTCGTCAAGGTTGAAGCCATTCGGCGTGGTGATACTAGCCATTACTGGTCTCCTCAGGCTGTTTGCGCGTCATGTGGCTGATGGCGGAGCCGACCGCGTGGGCCGCAACGCCAATCGCCGCTGCACCGGCGAGCACGCCGCCGATCTGATCGGCCGTGGCTTCGGCTCCGCGCGGGGAGACGTCGAGCTTGCCGATCGCACTGTAGAAGCTGCCCTTGTCCCAGAAATCGTCTTCGGCGCAGCCGAGGCAGCCATGGCCCGACTTCACCGGCCAGGACAGGCCGTCGTTCCACTCCACGGTGGAGCAGGCGTTGTACGTGGTCGGGCCCTTGCAGCCGACCTTGTACAGGCAGTAACCCTTCTTCGCGCCCTCATCATCGAACTTCTCGACGAACTGGCCGGCGTCGAAGTGCGGGCGCCGGTAGCATTTGTCGTGCAGGCGCTGGCCGTAGAACATCTTCGGCCGACCCTGGCGGTCCAGTTCGGGCAACTCGTCGAAGGCGATCATGTAGGTCAGCACGCCCGTCATCACCTCGGCGATCGGCGGGCAACCCGGCACCTTCACGATGGGCTTGTCCTTGATCACCTTGTGGATCGGGACGGCGCGGGTCGGGTTCGGCTTGGCGGCCTGCACGCAGCCCCAGGAAGCGCAGGAGCCCCAGGCCACGATGGCCTTGCAGTGAGCGGCCATGTGACGGAGTTTCTCGACGTACGGGATGCCGGCCTGCATGCAGTACACGCCGTCCTCGTTCAGCGGCGGATTGCCCTCGCAGGCAAGGATGTACTCGCCATCGTATTTCTCGATGGTCTGCTCCAGGATCTCCTCGGCCTGATGGCCGGCAGCCGCCATCAGCGTGTCGTCGTAGTCCAGGGATATCATGGACAGGACGACGTCACTGGCGAGCGGGTTGCCCGAGCGGATGAACGACTCGGTGCAGCAGGTGCACTCCAGGCCGTGCAGCCAGATCACCGGCGTGCGTGGCTTGGTTTCGAGCGCGTACGCGATCTTGCCCGCGAACTCCGGACCGAGACCGAGGCCGGCTGCGGTCAGGCTGCAGAACTTAAGAAAGCTGCGGCGGGTAATGCCATGCTGGCGCATGACCTCGTATAAGGTTTCTCGGGCTGCCATGGCGACGTCCTCTTCTGCTGCTATGTTCGTCGCTGTATCGGCAAGCCGCAGCGCACCACCATCGAAGGGCCGCAACACGGCTGGCCGTCACCAGCGCGGACGGGTTCGACACGTAGCGTTCTGCTTCTAGTACCAGGCGCTAGTCCCCCATCCGCGTATATTGTTCGAGCGGCGGGGTATGACATCCATACTGGTAGATACCTACGCTCGTCACGCGAATTCGCAGCCGCCGCGGGACGAGGGCGCGGAGGGCTATTTTCCGGTGCTGAGCCGGTCGGCCTTCAGGAGCTTCGCGAGGCCGCGTTCGTAGCCCTTCGGGTCCATCGCGATACGGGCCCGGACGCTGGTCGCCATCCAGTCGGTATCCATCTCGTCGATGTTCCTGCGGATGGCCTTGACGCCGGCACGCCCGATATCGAGGGGCTGCTCCTTCTGTCCCGCAACGTGGGCGGCCATGCGGGTATCCACCGAGCCGACGATCAGCGCCGTGACCTGGGTACCCTGGTCGGCCAGCTCTGCGCGCACACCCGCGGACAGGAATCGCGTCGCGGTCTTCGACGGCCCGTAGCCGCCCATGTTCGGGATATTGGTGAGCGCCGCCGCCGACAGCACGTTGACGATGGCGCCGCCGCCGTTCGCGGCGAGCACCGGCGCGAACGCACGGCACATGGCCAGCGTGCCGAAGTAGTTCACTTCCATCTCCTGGCGGGCGCCGCTCATGTCGTCGGCGCCGATCAGCAGCCGGCCCGCGAATACGCCGGCGTTGTTGACGACGATGGCGACATCCGTACATTCCGCGGCCGCCGCCGCAACCTGCGCTTCGTCAGTGACGTCCAGGGCGACCGGCACCGCGCGATCGCCGAATTCGTCCGCCAGATGCGCGGCCGCGGCGGGATCGCGGGCTCCCACGTAGACCCTGGCCGCGCCCGCCTCCAGCAGCGCCCGCACGAAACCCTCGCCGATGCCCCGGTTGCCGCCGGTGACGATCGCAGTCGCGCCCTCGATATCCATAGTCTCTCCCCTCTCCAGTGCGCCAGAATCGCTACACGCTGCCGGCTGCGTCGGCGATCCGCGGCAGCCGTCCGAGTCACTCCAGGACGATCACGTCCTCTCCGGGCGACGCCGCATACAGACGTTCCACGTCGGCCGCCCGTCGCCGCAGCGCCACGGACTGATTCACCGTGCCCTTGTCCGACAGTTCGTGCCCGTCGATGCTCGGCGGCTCGTCCAGGAAGGCGAAACGACGGATGCGGGTGCTGGAGCCCGGATGGGCCCGGTTGTGCGCATCCAGCGCCTGCAAGATGCGCTCGCGCACGGCGGGCTCGGTGGCCAGCTCCCCGGCGTTAGCCGGCGCCTCTCCGCCCAGCACCTGCTCGACGCCGGCCCGGTTCGGCCAGGCCAGCACGGCCACGTAGTCCCGGTTGAGCCCGCACACCAGCACGTCGCTCACCAGCGGCGAGCAGGCCTGCACCACGGCCGCCCGCAGGTTGCCGGCGGAGACCCAGGTGCCGTTGGCGAGCTTGAATTCCTCGGCCAGCCGACCCGCGAACTTCAGGCCGCGCTCGATATCGCCGGGTTCATTGAACTGCGCCGCGTCCCCGATCAGGAAGTATCCTTCGTCGTCGAAGATCTCGGCGTTCTTCTCCGGCATGTGCAGGTAGCCCGGCGTGATCATCGGGCCCTTCATGCGGATCTCGTAGCGCTCGTCCTGGGGCACCAGCTTGATGGTCAGCCCCGGCATCGGCAGGCCGATGCCCACCTCTTCCGTATCGAAATAGATGGCCATGCAGCCGGAGGTCGTCTCGGTGGCCCCGTAGCCGGTCGTGAAGAAGACCCGCTTGCCGGTCGTGCGCACGGCCAGTTCCTGCAGCCGGTCGTACAGCGCCTGGGGCAGGCCGGCGCCGCCGTACAACGCCAGCCGCAGTTTGGAGAAGAAGGTCTCGCGGAGCTCGTCGTCGCGCTCCAGCGCATCGGCCAGCATGGCGTAGCCGGCCGGCACGTTGGTGAAGAAACTGACCGGGACGTCCTTCAGGTTGCGAATGGTCAGGTCGAACTGCCCCGGCAGCGGACGCCCGCCGTCAATATATAAGGTGCCGCCGGCGATCATCACCCCGAACTTGCTCGACGTCCCGGAGACATGGTTCCAGGGCAGCCAGTCGAGCATCACGTCCTTCCAGCCGGCCGTCTCGCCCAGGACCTGCTTCGCCTGGGCCAGGTTGGCCCCCAGCATGCGCTGGGTCTGCACCACCGCCTTTGGCAGGCTGGTGGACCCGGAGGTGAGCATGTAGACCGCCGGTGCGTCCGGGTCCAGTGCTTCGATGGAGTCCCGCACCTCGGGGCCGGCCCGCAACGCGAGCACCTCGGAGATGGCGACGGCGGGGCGCTCGAGCAGCTCCGGCTCCTCGGTGACGACGATGGCGTCGCCGAAATCCACCGCCTCGAGGGCGGCCTTGTACAGCGGCGTCTGCTCGGCGAACACGACGGCCGGCCTGACCAGCTCCAGCACGTGCTTCAGGCGTCCGTAGTCGCCGCCGCCCATGAGCGCATAGTTCACGCTCACCGGGCAGACCGGGACGCCCACGGCCATGGCGCCGTACTTGAAGACCGCGTGACGGATGGAATTGCCGGACAGGATCAGCAGGGAGCGGTCCGGGCCCACCCCGTTGTCCAGCAGCCACTGGGCGACCGCGTGGGCGTCGCGCCGGGTCTCCTGGTAGGTCTGGGCCATCCAGCCCCCGTCGCCGCCTTCTCTCTCCATCAGGTAGGGCTGCTCGGGGCGCTCCCCGGCCTGGCGCTCGAGTTCGAGCAGCAGGTTGGGCACGTAGGGCTCGAGCCCGGTCGCGGGCGTCACGATCAGCGTGCCGTCGGCGCGTTCCTCCACTGCCATGCGGGCCGAAGGGAAGGCGACTTCCCGGAACGGGGCGGTACGAAAATCGGTCATGGAAACAGTGTCCTCGGCGCTATCGGTCGATGGCCCGATCCTTACCGACTCAGTCGAATAATGCAAGTGACAATGGCCGCCTGCGCGGACGAGCTTCGCGACAGGCGACGACCGCGAACTGCTATGGTCGCTTGCATAACATGACTCTATACTTGGAGCCGTTGTCGGAACCCAGACCGGAGAGAGGCGAAAGCAGATGATCCAGAGTTCACCGGAGCGGATCGCCGAGTACCAGCAGCGGGGATGGTGGGGACAGACCACCGTGGACGACGTATTCCGCGACGCCGTGGCCCGGGCCGGCGGCGAGGGAGCCGTGGTGGACCCGCCGAACAAGGAGGAGCTGACCGGCGGCACCCAGCAGCGCTATACGTTTGCCGAGTTGGACCGGCTGGTGGACGGACTGGCCAGCCGGCTGCTGGCACTCGGCCTGCGCAAGGACGACGTGCTGGCCACGCAGCTGCCGAATACGGTGGAGGGCGTGGTGGCGTTCCTCGCCTGCGCGCGCCTCGGCCTCGTCTTCTGCCCGGTCGCGATGCAGTTCCGCGAACACGAGTTACGCTACATCCTGGGCAAGTCCGGCGCCAGCGCCTTCATGACGGTGCCCCGGTTCAAGGACACCGAGCCCGCCGCCCGCGCCGAGGCGCTGGTGCCGGAGTTCGACCGGCTGCGTCACCTGCTGGTGTGGCGCGAACAGGAGGCCGACCCCACGGATCTCTCCCTGGAGCGGCTCGCCGCCGCCGACCCGGAGCCCTTGCGGGCCTATCTCGAAGAGCTGGAGATCGACCCCCACGAGACCCTCACGCTGTGCTGGACGTCGGGCACCGAGTCGCGGCCGAAGGGCGTGCCCCGCCACCACGCCCACTGGGTAGTGAACGGCGAGTCCTGCAGCGAGTGCGGCCAGCTGCAGGAGGGCGAGAACATCCTGAATCCCTTCCCGATGGTCAACATCGCCTCCCTCGGCGGCATGGTCATGCCCTGGCTCATGACCCGCGGCAAGCTGGTGCAGCATCACCCCTTCGACCTGCCGGTGTTCCTGCGCCAGATGGCCGAGGAGAAGATCAACTACACGGTGGCCCCGCCCGCCATCCTGAACCTGCTGCTGAAGAACGAGGACCTGCTGGCGAAGACCGACATCAGCCACCTGCGCTGCATCGGCTCGGGCTCCGCGCCGCTCGCGCCCTGGATGGTGAAGGGCTGGCAGGAGCAGCACGGCATCGT
>Ga0102931_1000004_pt1 | contig 93877 bp, 83 predicted proteins | sample SalPonR1_C_D1_MG_FD_79282 | JGI IMG/M metagenome (GOLD analysis project Ga0102931, IMG submission 79282) | Salt pond soil microbial communities from South San Francisco under conditions of wetland restoration - Salt Pond MetaG R1_C_D1_MG | ecosystem: Environmental > Aquatic > Marine > Intertidal... | reverse complement strand
GATGTCGGCTCATCACATCCTGGGGCTGAAGCCGGTCCCAAGGGTATGGCTGTTCGCCATTTAAAGTGGTACGCGAGCTGGGTTTAGAACGTCGTGAGACAGTTCGGTCCCTATCTGCCGTGGGCGTTGGAGAATTGAGGGAAGCTGCTCCTAGTACGAGAGGACCGGAGTGGACGAACCTCTGGTGTTCCGGTTGTCACGCCAGTGGCACTGCCGGGTAGCTATGTTCGGACGGGATAACCGCTGAAAGCATCTAAGCGGGAAGCCTCTCCCAAGATGAGTTCTCCCTGACCCCTTGAGGGTCCTGAAGGGCCGTAGAAGACTACTACGTTGATAGGCTGGGTGTGGAAGCGTTGTGAGGCGTTGAGCTAACCAGTACTAATTGCCCGTGAGGCTTGACCATATAATCAGGGTTATTTGCAGGGTGCCGATCTGATCGGTGGACCTGTAAGAAGCGCTGGGTGTTGTGGCGAGTCACAATGAAGAAAGAGACAGACTGTACAACCGACTCTCTTTACTGTGTAACACCTTGTAAAGGGCAGCTTGATTTACCGACCTATTTGACAGGCCAAGGGCAGCACAACGTGTGCGTAGGACCCAACGCCGTCAAGCCAGTTTGCCTGGCGACCATAGAGCATTGGAACCACCTGACTCCATACCGAACTCAGTAGTGAAACGATGCATCGCCGATGGTAGTGTGGGGTCTCCCCATGTGAGAGTAGGTCATCGCCAGGCTTTAATACCTACGCCCCGATCAGCAATGGTCGGGGCGTTTTACGTTGGGGGCGGTCGATACTCCCACATGGGGAGACCCGCTTTTTTACGTGTGGGGCCCCGGGACGCCGGACCGCCCCATGTCAGAGTAGGTCATCGCCAGGCTTTAATACCTACGCCCCGATCAGCAATGGTCGGGGCGTTTTACGTTGGGGCGGTCGATACTCCCACATGGGGAGACCCGCTTTTTTACGTGTGGGGCCCCGGGACGCCGGACCGCCCCATGTGACCGACCCTGTTCCGCAGGAACGGGGAGGAGGCGCCGCAGGCGTCCCCGATGAAGCGGGGCAGGCCCTCCCGCAGGGATAGCCAGCACGGCTGGCTACCTGTAGTAGGTCATCGCCAGGCTTTAATACCCGCGCCCCGATCAGCTGCTTACTCGCCGCTGTCAAACAACGTCGTGATGAAGCGGGCGTCGACCTCCTGATCCCCGAACAAGCCACCGTCGAGATAGCCACTGACGCTGACGATATCACCCTCTTCGATCTTCTGATAACCGACATCATCGAGCGGATCGTAAAGCATGTCCTCCGTGTCCACGGTGAGCTCCCGCATACCGGTATCGAGCGTGAATGAGTCGTCGTCGGTATCCGAAACTGTTCCATGGACGGTGTAGCTCGAGATGACGAGAGGCGTGTTCACCCAAACCACGCGGTCCTCTTCATCAACTGCACTGGCGTAGAACGATGTATTAATGTTCTCGACATACACGCTACTGGCTTCGATTGTTGTCATTTCATAGAAATCGTCGTCGATCAGGCCCGTGACACTCACGCGATCGCCGTTGACGAATTTGTAGGCATCTGAATCGCGATCCCCATCGTCGAATTCCACAGTGACGACATCCTTGCCATAATCCAGGACAAAGGAGTCCGGTGAGACGCTGTCAACGGTGCCGTCGATGGTAATCACTGATCCTTCGGCCATCGCATAAGGGGATGGCTTTGAATCGTCCGAGGACTGAGCGTTCGTCCATGCAGCGCTGCCTGCTGCGACCACTGCGAGAAGTGCGGTTGAAGTCCGTATCATAAATCCTCCGTAAACTGGTTGCTAGTGACAGTCCGGGTAGCCGCAGTCCAATGCTCGCCGCCCCGGGCTTTCCTCAGCACACGGGCGAAAAGCAGGCAAACCTACCGCTTTTCGTTCACGAGGCCTGTACAGGTTCTGACAAGGTTTGTGCTATAAGTTCCATGCAAGTCCGGACGGCCTGATGACGCAAGCATACAGAGGCGTTCAGGCTCACTCACAGCTGGCGTACAGCGCTTACGCCTGTGGCACCCCTTTGACTCGAAAGCAGGCTGACCCGGTCGTGTCGTCCGAATGGGAGGCATCAGCTCAAGCGATCATTCATCGTGTTGCTTTGAGGTCGCGCTACCTCGACCAATAAACCATCTTTGGCCTCCGGCATATCACTGATAAGGACCTCTACACCCTCCTTCAGTTCGGGTGAGCTCACCAGAACCTCCAGTCCGTCCCGGCCATTGTCCCGAGTGCCATGCGTGACAACAGGGATGGACCGCAAGCGTTGGTTCTCAACAATATAGATGTAGCCGTTTCTGTGCAGGCTCTGCTGCGGCACCGCGACAACCTGGTCAATTGCCGGCATGTGCAGTATCAGATCCACAGTGCGTCCAATTTCCAGGGGGCTGTTTATGGGCAACTTGAACAATGCATCAATTCCGCTGCTTCCTGGTTCGATTTCGGTGGATAGCTGGTCGAGCGCTGCCATGGTCGGACTGCCGGTTATTTCTGCGGAAATCTGATGGCCGTTGGCTAGTTGCGACTTCAACGCAGAAACCAGATTCGATGGTAGACGAGCGCGAACGCGCAGCGTATTTACGTCATAGAGGGCGACGAGCATTTTACCAGGCGTCACACGCTCCCCCTCGGAGGCATCGACCCGCGTAACACGGCCATCGAAAGGTGCTTTTAGCACGCTTCGTTCCAGGCGCAGCTGCTGTTCATCCAGCGCTGCCATGGCACTGTCTACTGCGGCGCGAGCGGCAGCAAGTCGCTGAGGTTGCCTCTTTACCAAGGCCTGCTGCCGCGAATAGTCAATACGCCGCATCGATACGTCCTGCTTTAACCCGTCTATCTCCGTGGTGGAAACCAATTGTCGTGCGTACAGTTCTGTGAGTCTGTTTACCCGCCTCTCAGCGAGCGCGTGTAACTCCTGCATCTGCGCGAGCACCCGTTGTTCACTGTCGAAGTCGGATTCCAATGATTCGAGGGTTGCCTTGGTCCCCGCCAGATCGGCGGCCCGCTGTGCCTGCACGAGCCGCGCCTCGGCGGCATCCAGTGTAACCAATGGGTCACCCGCTCGCACGCTGTCCCCCTCGCTGACGTGGACGCCTGCCACCGGAGCATCAATGGCACTGGAGAGGCGGGTATGCCTCGGGCTTTCGACTCTTCCATATGCCTGCACTTCTGGCCCAAGTCGATCCAGCTCGATCAGCGTCGTACTGATTGGCCACACTTTCTCGGTTATTTCCTGTGGCGCATGTTCTGGCGCCGTCGCCATGAGGACAGTCGTGGTCATGGTGCCCACAACCACGGCGGCGACGAACAGAATGTTTTTGCGCTGGATTCGTGTTGTTAATCCGGCCAGAGTCGTCTTCAGGGTCATGATCTTTCTCCGTGTTGTTCGGGCATTGCTGCGTGCATTGTCGTCTGGATCGGTTTCGAGTGAGACTGCCTGGCGGGCCGATCAATCAGCGACAGGATTGCAGGAATCGCGATAAGTATCAGGACCGTCCCGTACATAAGCCCAAAGCAGATCACAACGGCAATCGGGGCCATCGCTTTTCCCATAGGCGAGCTCTCCAGCATCATGGGCGCAAGCCCCAGAGTGGTGGTGATTGATGTCAGTAACACCGGGCGCAGACGCGAGACGCAGGCTTCAATGAGCGCTTCGCGTTCTGTCATCGGCCCCGTCCTGAGTTCGCGATAGGCATTAATCAGGATGATCGAGTCGTTGATGATGACGCCAGTGAGAGTAAACAGGCCCATTATCGCCATCGCACCCAGGTTCAGCCCCATGATGTGCAGGCCAAAGAGCGCCCCGGTAAATCCCAGCGGGATTGCCACCATAACGGCGAGCGGCCAGGACCATGATGCAAACATCCAGGCGAGGATGAGGTAGATGAGAATCAGGCCCATCATGGCGCCGATCAGCATGTCGCCGAGCACTCGGGCTTCTTCCGCGGAACTATCACCAAGGCCATATTGCACGCCATATCTGCGTGTTATGTCTGGAATGGTCTGCCGCTCAAGATCGGCGATGATCGTCATTGGCGTGTTCACGCGTCGATCGACGTTGGCATAGACATTGACAACGCGTTGCCCATCTCGATGCCGGATACGATCGATTCCGCGCTGCGATTCCAGCGTCGCTATGCTGGCAAGCGGCACACTGTGGCCGTCGGGTGTGACAATGGGAAGGCTTGCGACGCGCGCAGGTTGCCGTCGTTCACTCTCGGGCAGAGATACCCGTATTTCCAGTTCAGCGTCGTCCTCCATAAACAGCTGCACGCGATATCCCTGGAAAGCCGCAGTGACCTGTCGTCCGACCTCCTCGCTGGTAAGCCCGGCTGCGCGGCCTTCTGCGGTCAGTGAAAAGAGCCATTGCTGATCGCCATAAGGAAGATCGTCAAAGGTATTGGTAACCCCGGGATATCGCGAAATCGCCGCAGCTAATTGCTCGGCGGCTGCCTTGAGTGACTGGGTATCGCTGCCGCGCAGGAACAGCTGCAGGTCCGGTGTGCTGTCTTCACCGGAGGAGAACGCTACCTGCTCGACCGAGCTGTTAGCCGCTACGCGCTCTTTCCAGGCTGCGGAAAAATCCGCCAGCGTTATCTGTCTGTCCTCAGGAGACACCAGCTCGGCCTCGACCGCCGCATATTGGGCCCCTTGGCGCTCCTGTTGATCAAGGCGTGCCCAATTGTGCGAGCGTACCTGGGTAATCACGACATTGCCGCCAAAGGCGTCGTCGGTCTCCTGCAATGCCGTTTCCAGCGCTCGCAGGTAGCGCTCTTTATCGGCCTCCGTTGCGTGCGGAGCAAACCGCACATGGGCGTCGGCAAATTCAAAATTCAGCTGGAGATCGAGTTCGGTCTTCACGCGTCCGCTGAACAGCAGCGACAGCGCGATCGCGAAGGCCCCCAGCGCGACGGCAACGACCGTGCGCCGATTGTCCAGGCACCAGTGCAATGCGGGTCGGAACAGACGCGATACGACGCGCTGGAAATAATGATCGAAGCCGCGACGGAATCGCCCGGGCACGCGATGCTGCATCTTCTCGAAGCTGTGCCTGAGGTGACCGGGCAGGATCAGAAAGCATTCAAACAGCGAGGCGATGATAATGCAGAAAATCAGGAGCGGGATTTCACGTATGAACGCCTCGTCCAGGACAACCAGCGGCAGGAACGCGGCGAGCGTGGTGAGCGATGACGCCACGACCGGCGCGAACATTCGCTGTGCGCCACTCGCAGCGGCCTCGGCCGGGCTGGCACCTGCCTCAAAGCGCGCGAGCGCGTGTTCACCAACCACAATGGCGTCGTCGACCACAATGCCGATGGCCATGACTGCGCCGACCAGGCTGATAAAGTTGATAGAACCGCCCAGATACCAGAACGCGCAAAGCGCCGTCAGAAACGACACCGGGATTCCCAGCGTGACCCAGGCGGCTACGCGGGTATTGAGGAAAAGGAACAGAATGGCGATAACGAGGAACAGGCCCGTGATGCCGTTATTCACCACCAGCATCAGCGTGTCACGGGCAAAGCGCCAGGCTTCAAGCCAGACACCGGCGCTGATACCACGGGCTGCGAGTGAATCGACGTTTTCTGCATGCCAATCACGCAGGATCTGCGCTTCAGCCATGACGTCCGAATCCGGTGCGCGGCGCGCGCGTATCATGATGGCAGCATCGCCGTCATGGTAAAGCAGTCGCTGGTTGTCCTGATAGCGACGCTCGATCAGCGCAATGCTGTCCAGGCGCTGTAGCTGCTGCCCGCTACCGGTCTGCAGCGGCAGCTTTGCCAGCTCTTGCGGACTGCGTCGCTGTTCGGGAGCCCGCAGGGCGAGCGCCGATGCGCCCGAGCCGACGGTGCCTGCGGAAATGTCGCGGTTATTTCTCAGAACACTTGCTGCGATGTCGTGCAGCGGCACACCGAGCTCAAACAGAGTCTGGCTGTCGATCTGTATCGCGATCTCCTCACGCGGTACCCCTCTGAATTCCACCTGATCGAGACCGCGTGCGAGCAGTTCACGTTGAATACGGCGGGCCTCGGGCAGCAGCTCGGAAAGTGGTCCATCACTCGACAGTAATATGGCCGCCACGGTTTCGTAATAGATGGATTGGCGGATTACCGGCTTCTCCATGTCCGCCGGCAGGTCACGTGCCTGATCCACGCGCTGTTTGACGCGATCCGCAGCTGCAGTGATGTCTTCGGTTCCGCTGAAGCGTAGATGAATGGATGCAGCGCCGCTCTGTGTGGTCGATGTCAGACTTTCAAGCCCGGGCAGCGAGCGCAGCTGGTGCTCCACGGGCTGCGTCACGAGCTGTTCCACGTCTTCTGCGACGGCGCCGGGCCAGGTCAGTTCAACCTCGATGCTGCGTGTGGGCTGCGTGGGATTCAGCTGGACATTCAGCTGACGCAGGCCCCAGATACCGGCCAGAATGCAGACCAGCATAAGCAGGTTGGCTGCGAGCGGGTGGCTGGCCAGGGTCGTAATCAGCCCGGACTGTGCGCCGGGTTTCTGCGGGATGTGCTGCACGTCGCTACCTGTCAATCGATATGGTGTTATGCGTAACTATAACACCATATCGACGTGTCGCAAGGATTTTTGCGTGTCCGGTGCCTGAAGCTTGCCAGTCTGTCTGTCGGTGAATGCCCGCCTTCAGCGGTACGCGGTTGCCGGCAAACGTCAGTTTGCGCCGGGGTGCGCGCCGTGCGGATAAAACTGTTATCTTTACCGCGCTGTAGGGAGAGCAACGACATTGAAGCGTGCAATAGCGGGGAGATCTGCATGAAAGTGATAATACTGAGCGCCGGTCAAGGTAGTCGCCTGCTGCCGCTAACGGAAAATCAGCCTAAATGTGCGCTGGCCGTCGCGGGCACGCCAGTGCTCGAGTGGCAGCTGCATAGCATCGCGCGTTGCCCGCAGATTGAGGAGGTGGTGGTGGTTACCGGTTATGCAACCGATCAGGTAGAAGCCATCATTGCCGGTTTCAGCAGTGACCAGCTTCTCGTGCGGAGCCTGCACAACCCGTTCTTTGCGGCGAGTGACAACCTTGGAACATGTTGGATTGCACGGCATGAAATGCACGATCCGTTTATTCTCATAAACGGCGACACGCTTTTTGAGACCGCTGTGCTGCAGACCTTGCTTGAGGCGGACGCCGCATGCCCGATAACTCTCACGGTCGATCGTAAAGGGCATTACGATGACGATGACATGAAGGTCATCCTCGAGCGTGGTCGTCTGCAGCAGATTGGCAAGAAGCTAAATGCTGAGAGTGTCAACGGTGAATCGATAGGCATGACGCGTTTTACGGCGGGTGGAGCCGATATTTTTCGCGCCGAGCTGGAGCGCAGCATGCGCTTTGGTGACGGACTGAACCGCTGGTATCTCTCGGCGATCGATGTGATCGCCCAGAAACATGCTGTGACGGCCTGCGGCATCGAGGGCCTGAGCTGGTGTGAAATCGATACCCACGAAGACATCGAGAATGCCCATGAGGTGGTGCGTGGCTGGTCTCAGCCTTGTCGGGATACCCGGGGCAACGGCGCGTTGCAGGGAGCTTAGCGCTGGCCGTGCACGCCACTCTCGCTAAATTCGGTTACCCACAGGGCTGTCTGCTGGAGAGTCCGCACTGGGCAGTGCTCCTGCGACCGGTGCAGTGCACTCTTGGAGCGCTGGTGCTTTGCAGCAAGACGCAGGAGCACGCGCTGCCATCTCTGGCCCCCGAGGCATTTACCGATCTGCGGACTATCTGCCAGCGTCTTGAATGCGCTCTGGCCGGTGCGTTTGGCTACGAAAAAATCAATTACCTGATGCTGATGATGGTCGATCCTGAAGTGCATTTCCACGTGTTGCCTCGCTACTCATCCGAACAGGTGTTTGCCGGTCATCGCTTTCCGGACAGTGGTTGGCCCGGACCGCCGGACATCAGCGCTGGCGTCGCTGTAGAGGGAGCCCTGACCCATACACTACTGGCGGTGCTGCGGAAACACCTGCCCGCGCAAGGAGCGTCTGCGGAGCCGGATGGCCCCACCATCCCGACCCGGTGATCATCGACCGCTATCTGCTGCAACGTCTGATACCCGCCGTGGCCGGGGTCGCCATTGTGCTGTCGGCAATTTTTGCCACTTTTTCCCTGGCACGTTTTCTCACAGACGCCAGCGCCGGTGTGCTGCAGATCTCCGAAGTGTTTCAGCTAACGGCATTGCGCTGGTTGATCGCACAGGATGTGTTGCTGCCAATTGCCTTTTACCTCGGCCTGATACTGTCCTGGGGAAGGCTGCGGGAGGATCTTGAAATTGACGCGCTGTGTGCGAGTGGCATCAGTGAATTTCGCCTGCTGCGCTCGACCATAGGACTTGCGCTGCTGGTCGCTCTGCTCGCCGGGCTTTTCTCGCTGTGGCTGCGGCCCTGGGCGTGGAGCGCCGATCACCTCATTAGGTCCCGTGCCGAAGCGTCCGCCGACATCCAGCGCATCACATCGGCCGCTTTCAACGCCTACGCCAATAACCGCACTGTTTTTATCGAGGACATTGATCCCCGAGGTGCCCTGACAGGGGTCTTTATCCGAAAGCGAAGCGGTGAGGACTTCGAGATCCTGTCAGCGCCGAGGGGCCAATTCATGGCCTACGTGACACGTGATTCCCACGAGCTTCGCCTGCGGCAGGCGCGCGTTTTCGTGGAGTCCGGCGATGACCCGGGTGTGCTCGCTCGCATTGACGATCTGACGCTGAGAATCGAGGCAGCGCAACCGGCGCCGTTTGCTGACAAGGCCAAGGTCCGGAGCACGTCTGCCCTGTTGGGAAGCAGTGATAACCATGATCGCGCGGAACTGCAGAGACGCCTGTCTGCGCCGCTTTCCGTTTTCCTGTTGCTGGCAATTGCTGTCCCCCTGACACGATCGGGGCCGCGCGAGGGTCGTTACGCACGCCTGCTGGTAGCGATAGCTGTCTACGCGGTGTACTACAACTTCCTCGGTGTCGGACGCACGTGGGTAGAGCAGGGGCAGTGGCGCAGCATTGTCTGGGTGCATGTGGCCCTGCTGATTTTTGCGATTGGCGTTGGTCGCTATCGGAGGGTGGTGGCATGATTCGGGTCACACGTTATCTGGCGTGGCACTATCTGCTCGGCTGTGTTCCGGTACTGCTGATTCTCGTGACCCTGTTTTCGTTTCTCGCGCTGTCCGAGGAGCTGGAAAACGTCGGCGAAGGCTTATACCAGACTCGTGATGCGCTGCTGGTAATGCTGTTCACAACGCCGGGCCGCCTGCTCGAACTGCTGCCCGTCACGCTGCTGCTCGGTTCGCTCTGGGGGCTTGGCGGCCTGGCGCGACACGGTGAAATTGTTGCCTTGCGCGCCGCCGGCTTCTCGGTGCTGCAGCTTGCAGTCCCCGTGCTTGCGGTGGCCATCATGGCCGTGGCGCTGGTTGTGGGCCTGCGTTTCCAGGTGATTCCCGGTCTTGAGCAGAATGCGCAGGCGCTGCGCGCCAAAAGTGAGTCGACCGGTTTCATATCCAGCGAGGACGCCGGTGGCTACTGGATGCGCTCCGGTGATCAGATTGTCCGTATCGGTGGTCTCAAGGGCGGTGATCAGTTGCATGACGTCGAAGTCTACCGGCTCAATGCGCGCGGCCAGATTGAGCATTTCATGCGCGCGGCCACCGGACGCATGCGTCTGCATGGGCAGTGGCGGCTGCAGTCAGTCCGCAGCTACGATACACGGGAGGGTCCAGCGCGGGAGACCTTCGATGAAACGCTGACCTGGCGCAGTCCACTCTCGGACCGGCAGGCCAGCAGCGTTGCGGTCCCTGTCGAGGCACTTTCACCCGTCGCGCTGCACCGATACATTGCGCTGTTGGACGCGAACCGGCTTGACAGTCACCGCCATCGGATTATTTTCTGGCAGCAGGTCAGTCAGCTCCTCGCCATGGTGATCATGGCCATTGTGAGCGTGCCCTTTATTCTGGGTACGCAGCGCAGCGGTGCCCTGGCGCGCTCGGCGGTGATTGGTGGAGGGCTCGGTATCGGGTTCTATCTGGCGGAACAGCTGGTCAGTCACCTCTCGATTCTGATCAATCTGGCGCCGCCCATTGCGGCGCTGCTCCCGGAGCTGGCAATGGCAGGTATTGCGACGCTGCTGCTGCGTCAGGCCCGCGGCTATTGAGCGCGGTGCTGACATGACAGGGGCGTGATGACACGACACCATAAACGGAAACGACAATATGCACGCAGTAGCTTATCTGGTAGGTGATTCCGGGGTTGTTCTCTGGGGACTGTCCTCGCGCGAGCGTTTACGGCGCCAGTGTCGCAGTCTGCAGCTGCCGGTCAGTGCGGCTTCACCGGATGCCGCTGCCAGCGGCGACTGCCTGCTGTTGCGCTGTGACTATCTGTTCGAGCTGCGCACCATCGCCTCGCTGCTGGACCGGGCCGATTTTTTATTGTGCGACCCGGATACCGGCGATATTGCCGCTGCGCGGGTGCCCGGTGAGCGCGCCGCAGCGCTGCACGCGCTGATGCAGCAGCAGTTTGCGGCGGCCGCGAAAACCAGGCGTGAACAGAGCGACACCCTCGATTACACGGTGTGTGATGGACTGGTTCGTGGCACTCCGGCTGATCTGGGTGACTACGACCTGACGCTGCGGCGCTCGCAGCCACCCATGCTCGAGCACCTGGAGGCCGATCGCGCAGGCTGGCTTGAAGACCAGCTGTACGGTGATGCCTACAAGGGCATCACCGATCTGGTCACCAAATGGCTGTGGCCGCGGCCCGCCAAGCGCCTCGTCAGAATTTGTGCAGCCTGGAACATCAGTCCGAACCAGGTAACCAGCATCAGTTTTCTGCTTGTCGTGGCCAGTGCAGTCCTGTTCTACCGTGGTGAATTCGCGCTGGGCCTGCTCAGCGGCTGGATAATGACGCTGCTCGATACCGTGGACGGCAAGCTGGCGCGCGTACGGGTGCAGTCGAGCCATTTCGGACATCTGTTTGATCATGGCATTGATCTTATCCATCCGCCCTTCTGGTACCTTCTCTGGGCACTGGGGCTCTCAGGTGCTGGAGAGACTGTTGATATCGGCATGATCGCAACGCTGATTTTCAGCGCTTACGCGGCCGGTCGCTTTGCCGAGCTCGCTTTCCAGAAGTTGTGCGGTGGCTCCCTGTTTGCTTGGCGTCCCTTCGACTCCTGGTTCCGGCTGGTGACAGCACGGCGCAATCCCTGTCTTGTAATACTCACGGTTGCCGTGTTGCTGGATGCGCCCAACGCAGGTCTCTGGGGCGTTGTCCTGTGGACGGTCTTTACGTCTATGGTCCTTTGGCTGCGCGTCATAATGGCGCTGTCAGTGCGCCGGCAACGCGGTGGCAACAACCTGTCCGCCTGGTTCGAATCGCCGGAAATGGTGCGTGCGTATCCACGCAGCCATCGGATTTTTTCAGGAACACGTGGCGCGTATCGCGCCTGACCGTGGTGTCGTCCCGGGTGCTGCTGTGACGGTATCTGTGTCCGAGGGGGAGCATGCCTGGCATGGTCGCCGCGTCCGCCGGAATTTTCTGCGCCTGCTCAAGGGACGCGCGGCGTCTGCCCTGCTCATGCTCGCTTCCACCGCGCTCATGGCGCGGAGCCTCTCGCCGGCAGATTTTGGTCTGGTTGTACTGATCCACAGTTACCTGTTACTGGTAAGGGGGCTGGTTAACCTGAAGCCTTTCGAGGCGATTATTCACTATGGCGTACCGCTGCTGGAGCGCAAAGACAGTGATCGGCTCGTGCAGCTGTTGCGCCTGACCTTTGCACTGGATGCTTTGCTGGCAGTCATCGGTATGGGCCTGGCCATGCTGGTGCTGGTACTGGCGAGCGATGTTTTGCCCTGGGACAGCAACGCAAGACAGGTCGCACTGGTGTACTGTCTGCTGCTGCCGGCAGCGGCCAGTGGTGCTGCCAGCGGCGTGCTGCGACTGTATAACCGCTTCGATCTGCTGGGGATCCGCCAGGCCCTGGGCCCACTGGCACAGCTCTGCGGCGTCACGCTCGCCTGGTGGGCCGACGGCAGCCATGTGCATTTCCTGATGGCCTTTGGCGCGGGTTTCCTGATCGAGCATGTGGCGATGCTCGGGTTCGGTTATTCGGAGCTTCGCCGGCAGCAGCCGCGTTTTCGCCTGCGCGGTGAATGCCTGACAGCGTGGCGTGAGCGCTTTCCCGGCCTCTGGCGGTATCTGCATGTGGTGTACTGGCAGAGCAACATCGATCTGGTGCCGAAGCAGATTTCCCTGCTGCTGGTGGGGTCGATTCTTGGCCCCGCGGCTGCAGGGCTTTTCCGTATTGCGCAGCAGATTGCGCGGGTGATCTCGGTGCCTGCGCTGCTGCTGCGTCAGGTTCTGTTCCCGGATCTGGCCCGGCTGTGGTTCCGCCGCGATCCGCAGTTTCGACGGCTGCTCGGGCGCACGCTGCAGATAGCGCTGGCAACGGGTCTGTCTGTGGCGCTGATGTCTCTGTGGGTGAGTGAAACCCTGATTGAAGGGCTCGCAGGAGGTGGCTATGCGGGTGCGCGCGACATACTGCCGTGGCTGCTTCTGGCGGCGGGGCTCGATCTTGGTGTGGCTACCTTGCGCGCAGCGGGCTATGCCATGGGGCAGGCGGGCGGCCTGCTGCGCGTATCGGCTATCGCCACGGTCTGTTATCTGCTTGCCCTGGTCATGTTTGGCCGGATGATGGGGCTGGGCGGTGTCGCTTTTGCGGTTGTCGTCTGGGCGAGCATGAATCTGATCGCATTTGCCGCGATTGTGCATGGTAGCCTTGGCAGAAGCGGGATGTAGACTGGCTGCCTTCAGCCAGCGTACCGCAAGCCCTGCTGAATACGGTCAGAACCGTCGCTGGAGCCCGCCGTGGAAAGCGATGTCGGGAGCGGTTTCCACCGCAATGTCCTCGCTGAATCCGACCTCGAGAGACCAGCCCCGGGGCATCGCAAATGTCGCTGCAAGTGATAATTGCAGCGAGCCGCGATCGAGGGGACTGCCCGTATCGTGGTAGGCGGCGGTGTGCCCGTCGAGCTGCGTCTTCAACACCCAGTTCCCGGACACCCGCCAGGCCAGCGTTGTCGAGCCGATGCCAAGCAGGTTTTCGCGCTGCCCCCGCAGGACGTCGCCGTTGCCGCTGATCAGCAGGCCGCCGCTGATATGCCATGTCAGGCTGTCACCCAGGTTGCGGCTGGCATGCAGCGAGGTGGCGAATGCCGTCGCCCCGGAACCCGTCAACTGCTGGCTGCTGCCGGTCGGCAGTTTCAGCATGCTGCGCAGGGCGAGGCCAGCGCCGAGTTGTCGGCTCGCGGACAGCTGCAGGTCCCCCATCCCTCCGCCGGCGCTGTCCAGCTGGAACCCGGGTGCGTCCGGTGCGCTCTGGCTGAACAGGAGGCGGTCCTGGGGCAGTCGGTCGCGATTGCCGTTCGGTAGGTGGAAAAGCTCATGCCAGCGTTCGATGGGCCGGTCCAGAAACCCGCCGCTGTGTCGCAGCAAAGGCAGGGTAAGTCCTATCTCCCAGCCGCCGCCAAGTCCGTGTCGGATATCCAGCTCCAGACGGTGGGTTTCTCCGTCTATGATGGTCAGGCGGCCATCTGGCGCGCCCTCAACGATGCTCGAATTGGCGGCATCGGCATGCAGGTAAAGCCGCGTGCTGTCTTCGCCGAGCAGATACGCGCTGCGTGCGGGGGGTAGCCCGTGGATGGCAAGGAAGGGCAGGCGGTTGCCGGTAGCGATAGGGTCGGCGGCGATCTGGCCGCTGCCGGCAGTTGCTGCAGCCAGCGGCAAAGACAATAAAGCCAGAATGCAAGGGGCGCCGCACCTGCGGCCGTGGCGGAGCCTCAGACAAAGCCTGGCCTTCAACCTGTTGGTCAGTCTTAGCCCTGGCATCCGAAGGAGGCAATGATGACACCGTTGTCACTGTCAGGATCGGTCGCTGTCACCAGAATCTGCCCGTCCTCGAATACCGTGATCGTGTCATCGTCTGGATCTTCTTCGCCGCCCGTGAACTGGACGAGGAACGATGTTGTGAAGGCCCCTGCAGCGCTCCGATTCGGCACAATGACCGGTTCTTCGGGCAGAATCCCGCAGTCGCCGGTCGTCTGGAACTCGATGGTGGTGCCGGCCCCCGGGGCGTTGTTGTAAAAGTCGGCGATGTGCAGGTCGTAGCTGTTAGTGTTGCGCGCTATGGGCACGGCATCATTGGTACCACGCCGTACCAGTCGCGTGAACAGGTTGTTCGGCGATGATGAAAGGGTCAGCACCAGGTCGGCGCGAACGTCCACGAGGTCGCGACTGCAGTAGATGCCATCGCCCTGGGCAGGACACAGGCTGCCGTTATAGACGCCCTCATCGGTATTGGGATCAACATTCAGGCTGTATTGGCCATCGCCATTGGCATCGATGAACTCTTCTTCGGAGCCACCGGCGCGGCAGTTTTCCGCCGTGCTGGGAGGGCCGCACTGTGGCCCCTGGCTCGGGGTATAGACACCGTCCTCGTTGTGGTCAAGGAAGGCTTCCGCCAGGTTTTCGAAGTCCTCGCCGCGGTCATACAGGCCATTACCATTGGCGTCGACAAAGAATTCCTCGCCCGCCGCTGTTACCAGCACCGTTGAACGCAGACCTCTTATGGCGCCCAGATCGTTGGGGCATGGGCCTGATGAAGCATCGTGGGCATCACAGCGGTAGCTGCCGTCATCGGCGATCGTCTGAATGCGGTCACGGTTGTCCTGGAACGTGGGCAAACGCGGCGCCTGGCTGATCCACAGGACGGTGCACGTGCCGCGGAGCGGGGCCTCGGCGTCGCGCAGACGCTGATAACGCGCGCCGTTGCTTTGCCCGGTGAGGCAGGACGAATCGATTGCCCCGTATTCCGTGGTAAAAACGGCGCTGGTGCCGTCGGCGACGGGGTTGTTGAATTTGTCAGCCATGCGCACGGTAATGGCGACCTCAACACCGTCCACGTCAGCGGCGCGCGGCACGTTGAAGAATTCGCTGCTCAGACTGATGGAGTTCTGGTCCGGCAGCCCGGTACCGATCACAATCTGGTTCGACAGCACTGACTGCGGGCGCAGCGTGCCATTACTGCTCTGCGCCTCGAAGCTCGCAACGATCCGGGTCGATGTGGCTACATTACCTGAGCGCACTTCCACGCTCACCAGTCCATCGGCGTCGGAGACGGCGCTGGTATTCAGGAGCGTGATGTCGCCCAGGCTATTGGTCAGTTCGAATGACACGGGAACGCCCGACAGGGGTCTGCGGGCGGGGTTATCCAGATAGGCAGGATCGCCGGGGCCTGGCTCGTCCTCGCCCAGTACCACTGACTCTTCGAGCACCTCGAAGGTAACCGTGGCGATCTCTGTGCGGTTGGGCCCACCGGTGCCCCTGATCGCGATGATGGTGCGGTCCGAGCCTTCCTCGCCCTCTGATGGTTCGCTTCGGATAAAGCCAATGAAGTTGGCGTCGCGGTCCGCGATGGTGACTGTGGCGGTTGCTTCTTCCCCATTGCCCAGCAGGCGCGCGGTGATCGTGTCTTCTGTCTCGCAGCTTCCTGCCCGGTATTCCACCGAAGCCAGGCCATTCGGCGCCTCCACGGTCAGGGAAGAACTGCCGCCCTCTTCATCATCAAATGCCCGAAACGTGGCGCGGCCGGCGTTGGAGCATACGCTGCGAAAGCGCACCTCCTCGACCGTAGAGACCGCCTCGCCCTGTTCATCAACAATGGTGACCGTCAGCACCGACGATCCGCGAAAAGGCAGGTTCTCGGCGCTCAGGCCAATCTGGCCATCGATAAACGTATTGCCGTCGAAATAACCGATACGCAGGCCCGCAGCCTGTACGTCGACAACGGTATCCACGCTGACAGGACCCCTCGGGGCCTCGGCAGTGACGCTCACGGTATCTGCGCCAAGCGTGGCGCCGGCCTGTATTTCAAAGCGTGCGATGCCATTGCTGTCGGTGCGGGCCTGGCCGTTGGCCGGGAGTATCTCGACAAACTGCGCCTCGGCAGTCACCAGAACGCCGCTGGCGGGCTCACCTGCGCGCGTGTCCTCCAGAACAGTGACTTCGAGGGTGACGGGCCGTGTGGAGGTGAGCAGCGAAGTCGGGTTGCCATCCTGATCGACCACGGCGGTGCTCATCCGGTAATTCAGCAGGTCGGCACCCGGCTCACCCGGGATGAAGCCTCCGCCGCCGCTGCCGCCACCACCACAGGCCGCCAGAGCAAACAGAATGGCGGCAGCCGCAAATCGGCTGGCAAAGATAGCGACGCGGTGACTCATTCTATTCCCCCTTTCTGTTCGCAGCCGAACAGGTGTTGTTATCAGTGCACGTGCGTGCCGTGACGCACTGTAGCCTGGTAAGAAACGCGCGTTATACCGATCGATACCATAGCACGGTTTATGAATAGAAAGTCCATACATAACATGACGATAGGTCAAAAAGGTGATTTTTAACGCAAAGTTTACCGGCTACCTGGCTGAAAATCTGTCTCGCTGCTCAGAGCAGGCCGGCGCTACCCGCCAGTTTGACTGCCCCGAGCAGCACCGCGACGGCGACCACCAGGATGCCCAGCACATTGCCAACCCGGCCGTTCACGTACTCGCCCAGCAGGTCGCGCCGGTTCATCAGAATCAACAGTGCAACGGCGACGAACGGCAGGAGCAGGCCATTGGCGGCCTGCGCGAACAGAATCGCCACCAGAGGCCGCGTCCCGATAGCCGCAAACAGCGTGCCGGTCACGAGTACGGTCAGGCTCACAGCCCTGAAGGGCAGGTCGCGCATGCCGCCGCGCCAGCCGAGAGCGCCGCAGACGGCATACCCGGCGGCAAGCGGCGCCGTTATCGCACTGGTCAGGCCGCCGGCGAACAGGCCGGCAGCAAATACGGGGCCGCTGGCATCTCCCAGCAGGGGGCGCAGCTGATCGGCCATGGCAAAGGCGTCAAAGGCCGCCCCGCTCACATAAAATGTCATCGCGGCGGTGCTCAGGATGGCGAGAGTTACCAGACCCCCGAGCCCTATCGACCATCCCGTATCCCGGCGCGACTCGCGCAGCGCACTGTCGAGAGGCACATCGGCAGACCATTTCTCGCGCACGGCGTTTGCCTGAAGAAACAGGTTGTAGGGCACGACGGTCGTGCCGATGAGTGCGACGACGGTCAGCATCGATCCCGATGGCAGGCTGGGACGCAGGAGACCCGCGGCGAGATCGGCCAGCGGGGGCGCAACCAGGCCTGCGCACAGCAGAAAAACCGCGCTCATCATCAACACCAGCGCAATCAGTACCCGCTCCAGAATGCGGTAGTGCCCACTGAGCAGGAGACCACCCGCGACGGCCCCGATAACCAGCGACCAGGTGCTGCCAGGTATCTCGCTCACGCTGGCCAGGGCGAGTGCCGCACCCGACAGGTTGCCGGCTTCATAGGCGGCGTTGCCACAGCCAATGGCGGCGACTACCAGCACAATGGCTGCGCGGCCGACCAGTCGGCTGTGAAAGGCGCTGCGCAGATTCTCGGCGAGGCCGGTGCGGGTAACCAGCGCCTGTCGGGCGGCCATTTCCTGTAGAATGATGGTCGCCGCCACTGAAAACAGCAGCGCCCAGAGCAGGGCAAAGCCGTAGCTCGCCCCGGCACTGCTTGCGGTGGCAATCGTGCCCGGCCCGATAAATGCTGCGGTGACCAGAATGCCGGGGCCGAAGACACTGCGCCTGCGTGGGGACTGGGGTGACATGGCAGCCGGTGGGTCCTTTACTGTGATGCCGCATGGTATCAGCTGTGCAGCAGAGCGCACACGTCATCGGACGTCAGCCCGGGCCATGGCCCATGCAATGCTGGTAAACTGCGCTCGATGACGCCAACTCATTTACCCAGCCTTGCTGTTTCTGTGGTCTTGCACCACAGTCCCCTGCCGCGACTTCGCCAGACTCTGGCCAGCCTTCTCGTTGCCCTGCAGGAAGCCTGCGCAGAGGGTGTTCTGGGCGTTGCTCGGGTGTGGTTGATCGACAACGCCTCGGGTGAGGCCTATCGGGACGCCGCGCAGAGCCTGCTGGACGACGTCTTTGCTGCGCAGGATGCTGGTGTGTCGACGCGCTTTGTGGCGCTCGAGCAGAACGTCGGTTTCGGCGCCGGCCACAATCGCGCGCTGCTGGATGACGACAGTGATTACCACCTGGTGCTGAATCCGGATGTCGTCCTCCGGCACAATGCGCTTGCTACCGGCCTGCGCCTGCTGTCCCGCGACCGGGCCGTGGTGGCGGTCAGCCCCCGCTCGTCGTCACCGGGAGGGGCGCGTGAATACCTGTGTAAACGCTACCCATCGGTCCTCGTGCTGGCGCTGCGGGGTTTTGCGCCCGCCTGGCTCAGGCGCCGGTTTGCCGCACAGATTGCCGCCTACGAGATGCGCGATGTGTGCCGCGATAACGGGCCCGCGGAAGTGCCACTGATCAGTGGCTGCTTTATGCTGCTGCGCGGCAGGGCGGTACGTCGCGTACGCGGTTTCGATACGCAGTACTTCATGTACTTTGAAGATTTCGACCTCTCTCTTCGCCTGCGCCTGCACGGTCGTCTGATGTATGTCCCTGGCGTGTCCATTGTCCACTACGGCGGCTATGCGGCGGCCAAGGGCTGGCGCCACCGGCGCTGGTTTCTGCGATCAGGCGGACGTTTTTTTTCCCAGCACGGCTGGCGCTGGATATAGCCGCACAGGTAAAACTGGTAATATCGCAGCATGCCCAGCGAACACGTCATGGCTCATCGGCAAACCCTTCAGGCCATGGGGCTGACCCTGTATGTGGCCCGTTATCCGCTGCCGGGGGCGGCGACATCGCTCGATTTTGAGGCATCACCCGCAAGCACCGGGGCGGACGAAGAGCCGCTGCGGCCGGGCGTTGAGTCGGCGCAGGAAGAGGCCGTTCATGAGGAATCCGTCCACGACACCCCGGATCGATTCGCAGACGCACAGTCATCGCCGGCGGCTTCCCCGGCACAGGCCTTGCTGTCTGCAACCTCCCTGGACGCTCCGCCAGTCAAGCCGACGCCGCCGCCGCGCCAACCGGCGGCGTTGGACAGGGCACCGCCACTGGCGCCATTTACACTCGCCGCGGCGGCCCTGGGGGATTGTCTCTGGCTGGAAGAACTTCCGGATGGTGTGCTGGGTCGGGATCAGGTGCAGCTGATGCGCGCGATGTGCCGCGCGCTTGGCTGGCCGGTCGAACCGCTGACCATCAATCAGTTCACCTGGCCCATGCACCGCAATCCCCAGTTTGACCAGAGTGCCGATGCCGCCACAGCGGCCTTGTCCGCCTTTGTCGGTCGGCAGATGGAGGCCGGTCAGTGCTCACGGCTGATTCTGCTTGGGTCGGCGGCCCAGGACAGGCTGGGCGATATGCTGCCCGCCACCGCCGTCCTGGCCACCCACTCAACCCGCGACATGCTCGGTAATCCGCTGCTCAAGCGCGACGCGTGGCGCGACCTGCGCCCGCAGTAAGTTGGATACATGGACAATACGCCCTGCCGAGCCGGCTGATATCGATGCCGTGCTCGACATCAACCGCGCCGCGCCGTTATCCGCGCTGCCACAGAGCTGGCTTCAGGCCCCGTCACTCTGCGCCGACCCGCGCAGACGCATCCTGGTGGCAGAGCGTGACGAGGGTATTATCGAGGCATTCTGTCTTGCCGCGCTGGTACTGGATGAGGCCTCGCTGTTACTGATTGCCGTGCGGCCCGGGGCGCGGGGGAAAGGTCTGGGTCGCGCACTGTTACGGACGCTGCTTGGCGGTTTCGGAGCGCTTGGCGTCACTCGCTGTCTGCTGGAAGTTCGCGAGAGCAACAAGGCAGCCCGCGCGCTGTACCACGGCTGCGGCTTTGCGGTAGATGGCCGTCGCCGGGGCTATTATCCCCTGGAGTCTGACGGAAAACGCGAGGATGCAGTCCTTATGTCGTGGACGAGGAAGGTCGAAGATCATGGTAGTACTTGAAACCGAGTGGTGGAGTCTGCTGCTGCCGCCCGAATGGATAGCGGAAGAAGATGAGGACGAGGCCGGCGGTGTTGTTATTGGAGACAGCGATGGCGTCGGCTGCATTGAGTTCAGTGAGCTGCGTCATCCCCAGGGAATATTTACCGAGCAGGATACTCGCGCTTTCGCCGAGGAGCAGGGCAGTGAGCCCGCATGGCAGACCTGCTCACTGGGCCAGTTGCGCGGCGTGAGCCGGTCCCTGGTGGAGGACGGTGCCGCAATCCGTGAGTGGTGTGTTGCCAGTGGCCCCCTGCTGCTCTACATCACCTACAGCTGCGATGAAAGCAACGCGGGCATGGATGACGCCGCGGTCGACGATATCCTGGGCACGCTTGCAGTCAACCCGGATCTGTAGCCGGCTATGTCGCGCAACTAGCTGACCGCGCCGGTTACCCGGACTCGCTTGCTGCCGCGCACCGGCTGTTCTCGCAGCGCCAGGCGGCGATTCGCCAGCTGACGATCTATCAGGTTCTTCAGGGCAATCAGCAAGCCGGTGAAGATGAACGCGCCCGGTGGAAGAATAGCCAGCAGGAAAGGCTGCGAGGTGTCGAAGAAAACGACTTTCCAATCGGACGCCACGGGGCCGAAGAGCAGGTCCATATTGGCGAACAGGGCGCCGGTGCCGGCCAGTTCGCGCAGGCCCCCCAGTACGATCAGCACAACGCCGAATCCCAGACCCATCATGACGCCATCGAACAGGGCGGGCGCCACGGGGTTCTTGCTGGCATAGCCATCCGCCCGTCCCAGAATCACGCAGTTGGTGGTGATCAGGGGCAGGAATATGCCGAGTATCTGGTAAAGCTCGTAGGTAAAGGCCTGCATCAGCAGCTCGATGCAGGTCACGGCGGAGGCGATGATCATGACGAACGCCGGCAGGCGCACGGCATCTGACACGATATTGCGGATAATCGACACCGCCGTGTTTGAGCAGATCAACACCAGCAAGGTTGCCAGCGCCAGGCCGAGGGAGTTGACCACGGTGCCGGTTACAGCCAGAAGCGGGCACAGGCCCAGCAGCTGAACGAGAGCCGGGTTGTTCTTCCAGAGCCCGTTAATGGAAAGGTCACGGTAGCGGGTATCGCTCATGGTGCGACTCCTGCGGTTGTGTTGGTAGCGGATACCTGGGCTGCGCGCGACGTTTCCGCGTCAGGCAGTTCAAAAAGGCCCTCGCGGTTCTGCGCGACAAACTCCAGCGCACGGCGGGTCGCGTTGATCACTGCCCGCGGGGTGATGGTGGCGCCGGTGAACTGGTCAAACACGCCACCCTCTTTTTTCACGGCCCAGTCTGGCGCGGCTGTGTTTGCCAGTGAATGCCCCCTGAAGTCGGTGATCCAGTCGGACTTGCGGCGCTCGATCTTATCGCCAAGCCCTGGCGTTTCGCGGTGAGAAAGCACACGCACGCCGGCGATGCTGCCATCTCGGCTGACGCCGACAATCATGTCGATTGCACCGCTGTATCCGTCTGCAGCGCGGGCGGGGACGATCAGTGCGGTGACCTCGCCATCACGTCGCGCGCGGTAGATGGGCCGCGGCGCTGTCAGTTGCAGCAGTGCGTCGCCGACGGGGGCGGACAGGGTGTCGTCGAGCAGGGAGTTGTCGTGACTCTTCTGCGGCAGGATTTCCAGCAGCGCTTTTTCCTCGGCCATACGCTGCTGCTGCGCAATGCGGTCGCGTGTCTGCAGAAACGTGGTCGAGATGACCAGCGCAGTGGCGAGTGCAAACAGCGCCAGCAGTACGCCGTTGCGCGATACCGATTGGCCCATCATTTTCATGTCGGTGGTGGCCTCGCGCGGTGTCCATAGGTGCGGGGCTGGGTGTAATGATCGATGAACGGCGCGGCAAAATTCATGATCAGAACGGCAAAGGCCACGGCATCGGGGTAATTGCCGGCCACCCTGATAGTGTAGACGAGGGCGCCGATCAGTGCGCCATAGACCAGGCGTCCACGGTTGGACACGGCGGATGACACGGGGTCGGTGATGATGAAAAAGGCCCCGAACAGCGTCGCGCCTCCGAGCAGATGAAACAGCGGTGAGCCCTTGCTCGCGGACGATCCGTCGTCGTAGAACAGCGCTGAGAGCAGCGTGATGCTGAGCAGCATTCCCACGGGCGCGTGCCAGGTAAACAGGCGCTTTTTCAGCATCCACAGCCCGCCAGCGAGGAAGGCCAGGCTGACCCACTCCCATCCTGCCCCGGCCCAGCGACCGAGCTGCGGCGACTCCCGCCACAGCGCTTCCATTGTCATCCCGCTGTTCTGCTTCACCACATCCAGCGCAGTGGCCATGGTGACGGCATCGTAAGTCTGCGGTGCGAAGCACGCCCGCAGTGCATCCAGGAACGAAGGAACTTCAACGCCGGTGCCACGTGGCGGCGCCCAGGCCGTCATCTGCACCGGGAACGAGATCAGCAGCACGACGTAACCCACCATGGCGGGATTGAAGGGGTTGTAGCCCAGGCCGCCGTAAAAATGCTTTGCAAGCCAGATGGCCGAGGCCATGCCGATGACAATCAGCCACCAGGGGGAGTACGGCGGCAGCGAGATGCACAGCAGACTGGCGGTCACCACGGCGCTGTGATCGTCCAGTGTGCGCAGTATGGGCCGCCGCCGCAGTGCCAGTGCGACAGTCTCCATGGCCACTGCAACCATGCTGCCGAAGAGAATGTTCACCAGGGTGCCGGGGCCGAAAAACCAGGTCATGACCGCCACGCCGGGCAGCGTGGCAAGCAGGACAGTCTGCATTACCTGTGTTGTGTCCTGCGCGCCGTGCGCATGGGGGGACGTGACCCACAGCAGCGCCATCAGTCTTTGCTTCCGGCGTCTGCTATCGCGGCCTTGCGCGCCTGCGCGCGCTTGATGGCAGCCTGTATCGGGTCGTTCTCCTTTTCACCGTCAGTGGCCGCCGCCGCGGCCTTCGCCTGGGCAGAACGCTTTCGCGCCTCGCGGCGCTCGGCCTTCTCGCGAGCCTGTCTTTCAATGCGCTCCTGACGCGCTTCAAAGCGCTGTCGCGCGTGCTCGGCGCGCTCGGCATCCTGCCGTTGCGCGATGATCTCGGCCTTGGACGCGCGGTAGTACTGAACCAGCGGAATGTGGCTGGGGCAGACATAGGCGCAGGCGCCGCATTCAATGCAGTCGAACAGATTGTGCGCTTCCAGGCGCTCGTGGTCCCGGCCGCGGGAATACCAGAAAAGCTGCTGCGGCAGCAGGCTGGCCGGGCAGGCTTCGGCACACAGTCCGCAGCGGATGCAGGCTTGCGGTGGCGGTGGTGTTGGCAGCTCTTCTTCTGTCGGCAGAAGCAGGCAATTACTTGTCTTGATGATCGGACAATCGGGATCGCTGACGGTAAAGCCCATCATCGGTCCCCCCATGACCAGACGTTGATTCACCGTCGCGTCATAGCCGGCGAGCGCGAGCAGGTGGCGGATCGGCGTGCCCAGCAGAATCTCGTAGTTTCCCGGCCGCGATACGGCCTCTCCGGTGACCGTGGTTATGCGGGAGACCAGCGGCCTGCCGTTCACCACTGCATTGTGCACGGCGGCCGCGGTGCCGACGTTCTGGCAGACAACGCCAATGTCTGCAGGCAGCGCGCCACTGGGTACCTGTACGCCGAGAAGAATCTCAATGAGCTGCTTCTCGCCACCGGAAGGATACTTGGTCGGGAAAACCACGATCTCGACAGCGCTGCCGATGGCGGCCTCCTCCAGCGCTGCAATGGCCTCGGGTTTGTTGTCCTCAATGCCCAGCAGCACGGCTGGGTTCCCCAGCACATGCGCCAGGATCAGGCTGCCATTGATAACTGCCGCGGCGCGCTCGCGCATGAGGCTGTCATCCGCCGTGATATAGGGTTCGCATTCGGTACCATTGATGATGAGCGTCTGTATGGGCTTGCCCGGCCGCGGCGACAGCTTGAGCGCGGTCGGGAAGCCGGCACCGCCCATGCCGGCAATACCGGCCTGCTGGATATGCTGCGTCAGATGCAGCGGGTCGGCGTTCATGGGGTTGGCGAAGGGGCGAGGTTCTGTCCATTCGTCGCAACCGTCGGGCTGCAGAACGATGCACAGCGCCGAGAGTCCTGACGGGTGCGGGACCGGCCGGTCCTCCACCGCCAGCACTGTGCCCGAGGTCGGAGCGTGGCAGGGCACGCTGAGCGCGCCGTCGGCTTCTGCAATCTCCTCGCCGCCCAGTACCCGCTGTCCCGGCATCACCGTGGGCACGGCGCTGCTGCCGATATGCTGACCGGCCGGTATCACCAGAACATCCGGCATCCCCGCTGACTGGATGTGCTGCGCCGTGGATTCGGCTTTGTGCTCGGCGGGATGAATGCCACCGTGAAAGTCGTGTAAGCGCCTCACGCTGCCTGATCCCGGTTGTCATCGTGGGACGGCGCCGCGCCCCCGGCCGTGTCGCGATCACTGGCGATGATGTCCGCCGGGCTGCGGTCTGCCGGCGGGAGAGGCCAGTGCCAGGAGCGCAGGGTGGTTGCGACCGGCAGCATATCGATGCAGTCCACGGGGCAGGGCTCCACGCACAGATCACACCCCGTGCATTCGCTCGCTATGACGGTGTGCATCTGTTTCGCGGCCCCGAGAATGGCGTCCACGGGGCAGGCCTGTATGCATTTCGTGCAGCCGATACATTCGTCTTCGCGGATGTAGGCAACGGTTTTTGCGGCCGCCTCTTCGCCGTGCTCGTCGTCCAGGGGGATCGGCTCCACATCCAGCAGATCAGCCAGGGCCTGTATGCCCGCTTCCCCGCCCGGTGGGCACTTGTTGATCGCCTCGCCGTTGGCGATCGCCTCCGCATAGGGTCGGCAGCCAGGGTAGCCGCATTGGCCGCACTGCGTCTGCGGCAGCACGGCGTTGATCTGGTCGGCAATCGGATTGCCCTCGCTGCGAAAGCGGACGGCAGCGAAGCCCAGCAGGGCGCCGAACAGCCCGCCGAGGCCCAGCATGGCGAGACCGGCGGCAAGCAGCGGGAACTGTTCCAGCCAGGCCAGCATCTACACAAGCCCCGCAAAGCCCATGAAGGCCAGGGATGCCAGCCCGGCAGTAATCATGCCGATGGCCGCGCCGGCGAAGGGCTCTGGAACGTCGGCAACCGCGAGCCGTTCACGCATGGCGGCGAACAGCACCAGAACGAGTGAAAAACCAAGCGCCGCGCCAAAGCCATAAAGCAGTGACTGGGCAAAGTCGTGGCTCTTGTTGATATTCAAAAGGGCAACCCCGAGGACCGCGCAGTTGGTGGTGATCAGTGGCAGATAAACGCCGAGCACGCGGTGCAGCAGTGGGCTGCTTTTGCGCACAACCATTTCCGTGAACTGAACCACCACCGCGATCACCAGAATGAAGGAGATAGTGCGCAGATAGCCGAGATTGAGCGGCAGTAGCAGGTAGTTATAGGTGAGATAGCTGCAGGCTGAGGCCAGCGTGAGCACGAAGGTCGTGGCCATGGACATGCCCATGGCTGTTTCCAGTTTGTTGGAGACGCCCATAAACGGGCACAGACCAAGGAACTGTACCAGAACGAAGTTGTTGACCAGGATCGCCCCGATCAGCAGAAAGGAATAGTCAGCAAGCATCTCGCATTCCGCCCGGTCCTCGCTGGAATGTTAGGGGGTCACAGCCGACAAGACAATGTTACTCACTTGACCTGCATGCCAGGCTCGGCACCGCTGTCCGGCGACAGCAGGAAAATTTCTCTGGCGCCCGGTCCTGCCGCCAGCACCATGCCCTCGCTGGTGCCGAAACGCATCTTGCGCGCTGCGAGGTTGGCCACGACCACCGTTAGCCGGCCCACCAGATCCGCCGGCGCATAAGCCGCCTTGATACCCGCCAGGACCTCCCGCTCGCCGAAGGGGCCGAGGTCGAGCGTCAGGCGCAGCAGTTTGTCGGCGCCATCGACGGCCTCCGCGCCGACGACTTTTGCGACGCGCAAATCGATTTTTGCGAAATCCTCGAAGCCGATTTCACTGCCAATGGTCCCCTCGGGCGCCTTCTTGGCTGTCGCTGGTTTCGCCGGTGCGGACTGCACGTCGGCAGCCTCTGCCGCCTGGCGTTCCGCGTCGAGAATGGCAGCAACCTGCTTTGCATCGATGCGCGTCAGCAGCGGGGTGAAGGCCTGCAGTTCGTGGTCGAGCAGCGTCTGCTCCAGCGCTGTCCAGTCAAGGGACGTCTGCAGAAAGGTCTCTGCCTTGTCCGCCATGCGGGGCAATACCGGCTTCAGGTAGATCATGAGCACCCGGAACAGGTTGATGCCCGTGGAGCAGACGGCATGCACCTGGTCGGCGTTCGCCGGGTCTTTCGCCAGAACCCAGGGTTTGTGCTGGTCGATGTACTGGTTGGCGCGATCCGCCAGGGCGATGATATCGCGTACAGCCTTGCTGAACTCCCGGCTCTCGTAACGCGCTGCGATGTCGTCTCCTGCCGCGATGAAAGTCTGCAGCAGTTCCGGCTCGCTGCAGCTGCTGGCCAGGCGGCTGTTGAAGCCCTTGCGCAGGAAGCCGGCGCAGCGACTGGCGATATTCACCACCTTGCCGACCACGTCGGCGTTGACGCGCTGCACGAAATCCTCGAGGTTCAGGTCGATATCGTCAACGCCCGCGCCCAGTTTGGCAGCGAAGTAATAGCGCAGGTATTCGGCGTCGAGGTGCTCGAGGTAGGTGCTGGCGTTGATGAAGGTACCGCGACTTTTGGACATCTTGGTGCCGTTCACGGTCAGAAAGCCATGGGCAAAAATGCCGGAGGGCGCGCGCAGACCGGCGGAGTGCAACATCGCGGGCCAGAACAGGCCGTGGAAGTTGACAATGTCCTTGCCGATGAAGTGGTACAGCTCCGTGTCGTGACCGGGGCGCCAGAAACGGTCGAAATCCGTGCCAGTGCGCGTGCAGTAGTCCTGAAAACTGCCCATGTAGCCAATGGGGGCGTCCAGCCAGACGTAAAAGTACTTGTTGTTTTCGCCGGGAATCTCGAAGCCGAAGTAAGGGGCGTCGCGACTGATATCCCACTCGTGGAGTTCGGTATCGGTCCATTCGCGCAGTTTGTTCGCGATCTGCGGTTGCAGGGTGCCTGAGCCTATCCAGTCGCGCAGCATGTCGGCAAATGCCGGCAGGCGGAAGAAAAAGTGTCGCGACGCTTTCTCTACCGGCCTGGCGCCGGAAAGTGCCGATACCGGATCAATCAGTTCCGCCGGCGTGTAGGTGGCGCCGCAGGCTTCGCAGTTGTCACCGTACTGATCGGGCGCCCGGCAGCGCGGACAGGTGCCCTTAATAAAGCGATCTGCCAGGAAAAGCCCCTTCTCGGGGTCGTAGGATTGTGTGATCTCGCGCTCGGCAATGTGGCCGTTCGCTTTCAGGCGGGCGTAGATGTACTCACACCACTGGCGATTTTCTGCCGAGTGGGTGGTATAAAAATTGTCGAAGCTGATGAGAAAGGCCTCGGAATCACGCCGGTGCGCGGCGTGGATACGGTCTATCTGCTCCTGTGGCGTGATGCCCAGTTTTTCCGCGCTCAGCATGATGGCGGTGCCGTGGGCATCGTCTGCACAGACATACAGGCATTCATGCCCCCGCGAACGCTGGAAGCGAACCCAGATGTCGGTCTGCACCTGTTCCAGCATATGCCCCAGGTGCAGGGGGCCGTTGGCGTAAGGCAGGGCGCTGGTGACAAGAATGCTGCGCTTTTCTCGGGGCATGTGGCTGTATTGCATCGCAAAATGGGCGCGTACTATAGCCGCTTTGCGGCGGTTTTTCACGCCACTGACGCTGGCAGGCGGCGGCGGATTGTGGGCGAAGAGGTGAATCTCTATACTGGCGCCCGGCTGTGGACTCTGTATCACCCGGCCCGGAGGATTATCATGCAGTCAGTGCAGCACATCATTGCCGTCGCCTCGGGCAAGGGGGGCGTGGGCAAATCCACCGTTACCGTGAATCTGGCGCTGGCGCTGCAGGCATGTGGCGCCCGCGTGGGTCTTCTCGATGCCGATATCTATGGCCCCAGTCAGCCGCTGATGCTGGGTGTTGCGCCGGGGACGCGACCGGACACCGAAGACGACCAGGTGATCATCCCGGTTGAGGCACACGGCCTGAAAACCATGTCCATGGGGTATCTGACAACAGAGCGGACGCCCATGGTATGGCGCGGCCCGATGGCCGGTGGTGCGCTCACCCAGATGCTGGAGCAGACGCGCTGGGGTGAACTGGATTACCTGCTCATCGACATGCCCCCGGGCACGGGTGACATTCAGTTGACGCTGGCACAGAAGGCCAGGGTCAGCGGTGCGGTGATTGTGACGACACCGCAGGACATCGCGCTGCTCGACGCGCGCAAGGGCATCGAGATGTTTCGCAAGGTCGATGTGCCGATTCTCGGCATTATCGAGAACATGGCGCTACATGAATGCACACAGTGCGGGCATGTCGAGCACGTATTTGGCAGCGGCGGCGGCGCCGACGTTGCCGCGGAGTACGGTGCCGAACTGCTCGCAAGCCTGCCCCTGGCCATGGCTATCCGCGAACAGACCGATGCCGGTCGCCCGACGGTGCTGTCGGCACCCGATTCCGCCGCCGCCAAGGCTTTCCTGCAGGCGGCGCGGCGCCTGCAGGAGCGGCTGGTTGTCGTAGACGGGACGTCAGGTGACGCACCCGATATCAGTGTGACGGACGACTAGTGTCCAGGAAGGAGCAGCGGTGAGCATCAAGGCGGACAGATGGATTCGGCGCATGGCGCTGGAGCAGGGCATGATCGAGCCCTTCGAGCCCGGACAGGTCCGCGAACGTGACGGGCAAAAACTGATCTCTTACGGAACCTCGAGCTATGGCTACGATGTGCGCTGCTCCCAGGAGTTCAAGGTTTTTACCAATATCAATTCGGCGACGGTGGATCCTAAGGCCTTTGACGAAAGCAGTTTCGTCAATATCACCGGCGATGTCTGCGTGATCCCGCCCAATTCCTTTGCACTGGCCAGCACCGTGGAATACTTTCGTATTCCGCGCAACGTGCTCACGATCTGCCTGGGCAAGTCGACCTACGCCCGCTGTGGCATCATCGTCAACGTCACGCCGCTCGAGCCGGAGTGGGAAGGTCATGTCACGCTGGAGTTTTCCAACACCACAACGCTGCCCGCAAAGATTTATGCCAACGAGGGCGTCGCGCAAATGCTGTTTTTCGAATCCGATGAAGTGTGCGAGACCAGCTACAAGGATCGCGGTGGGAAGTATCAGGGGCAGCGCGGCGTGACATTGCCAAGAGCCTAAAAACGGCCCAGAGCGTAAAACCGGATCAGAGCCTGAAAGAGAGCTCAGAGCTCAAAGCCGCCTCAGCCCGCTGCGTACTCCGAAACCGGCACGCCGTCGATTTCCGCACTGATAAGGTTTGCCTCCACGGTGCTGCCTTCCTCGATATGCAGTGTCTTTACCACCAGGTAGTCCCATTTGGGTGCCACCCAGAGCTGTGACAGGCGTTCGTCGGTGTCTCGCTGGCGCTGGTACAGCAGTGTGCTGACCTCTCCCATCGGGGTCTGCAGTTGCTCCTGCCCGATGAGTGCCAGCGTGTAATCCTTGACTTTCCGGCCATCGGCGACGGTAAACAGCATCTCTTTGGGCGCGGAATCCTGTCCGAGGAGATTAAGACGCATCTGTTCCTGCTGACTCATTCGGTCAAGCGTGTGTCCGACATCGGGCAGCGCATACCACTCGTCCTTGTAGAGACTTCGAATCACCGACGAGCCCGGTGTAAAATGGACTTCCCGCCGTCGACTGATCAGGCCGGTGCCCCGGTAAATGTACGAATGGGGTTCCACCTGGCCTTCCCTCAGGCTGAAGCGGCTGACTTCACTCAGCCCCACCACCAGCAGGCTGCCTTCGCTGGTCAGTCTGCAATGCCCCTCGCGGTCAACGGTGAGGTCGCGGCGAAGCTTGATGCTCAGGCCACGTGCGGTTGTCTTGTAGACTGTGCTGTAGGGTTTCAGCCCCGGTTTTCCAGTACCTGCTGCCGATTCCTGCTGGGCTGCTACTGGCACGCCGGCGGTGCACAGGCACGCGAGCAGCAGGGTCGACAGTCGCCGCAGCGAATGCCAGTCAGCGCGATGGCGGATGATCTTATGTTTTGCACTGGGCATACGGTATCCCGGTTTCGGGCATCTTTTTTCCATCCAGTGTCACCTCTCCTGCTGTCAGCCGCAGCCGTCCTGTCACCCACCATGCAATGGCCTGTGGGTAGATGCGGTGCTCCAGTTCGAGAACCTTTGCCGCCAGTGTGTCAGCGTTATCCTCAGGCATGACAGAGACACTTGCCTGGAGGACGGGCGGCCCACCGTCCAGTTCCTCTGTGACGAAGTGAACCGTCGCGCCGTGCTCGCGGTCTCCGGCCGCCAACGCCCTAGCGTGAGACTTCAGGCCGGGATACTTCGGCAACAGTGACGGGTGAATGTTCAACAGGCGGCCACGGAACGACGCAATAAACAGCGGCGTCAGTATGCGCATGAAACCGGCGAGAATCACCAGGTCTGGTGCATGCGGTTCGAGTTCCGCCAGCATGGCGCGGTCAAAGGCGTCGCGGGTGGCGTAGTCGCGGTGATCGAGGATAACCTGCGGGATACCCGCGCGGTGTGCGCGCTCAAGCACGCCGGCGCCGGGCCGGTTGCTGCCGACCACGGTAATGCGGGCCGGGATAGTGCCATCGTTGCAGGCATCGACAATGGCCTGCATGTTTGAGCCGCTGCCGGAGGCCAGGATCGCCAGCCGCGGCAGGCTGTCGGCAGTGCCCATCACTCCTTAAGGTTGACGCGACGCTCGCCGCGACTGATCGTTCCCAGCTTCCAGGCTTTCAGTTGCTGCTGCTGCAGCTGGTCAATCCCTGCGCGCCAGGTCTCGGGCGACATGCACACTACCATGCCGATGCCACAGTTGAAGGTCCGGTACATCTCATCGGTGGCAATCCCTCCCTCGCGCTGCAGCCACTCGAATACCGGTGGCCACTGCCATGAGCTGACATCAATGTCTGCTGCGCAGCCCTCAGGCAGAACGCGCGGAATGTTCTCGAGCAGCCCGCCGCCGGTAATGTGCGACAGGGCATGGACGCCACCCTCGCGTATCAGTGCAAGCAGCGGCTTCACGTAGATTTCAGTGGGTGCCATCAGCGCTTCCGCCAGGGTCCTGCCGTCGAGTGGCTGCTGCAGGTCGGCGTTGCTGACCTCAATGACCTTGCGGATCAGCGAATAGCCGTTCGAGTGTGGGCCGCTGCTGCCGATGGCAACCAGAACATCGCCGGGCTGTACCGCACTGCCGTCGATGATTTTGTTTTTTTCCACCACGCCAACGCAGAAGCCCGCGAGATCATAGTCGCTGCCGTGATACATGCCCGGCATTTCTGCCGTCTCTCCTCCTACAAGCGCGCAACCCGACAGTTCACAGCCGCGTCCGATGCCGTCGATAACGCGGGCCGCGACGTCAACATCGAGCGCACCGGTGGCGTAGTAGTCCAGGAAGAACAGGGGTTCCGCCCCCGCGACGACGAGATCGTTGACGCACATGGCCACAAGATCAATACCGATCGTGTCATGTTTCCCAAGCTGCATCGCCAGCCTCAGTTTGGTGCCCACACCATCCGTACCCGACACCAGCACTGGCTGACGATAGCCGGCCGGGATTTCACAGAGGGCACCGAAGCCCCCCAGGCTGCCCATGACCTCGGGGCGTCGTGTGCGTCGGGCGGTATGCTTGACGCGCTCCACGAGTGCATTACCGGCGTCGATATCGACGCCGGCGTCCCGGTAGCTAAGTCCGGCTTTGTCATTATCACCGCTCATGCTTTTCCCTGTGAAGCGCTGGATCGTGGCGCGTAGTGTACTGGTCCGCTATCTCCAGTAAAGCAGCGTAGGCACTATTTATACTCTTCGCCTGCCGCTCGCGCTGTTACACTTGACGGCATGATTGTATCCGTTTTCAGGTGCCTTGCACGCGTGGCGTCATCGGGTCTGCTGTGCGCCTTGCTGGCGAACCCGGCAGCCGCCCGCATTGTTGATGACCTTTACAGTGCCCGGGTCAGCGTGCCCGACCGCAGCCAGGCATCTCTGGACGCCGCGGCGCGCGACGGCCTTGCCGAAGTGCTGGTGAAGATCACCGGCAGCCGCGAGGTGCTGTCACTTCCGGTGCTTGATCGCGCCGTACGCGATGCGCGAGATCTGCTGCAGCAGTTTTCCTATCAATCCTCGAACGATGGCAGCGATAGTCAGATAGAGCTCAGTTTTAACAGCGAGACAGTGCGCGACCTGGTGATAGAGGCCGGCGCTCCGCTGTGGACCGCGAACCGCCCGCAGGTGCTGGTCTGGCTGGTTGTCGACGGCCCGGACGGGCGCCAGCTGGTCGATGCCGAAAACTACCCGGAGGTGGTCGCCAGCATGCAGCGCGCCTTTGAGCGCCGGGGGCTGCCGCTGGTCATGCCCCTGTTCGATCTGAATGATGTGGTTGCCTTGTCGCCGGGCGATGCCTGGCGGCAGAGACTCGCAAAGATCATGCAGGCGTCTGCGCGATACCCCGCCGAGCAGATTCTGATCGGACGTGCTGCGGCTTTGTCCGGTGGCCGCTGGCTGGGCGACTGGCTGCTGTATGATGGGCGTAGCCGCGCCGACCGGCCGGTCAATGCCGGGTCGGCGGCGAAGTTTCTGGAGTCTGGCGTCGACCTGGTGGCCGGCGTTGTGGCGGGCCGCTTTGCGCTGACCTCATCTGTTGCGGGCAGCGCCTCCGGCGCGCGGGTGGAGGTCAACGGTGTCGGCAACTATTCGGATTACGCCGCGATTGTCAGCTGGCTGGAGAGTCTTGAACTGATTGAATACGCGAACGTGGAGTGGTTGCGGGACGATCGTCTCACTCTGCGTCTGGTGGCGCAGACCGATCTTCAGAGTCTGCGACCCCTTATCGAGCTCAACAGCCGTCTCGTCCCGGACAATCGGGGTGGCGACGGGGCCAACCTGGTGTATACATGGCAGAAATAGACAAGCCGGTGGTTGATATCCCGATCAAGCGATGGCCGCTGGTTCTCACGGTGTTTGTTGCCGCCAGTGCGTGTTTCTATCTGCTGCAGCCTATACTACTGCCATTCGTTCTCGGCGCGGTGATCGGCTACTTCGGTGACCCGTTGGTCGACCGGGTAGAGGCCCGGGGCGGCAGCCGCACCCTTGGCGTGGTTATGGTGTTCCTCGCCTTCGGCCTGCTCCTGCTGATTGCAACGCTGTTTGCCCTACCGATGCTGCTGCAGCAGCTGGATATCCTGATCCAGAAAATTCCCGCCTTCTATACCTGGCTGCGCGATAGCGCCCTGCCGTGGGTGCAATCGAGGGTGAGCATACCTTCGTCGCGTCTCCCCGAAATCGACTGGTCGGGCCAGCTCCTTGAAAACTGGCAGTCACTGGGCAAGGCCTCGGCGAAAGCCGTGGGGCAGATCACGGGGTCCGGTCTCGGTATGCTGCTCTGGCTCACCAACATCGTGCTGGTGCCGGTGGTGGCGTTCTATTTCATGCGTGACTGGGACAGCATGGTGAGCAAGCTGCTTGAGCTGCTGCCCAAGGCCTGGCAGTCCGGCACCCGCACTCTGGCAGCGGAAGCGGATGAGGTGCTCGGCGCCTTCCTGCGTGGCCAGTTCGTGGTCATGTGTGCTCTGGGTGTGCTTTACAGCAGCGGGCTCTGGCTGGTTGGTGTGCAGGCGGCGCTGCTACTGGGCTTGCTCGCTGGCCTCGCGAGCATCGTGCCCTACCTCGGCTTTGTCGTGGGTATCACCGCCTCCATGATCGTCGCTTACGTGCAGTTTCAGGAGTTTTCCGTCCTGCTCTGGGTGCTGCTGGTGTTCGGTGTCGGGCAGCTGGTGGAAAGTCTTTTTCTTACACCGGTGCTGGTGGGTGATCGCATTGGCCTGCACCCGGTAGCGGTGATTTTTGCCCTCATGGCCGGTGGGCAGCTTGCGGGGTTTCTGGGCGTGCTGGTCGCCTTGCCGGTAGCGGCAGTTGTGATGGTCTTCGTCAGGCACGCCCTTGTGCGCTACCGCGCCAGTAATCTTTACGGGGGCTGATATCGTGGCCAGTGCCTGGGGAAGCCAGTTACCTCTTAACATCCGTCCCCGCGATGACGCTACCTTCGACAATTTTGTAGTCGGGTCGCGGACACGGGCGGTGCGCATGGCCATGGGCGCAGCTGCTGAGCGACTGCTGTTCATCCACGGCCCAGATGATGGCGGTAAGTCCCACCTTCTGCAGGCCGCCTGTCATGCCTGCGACAGTGTCGCCCTCTATCTGCCGATGGCCGCACTATCCGATATGGCGCCGACGGGTCTTCTCGATGGCGTGGAGCACTCTGCGTTGATCTGCCTTGATGACTTGCAGGCTGTCGCCGGGGACGACGAATGGGAGCATGCTCTGTTCAACCTGTATAACGCGGTGCTGTCGTCAGAAGCACGGCTTGTGATTGCCGCTGATGCTCCGCCCGCAGCGCTTGCCATCGCCTTGCCGGATCTGCGCTCCCGGCTGGCGTCGATGCTGGTGTACAGCGTGCCCTCGCCCGACGACGAGGAAAGGCAGACCATACTGATTGCGCGGGCCCGTCTGCGCGGTCTTGCCATGCCGGCGGATGTGGCCCGCTACATCGGCCACCGGGCGGGTCGATCACTGGGAGACCTGATGACGGTACTGGAAAATCTAGACCGTGCATCGCTGACGTATCAGCGCGCGCTATCCATTCCCTTCGTGCGGCAGGTTATGGGCTGGTAGGGAAGTCAGGTGCCGTAAGCGTTGACCTCAGCGTGCGCCGCCGCGAGCTCGCCGGGCTGAAGCCGCAGATAGCGTCGCAGATAATGCACGGCAAGGTACAGTGGGCCGGTATCGAGAAGCGCTACACAGGCCTTGAACACATAGTTGCTGCCCACCAGAACGAGAAGCGCCGTGAGTGCGATATCGCCGCGCAGGAATGCGGCACCGAAGGTCACCGTTACCACCATCACTGAGTCCACCATCTGGCTCATCAGCGTACTGAAGTTATTGCGTATCCACAGGTGCTTGCCACGCGTCACCCGCTTCCAGAAATGAAACAGCTGCACATCGCAATACTGGGCCGCGACGTAGGCGAGCATGGAGGCGAAAACGGCGCCTGAGGTGGTGGCGTAGATCAGCTGGTAAAGCCCCACCCTGGATTCGATAATGTCGCCATTGGGCAGGGCTACCGGTGCCGCCAGCTGCAGCACTTGCCAGGGCGGCATGGCGTCGGGACCCACCGAGGGCAGGCTGTTGCCCAGGATCAGCACGCCGAGAATGAAGAAATTCAGGCCGAGACCGACGCTGACCAGGAAGTTGGCGCGGGCCCGGCCATACAGTTCACAGACCAGATCGGTGCACAGAAAAGTGAGCGGGTAGGGAAGTACCCCCACGGCGAGGGCGATGGGCCCGAGCTGAACGAAACGCGTGATACCGATGACGTTGAGCAGCGTCATCGCACAGAGAAAGATTCCGGCAAGCACCAGGAAAACCCGCTCACGGCGCTCCTGCAGCACACTGGCATTCATGGGTTCAGCTTTCCCGCTGACCGAGGTTGGCATGTATGACGGTGCCGTTGATCACCGGGTGTGCATGCGCCCAGACGATCAGATCGGCGATTTCCTCCGGCTCCACCAGACGACCAAAACTGTTGCTGCCGCCGATGGCCTTGAGGGTGTCCTCATCGTTGCCCACATGGGTGCGCAGCATTTCCGTATCGGTGAAGCCGGGACACACCAGCGCCGTGTGCACGCCGCTGCCCATCAGGTCCTGGCAGGTTGCTCGCATCATGCCGAGTTGCGCATGCTTGGAAATGACATAGCTGAACGCCCCGGCAACCGCCTTTTCGGACAGTGTCGACCCCACGTAGATCACGCTGGAGGAGGCTGGCAGCGCCGGCAGCAGTTTCTGGTTGAGCGTGTTTATGCCGATAACGTTGACGCCAAGCACGCCAGCCAGTGCGTCATCGCTGCAATCCAGTGCGGAATCCTTGAGCATCTGACTGGCATTGTGGACGAGGGCGACTGTGTCGGCACGCTCCACGGCCGGCAGCAGAACCGACATTGCCGCCTCTACGCTGTCCCGGTCCGTGAGATCACAGCGCAGGTTTTCGACACCGGAAACGGGACTGGCCCGGCGTGATAAATTGTAGACAGTGTATCCGGCGTCGATGAACTGCGCAGAAGTGGCGAGGCCGATACCCGCACTGGCGCCTGTGATGATCGCAATGGGCATTGATGTGTCCTGTCTGGCTGGGGCTGTGGAAAAGCAGCCTATGCTACCGTTGTGTGCGAGCAGTTGATACTCCAGGACGGCCCGGCCGGATTGCCCTGGGTGTGAACCATTGCCGGCACGGTGCGCGTATGCAGACCTGTTCAGATAGCCCGCATGCGCACTGCAAGAGGAAGGCCCGTTGAATAATCAGGAACAGCAGCTAGCAACGCTGTATATCGACAAGGAGAGTCACAAGTTCTCCGCCGCTCACTACACGATTTTCTCGGCGACCGAGCGTGAGCGACTGCATGGCCACAATTACTCGGTGTCAGCGAAAATTGTGGCGCCGATGGGCAACAACGGTTTCGCGGCGGATTACAACGTGTACAAAAACCGGATCAAGCGTCTGTGTGATGAGCTTGATGAATACATGATTCTGCCCGAGCACTCGCCTCACCAGACCCTGGCGGATGAGGGGGAGCACTACCGGGTGACGTTCGCCAACGACATCCTGCAGTTTCTCAAGAGCGACACGCTCGTGCTTCCTATCGTCAATGCCACGGTGGAGGAGTTCTCGCGCTACCTGCTGGCGCGCGTTATCGCCGATTCCCGAGGTGAGGATCTACGCGAGGTGCAGATCTGCGTTGCCTCCGGTCCGGGGCAGAAGGGCTGTTCTACCTGGGCGGCCGGGTAGCGATCGACTACCCGGCGACGCTGCCTTGTCGGTTTATGCGGCGATGCCACTGTGACGTAACAGGGCGCGGATGTCCGGGTCGCGCCCACGGAAAGCCCTGAAGGTGGCCAGTGCATCGCGGGATCCGCCAGCCTCCAGTACTTCGCGCAGGAAATCCGCGCCGGTCGCGGCATTGAAAATGCCCTCCTCCTCGAAGCGGCTGTAGGCGTCCGCAGACAGCACCTCTGCCCACTTGTAGCTGTAATAGCCTGCCGCGTAGCCGCCGGCGAAAATGTGACTGAAGCTGTTCTGGAACCGGTTCCAGGTGGGCGGCTGCAGCACCGCGACCTCCTCGCGCACGGTATCCAGCAGTGATTGTACGGACTCGAAGTCCTGCCTGCCCCATTCCAGATGCAGCCGGAAGTCGAATAGGGAGAACTCCAGCTGCCGCACGGTCTGCATGGCCGCCTGGAAGGTCCGCGCCGCCAGCAATCTGTCCAGCAGTTCCGCCGGCAGCGGTTCCCCCGTATCGACGTGACCGGAAATGAAACCGAGCGCGTCTGCCTCCCAGCACCAGTTCTCGAGGAACTGGCTGGGTAGCTCCACGGCATCCCATTCAACGCCATTGATGCCCGATACCGAGGCGACAGTCTGTGCCGTGAGCATGTGATGCAGACCGTGACCGAACTCGTGGAACAGTGTGGTCATCTCGTCATGGGTGAGCAGCGAGGGTGAGCCGCCCGAGGGGGCGGAGAAATTACACACCAGCCATGCCACCGGTAGCTGCACGCCGTCGCCAGCAACGCTGCGGCGTGTGCTGTAATTGCCCATCCAGGCGCCCCCGCGCTTGCCGCTGCGGGCGTAAAGATCCAGATAGAAGCGCGCGACCGCCGCGCCGTCGCGCCGGATCTCGAACAGCTGTACGTCGGGGTGGTAATTGTCGACGTCGGGAAGCTCCACAACCTCAACCCCGTAAAGGCGCTTGACCAGGGTGAACAGGCCGCCGAGAACCCGGGGGACGGGCAGGTAGGGCCGTATTTCCTCCTGCGACACGGAAAAACGGTGCTGCCGGAGTTTTTCGCTGCAGTACGCGACATCCCACGCCTCGAGCTGTTCCAGCCCGAGACGTGCCCTGGCAAAGTCGGCCAGCTCCTGCCATTCCTGCTTGGCGCGGGGCCTGGCTCTGTCCGCCATGTCGGTGAGAAAACGCACGACTTCATTGACGTCGCGGGCCATTTTTGTGGCAAGAGAGAGCTCGGCATAGTTGTCGAAACTGAGCAATCGTGCCAGCGCAAGCCGGCAGTCGAGTGTTTCCCGGATAATGGCGCTGTTGTCCCAGCGATCCGCATCAGGGCCCTGCTCAGAGGCGCGCGTGGCAAACGCGGTGTACATTTCCCGGCGCAATGAGCTGTCATCGCAGTAGGTCATCACCGCCAGGTACATGGGCATGTCCAGCGTCAGCAGCAGGCCGTCTTTTCCTCTGGCCGCAGCGGCGTCCCGTGCACTGTCCAGCGACGAGGGCGGCAGGCCGGGCAGCTCCGTCTCGGTCACTGCTTTTGACCAGGCGTCAGTTGCGTCGAGCACGTTCTCGCTGAAGCGGGCGCCAAGTTGCGACAGGCGCTGGCGAAGCTCGGCATAGTCGCGCTTTTTCTCGGGCGTCAGCGCCACCCCGGCTAGCCGGAAATCGCGCAGGGCAATCTCCACGCTGCGCTGTTGTGCTGGCGAAAGCGATGCGAATGATGCGCTGTCGAAAACCTGCCGATAGGCCTCGAAAAGTCCCTCGTGCTGACCGAGCCAGGTGTTGTGCTCTGACAGGAGCGGCAGGCAGGCGTTGTAGGCGGCGCGCAGCGCCTCGCTGTTGACCACGGCGTTGAGGTGGCTGACCGGTGCCCAGGCGCGCGCGAGGTCATCCTCAAGCGCTTCGATCGGCTGCAGAACGGTTTCCCACGTGGCGGGCTGGTGTGACGCAAGCAGTGCCTCGATTGCCGTCTTGTTGCGATCGATCAGCTCACGGATGGCGGGTTCTGCATGTGACGCTTCGATAGCACCGAAGCGGGGCAGCTCGGCAGGAGCGAGCAGGGGATTGGTCATCGGGTATACTCCAGGGTCTACAGTAAGCATGCCGCCAGTGTAGCGCATGCCCGCGCGCTTTCCCGTCGCGGGCTGCTTTTCTGGCAGATTTCCGTTTCCAGCAGAGGGGGATGTCCCATGAAACAGACACTAGGGCTTTGGCGGTCACTGGTCACTGGCGCGGTCTCGTTACTGCTCGTATCGCAGGCCGTATCGGGGCAGGACAAAGTTCCGCTGGCGCTGGAGGATGTTTTCCAGCTGCGTTTTGCCAGCGCGCCGCTGGTCAGTGCAAGCGGTGAGTTCATTGTATATACGCGGCATTCCATGGACATCATGCAGGATCGTGAGCGGAAAAACCTGTGGGTGGTCAGACGCGACGGCAGTGAACATCGGCCGCTCACCAGCGGTGCGATGACTGTATCCCACGCAGCGTTGTCACCGGATGATACCCGGGTTGCCTTTGTTGCCAAAGATGACACCGGATCACAGATCTTTGTGCACTGGTTGCAGCAGGGCTATACAGCGCAGCTGACGCGGCTTGCCAACGCGCCCGGACAGTTGACCTGGTCGCCTGATGGCCAGCAGCTGGCCTTCACGATGCGTGTTGCGGAAAAGGCGCCAGTGATGGGGGTGTTGCCGTCGGCCCCGGAGGGCGCGGACTGGGCGCCACCGCCAGTGGTCATTGACCGCGCGGTCTATCGCAGCGACGGCAAGGGTTATCGCAAACATGGATTCCAGCATGTGTTCGTCATGCCGGCCAGCGGCGGCAGCCCGCGACAGGTGACCTCGGGCGACTTCGATCACAGCGGCGGCATCGCCTGGTCTGCGTCCGCGGACGCGCTGTTTATCGCGGCCAATCGGGGTGACGACGCCGAACTGAACCCGGTGAACACCGACCTGTTTCGTGTTGACCTCGCGACGGACGAGCTGACTCGTCTGACCGGTCGGCAAGGGCCAGACAGCGGTCCGGTGGTCTCGCCTGACGGCCGATATATCGCCTACACCGGATGGGATGATGCCGGCAAAGGCTATCACCGCCAGCGACTCTACATCATGCGCGCGGACGGTTCCGGCAGGCATGAGTTGATGGCTGACCTTGATCGCGATGTAGCATCGCCCCGGTGGTCCGAAGGCAGCGAGCACCTGTTCTTCAGCTTTGACGACAAGGGCGATACGGTGCTTGCCATGACCGATCTGAAGGGCCGCATGGTGCGTCTTGCTGAGGGGCTTGGCGGGACATCGCTGGGACGTCCGTATGCGGGTTCGGCGTTCGCCGTGGGTGGGGGTGATGTCTTTGCCTATACGGCAGGCGATACGTCGCGCCCCGCGGACATTGCCGCGGGCCGGCCGGGGCACGATGCGCCCGCCCGCCTCACAGCCCTGAACGAGAACTTTCTGGCACATCGTGACCTGGCGCGCGTAGAGGAGCGCTGGATCACGTCTTCGGCTGACGGCGAGAAGATCCAGGCCTGGGTCGCCCTGCCGCCGGGCTTTGACCCGAGCCGGAAATACCCGCTTATCCTGGAGATCCACGGCGGGCCATTTACCAATTACGGCGAACGTTTCTCGACCGAAATACAGCTGTATGCGGCCGCAGGCTACGTGGTGCTATATGTGAATCCCCGGGGCAGCACCAGCTACGGTGAACGCTTCGGCAACCTTATACACCACGCCTATCCCGGCAAGGATTACGACGATCTGATCTCGGCAGTAGACGCGGTCATTGATGAAGGGTTCGTCGATAAGGATGCGCTGTTTGTCACCGGTGGCAGTGGTGGTGGGGTGCTCACGGCCTGGATTGTCGGCAAGACTGAGCGATTTCGCGCTGCGGTGGTGGCGAAGCCGGTGATCAACTGGGCCAGTTTCGTGCTGACGGCTGACAACTCACCGTATTTCACCCGCTACTGGTTCCCGTCCCAGCCCTGGGAGGACCCCGAGGGCTACTGGGCGCGCTCGCCACTGTCTCTGGTGGGCAATGTCAGCACGCCGACCATGCTGTTGACCGGTGAGGCTGACCTGCGCACACCCATGAGCGAGACGGAGCAGTATTATCAGGCCCTCAAGCTGCGCGGAATCGATACGGCGATGGTGCGAATCCCGGGTGCCTACCACAGCATTACCAAGCGTCCCAGCCAGATGGCGGCGAAGGTGGCGGCAGTTCTGGCCTGGTTCGATCAGCATTCAACGACGGAGTAATCCTATGGTTCAGCGTGTTCAGATAGCACGAACCGGTGGCCCTGAGGTGATGCAGCTTTGCGAGGCGGAGTTGTCCACTCCGGGTCCGGGCATGGTGCGGGTGCGCAACAGGGCGATTGGTCTCAACTACATCGATACCTACCATCGCTCGGGTCTTTACTCATTGCCCTTGCCCAGCGGTCTCGGTCTTGAGGCCGCCGGCATAGTGGAAGCCGCGGGCGATGGCGTTGCGCTGGTGCCCGGAACCCGCGTTGCCTACTGTGCGGCCGGCATCGGTGCCTACAGTGAGGCGATCAACCTGCCGGCGGCCAGGCTGGTGGTGCTGCCGGAAAGCGTCAGTGAGGAGACGGCTGCCGCGGTCCTTCTCAAGGGCTGTACAGTCGAGTACCTGCTGCAGCGTACGTACCGTTTGAGTGAGGGAGAGCATTGTGTCTTTCACGCGGCAGCCGGCGGTGTCGGGCAGTTGTTCGGTCGCTGGGCGCAGGCGGTCGGCGCGCAGGTCATCGGTACTGTCGGCTCGGCGGCGAAAGCCGAGGTGGCGCGGCGCTGCGGCTACGCCCATGTGATCAATTATCGGGAGGAGGATGTGGCGGCCCGAGTGCGTGAGCTTACCGGCGGCGTGGGTGTTCCCGTCGTGTATGACGGTGTGGGCGCTGCCACCTTTGAGGCTTCACTCGACTGCCTTCAGCCCCGCGGTCTGATGGTCAGCTTCGGCAACGCCTCTGGTGCACCGCCGCCGCTGGATCTGCAGCAGCTGACGGTCAGGGGTTCGTTGTTCATTACGCGGCCTTCGCTCATGAGCTATGTCGCTGCGGATGCCGAGATGCAGGCGTCTGCCCGGGACGTACTGCAGCGGGTGGCAAACGGCACACTGGATGTTGCGGTCAATCAACGTTATTCGCTGTCTGACGTGCAGCAGGCGCATCGGGATCTTGAGGCGCGGGCGACGGTCGGATCGAGTGTCCTGCTGCCCTGACAGCAGAGGAAAATCTGCCGTGGGGAACCATTCGCCCTGTCCGGGGTCATAATGGTGTAGGCGGTGAATGCCTGCCAATGTATCTACACTGTTCAGGTCATTGATCCCCTGGGAGAGACTCCTCCTCTGCCGGCCGCAAGGCCGGCTTTTTTATAGCTGATCGCACCGACAGTGCTATCCCGCAGATTGATGTACCGTCGCCGCAAGCAGTGACTCCAGGGTCTGCGGTCCGACCAGAGTCTGTGTCAGCTGGCCTTCGGGATGGAACACGAGCGTGGTCGGCAGAACGACAGGTCGCTCGGTTCCCAGGGCGTCCGCAGGATCCTCCGGCAGCGTCGCAAAGCCGATGCCGAGCTTTTCCAGCTGTGCCGCAAGCGCGTCTCCCGTGGCGCCATCGAAATTGACGCCGAGGACCGTGACATCGTCGCGCGCATTTAGCTCGTTGAGCTCCGGCACTTCCTTGATGCAGGGTTTGCACCACTCGGCCCAGTAATTCACCACGACCCAGCTTCCCTGCGCTGCCTTGATTTGCCCCAGGGGATCGTCTGCCGCTGGGTCGCAGCCTGTCATACCCATCAGGAAAAAAGCGAGCGTCGCCAGAGGGCGGGAAAAGTTGCGCGGTATCGTCATGTCGTGAACAGCTCCACCAGATTGATGTCGAGGGCTTTTTTCCGGGCCCGTTCCTGCTCGCTGAGCAGCGCGATGGCATTTTCCTCCCAGTCACTCTGAGCGTTGCCCGGATAATCGCGCACCCGCTTTTCACCGCCGATCCACTGTACAACCTGCCATAGGCTGATGTCGTGCAGATCCCGGGCCAGCAGGTAGTGTCCGCGGTCATTTTGCGAGATGAGATTATGCCGGAGAAAGATACCACGCAGTGCACTCCAGCTGTCACTGTCGATATTGCAGCCACGGTCGAGCATCAGGTCGAATTCGCGCAGGGTCTCGCCGGCCTGCTGGCGCTGCCATAACAGATGCAGTGCCTCCAGCGCCTTCACCACCAGTGGACGGGCTGCCTGCTCTTTGGACTGGTAGGCAGACAGGCTGTGCACAAGAATTGCGCAAATGAGGACAATGTTCCAGGAAATGAAAACCCACAGCAGGAACAGGGGCACTGCCGCAAACGCGCCGTAAATAAAGGTGAAACTCGTGCCAGACACCAGCATGGTGAAGACGTTGCGCGCCAGGTTGAACGCGATGCCCGCCGTTATGCCACCGATCAGTGCATGCTTAAAGGATACTCGACAATTGGGAACGGCCGCATAAATGAGAGTGAACCCGACGGCGTTGAGGAAAAATGGCGTCAGCTGCAGCAGCAGGCCGCCGACGCCGATGATATCGAAGCTTTCCACGACGTCGGCGAACGAGGCCAGATAGGTGCTTACGGCGAGGCCCAGCCCGATGGTCAGGGGTGCCAGACTCAGTACGGCCCAGTACAGCAGAAAGCTGGACACCGGACTGCGGTTCTCCGGCGTACGCCAGATTCGGTTAAAGCTCTTTTCAATATTGCGCAGCATCAGAATGGCGGTGCCACCGAGAAAAGCCACGCCGAACCCGGTGAGGTTTTTGGCCTGACGGGAAAAGTCGTCCAGGTAGTCCTGCATTTCCCGTGAGGCTTCCGGTATGAGGTAGTCGAACAGGAGGTTCTGGATATTGCCTTCGAGGCCGTTGAAGGCGGGTATTGCCGAGGCCATGGTGTAAAGCACGGTCAGCAGCGGTACCAGTGCGAACAGACTCATGTAGGTGAGCGCGGCCGCGGTGTCCGGGCAGCGATCCGCCCGGTATCGTCCGAGCACGTAGTGGAGTCGATGCAGCAGCGGCTGCCACTTGTCGGGTACGCTGATCATGGGCAGATTATTGCACGATTCACGGCGCGCAGGGGTGCAGGCACAGACAGGTACGCCGCTTTGCTATAATGCGACGCCACGATATGGAGACTCGAATGATCGTCATTACGCGCAGCCGGAATTTCATCGCAAACAGCCCAGATCACGCTGTCACCGGCACATTCCTGAAACGTGCTTCGGCTCTGTTGTCGTGACGCCGGGCTCGCCGTATGTCCTGGTGGTCTACTACTCGGCCACAGGCGCAACAGCGGAGATGGCACAGGAGGTTGCCCGCGGGGTGCAGGGCATAGCCGGTATCGATGCGCGGCTGCGTACGGTGCCCGGCGTTTCAGCAGAAACGGCGCAGGTGGCAGCAGATATTCCCGACGCTGGCCCCATGTACTGTGAGCTTGATGACCTGCGGCAGTGCAGTGGTCTTGTGCTCGGCAGTCCGACACGATTTGGCAATATGGCCGCAGCTATGAAATATTTTATCGACGGTACGTCCGAGCTCTGGTTGAGCGGTGCGCTGGTAGACAAACCCGCGGCTGTGTTCACCTCCACGTCCAGCCTGCACGGCGGGCAGGAAAGTACGCTGCTCAGTATGCAGCTGCCGCTACTGCATCACGGCATGCTGTTGGCCGGCCTCTCTTATGGCGAGCCAGGACTCACTCGCACCCGCGGCGGGGGTACACCCTACGGCGCCAGCCATCATGCGGGGGCGCGGAATGACCGCGCACTGGACGCTGATGAGCAGGGTCTGTGCAGGGCGCTGGGCGCCCGTGTGGCGCGCCTGTCGCTGGCGCTCGCCGCTTCTCGCACGGCCGGTGGCACGGCGTGAGCGTTGGCGTGACGCGACAGGGCGCCAGCGCCTGGTTCTGGGGACTGGCCTGGGGCGCCTGGCTGTTGCTTTTCCTGCAGCAAACCGCTGACGCCTGGCTGAGGGACGTACCCTGGATCATCTGGTGTGGCAAACTGCTGCCACTGCTGATATTTGTCCCCGGCATGCTGAAAGACCGGCTGCGCAGCTTTATCTGGCTGTGCTTCATGTGTTTGCTGTACTTCATTGCGCTCGTCCAGTACCTGTTCTCAGCGCCGGGGTCTCTTCTGGCACAGACCGGCATGCTCGCGGTGGTGGTGTTGTTCACAGCGGCCATGCTCTACGTGCGCGCCCGCGGTCCTGAGCTTCGCGCAGCGTATCCGCCAGCCACTTCGCCTGAAGGATAACCATGACCCGTCGCCCTTCTTTTGTGAAACGACTGCTGCGCGGCATCTGGCGCGGCATCACCTTCCTGCGCCTGGCGCTGTCGAATCTGCTGTTTCTTGGGGTTCTGGGGCTGATTTACCTGCTGATTAGCGGTACATCGCCGGAGCCGCTGCCGGAGAAAGCGGCTCTGCTTCTCGATCCGGCAGGCACGGTGGTCGACGAGAAAACGCGTATCGAGCCGCTCTCCCTGCTCAGCGAGCCGTCACCGGCGACGGCCGAGACACGACTGCAGGACATGATAGACGCGGTCGATGCAGCGGCGAGCGATGAGCGGATCACGGCGCTGGTTCTGGATACAGAAAATCTTGTGCAGTTCGGCCTGAGTCGTGCCCAGGAGATGGCGCCGGCACTCGCGCGCTTCCGTGCAACGGGCAAGCCCATCATTGCAGCGGCAGATGTCTTAACCCAGGACCAGTATCTGCTGGCTGCGGAGGCTGACGATATCCTGCTGCATCCCTATGGCGCTGTCGCCATACAGGGTTTTGCCCGTTACCAGAATTATTTTGAGGAAGCCTTTGAGAAGCTCGCCGTGGATATCCACGTGTTTCGCGCGGGGGAGTTCAAGTCGATCGCCGAACCCCTGACGCGCAACAACATGTCAGAGGGTGAAAAGCAAATCACCCGGGCATGGCTGGAAGATCTCTGGTCCCAGTATACCGGGCACGTCGAGTCGCGGCGCGGACTGGACGACGGGGCGCTGGAGCGGCAGATCAACGCTTATCCTCAGCGTCTCGCTGATGCCGGCGGTGATCCGGCGAGGCTGGCTCTCTCCGAAGGCCTGGTTGACCAGCTGATGTCACGTCGGGAAATGGATGATTATCTGGCGAGCCGCGTCGGCGCCGTGAACGACGCCGGTGAGGCGAGGATGATTCCGTTCCAGCGTTATCTGGCGACGCGCGGCTCAGCGGCGCTGAACGGCGCGCGTATTGCCGTAGTCACCGCACAGGGAAATATTCTGCCGGGCTCACAGGATCCGGGCGCCATCGGCGCAGAGACGCTGTCGTCGCAGCTCATTGAGGCGTCAGAGGCTTCCGACGTCGCCGCGATCGTCCTGCGTATGAACAGCGGTGGCGGCAGTGTGTTCGCCTCCGAGGTGATTCGAACAGCGCTTGCTGCGGTGCGCGCCAGGGGCACGCCGGTGGTGGTGTCCATGGGGCCCGTGGCGGCATCCGGCGCCTATTTTATTGCCACGGCAGCGGACCAGATCTGGGCAACGCCGGCGACCTTGACCGGGAGCATCGGTGTTTTCGCGGCTTTTCCAACGATTGATCGTCTGCTCTCCCGTGCCGGTATTAATACCGACGGCGTCGGTACCACGGAGGCGGCGGGGTCACTGCGCATAGATCGTCCGCTGAACCCCATGGCGGCAGACGCACTGCAACAGTCCGTGGAGCAGATCTATCAGAAGTTTCTCTCGTTGGTGGCGGAAAGCCGCGGCATGAGCCTGGCCGAGGTTGACGCAGTGGCGCAGGGGCGTGTCTGGAGCGCGCCCGCAGCGCGAGAGGTGGGGCTGGTCGATGAGATCGGATCGCTGGACGAGGCCGTCGCGGCCGCTGCGGAACTCGCTGGCGTGTCGTCCTATCGCGTGGACCACATGCGGGCGCACCTGTCGCCGCGACAGCAGCTGCTGCAGCGGCTCAGCGAGCGTGTGGCGCTCGGCGATATTACCGGCCTGTCGGTGCCGACCGCCGCGTTGCCGGTCGCGCTGCGACAGGCTCTGCTACCGTTGACAGCGGCGCGCGATACGATGTCCGGACTGGCCGATCCGCGGCATCTTTACATGCAGTGTCTCGGCTGCAGCTTCTGATCGCCGTCGATGACGTCGCCTGCTATTTCTCGGCAGCAGTCGGTGCGTGCTCTGCAAGCGTGGCGGGCTCCTGCCGCGTAAGGTGCAGCTCTCGCTGTGGGAAGGGGATGGTGATGCCCGCCTCATCAAAGCGCAATTTCACTTTTTCCGTGGTGTCCCAGAATAGCGGCCAGTGATCCGCCGAGTTCACCCAGGGGCGCACCAGGAAATTGACGCTGGAGTCAGCCAGAGCCCCGACCACCACGAGGGGTGCGGGATCCTTCAGTACACGCTCATCGCTTTCGACAATATCCTGCAGGATGTTTCTTGCCAGGCGCAGGTCATCGTCGTAAGAGATACCGAAGGTCATGTCGACGCGACGGATGGGCTTCGCGGAAAAATTGGTAATGTTGTTGCTCATAATGGTGTTGTTCGGAACGATGATCTCCGTATTGTCCGGCGTGATCAGCGTGGTTGTGAGAATATTGACCTTGTCTACCGTACCCATTGCATTGCCCGCTTCGACGAAGTTTCCTTTGACGAAGGGGCGGAACATGATCAGCATGACGCCGGCGGCGAAATTTGACAGCGAGTTTTGCAGTGACAGTCCGATGGCCAGGCCGGCGGCGCCGATCAGGGCAATCAATGACGTCGTGTCGATACCGAGCTGGCTCAGCGCTGCGATGATAACGAACAGCAGGAGCAGGGCGCGAAGAATGGCGATAACAAAAATCACCAGCGTCTCGTCCAGTTCCTGCCGCCGCATGAGTTTCTGGGCTACCCCCACCACAAGTCCCACGACGCCGCGACCGATAGTGAAAATGATCAGCGCCGTGACGATGCGAATGCCCCAGGGAATGGCGTAGGCGTTGATGAGCTGCGTGATATCGATGTTTTCCATGCATGCGGTCCTTGTGGCTGTTAGGCAGCAGTCGAAAGATAATACCGGCGCCTCCCCGCACTGTACACGGGAGGGCAGCGTGTGTCGGGCGGGTGGCCAGCCGGGTATGGCGTGTTCAGCTGTCCCGCGCCGGGATCGCGCCGGCGATGTCAAGGGCGAGCGCGTGCACCAGCGCACTGAAGGCGCGAGCCACGGCGGGGCCGGAGGGCGACACGAGTGGCTTCTCGCGGCTGAACCGCCCCGTGAGTGTTGGCCTGGGTGAAACGGATGACGTAGGCAGGATACGCCAACTCGCGGACAGCCTCGCGACGCCGTCCGTTGCCTCCAGTCTGCGTACAGAAATGCTGACCCCGTAATGTGCCTGCAGGGCTGAGGGTCCGGGGAAATCCGTTACGCTTGTATCTTCAAGTGCATCAGAGAGAATCTCGATCAGCGTGCGCTGCATACCTTGATCCAGCGGCTCTGCCCAGAGCTCTGACATGCTGTAGTGGAGTGCGCCGTCGCTGTCACGCCGTGCCAGACCATTGCGCTTCAGGTAATCGGGCAGGGTAACCGGACCAACGCTGATCGGGGGCGCATCACTGCGGATGGCTGCCTGAGCGGGTGACGTCAGCGTCAGATAGTCAACAGTGACCGGCGTAGCGCAGCCGCCCAGTGTGGATGCCAGAAGGCAAGCGAGCGTCAGGAAAAGCAGGCCTCTCATTGTTCGTCACTTCGTCGGCCGCGCAGGAGGGCATCCGGGTGTTCCTCCAGCATGCGCGCCAGAGACTGCAGTGCCCGGCTGGCATTCGCGACTTCCTTCAACGTAGTGTTCAGCTGGTACAGCGTGGGAGATCCGGCATTCACCTGATCGCCGAGGGATTGCATTGCCTGTTCGGTCACCCGCAGCGCCGAATCCAGCCGCTGCAGCCCGCTGTCGGCGCTGTTGCTGAGCCTCGGGAGCTCCGCGTTGACCTGCTGCAGCACGCCGCGGGCCTCGGCCAGCACGGTCGTCATTTCAGGTCGCAGTGCGGCCATGGCGTCTGTCAGACCGTCGCCCGCCTTTGCGAGGGAGGCCAGCGTCTGCTGCAGGTCGCCGGGCAGGGCCTGGAACGCCTCCGTTGCCGTCAGCGTATTGAGACTTCCCGCAATGTCGCCGATATCCTGCGCGATTTTGGCGTAGTCGATGGATTGCAGCGTTCTGCGCAGCAGTTCCAGCTCCGTGGGAATGGTTGGGATCTGGGGGTGCGGCAACGTCACATCTGGTAGTGTGGCGACGGTATCCGGGTGGAAGTCCATCTGCACATAAAGCAGTCCCGTCAGTACGCTCTGCATGTTGAGCTGGGCACGCAGTCCGTTGTCGATCAGATAGGGGATGAGCGAAGACGCATCCATTCCGCCGCCGACGAGACGGACGTTTCTCTCGGATAACTCCGCCTCGACCTGCATGATGATATCGGCCTTGTCAGTGGATAACAGCAGCTGGATGTCGGTGACCTGACCGATCTCCACGCCGCGCAATGCCACGGGGGCGCCCACGGTCAGACCCTTTACCGAGCCCTCGAATACCATGACGACCTGCTGCCGCTGGCCTCCGAACTCCGTGCTGCCGATGACAACGGCACCGGCCAGCACAATGAGCAGAGACCCGACGACGAAAGAGCCGATCAGCACGCTGTGTTTGCGTTCACTCACAGTCGCTCTCCCCAACGACGTCGCTGGACCGCCGCACATCGGCCTCGCGGTTCAGAAACTGCCGCACGACCGGCTGTTCACTGTGTGTCCTCAGCCAGCGTGGATCGCCGTAGTCAATCATTGTCCGGGTCTCCGCGTCCAGGTAGACGCTGTTGGTGGCAATGGCAAAAATGCTCGGGAGCTCGTGCGTCACCATCACCACGGTGGCGCCGGTTGACTCCTTGATCTGCAGAATCAGGTCGTCCAGGCGACGCGAACTCACCGGGTCCAGTCCGGCGGAGGGCTCATCAAAAAACAGGATCTCGGGGTCCAGGGCAATGGCGCGCGCCAGCGCCGCGCGCTTGCGCATACCGCCGCTGATTTCTTCCGGCATATACTCCTGAAAGCCGTCCAGGCCCACCAGCGCGAGCTTGTAGGCCACGATATCATCAATGGCATCAGCGTCGTATCGCGTGTACTGGCGCAGCGGCAGCGCCACGTTTTCTGCGAGGCTCATGGCGCTGAACAGACCGCCACTCTGGTAGGTAATGCCCCAGCTGCGCCGCATGACACGTCGCTGTGCGGCACTGGCAGACATCAGGCTGCGACCGTGGTAGAGCACGTCGCCAGCGGCGGGTGTCTTGAGGCCCAGCAAATGGCGCAGCAGTGTGCTCTTGCCGCAGCCCGAGCCTCCCATGATGACAAAGATGTCACCGGGAAAGACGGCGAAATCAAGGTCGCGCTGCACCACCGTGGAATCGTAGGCCATGCACAGGCCGTGCACCTCGATAACCGGCTCCTGGATCACAGGCCCACCTGCTGAAACAGGATGTTCATACCGGCATCGGCCACGATCAGATAGACCACTGCCGTGACGACGGCTTCCGTGGTGGCGTCGCCAACGCCCGCGGAACTGCGACTCGCCGACATCCCGGCACGGCAGCCCGCGATCGCGATCAGCACCGCAAACAGCAGACTCTTTGACAGTCCGACGATGAAGTGGCCGGGTGACAGTACAGTGACCAGTTCACTGAGGTAGGCAAGCGGACTGATACCCATGCCGCCGGCAACAATTGCCCCGCCCAGCATGCCGAGAACGTTCGCGTAGACCGTCAGCAGGGGCATCATGAGTGCGAGGGCCAGCAGACGTGGCGCAACCAGGAACTCCATGGGCGACAGGCCCAGTGTCGTCAGGGCGTCGATTTCGTCGTTGCTCTGCATGGTGCCGATCTGAGCCGCGTAGGCAGCGCCGGTTCGACCCGCCATGACCACGGCGGTCATCAGTGCGCCCATCTCCCTGAGCATGCCGATACCCACCAGATCGGCCACATAGATCTCCGCGCCAAATTCCTGTAGCTGCACCGCGCCGAGGTAGGCCAGAATCATACCGACCAGAATACTCGTCAGAGTAATGATGGGCAGTGCCCCGGGTCCTGCCTGGGCGCAATACAGTTTCAGATCAGACCAGCGCATGCTCGAGTCGGGCATCATGCAGGTAGCGCAGGCAACAGCGGCATCGCCCACAAAAGCCAGCGATTTCTGTACCTGCTCGCCGATCTCATGCAGATTGCGCTTCATGGCGGCCACCGACAGCCAGCCGGCGTTTCGCGGCCGTTCCTGGCGCGGCGGCGTGACGGTTGCCAGATCCAGCAGGTCGTCGAGACTGGAACCGTGGCGTCGGCGCTCGCAATCGATACCGCGTGAGCTGCACAGGTTGATCCATCGCAGGCAGAACGCGGGCAGCTCCGAGTCCCATTCACCGATGCCGGAGAGGTCGAGTGCGACGGGACCGGGTGGTTCGATCTCTGCCAGCATATCCGGCAATCGGCACGATGTCGGTGTGGACTGGCCTTCCGTCCAGTCGCCACTCAGGTAGAGCGTGAGCTGCCCTTTGGCATCAGGACGCAGTGCGCAGTCCGGGGCTGTTGCGTCCATGGTCGGTGTTCCCTGGCTTACGCGCCGCAAAGCCTGCGGATTGCCACATCGGGCCGATGTTGCCCGTGACGTGATCGATTCACTGGAAAGGCAGCTTTTCCCGGATCGGTTCAATCAGGTCGACGGCCTTGTCATAGATTTCCTGCACCGGGCGATCATTGCCAACGGCCCGCCGGCGCGAAATCATGGTGACGGGAAACAGGTAATTGTCGGTGTCGCGGTAACGCAGGGCGCGGCTGCGGCCGAGGGGGTCTTCGTACACCACCCAATGCATGTCCAGCTCCTCGGCAAGGAGGTCGCCCAGCAGTATGCCCATGGCCTGCAGCTCCGCGGTCTGGTCGGGCCGCACCCGGCGCTCATCGAGAAGGCGCTGCAACAGGGGAATGTCGTTTGTGGGAGTGCCGTCAAAACCGCTGCCGGTATGGCGGCGCGCCAGACTTTCAATGGTATCGCGCTGGCGCTGCATATATTGCCTGTCCAGCGGCGTCAGCTCGCTGATACGCAGCTGGTCCTGGGCTGCTGCCGGCAGGCTGCTCAAGAGAAGTGCTGCAACAATGACCAGAGAAAGACGGGTCAGGATGTTCATTCAGGCCTCCGGTTTTCAGTAAAACCAACGCCTTCCACTCTAGCGCGGCGTGACAGATACCTCAATCCGGTTGTGTTTGACTGGTGGGCATGGATAATTGCGCCCTTTCACCCGACCGCCGGCATTTTGGCTGCCGGTCCGGGCCAATTTGCGGGGTTTCGCATGATCACTGGCAGCATAGTCGCTCTCGTCACACCCATGCACGAGGACGGGAGCCTCGACTGGGCGGCTCTAGAGCGTCTCCTGGACATGCACATCCGCGAGGGCACGGCGGCAATCGGGGTTACCGGCACCACGGGCGAGAGTGCGACACTGACGGTGCCGGAGCACTGCGCCGTAATTCGCCACTGCGTCGAGTATGTTTCCGGCCGGCTGCCCGTAATCGCAGGCACCGGCGCCAATTCCACCCGCGAGGCCATCGAGCTGACAACGGCCGCTGCCAACGCGGGTGCCGATGCCTGCCTGCTCGTGGTTCCTTATTACAATCGCCCGACCCAGGCCGGTATTTATGCCCATTTCACGGCGATTGCCGACGCCGTCGAGATACCGCAGATTCTCTACAACGTACCCGCCCGCTGTGCCGCAGATCTGGCCAATGACACGGCCGTTGCCCTGTCGCGGCATCCGAACATCGTCGGTCTCAAGGATGCTACCGGCAACATGGAGCGCGGACGGGAGCTGATCGAGCGGGTGGGTGACGATTTTGCCGTGTACTCCGGCGATGACCCCACGGCGCGGGAACTGATGCTGGCGGGCGGCAAAGGCAACGTGTCGGTGACGGCAAATGTGGCGCCCGCGCTAATGGCGGCGCTTTGCGCCGCGGCGATGGCGGGCGACCAGGCGAGCGCGGCAGACATCGATGCGCGCATGGCGGGGTTGACGGCGGCGCTGTTCATCGAACCCAATCCGATACCGGTGAAGTGGGCGCTGGTGCGTATGGGTCTTATTCAGAATGGTATACGCCTGCCGCTACTGCCCCTGGATGCGAAGCTGCGCGCGGTTGTGGATGATGCGCTGGCGGGGGCGGCACTGTGATGCTGCGCAGCCTGTCCACAGGGCTGCTCTGTCTCTCGCTGGCGGGCTGCGGTTATCTGTTCGGTGACGCCGGTTTCTTCCGCGACAGCGCCGGGGATTATCGAGAGGCCCAGGCCACCGAGGTCATTGAGGTGCGTCCTGGCGAAACGGCCGCACTGGTGGAAATGTACCCCATCCCCCCGATCCAGAGCGAAGCTCTCATGACGCGGGAGTTCGAGGTGCCAAGACCGGCGTCGCTGGCCTCGGGACGCGCCGAAGAAATGGTTCGCATTCAGCGCCTGGGCGATGAGAGCTGGGCGCTGGTGGCGATAGCGCCGGGCCAGCTCTGGCCACAGGTGCGAGGCTTTCTTTCCGCCGCCGGGATCAATTCAGGCCGGATTGACGCCCGACAGGGGATTATCGAGACAGACTGGCTGAAGCTGCGCAATCAGGACATGGAGTCCCGCTTCCGTTTCCGCATTGAGCGAGGAGTCCAGCGCGGCACCAGTGAACTGCACGTGCTGCAGATGAACCGCGCCGGCGATACCGGCAGCTGGCCGGCGGTGTCAGACAATCTTGAGCATGAATCCGAGATGCTGCGCAGCGTAGCGCAATACATAGCAAACAGCACGGAGACCGCGCCCGTCTCCATGATGGCTGACCGTGCGATCAGCGCCGGGGGCAAGATTGCCGTACAGGAGGACGACAGCGGTGAGATCTATATCCGGCTGGGTCTGCCTTTCAACCGGGCGTGGGCGTCACTCTCGCTGGCACTGGAGGCGGCAACCTTCGAGATACTGGATCGCGACCGCAGCGCCGGCAATTACTATGTCCGCTTTATTGGCGACGACGAAGAGGACAGCCCTGGCTGGTTCGGTCGACTCTTCAGCGGTGACAGCAATCATCCGCTGGCAGATCGCCGGTTTGTGGTGTCACTCGCGGAGTCGGATGCGAACGAGGTCAGGATTGACCTGCAGACAGAGCAGGGAGAGCCTGAGCTCGACCCGGGACAGAAGCAGGCGATGCTCGAATTGATCAAGGGGAACATCAATTAGTGCGCTTTGCGTCTCTGGGTAGCGGCAGCAAGGGCAATGCCACCCTGGTGGAGTGTGGCGCCACCCTTGTGATGGTGGACTGTGGTTTTTCGTTAAAGGAAACACGGCGCCGCCTGCAGCGCCTGCAGGTGGATCCCGCCGCCATCACGGCTATTCTGGTCACCCACGAACACAGTGATCACATCAGCGGCGTGGGGCCGCTCTCACGCGCTCTCGGCATTCCGGTCTATCTGACCCACGGCACGCAGCGCAGCGGCAGGCTCGGTGCCTGTGAGGACGTGGTGGCCTTCAACGCAGGAGAGCAGTTTTCCCTTGGCGCCATGGCGGTGCGCTCCGTGGTGGTCCCGCATGACGCGCGCGAGCCCTGCCAGTATCTGTTCAGCGGCAATGGCTGCCGTGTGGGCGTGCTTACCGATCTTGGCAGCGTGACCCCGCACGTGGTCGATGCCTACCGTGGCTGCCACGGGTTGCTGCTGGAGTTTAATCACGACAGCGGCCTGCTCGCCGGGGGGCCGTACCCGCCGTCACTGAAAGCCCGGGTCGGGAGCGACTGGGGACACCTCAGCAATCGGCAGGCCAGCGAACTGCTGCGGCAGATCGCGACGGAGGACCTCAGGCACCTGGCCATTGCCCACATCAGCGAGCAGAACAACGCGCGGACCGCTGTGGAGGAGGCCCTGGTCGCTCAGCTTCCCGGGTGGCGTGACGGCGTCGTCTGGGCTGATCAGAGCGTGGGCTTCTCGTGGCTCGACTTGGCCGAAGAGGCCCTGGACGCAGCGGCGATGGCCCAATGCGACGCATGCTAGTATGCTGGCGGGCAGGGCATCGGCGATCTTGCCGGGCATAGTGGTCCTGTGAATGGGTAACGCTGAAGTGGAAGCGGTCAGTATCATCCAGCGGGGCAATCTGCAGAACCTCGAGCGCACCCTGCGCCGACAGTGGCGCCTGGGGCAGAACATCGTGCTTTGCTGGTCGCTGGATGCCCGGGGCTTGCTGGTGATTTTCGTCCCGCACTATTTCCTCGGCAACTACTGTGCGCCGCACGCTGACGACAATGAGCAGCACCGCGACAACGAGCGCTACATTCGTCGCCTGATTTCCGGCAAGCGACGCAAAACCCGCGACGAACTGTTTGCTATCGCCGTACGTCTCGGCGCATCGCCCACCTTTATCAAGCTGGATCATCCCCTCGATGATCAACCGGCGGTGGTGGCTGCGGTTGAACAGATCATCCGCCGCTATGGACTGGGTTATGTCGATAGTCGCGCCGTGTTGCTGTTTGATATTTCCGATTTCTCGTTACGCACGCCGTTCGAGCAGGCCAGCCAGCTCAACAGCCTGTCCTACTCCATGAACTCGGTCTACAACAAGCTGGCCGCGCTGGGCATGGAAATCAACTTTGCCCGAACCACCACCGGTGACGGCTACTATGTCTGGAACCGGGATCGTGAAGCCGACTCCGACAGCCTGCTTTTCTATTTTCTCATTCTTATCATGCTCGACAATGCGCTGGCGTCGCGGGCCTCCCGCGGCAAGACGGTGCCGCTAATCCGCGCCGCGTTCCATATAGGCAGCCATTACGAGCTATACCAGGCCGAAGGCGTGAACCCGACGGTGTTCAGCTACATCGTCGGCGATGTGACCATCGACCTGGCACGCATGATCGAAAAGGCGGAGCCGGGCCAGATTCTGCTCGGAGATTTTGCTGCAGACCTGACCATTGCGGGAGAAGTGGTGGATCCGAACGCCAGGGTCACCCCGGCCTTCGTTGCGTCGAGCGACGCCGGTCTTGAGCGGGTACGTGGCGTCAAGATGATGGGCAGTGCAATCGAGGAAGTCGCCTGCTGGCTGACCGCCTCGCGTCCTCTGGCGCCCAGGCACACCTCACCGCTGGAGCTGGCGCTGACCGACAAGCACGGTTTCTCCCACCTTGCCTATAATCTTGAAATTGCCGCAACCATTGGTGATGTGCAGATGCGCCTCGGTCACTCACCGGAGCAGCTCAGGGCACAGAAGTGAGGGCGCAGACTCGGCAAGGCGGAGACGGCGCCGCTGCCGCCGACGCCTGCCGCATGGCCCTGCTGCGTCCCCCCGCCGGGCTCGACAGCGACGGGGTAGACTGGCCCCGTCTGGCCGACACGCTGGATCTTCCTCTGCTGGAGTCCGTCCAGACGGCGCGCCGGGAGACGCGTTGCGACGTCTATCTGTCCCACGACGAGACGGGCCCTTTCCTGCAGATGACCGGCAGCAGTGCGCCGGGGCCTGTGCGCTGTGGCTTTTACGAAGCGGCCATGGCCTTTCGGCGCCGCGGGGGACAGAATGAGCTGCTGGGTCGCGCCGTGGGGGTGCACAGGCGCGCGGGTGGTCGCGTGGTGGATGCGACGGCGGGCTTTGCCGCCGACGCCTTTGTCCTGGCAGATCTGGGTGCGCGCGTCCTGCTGTGTGAGCAGCACCCGCTGCTCGCCGCGCTGCTTACTCTCTCGGTAAGTCATCTCACGCATGTGCAGCGCGACTGGCGTTCGGAGGTGGTCGGCAGGTTGTCAGTGCATTGCGGTGACAGCCGCTTGCTGCCCGCGGCAGAGCTGCAGGCCGACGATGTTCTTTACCTGGATCCGATGTTTCCCTCGGGCCGACGTTCGGCGGCAGGCAAGGGTATGGCCCTGCTGCAGCGCCTGCTGCCCGAACATCCGGACAATGCCGCGGAGTCCCTGCTGAACTGGGCACTGCGCCAGCCGGTGCGGCGTGTGGTGGTGAAGCGCCCTCTGAAGGCGCCACAGCTGTGCGCTATCCGCCCGTCACACCGGCTTGCCGGGCGTTCCGTGCGTTTCGATGTTTACCAACTGGATGGAGTGCCAAGCCATGAATCCTGAAACAGTCACAGTGCTGGTGACCGGGGCATCCTCAGGCCTTGGCGAGGAGTACGTGCGCCAGCTGGCGCCGCGCTGCGGTCGCATCATAGCGCTTGCTCGCCGCGCCGAGCGACTCGACTCCCTCGCCGCGGAGCTGGCTTCTGAGCGCGCTGAGATTGTCCCGCTGCAGGCAGACCTTGCTACGCTGGAGGGGCAGGGACGCGCCGTCGAGTGCATCCGCCAGCAGGGGCCCCTCGGCATGCTGGTGAACAACGCCGGCTTCGGCAGTTTCGGCCCCTTCATTGACGACGACATCGACAGGGACCTGGCGATGCTGCGGCTGCATCAGGATGCGGTGCTGCTGCTGACTCGCGCGGCGCTGCCCGCGATGCGCGACGCCGGCGGGGGTGATATTATCAATGTGGCGTCCGTCGGCGGCTTCCTGCCGATGCCCGGCAGCGCGGTGTACGCGGCCAGCAAGGCATTTCTCAACAGTTATTCCGTATCACTGCAGAGTGAGGTGGAGCGCTTTGGCATCCGCGTGCAAAGCCTGTGCCCGGGTTTCACGCACACCGAGATCCACGATTCGCCTGCCATGCAGGGCTTTGACAAGTCGCGCACGCCGCAGGATCTTTGGATGCCGGTAGGTGAGGTCGTGCGCGAGAGTCTTGCCGGTCTGGACAGCGGCAAGGTGCTGCTCGTGCCGGGCACAAAGAACCGTGCGATGGTGATCGAGGCGCTGGACAGGGAGCGGGCGCTATTCTGTTAGGAGCCGCCGCAGCAGTGCGGTATATATCGCCGTCAGAGTGACCAGATCCTCGCTGCGAACCTGTTCGTTCACCTGGTGGATGCTGGCGTTCACCGGACCGAGCTCGATGATCTGCGCGCCGCTCGGGGCAATAAAGCGTCCGTCGGAAGTGCCGCCGGCGGTTGATAGCGCCGCCGTGCGGCCGGTGACTTCGCGTATCGCGGCCACCGTGGCATCGACCAGTGTCCCTTCGGCGGTCAGGAAGGGCTCGCCGCTCAGGTTCCATTCAATGCTGTAGTTGAGCCCATGCCGGTCCAGCAGCTCTTGCGTGCGGCGTTGCAGGCTGCCAGCCGTCGTCTCTGTCGAGAAGCGAAAATTGAACAGAACGCGCAGCTCGCCGGGAATGACATTGGTGGCGCCGGTGCCCGCCTGCACGTTGGATATCTGCAGCGAGGTGGCCGGGAAATGCGCGTTGCCGCTATCCCAGTGCTCGGCACTTAACTCGGCGAGTGCCGCTAGTGCGCGGTGCACAGGATTGTCTGCCAGCTGTGGATAGGCAACGTGACCCTGCCTGCCGTGCACCACCAGGGTGGCTCCCAGCGAGCCACGCCGCCCGTTCTTTACCGTATCTCCCAGCGCCGTGCTGCTGGAGGGTTCGCCTACAAGGGCCCAGTCTATCTGCCGACCCGACTCATGCAGCCACTGCATGACCCTGACCGTGCCATCGGTAGCCGGCCCCTCCTCATCGGACGTTATCAGGAAGCCGATTCGTCCGCTGTGGTCGGGGTGTGCACTGACAAACGCTTCGCAGGCGACCACCATCGCCGCCAGGCTACCCTTCATGTCGGCGGCACCGCGCCCATACAGCACGCCGTCGATCTCCGTGGGCTCAAAGGGCGGCGTATGCCAGGCGGCCTCCGGACCCGGCGGAACCACGTCGGTATGACCGGCAAATACCATCAATGGTCCGCCATCGCCGCGCTCCGCCCAGAAGTTCAGGGTATCCCCGAAAGGCAGGCGCTGGCAGGTGAAGCCGGCAGCCTCCAGGCGACTGATCATGATGTCCTGGCAGCCGGCATCGAGCGGCGTCACCGAAGGTCGCCCGATCAGGTCGCGGCACAGTGCCAGCGTGGGGTGGTTAGATGTCTGCGCCATGTGGAGTCCGTCAGTTGTGGCTGTGCAGTATGTCGTTGAGCTCGACCGCGGCCTGGTTGGTCTTGCATTCCACGCGGCCGCTGCTTGAGTTGCGTCGGAACAAAAGATCCGGCCGGCCCGCGAGTTCCCGGGCCTTGACCGTGTCCACGATGGTGCCTTCATTATCCAGCACGGCGACCTTGGTGCCGGCAGTGATAAACAGTCCGGCCTCGACCGTGCAGCGGTCACCCAACGGAATGCCGATGCCGGCGTTGGCGCCGATCAGGCAGCGCTCGCCCACCGATATGATGATGTTGCCGCCGCCCGACAGCGTGCCCATTGTGGAGCAACCACCGCCCAGATCTGACTGTGCGCCAACAAAAACGCCAGCGGAAATGCGCCCCTCGATCATGCCCGGTCCCTCGGTGCCGGCGTTGAAGTTGACAAAGCCCTCGTGCATCACCGTGGTGCCCTCGCCGAGATAGGCACCCAGGCGTACCCGAGCGGTGTGTGCAATCCGCACTCCCCGCGGCACTACGTAATTCGTCATTTTCGGGAACTTGTCGACGCAGCTGACGTCCAGCGGGACGCCGCGGAGGCGGGCAGCCAGCTGGCGCTCGGCCAGTTCTTCCAGCGCAATGGCACCCTCACTGGTCCACGCCACATTGGGCAGCAGGCCGAAGAGGCCGTCGAGGTTGGTGCCATGCGGCTTTACCAGACGGTGGGAGATGAGGTGCAGCTTGAGGTAGGCTTCAGGCACGCTGGCGGGCGCGACATCTTCCTCCAGAAGGACGCAGGCGAAGGGCTGTGGGGCCTTGCCAAGACGGCTCGCAAGCTGCGCGAGCTCCTTGAAACCTGCCTGTTCCAGTGCCGCACCCAGTTCCTGTGCCGCAGCCTGCGACAGCGGGTGTGCGCTGCTGAAAGGCCGCAGGGCTGAGGCGAGATCGGCATCCACCGCGAGCCCGGGCCGGGGATAGAACACTTCAAGCCAGTTGCCGGCGCTGTCCAGCGTGCCGATGCCGATTCCGAAAGCAAACGCGGTTGTCGTCATTGTGTCGAGTCGTCCATGTCAGTAAAAGGTGTGTTCAGAGAGTGTGCTGTTTGAACAGTGCACCGTAACGCTCCGGGCTGAAGCCGACGTGAATCTCGCTGCCGGTATCAAGCACCGGCCGCTTGACCAATGTCGGGTGTTCAAGCACTGCCCTCAGCGCTCGCTCATCGTCCATGTCGTCTCGCAGTTCTGCCGGCAGCGTTTTCCAGGTGGTGCTGCGTCTGTTCACCAGCTCCCGCGGCCCGAGCGCCGCCAGCCATTCGTTGGCACTGGCCGCAGACAGGCCGTCTTCCCGCAGATCGTGGTACTGGTAGTCGATGTCGTGCTGGTCCAGCCAGCGTCGGGCCTTGCGCACCGTGTCGCAGGATTTGATGCCATATAGCGTGATCACGATAATCTCCGGGCTGCGGCAGCATGTAAAAGCCGGCAAGGATAGCAAAGATGCCACGGTGCCCGCGATACGGGCATTGCCTTATGGGATCATGCCTTGCGGGTTTTTTTCGGGTGTCGCCGCCCTGGATAGCAGGTGCGGCAGATATCACAGACGCGACCGTCACAGCCGCGCGCGGTGCAGAACTCGCGACCGTAGAAAATGAACTGGAGGTGAAGTGTGTTCCAGCGCGCCCGGGAGAAGAGTCGCTTCAGGTCTTTTTCCGTCTGCGCCACGCTTTTGCCCGAGCTCAGACCCCAGCGTTGCGCCAGGCGGTGTATGTGCGTGTCCACCGGGAAGGCGGGTACGCCGAAGGACTGGGCCATCACCACGCTGGCCGTTTTGTGCCCGACACCGGGCAGGCGCTCCAGGGCATCAATGTCTGCCGGTACCTCGCCGCCGTGCTCGTCCAGCAGAATCTGGCTGAGACCGGTGATGGCGCGCGCCTTCTGGGGCGACAACCCGCAGGGTCGGATAATGCCGCGGATGGCCTCGGTACCCAGCGTCAGCATGTCAACCGGGTTATCGGCTGCCGCAAACAGTGCCGGCGTGACCTGATTGACGCGCTCATCGGTGCACTGGGCGCTGAGCAATACCGCAATCAGCAAGGTGTAGGGATCGCGATGATCCAGAGGGACGGGCGGGTTCGGGTAGAGCGCCTGCAGGCGCGCGTCGATGAACGCAACCCGCTCCGCCTTGGGCAGCACTACAGCCGCCCGAGGAAGCGCACGATACGCTCTGCGGCTTGCTCGCAGTCGGCCAGTTCGGCTACCAGTGCAAGGCGCACATGGTTCTCCCCGGGGTTCACGCCGTCGGCGTCCCGGGCCAGGAAGCGTCCGGGCAGAACCAGGACGTTTTCCTGCGCGTAGAGCTGTCGTGCGAAATCGGTATCCGCAATCGGCGTCCGCGGCCACAGGTAAAAACCGGCCTCTGGCACCTGCACCGGCAGCGCTGGCGCGAGCAGCGAGGCGACGCTGGCAAATTTCTCCCGATAGAGCGCCCGGTTGGCTGCCACGTGGGCTTCATCCCGCCACGCAACCGCGCTGGCGGCCTGGTGGTGCAGTGGCATGGCGCAGCCGTGGTAATTGCGGTAGCGAGTGAATGCATCGAGCAGATTCGCGTCTCCGGCAACAAAGCCGGAGCGCAGGCCAGGCAGGTTGGAGCGCTTGGACAGGCTGTGAAAACTGAGGCAGTTGCGGAAAGTCGGGTTACCGGCCTCAAGGCAGGCCTGCAGCAGCCCGGGGGGTGGGGCACCCTCGTCGCCATAGATCTCGGAATAACATTCGTCGCTGACCAGGATCACGTTGTGCTCCAGCGCCTTGTCGATGAACCGGCGCAGCAGTGACATGGGCATCACGGCGCCGCTCGGATTACCCGGCGTGCACAGATAGAGCAGCTGGCAATGCCTCCATGTCTCGACATCGATGCAATCGGGATCCGGCAGAAACCCGTTGTCGGCGTGGCAGTTCAGGAATACCGGGTCGGCGCCGGCGAGCAGTGTTGCTCCTTCATAGATCTGGTAGAACGGATTCGGGCTCAGCACCAGCGCTCCCGGCACCCGGGACACACAGGTCTGGGCGATGGCGAACAGCGCTTCGCGGGTGCCGCTGACCGGCAGAACCTGTCGTGCCGGGTCGGGACGGGCAATACCGTAGCGTTGCTGCAGCCAGTCGGCGATGGCGTCCCGCAGGTCCTGGCTGCCGCGAGTGGTGGGATAGCGGTCCAGCAGATGGAGGTTGTTGCGCAAGGTCTCGATGACGGCGGCGGGAGGATCGTGACGGGGTTCGCCGATGGTCAGTGCAACCGGGGAGAGCGAGCGCGGTGGCTCTACGTCAGCAATGAGTGCCGCCAGACGTTCGAAGGGGTAGGGGTGCAGTCGGTCAAGATCTGTATTCATGCGGTTTTCTGTCCGTCCAGTTCGCGGCGAATCGCCGCCTGTATCGCTGCGCACAGCTCGGGGTCTTCCAGCGCTCTGTGCGCGTCGTCGGTAATGAAGAAAACGTCCTCGACGCGTTCGCCGAGGGTCTGGATCTTGGCGGCCTGCAGCACCACGCTGAAGCGCACGAAAACCTCGCCGATGCGCGCCAGCAGTCCGGGCCGGTCGGGCGACCTGACCTCGAGCACGGTGACACCCTTATTCGTGTCGGTGGTCATGAGGGTTTCCGTAGGCAGACTGAAGGAGCGCATCTGGCGGGGTGTGCGGCGCTGCACGATGGCGGCGCCACACGCCTCGTCGGACAGCGCATGTGTCAGGTGGTCGGCGATGTGCTCCTGGCGTTCGCCCTGGTCTTCCAGCGGCGTACCGTCTGAGTCCAGCACGAAGAACGTGTCCAGGCTCATGCCGTCATTGGCGTTGTAGACCCGTGCGTCATGCACGCTGAGCTCGAGCTGCTCAAGCTCGGCGCAGACCTGTGGGAAAGACCGCTTGTCATTACGCGCGTAAATGAAGATCTGTGTGGTGTTGGCAACGTTGGACTCCAGGCTGTTGCGCACCAGCACAAGCGGCTGCTGCCGGTCGTGGTGTCCCGCGATGGCCTCCGTATGCCAGGCGATGTCCTCGGCCCGCTCGCGCAGGAAATAATCCTCGCCGCGCTCGCGCCACAGGGCATTGAGCTCCTCCACCGTAAAGCCCCGGTATTCCAGAATGTCGATGGCCGCCTGGCGTGTTTCATTGATCCAGTCCTGCTTGTCGACAGGGTTTTCGAGGCCGCGGCGCAGGGCGCGCCGCGTTTCGGCATAAAGCTGACGCAGCAGGCTGGCGCGCCAGGCATTCCATAGCGTCGGGTTGGTACCGTTGATGTCGGCGACCGTGAGCACCAGCAGGTAATCCAGCCGGGCCTGGCTGGTGACGTGGTGGGCAAAATCCTGAATAACGTCCGGGTCCGAGATGTCCTTGCGCTGGGAAAAGGCCGACATGACCAGGTGGTTGCGCACCAGCCAGGTCACCAGATTGGTGTCGCGTCGGCTGAGCCCATGGTCAAGGCAGAAGCGCTCGGCGTCCACCGCACCGAGCGCCGAGTGGTCGCCACCGCGGCCCTTGCCGATGTCGTGGTACAGACCTGCGATATAAAGAAGCTCTTTCTTCGGCAGACGCCTTGCGACGCGGCTGGTGACGGGAAAGCGCTCGTCGCTGTCCTCGCGCAGAAGGCGTCGCATGTTCTCAATCACCTGCAGCGTGTGTGCGTCCACCGTGTAGGCATGGAAAAGATCGTGCTGCATCTGCCCGACCACCCGTCCGAACTCGGGCAGATACATGCCCAGGATGCCGTAGCGTGCCATGCGGCGCAGCTGCCGCGTCATGCGGTGCTGTGCGGAAAACAGCTGCAGGAACAGCCCGCGATTCGAGGGGTCGGCCCGGAAGTCTTCGTTGATCAGGTGCCGGTGCTCGCGAATGAGTCGAATGGTCGGCGCACTGATCCCCTGTATGTGCGGGTTGTTACCCGCCTGCAGGAAAACCTCCAGCAGCGCGCCCGGTCGATTTCGGAACAGATCAGGCGAGCGTGCGGCAATATAGCCGTTGCGGATCTCGAAGCTGTCGTTGAGCAGGGTGACCTCGTCCTCGGCGTCCGTGCGCAGAATGGCCTGGTCGAAGTTCTGGATCAGCAGTTCGTTCAGCTGCGCCAGTGCCAGTGCCCAGCGGTAGTACACCTGCATGAACTGTTCCACGGCGAGGCGGTCGCCGTCCGTGAAGCCCCACAGTCGCGCCAGCTCGCGCTGGTGGTCGAACAGCAGGCGATCCTCCTCGCGCCCCGTCAGCATGTGCAGGGCATAGCGTACCCGCCACATGAACTCCTGGCCGCGAAGCAGGATGCTCGATTCCTCTTCAGTCAGGAAGCCGCTGCTGGTGAATTCTTCCGCCGTGCTCCAGCCGAAGTGTCGTCGCGCCAGCCAGCCGATAAGCTGCAGGTCCCGCAGGCCGCCCGGCGAGCTTTTAACGTTGGGCTCCAGATTGTATTCCGTGTCCGCGAATTTGTTGTGGCGCGCCTCCTGTTCTGCGAGCTTGGCCTGAAGGAACTCTCGTGCCGGCCACATATGACGGGTCGACGTGCGTTCGCGCAGTTGCGTCAGGAGACTGGCGTCACCGGCCAGTATGCGCGCTTCCAGCAGGTTGGTCAGTATGGTGACATCGCCGGCGGCGCGGCGCACACATTCCTCCAGCGTGCGCACGCTGTGGCCGATACTCAGTCCCAGATCCCAGAGCAGCGTGATGAACTGCTCAACCCCTTCCGGACCCACGCTCTCGCGATCTGACTGCAGTATCAGAAGATCAATGTCGGAGTGGGGGTGCAGTTCCCCGCGGCCATAGCCCCCGACGGCAATGAGGGCGAGCCCCGGGCGATCCCGGGTAAACCGCTCCCATAGCGCCGATAGCAGCTGGTCTGTCATTGCAGCACGCCAGTGAATGAGTTCGCCGGCGAGGTGGCCGCTGTTGAAGGCCTCGTTGAGCTGCTCATTGGCCAGCCGCAGGGCTTTCTTGCCGGCCTTTACCGGCCCCGCCGCCGCGGCGTCGGTTTCAAATGTCGCCCGGTTGAAGAGATCCCGCGGCAGGTCGAGTTCAGACATTCCCCGCCTCAGAACGGCTCGTCGCTACGGCGTGTCAGGACGTCCACGCCGGAGTCGGTTACGGCAAGCGTATGCTCCCACTGGGCTGAGAGTCGGCCGTCCCGGGTGGTCACTGTCCAGCCATCCTTCTTGTTGAGTTTGGTATGGCGTCTGCCGGCATTGATCATGGGTTCTATGGTGAATGTCATTCCGGGTTCAAGGACCATGCCCGTGCCCTTGCGCCCGTAGTGCAACACCTGGGGTTCCTCGTGAAACACCTTGCCGATGCCGTGGCCGCAGTATTCCCGCACCACTGAATAATAGTTGGACTCGGCGTGTTGCTGGATGATGTGGCCTATATCGCCAAGTGTCGTGCCCGGGCGCACTATGTCGATAGCCCGGTAGAGACACTCCTGCGTAATGCGCATCAGGCGTTCCGCGTGAGCTGGCGTGTCGCCGACGCCGACCATAATGCTGGTGTCGCCGTGATAACCATCCTTGATGACGGTGACGTCAATGTTGATGATGTCGCCATTTTTCAGCTTGCGCGTATCGCTTGGAATGCCGTGGCAGATGACGTCATTCACCGACGTGCAGATGGAGCGCGGGAATCCGTGGTAATTGAGTGGGGCGGGAATCGCCTGCTGTACCTCTGTGATGTGCCGATGGCAGATCTGGTCGAGCTCTCCCGTAGTAATGCCCGGCTGCACCTGCGGCCTGATCATTTCAAGGACTTCTGCCGCCAGTGCACCTGCGATGCGCATCTTGTCGAGTTCCTCGGCGGATTTTGCAATGACCGGCATGGCAGACCTTATGGTAGGGAAACAGGTTGGCAGGCGCACTGACGGGGCGACCTGCGGAGTTAGCGACACAGTGTAACGCAAGCAGTGGTGCAATCTGTAGTCTCAGGCGCGGCTGGCGCCAGTCGATGCTTCTTATCGGCGCCAACTTGTGGTATAAAGCGCCGCGCCTGGAGCGGCTGCTCCGGGTAAACGACACACGCACGCCGCAACCCGCTTCAGGGTGCCGGTGCCGGCAATTGCCACAAAGGCTTGCCGCGACACGGGTTTGGATCGGGGGCAGTGCGGAGGACTAACCCATACAAGGTAATCAACTATGTCACAGATAAGCATGCGCGACCTGCTGCAGGCCGGTGCGCACTTCGGTCACCAGACCCGTTACTGGAATCCGAAGATGGACCAGTACATCTTCGGTGCCCGCAACAAAATCCACATCATCAACCTCGAGCACACGGTGCCGGCGTTCAACGAAGCACTGCAGCTCATCAAGCGCATGGCCGGCGGCAAGAACAAGATCCTGTTCGTGGGCACCAAGCGTGCCGCTGGCAAGATCATCAAGGAGCAGGCCGAGCGCGCCGGCATGCCGTTTGTCAGCCACCGCTGGCTCGGCGGTATGTTGACAAACTACAAGACCATTCGCGCGTCCATCAAGCGTCTTCGCGACCTTGAAGCACAGCAGGCCGATGGCACGCTCGCCAAGCTGACGAAAAAGGAAGCGCTCATGCGCACCCGGGAGATGGACAAGCTCGAGCGCAGCATCGGCGGTATCAAGGATATGGGCGGTCTGCCCGACGCCCTGTTCGTTGTCGACGTCGATCACGAGCGCATCGCCATCACCGAAGCCAACAAGCTGGGTATCCCGGTTATCGGCATCGTCGACACAAACAGTGACCCCGATGGCATTGACTACGTGATTCCCGGGAATGACGACGCCATTCGCGCAGTCCGTCTTTACGTGACGACTGTAGCGGATGCCTGCATAGCGGGTCGCACTGAAAGCGGTGAGCAGCCACCCTCCGCTGGCGACGAGTTCGTCGAGGAAGCGGCCTCTGCGGAGACACCTGCAGACGCCTGAAGGCGGCTGCCGCACCCCACAAGGTATCGCGCGTCGGGAGCCTGACGCGCGTTTTTCATTATTTGCCCGTCGAGGTGGGCATTTCAGGAGGAAATCCATGTCTGCAGCATTGGTAAAAGAGTTGCGCGAGCGCACTGGGCTGGGTCTGCTTGAGTGCAAGAAGGCACTCGCGGCGGCCGGTGGCGATGTCGACAAGGCGATCGAAGAGTTGCGCAAGTCCAGCGGCATGAAGGCCGCCAAAAAGGCGGGTCGTACGGCCGCTGACGGAGTGGTTGCGGCACGTGTGGCAGAGGATGGCAGTTATGGAATGCTGCTGGAAGTCAACAGCGAGACCGACTTCGTCGCCCGCGACGAGGGCTTTCTCGGTTTTGTCAGCAGTGTTCTCGAGGCAGCGTTCTCGCAGCGCGAGACCGACGTTGAAAAACTCATGGCCGGAGAGCTGGAGCAGGCGCGAGAGGCGCTGGTGCAGAAAATTGGCGAGAACATCACGGTGCGGCGTGCTGCGCTCATGACGGCTGACAACGGCGTCGTTGGGTCCTACGTGCACGGTAACAATCGTATCGCGGTGCTGGTTGAGCTCAAGGCAGGCGACCAGGATCTGGCCAGGGATGTTGCCATGCACGTGGCTGCAGTGAGCCCGCGGGTGGTTTCTCCCGAAGACATGCCGGCAGAGGTGATCGCGAAGGAGAAGGAAATCTACACGGCGCAGGCCATGGAATCAGGCAAACCCAAGGAGATCGTCGAGAAGATGATCGGTGGGCGTATTCAGAAGTTTCTCGCCGAGAACAGTCTGATCGATCAGCCGTTCGTCAAGGATCCCGATACCAGCGTGGGCAAGCTGGTGGCCGCGGCTGGCGCGGGCGTGGTGTCCTTCTGCCGCTTTGAGGTGGGTGAGGGCATCGAGCGTGAGAACGTCGATTTCGCTGCTGAGGTGGCGGCCCAGCTCAAGGGCTGATTCGCGTCAGGCGGGAGAAGCGGGGCTGCGGCCCCGTTTTTTTTGCCCAAAAAGCATGCTTCGGCACACATTGCCTGCGTCCCGGCGCTAGGGCGGTGCCCGATTGTCCTGTAACATACGTACGTTTCCGGAGGCGATAGGGTTTTATGGTGCAGGGCGCGGGAGAAAAAAAGTACAAACGTATTTTGCTCAAGCTGAGCGGCGAGGCCCTCACGGGTAGCGAGAAGTTTGGTATCGATCCGGCAATTCTCGACCGGCTGGCACTGGAAATCGGTCAGCTTGTCGGGATTGGCGTGCAGGTCGGCCTGGTAGTGGGCGGTGGCAACCTGTTCCGGGGTGCCGCGCTGCAGGCGGCGGGCCTCGATCGGGTGACGGGCGATCACATGGGCATGCTGGCAACCGTCATGAACGCCCTCGCGCTGCGCGACGCACTGGAACGTTCAAACATCGCCACGCAGGTTCTCTCATCGATCCCGATGAGCGGTGTGGTGGATCACTATGACCGGCGCAAGGCCATTCGCGCGCTGTCCAATGGCGACGTGGTCATTTTCTGCGCGGGCACCGGCAATCCGCTGTTTACCACGGATTCCTCGGCCTGCCTGCGCGGCATTGAAATAGAGGCCGAGGTCGTGCTCAAGGCCACCAAGGTTGATGGTGTCTACTCTGCGGACCCGCTCAAGCAGCCGGATGCCGAGAAATACCAGCGCCTGACCTACGACGAGGTCCTCGACGAGAAGCTGGAGGTAATGGACCTGACGGCGATCTGCCTGTGTCGCGATCACAGCATGCCGGTGCGGGTTTTCGGAATGAATAAGGCCGGTGCGTTATTGAATATCGTGCGCGGCGGCAACGATGGTACGCTGATAGAGTAACAGGCTGAAAGAGTCCAGAGGGAGCAGCAAGCGTGATCAAGGATATTAAGAGCGATGCCGACGAGAGGATGCAGAAAAGCCTCGAGGCACTGGGGCACAACTTCAACAAGATCCGTACCGGGAGGGCGCACCCGAGTCTGCTGGATGGCATCAAAGTTTCCTACTATGGCGCCGAAACGCCGCTCACCCAGGTTGCCAATGTCAATGTCGAGGATGCCAGAACCCTGTCCCTGACGGTGTGGGACCGGTCGATGATTCCCGATGTTGAGCGCGCCATCATGAAGTCCGATCTCGGGCTGAATCCGGCAACGGCAGGTGAAGTCGTCCGTATACCCATGCCTATGCTGACCCAGGAGACTCGCAAGGGCTATATCAAGCAGGCGCGATCAGAGGCCGAGGCGGCGCGGGTGTCAATCCGCAACGCGCGGCGCGATGCGATGAACCTGCTCAAGGAGTTACTCAAGGAAAAGGATATCAGCGAGGATGACGAGCGCCGCGGTCAGGATGCCGTGCAGAAACTCACCGACACCTATATTGGCAAGGTGGATGCGCTTCTGGCTGAGAAAGAATCAGACCTCATGGAAATCTGAACCGGCGATTTATGTCCGGTAAACCCAAATCCGCTCAGGCGATTCCCCGGCATGTTGCCATCATTATGGACGGCAACAACCGCTGGGCGAAGCGCCAGGGTCTGCCTGGTTCCGCGGGGCATCGCGCCGGTGTAGAGGCGGTGCGCAATGTCATGCGCGCCTGTCGCGATCAGAGCGTGGAAATACTCACGCTGTTTGCGTTTTCCAGCGAAAACTGGGGGCGACCCAGACCAGAGGTGCGCGCGCTGCTGGCACTGCTGTCTCGTTATCTTCGCACAGAGGTCAAACAGTTGCAGCGCGACGAGGTACGTCTCCGTTTTGTCGGCGAGCGCTATCGCTTCAGTGAGCGTCTGCAGCGACTTATGGAGCACGCAGAACGCAGCACTCAGCACAATACCGCGGCAACAGTGGTTATCGCTGTCGACTACGGCGGGCAGTGGGATATGGCAGATACCGCGCGGCGCATGGCCCAGGAAGTCATCGCCGGTCGCATGGCGCCCGGCGACATCACGGTCGAGTCCTTCGGTCGTGCGACCAGTCTTGGCGATCTGCCTCCCCCTGACCTGTGCATCCGCACAGGCGGGGACGCGCGTATCAGCAACTTCCTGCTGTGGCACGTTGCTTACAGCGAACTGTATTTCACGCCGACACTCTGGCCCGATTTTGGCGAGCTGGAATTTGCGCGGGCGCTGGCCGATTACGCGCGTCGTGAACGCCGTTTTGGCAGACGTCAGCCTGATGGGCTGGTTGCCGGCGGTGACCTCGATGCTTAGGCAGCGCGTGTTCACAGCGATCGCCATGGCGATCGCCTTCCTGGGGGGCGTGCTGTTTCTTTCCATACCGACGCTGGCGCTGGCTTTCGTTGTGGTAGTTGCCCTCGGCGCCTGGGAATGGGCGCCGCTGGCGGGGCTGCAGCACGCACTGGCACGAAGCGCCTATGTCGCGCTGGTCGTACTGGGCTGTGGAGCGCTCTATCTCACTTTGGCACTGGGTGACAGTCCGCGCCGTGACGAGGTGCAGCCCTTGCTTGGCGTCGCCTGCCTCTGGTGGTGCTTCGCGCTGCTCTGGGTGCGCTCGTTTCCGGGCAGCGCGGTATTCTGGCGCAGCCGCCTGATGCGGATTGTCATGGGGCTGATGGTGCTGCTTCCCGCCTGGATGGCAGCGATTTATCTGCTCAGCTTCCAGCGCGGTGGCGTACTGATGGCAACGTTGGTGCTGCTGGTTGCAACCGCCGATATCGGTGCGTATTTTGCCGGCAAACGGTTTGGTCGCCACAAACTGGCGCCGGCTGTCAGCCCGGCCAAGACCTGGGAAGGCTTCTGGGGCGGTATGATCTGTGTGGTGCTGGTGACGCTTGCCATCTGGTCCATCCTGCCGACACAGTTCGATCATATAGGTATTGGTGCCGCGATTGCTGTGGGCCTGGTGACGGCATTGACCTCCGTGCTGGGTGACCTCACGGTGAGCATGGTAAAGAGAGAGAGTGGCGTGAAGGACAGCAGTTCATTGTTGCCCGGGCATGGCGGCCTGCTGGACCGGCTTGACAGTCTTTGCGGTGCCGCGCCGACCTTTGCGCTGGCCTTGCTGCTGGCAGGATATTGAGATGTCTTTGAAGCAACAGCAGATCACCATTCTCGGCTCCACCGGATCGATAGGTGTCAGCACGCTGGATGTCATCGCGAGGCATCCGGACAGGTTCAGTGCCTATGCCCTGACGGCCAGTACCTCGGTCGATCTCTTATATGAACAGTGCGTTCGTTTCCAGCCGCGCTTTGCCGTCATGGCCGATGCCGATGCTGCCGGGTTGCTGGACGGACGTCTCCGGAACAGCGGCATGACCCGCGTGCTGCACGGCGATGAGGGGCTGCGACAGGTCGCGGAGGCGGCCGAGGTGGATGCCGTCATGGCCGCGATCGTGGGTGCCGCGGGTCTGCCGCCAACGCTGGCCGCGGCGCAGGCCGGCAAACGCGTCCTGCTGGCGAACAAGGAAGCCCTGGTCATGGCCGGCGCTCTGTTCATGTCAGCGGTACGTGAGGCCAATGCGCTGCTGATGCCGATCGATAGCGAACACAATGCCATTTTCCAGTGTCTTCCGGTGACGGCCGATGGACGGCCCGGCCTACACGGCGTCGAACGCATTCTGCTCACCGCGTCCGGCGGTCCGTTCCGCAGCTGGTCTGAATCGGCGATAAATGATGCCAGTCCGGACGAGGCCTGCGCCCATCCGAACTGGGCGATGGGCCGCAAGATCTCCGTGGACTCTGCCAGCCTGATGAACAAGGGTCTGGAGCTGGCCGAGGCCTGCTGGCTGTTTGATGTGACGCCGGACCAGGTGGATATCGTGGTCCATCCGCAGAGCATCATTCATTCCATGGTTCAGTATCACGATGGCTCGGTGCTGGCCCAGCTTGGCAATCCGGACATGCGCACGCCCATTGCCTTTGGCCTGGCCTGGCCCGAGCGCATAGTGGCCGGAGTATCGCCGTTGGACATGATCGCCACGGCGAGGCTCGATTTCGAGGCGCCGGACGAAGGGCGGTTTCCCTGCCTGCGCATTGCCCGCGAGGCGATTGCCGCGGGGGGCACGGCCATGGTCTCCTGCAATGCGGCAAACGAGATAGCCGTGGCCGGTTTCCTGGATGGGCAACTGGGCTTTGCCGACATTCCCCGCCTGATCGAGGCGACTCTCGAGCAGGTGCCGCGGGTGGAACCTACTACGCTGTCCATTGTCGAACAGGCCGACGCAGTCGCGCGCGACACGGCCCGGGCATTGCTCGCCAGTCCCGGCCCCCGCCGCACAGCGGTCGAGGTGCCCATGTCACAGGAACGCTGATGGACCTGCTCTACACCATTTTTGTCATGCTTGGCACGCTGGGGATACTCGTGGCCATACACGAGTATGGCCACTTCTGGGTCGCGCGCCGTTGTGGCGTCAAGGTCCTGCGCTTTTCCATCGGCTTTGGTCGGGCACTCACGCGCTGGCGTGATCGTCACGGCACGGAGTATGTGATCGCAGCCATACCCCTTGGCGGTTACGTCAAGATGCTGGATGAACGCGAGGGCGAGGTCGCGCCTCAGGAGCAGCACCTGGCGTTCAACCGCAAGCCCGTGCTGGCACGGATCGCCGTCGTCGCAGCTGGCCCCCTGGCCAATTTCCTGCTTGCCATTGCAGTGTACTGGAGTCTGTTCATGGCTGGCGAGAGCGGCTATGCGCCCGTGGTGGGACAGGTGGAAAGTGCCTCCATCGCCGATATTGCGGGGCTTGAGCCGGGCCAGGAAATCGTAGCGGTGGATGGGCACGAGACGCCAACCCGTCAGGCATTAAGCTTCCGCCTGCTCGATCGTCTCGGCGATTCCGGGCCTCTGTCGTTTACCGTCAAATATCCCGGGTCCGACATGCTGTATGATTCGCAGGCCATGCTGGACAACTGGCTGGCCGGTGCCGACGAACCGGATCTTTACCGCGCGCTGGGTCTGCGTCTTTACGTGCCGGAGGTTCCGCCCAAAGTCAGCGAGATTGTCGATGATGGCCCCGCTGCGCTGGCCGGACTCAAGCCCGGCGATCTGATTGTCAGTGCCGATGGCAACCCCATGCCGGGCTGGGAGAACTGGGTGGATTACGTGCGTCAGCGCCCCGGCGAGTCTATCAGGGTAAGCTACGAGCGTGATGGCATGCGGCAATCGACCGCGCTGGTCCCCGAGCGCATCACCGATGACAGCGGTGAGGCTTTCGGGCGGGTCGGCATGGCGGTGGCAGTGCCCGAGATGCCCGAGAGCATGCTGCGAACCTTTGAGCGGGGACCGCTCGAGTCGCTGGCGGCAGGCATTAACCGCACCGGTGAAATGATCGGCTTTACACTGACCTCAATCAAGAAAATGCTGCAGGGCCTTATCTCGCCAAAAAACTTGAGCGGCCCCATCACCATTGCTAAAGTGGCGTCCACTTCAGCCCAGTCCGGTCTGGAGTCCTACGTGGGTTTTCTTGCACTGCTCAGCGTTAGCCTCGGCGTGCTGAATCTGCTGCCTATTCCGGTGCTGGATGGTGGCCACCTGCTGTACTACACGGTGGAACTGATTGCCGGTAGGCCCGTTCCGGAGCGTGTGCAGATGGTAGGTTACCAGGTGGGACTGTTCCTGGTGCTGAGTCTTATGGTGTTCGCGTTATACAACGATTTCTCACGGCTCTAGGGGGATAACACTGGCAGCTGCGGCGGCGATCATGCTGACCGCAGGTAAAGCTGGTCATTGATATTTTGACGACAATCACACTCAAATGGCGTGCCTGCCTACTTTTCCTGTTGCTGCTGTCTCCTCTGGTGTCAGCGCAATCGTTTGTCGTATCGGATATTCGCGTTGAGGGTCTGCAGCGGATTTCTGCCGGCAGCGTATTTTCGGCAATGCCGATTGCCGTCGGTGACGTTGCGGACGACTACAGCATCCGGGAAACGGCACGGCGGTTGTTCTACACCGGCAACTTCGATGATATTCGCATCGGGCGCGACGGCGACGTACTGGTTATCGTAGTGGTCGAGCGACCCAGTATCAGCGGTATTAACATCGAAGGTAACAAGGCGATCGAAACCGAGGCGCTGCTGGAGGGCCTCAAGGGTGCCGGTCTGGCGGTTGGCCAGGTTTTTCAGCGCTCTACTCTGGAGGGCATGCAGCTGGAGCTGCAGCGTCAGTATGTGCAGCAGGGTCGCTACGATGCCAATATCGATACCGAGGTCTTGCCGGAACCGCGTAACCGGGTTTCCGTCAATATCGACGTCGATGAGGGCAATGTCGCCTCCATCAAGCACATCAACATCGTCGGCAACGAGGTCTTCGAAGAGGATGAGTTGCTCGACAACTTTGCGCTCAAGACAACCAACCTGCTGTCGTTCTTTCGCAATGACGACAAGTACGCCCGGGAAAAGCTTTCAGGTGATCTCGAGACGCTGACCTCCTACTACATGGACCGTGGCTACCTGCAATTCACCATCGATTCCACCCAGGTCTCTGTATCGCCGGCCAAGGATGAAGTGTTCATTACGGCCAATGTCACCGAGGGCAACAAGTTCACCGTGGGGTCAGTTGGCCTTTCCGGTGATCTCGTGCTGCCAGAGCAGGATCTCATGCGGTTTGTGTTCGTCGGGCAAGGGCAGACCTTTTCCCAGCAGCTCGTGACGTCGTCCGAAGAATATATTACGCGGCGCCTGGGTAACGAGGGCTACAATTTTGCCAAGGTGACCGGGATACCCGAGGTCAATGAGGGAGAGGACACAGTCGACCTGAAGTTTTTTGTCGATCCCGGCAAGCGCACCTATGTCCGCCGCATTACGTTTTCTGGCAACAAGCGCACAGAGGACGCCGTCATGCGTCGTGAGATGCGACAGATGGAGAGCGCACCGGCGTCTGCCTCGGCCATTGAGCAATCGCGGATCCGGCTGCAGCGCCTGGGCTATTTCAGTGAGGCGACAGTCGAGACAACGGAAGTGCCCGGTCATGACGATCTGATTGATGTCGAATTCGATGTGGAGGAGATGTCTTCCGGCAGCATTGGTGCCAGCCTCGGTTTCGCCCAGGCTGCGGGTCTCATCCTCGGCGTGAACCTGCAGCAGAACAACTTCCTGGGCTCTGGCAAGCAGGTCGGCATCAACCTCAATTCCTCGCGCTTCCAGGACGTCTACAATTTCAGTTATACCAATCCCTATTACACGGAGGATGGGGTCAGTCGCGGCTTCAATGTCTTTTTCCGCTCCACCGACCTTGCGGAAGTCAACGTCGCCAGCTATACAACCGATACAGTTGGCGGGTCACTCAACTTTGGCTATCCGCTCTCCGAGACCCAGCGGCTGGGATTCCAGTTCGGACTCTCCAACACCAAGATCACCGCCGGCCGCTTTGCCGTGCAGGAAATCCGCTCGAGTCCGCGTCTGCTTGATGGTGTCGATACCTTCTATGAAAGCACCCGACTCGACAGTGGTCTGTACGCCGGTCCTGAGATCATCCGTCCGATTTCAGAGCTGCCGGAGGGTGCCCTAACCATACCCTCAGAGCCCGGTTTCCTCGACGAGAACGGCAGTGAATTCCTGAACTGGACGATCACATCGAGCTGGTCTTCCTCGACATTGAACCGCGGACAGCTGGCTACACGCGGTGCTGCACAATCGCTCTCGCTGGAAGTGTCAATGCCCGGTTCGGACCTTGAGTTCTACAAGGCCAATTATCGCGGCGAAGTCTATTTCCCCATTACCAACCGCTGGGTGATGCATTTCCGGACACAGCTGGGTTTCGGTGATGGCTATGGCGATACCACAGAGCTGCCGTTCTACCAGCATTTCTTCGGCGGTGGCTTTGGTTCCGTGCGCGGCTATGAAATCAATACCCTAGGTCCGCGCAGTTCGCCGCCATCCATCTATGACGTGACGCAGCCGGTGACCGCGGTGGACGAAGACGGCAATCCACTCGAGGTGGGTGGGCCCGATGGGCGTCAATTCGGCTATGTGCTGAACCCGGACACGGGTCTGCTGGACTTCCAGACCATCCAGAATCGCCGGCGCCCGCCGCCATTCGGCGGCAATACGAAAATCGAGGCCTCAGCCGAGCTGCTGTTTCCGCTACCCTTTATCAAGGATCAGAGTCGTTTGAGAACGGCATTCTTCCTCGATGTCGGTAATGTCTTTGACACGACATGTCGCCGTGATCAGTTGAACTGTTTTGATATCGACGCGTCGGAGTTGCGCTACTCGGCCGGTATTGGCGTGACCTGGATTTCCGGATTCGGGCCGATGACCTTTGCCATTGCCCAGCCGCTTAACGCGTCGGATATCGACCGTGAAGAGGTATTCCAGTTCACCCTCGGTCGTGGATTCTGATTTTCAAGCCAATTAACAGGAGAACACTGTGTATAAATCATTAACGTTGTTACTTACCGCCGTTGTACTGTCACTGCCCGGCATGGGCTGGGCCCAGGGCAAAATCGCGATTGTCGATCTGCAGGAGGCGATTCTGCAGTCCGATGCAGCGCAGCAGGCCCTGGAAGAGGTACGCACCCAGCGCGACTACAGCGAGGACAAGGAGGAGTTCGATCGTATTCAGGACGAACTCGAGTCGCTGGTGGGGGAATTTCAGAAAGACGCGGCTGTCATGAGCCAGGAGCAGCAGATGGCGGCACGCAAGCGTCTTGCCAGCAAGCAGGCCGACCTTGAGCACGTGACCGGCAAGCTGCAGCAGGCCGAGCAACAGGCTGGCCAGGCCATATTGCGCCAGATGTCCGGTGCTGTGCAGGAAATCCTGCGCGACCTCATTCAGTCAGAGGGCATTGGCCTGCTTCTGCAGCAGCAGGCGGTCATACACGCCGACCCCGGCTACAGCATCACGGCCAAAGTAACGGATCGCCTGAACCAGGTCACGTCCAACTGACATCCGTGCTCACGCTGGGCGAGGTTGCGGCGCGCCTCGATCTGCAACTGGTGGGCGACCCCGCTACGCCGATTGCCGGCCTTGCATCGCTGGCATCGGCGACGGCTCAGGATCTGACCTTTATCACGTCCCGCAAACGCTTGGGGGAACTCAGGTCGACCGCAGCCGCAGCTGTCATAGTGCAGCCGGAATGGCAACGCGACTGCCCGGTCGCCTGTCTGCTTGCGGCAGATCCCTACCTGGCCTATTCCAGGGCCTCGAGGCTGTTTGATCGTCGGGTAGCCCCGGATTACCGGGTCCATCCCACGGCCATCATCGCGCCCGATGTGCAGCTGGGCGCGCCAGTTGCCATTGGCCCGGGTGTGGTCATCGAGACCGGTGTTGCCATTGCCGATGACGTGGTGGTCGACGCCGGCGTTTTCATCGGCGCCAACAGCCGAATCGGCGCCCGCACACACCTGTATCCCAATGTGGTTCTGTACCACGGCGTACGGATTGGCGATGATTGCCGCATCCATGCCGGCGCGGTTATCGGCGCTGACGGTTTCGGCTACGCGCCAGGTCCCGATGGCTGGGAGAAAATTGCGCAGCTCGGCGGTGTGCAGCTGGGTCATCGGGTGGAGGTGGGAGCCTGCTCGACGATTGATCGCGGTGCGCTGGACGACACGGTGATTGATGATGGGGTGATTATCGACAATCAGGTACAGATTGCGCACAACTGCCGGGTCGGCAAGAATACCGCGATAGCGGGTTGCGTGGGCATAGCCGGCAGCACCACTATCGGTGAAAACTGCACCCTTGCCGGCGCGGTGGGTGTCTCCGGGCATCTCGATATCTGTGACAATGTGCACCTTACGGGACAGGCGAGGGTGACGCGTTCCATTCATGCGCCGGGAACCTATTCGTCTGGTACAACACTTGCTCCCACGCGGGAGTGGGCACGCAACGCCGTCCGCTTTACTCGGCTTGATACACTCGAGCGAAGACTCGCGGCGATGGAAAACGCTGTTTCGGCAACCACTGACAAGGAGTGAATAACATGATGGATATCGCCGGAATACGCGAGCATCTGCCCCACCGCTATCCGTTTCTACTGGTCGACCGCGTTCTGGAGCTGGTCCCGGGAGAGTCGATCGTCGCGCTGAAGAACCTGAGCGTGAACGAGGAGTTCTTTCAGGGGCATTTTCCCGACAAGCCGGTTTTTCCGGGGGTGCTGATGCTTGAGGCGATGGCTCAGGCGGCGGGAATACTAGGTTTCAAATCGCAGGACAAGACCCCGGCCGACGGGTCTATCTACTATTTTGTCGGCGCGGACGACCTGCGCTTCAAGCGGCCCTGCGTTCCGGGCGATCAGGTCATTCTGCATGCGCGCATACTTGGCGATCGGCGGGGTATCTGGAAGTTTGCCGTGCGCGCCGAGGTTGACGGTATTCTTTGCGCCTCCGCCACGATTCTGTGTGCCGATCGCAAGGGATGATTCACCCCTCGGCCATCATTGACCCTGACGCATCCCTGGCGGACGATGTCAGTGTTGGCCCCTGGAGCGTGATCGGTCCCCACGTCGAGATCGGCGCGGGCAGCGTCATAGAGCCGCATGTCGTGATTCGCGGCCCGACGCGCATTGGACGCGACAATCACATCTATCAGTTTTCATCCGTCGGCGAGGCGACGCCGGACCTGAAGTATCGCAACGAACCCACGTGGCTGATCATGGGTGATCGCAATACGGTCCGCGAGGGGGTGACCATTCACCGCGGCACGATACAGGACTGCGGCGAGACCCGGATAGGCCATGACAACCTGTTCATGGCCTACGTGCATGTGGGGCATGACAGCGTCATCGGCAACCACGCTATTCTGGTGAATAACGCGGCACTCGCCGGTCATGTCCATGTGGGTGACTGGGCGGTGCTCAGTGGCCATACACTGGTGCATCAGTTCTGCAAGATCGGCGCGCACAGCTTCAGCGGCATGCAGACGGCAATCGGCAAGGACGTGCCCGCCTACATCACCGTCAGCGGCTCTCCTGCGGAGGCCAAGACCATCAATGCGGAAGGTCTGCGTCGACGCGGTTTCTCGGTTGATGCCATTAGCGACCTTCGCCGGGCCTTCAAGATTCTTTATCGGCAGGGGCTGACGCTGGATATTGCCATTCAGCGCCTTGAGGGCGTGTTTGCAGGCAGTGCCGAGGTCAAAGTCCTTATCGATTCCCTGCGAGCCTCGGAGCGGGGTATCGTGCGCTAGTGGCCCACTAGTGGCCAGCTCTCCCCTGCGCGTCGCCATGGTAGCCGGCGAGGCTTCGGGTGATACTCTGGGTGCCCGCAGCATCGCGGCGCTGCGCGACCGAATGGGCGAGGTCGAGGTCTCGGGTATCGGCGGACCGCTGATGCAGGCAGAGGGCATGCTGTCGCTGTTTCCCATGGAAAGGCTGTCGGTGATGGGGTTTGTGGACCCGTTGCGCCGACTGCCGGAGCTGCTGCGGATTCGACGCGAACTGTTTCGTCATTTTCGTCGACAGCCGCCGGATTTCTTTCTTGGTATTGATGCGCCGGATTTCAACCTGGGGCTCGCGCGGCGTCTGCGGCGCCAGGGTATTGCCACCGCGCACCTGGTCAGTCCTTCCATCTGGGCGTGGCGTGCAGGCCGGATACGCCAGATAGCCGATGCCGTTGACCTGATGCTCTGCCTGTTCCCCTTCGAGGTGTCGCTCTATGAGCAAGCAGGCGTGCAGGCGCGTTGCGTGGGACACCCGCTGGCGCAGTCACTGAAGCCCGCCGACGCCATGCGCCGCAGTGCGCTGCGCCAGGCGCTGGACATCCCTGTGGGCGCGCCGGTTCTCGGGCTGCTGCCCGGCAGTCGGGCATCGGAAGTGGCACAGATCGGCCCGGCCTTTGTGCAGGCCGCGCAGCGCCTTCATCGGGAGCTGCCGGCGCTGAAGGTGCTTGTCGCCGCGTCTGATACCGCGCGTCTGGCCCAGGTTCGGTCATTGCTGCCCGATGCAGCGACCTTGCCAGTCAGCCTGCTGGAGGGCCGTTCCCGCGACGTGATGTCAGTTGCCGATGCGCTGCTGGTCGCCTCTGGCACCGCCACGCTGGAAGCCGCGCTGCTGGACGCACCCATGGTCGTGGGATACCGCATGCAGCCGCTGTCCTGGGCTCTCGTGTCGCGTCTCGTGCGCACGCCCTATGCAGCCCTGCCGAACATCCTCAGCGGCAAGGCAGTGGTGGCCGAGTGTCTCCAGGGGGCGCTGACCGCCGATGCGCTGACCGCCGAGCTGCTGCCGCTGTTTGCACCGGGCGGCGCGCAGGCGCAGCGCGCCGCCTTCGCGGAGATACGTGGGGCACTGGCGGTGGATTTTCCCGCGGCATTTACCCAGGCGGTCCAGGAGCGCCTTCTGCAGCATGGATGATGCGCTGGCAGCAGAGTTCAACGCCGATAGGCGGTCGGCAGGGCATCTCGCCGGCGTCGATGAGGTCGGTCGTGGACCTCTCGCGGGTGATGTGGTGGCGGCGGCGGTGATTCTTGACCCAGCACGGCCGATTCGGGGACTGGCGGATTCCAAGACCCTGAGCCGGCGGCGCCGTGAACAGCTAGCCGATTGTATACGCGAGCAGTCACTGGGCTGGGCGCTGGGCCGTGCCAGCGTGGTGGAAATAGACACGATCAACATACTGCAGGCGAGTCTGCAGGCCATGCATCGTGCCGTGGCGGCACTGGCGATTGTGCCCGACCTGGTTCTGGTGGACGGCAATCGTCTGCCGCAGTGGCCTTATCGGGCGCAAGCTGTTATCAAGGGCGACAGCCGCTGTGCGTCGATTGCCGCGGCGTCCATCCTGGCCAAGGTTCAGCGCGATGCCGAGCTGGTAGAGCTGGAGCAGCGCTTTCCCGGTTACGGGTTTGCACAGCACAAGGGTTACCCCACCGTGGCGCATCTCGAGGCGCTTGTCCGGCTTGGACCGACGGTGGCGCACCGGCGCAGTTTTGCGCCGGTGAGACGAATTATCGCGGCTGGCGAGACAGCGTCGGTGCGCAAGGAGTAGATTGCCCGCATGACTGACTTTGTTCATCTCCGTCTGCACACGGAATACTCGCTGGTGGATGGCCTGGTGCGCATCAAGCCGCTTATGCGGCGCAGCGCCGAGCTTGGAATGGGAGCCGTGGCGGTCACCGACCTGTGCAATTTCTATGGCCTGGTCAAGTTCAGCAAGGCGGCCTATGCCGCGGGCATCAAGCCGATCTTCGGCGCCGAACTGGCCGTTGTGGACAGCCACGATGCGGAGGAAGCTTTTCCGCTCGTGCTGCTGGTCGCGAGTGAAACGGGCTACCGCAACCTGACCCGCCTGATTTCGGTCGCCTATACCGAAGGGCAGCACCTTGGCATGCCGCGGGTAAACCGGGAGTGGTTGGGGCAGTACAGTGAGGGGCTGATTGCGCTGTCCGGAGGTGCGCGGGGCGATATCGGTCGCGCGCTGCTGGTAGGGCGTGAAGAGCAGGCGTCGCAGCGTCTGCGCTACTGGATGCGCTGCTTCCCTGACCGTTTCTATCTGGAAGTGCACCGGACCGGCCGGGAAGGGGATGAAGATCACCTGCATGCGGCTGTCGCGCTAGCTGGCGCACATGCCTGTCCGGTCGTTGCGACCAACGATGTGCGTTTTCTCACGCGCGACGAGTTCGAGGCCCATGAGGCGCGGGTCTGTATCGGGGAGAGCCGCACGCTGGACGATCCGCGTCGGGCGCGCCGCTACTCAGAGCAGCAATACCTGCGCTCGCCGCAGGAGATGGTCGAGCTGTTCGCCGATCTGCCCGAAGCCATCGAGAACTCCGTGTGTATCGCCATGCGCTGCAACTTTTCCCTGACGCTCGGTCAGCCCTGCCTGCCAGACTATCCGGTACCACGGGAGCTGGGCATGGAGGCCTATTTTCGGCGTCTGTCTCACGAGGGGCTGAATGAACGGCTGGCAAAGCTTGGCCGCGACGCTGACCCCGATGCGGTCTCTGCCTACCGGCAGCGTCTGGATTTCGAGCTGGACACCATCATTCAGATGGGTTTCCCGGGCTATTTCCTCATCGTCATGGATTTTATCCGCTGGGCCAAGCAGAACGGCATTCCGGTGGGTCCGGGGCGTGGCTCCGGGGCGGGATCGCTAGTCGCCTATGCGCTTGAGATTACCGACCTCGACCCCCTGCAGTACGATCTGCTGTTCGAGCGCTTCCTGAATCCCGAGCGTGTTTCCATGCCCGACTTCGATGTCGACTTCTGCATGGAGCGGCGCGACCGGGTGATCGACTACGTGGCCGACAAATACGGACGCGAGGCGGTCTCCCAGATCATCACCTTTGGCACCATGGCCGCCAAGGCCGTGGTTCGCGACGTGGCGCGGGTGCAGGGCAAGCCCTACGGACTTGCCGACCGATTGTCCAAAATGATTCCCTTCGAAGTAGGGATGACCCTCGGCAAGGCGCTGGAGCAGGAAGAGACGCTGCGCGAGTTCCTCGCCGAGGACCCGCAGGCCCAGGAAATCTGGGATATGGCGGAACAGCTCGAGGGCCTGACCCGAAACGTCGGCAAGCATGCCGGCGGTGTCGTGATCGCCCCGGCGCGGATTACCGATTTTTCACCCCTGTTCTGTGACGAAGGCGGCAGCGGGCTGGTCACGCAGTATGACAAGGGCGATGTCGAGGACGCCGGTCTGGTGAAATTCGACTTTCTCGGCCTGCGCACGCTGACCATCATCGATTGGGCGGTGCGCATCATCAATGACGAGCGTGCGGCGCAGGGCGAGACGCTGCTGGACATCGAGCAGCTACCGCTTGACGACAGCGCCACCTTCGATCTGCTCAAGCAGGCAGAAACCACCGCGGTGTTCCAGCTGGAGTCCCGCGGCATGAAGGAGCTTATTGCGCGGCTGAAGCCGGATTCCTTCGAGGACATTATCGCTCTTGTTGCCCTGTTCCGTCCGGGCCCGCTGCAGTCGGGCATGGTGGATAACTTCATCAACCGCAAGCACGGGCGCGAGGCCATTGCCTACCCCGACCACAGCTATCAGCACGAGTGCCTGAAGCCCATCCTTGAGCCTACCTACGGCATTATCCTGTACCAGGAACAGGTCATGCAGATCGCCCAGGAGCTGGCGGGCTACAGCCTTGGCGAGGCCGACCTGCTGCGCCGCGCCATGGGCAAGAAGAAGCCCGAGGAAATGGCCAAGCAGCGCGAGGTATTCGCCGAAGGCGCCGCGGGGCGCGGTATCGATGCCGGTCTCGCCACGCGCATTTTCGATCTGGTGGAAAAGTTCGCTGGCTACGGTTTCAATAAGTCACACTCGGCGGCTTATGCGCTGGTGTCCTATCAGACCGCCTGGCTGAAGACCCATTACCCCGCTGCATTCATGGCCGCGGTCATGAGTTCGGAAATGCAGAACACCGACAAGGTGGTGGTCCTGATCGAAGAAGCCAGGCGCATGGGGCTCACGGTCAAGCTGCCTGATGTCAACGAGGGCGAGTACCGTTTTACCGTGAATGCCCGGCACGAGATCGTCTATGGACTGGGGGCGATCAAGGGCCTGGGTGAAGGGCCCATCGAGCTGCTGCTGGCCGCCCGCGCGGGCGACGGGCGCTTTACCGACCTGTTCGATTTCTGCGCGCGCACTGACCCGCGCAAGGTGAATCGGCGCGCCATCGAGGCGCTGGTGCGCGCCGGGGCCTTCGATTCACTGAAGGTTGCGCGCTGGGTTCTCATGGCCAGCATCGACGACGCGCTGCGCGCGGCCGAACAGAACGCGGCCAATCGCGATGCCGGAATGCTCGACCTGTTTGGCGACTCGGTAGTCACGGCCGATGCCGCCGCCGGCGATCCCTATGCGGGGTTTCGCAGTGTTCGTCCCTGGTCGGATCGCGAGCGATTGAGCGGTGAAAAAGACACCCTGGGCCTGTATGTAACGGGGCACCCGATAGACGAATACGAAGCCGAGGTACGGCGCATGGCGCCCGTTCGCATCGCCGACATGCGCGCGGATGGCAAGGCGACCCAGCGGCTGGCGGGGCTTGTCATTTCCCTGCGAACGGTGAAGACGGCCCGGGGCACCATGGCGATCGCGGTGGTGGACGATCGCAGCGCGCGCATCGAAGTCACCGCGTTTGCAGAGACCTATAACGAGTGTCGGGCAGTGCTGGTCAAGGACGCAATCGTCGTGGCCGAGGGGCGTATCGCCCAGGATGATTTCAACAACGGTGCGCTGGTGATGCGCGCCACCGGCATCCGCAGCCTGGCCGAGGAGCGTGAGCGGCTCGCCAGGGAGCTGACGCTGGAGGTGCATGACACCGCGCTGGATGATGCCTTCGGTGATTTTCTCGCCCAGTCCCTGGGTGAGACGCCGGGGGCGTGTCCGGTGAGACTGTTGTACTGCAGCGCGGGCATACGTGCCCCCCTGATTTTCGGCGAGGCCTGGCGGGTGAGGCCCACCGAGGACCTGCTCGAAACCTTGCGTGCGCGACTCGGCAACGCTAACGTCAGGCTGGTGTTTTCATGACGGGAGTCGACGCATGACCGAGGACAATGTAAAGCGCGAGCGCGATATCGAGGCCGCGGTTTTCCGCCGGCTGCTGGAGCATCTGGACAGCCGTAAGGATGTGCAGAATATCGAACTGATGAACCTCGCCGGGTTCTGCCGTAACTGTCTGTCGAAGTGGTACCGCGCGGCAGCGGAAGAGCAGGGCCTGACGCTGGCGGATGCCGAGGCCCGGGAGCGCATCTACGGCATGCCCTACGAGGAATGGAAGGCGCGTTATCAGGCGCCGGCGACCGCGGAACAGCGGGCGGCGTTCGAGGGGTCGCGGGAGGCCTGATCGGGAGCGGGGGCCTTCGCGGTGTATTTCAAAGTGAAGGGAGAGCATTCACTTTGAAATACACCGCGAAGGTCCTCTCGAATCGCTGCCGTCGCCGAGGGCGAAATTGCCTGTAAGTTCCGGATATACCAGGGTTTTTTTTTGGTTTGTTCGGCGGGGTACTTGTGGCACACATTCTGCAAGGTGGTAGTGGTATGTAAGGTACCAGGCTGACAGGAGGGTGTGCTCATGGCGAAACCATTAGCGGGATTGCGCGTTCTGGATCTCACCCACATGCTCTCGGGGCCCTATGGGGCGATGATCCTCGCCGACCTGGGCGCGGAAACCATCAAGGTCGAGCCACTCACGGGTGAGGGCACGCGCAAATTGCTGGCCACGGACCCCGCCAATTCCCTGGATGGCCAGGGTGCCTACTACATCACGCTGAATCGCAACAAGCAGAGTGTCGCTCTGGATCTGAAGAGTGCGGAGGGCCTTGAGGTCTTCTATGACCTGGTGCGATCCGCCGATATCGTGATAGAGAACTTCAGCGCCGGCGTCGCCGACAAACTGAAAATCAGCTACCCCTTTTTATGTGATATCAACCCTCGCATCATAACCTGCGCCATCAGCGGCTTCGGGTCCGCCGGGCCCAGCTTTCAGCGCCCTGCCTTTGACCAGGTGGTGCAGGCGCTGGGCGGCGGCATGTCCATCACCGGCACGGACGCGGAGCATCCGACCCGTGCGGGCATACCCATCGGGGATCTCGGTGGCGGCATGTTCGGTGCGATGGGCGTCATGGCAGCCCTGTACGAGCGTGAGCGCAGCGGCCAGGGTCAGCATGTGGACATCTCGATGCTGGACTGCCAGATTTCCATGCTGAACTACATGGCCACCATGCATTTCCTTTCCGGAAAGGAGCCGGCACCCATCGGCAACAGCCATTTCGTGCATGTGCCCTACAACAGCTACCGCACCGCCGATGGCCATATCATCATCGCAGTCATCTTTGACAGTTTCTGGGACAACCTGCTGGAGGTAGTCGATTTCGCGCCCTTCCGCGACGAGAAATACAGGACGCAGCCCGGGCGGCTCGCTGACAAGGACTTCATCGACGGCAAACTCAATGAGCTGCTGAAAACCAACACCTCTGAGTACTGGCTGCGCCGTCTGGAGGAAAAGCGCATTCCCTGCGCCAGGGTCAACCGCCTGGGCGAGGCTCTGGCCGACGAGCAGGTCCTGTCACGCAATATGGTTGTTGACCTGCATCATCCGAACGGCAGTCACACGCGCGGCCCCGGCAATCCGATCAAATTGTCGCGAACGGATGAAGAGTCCTTCAGTCCGGCGCCGCTGCTGGGTGAGCACACGGACGGCGTTCTGGCAAATATTCTGGGGTATAGTGAAGCGCAGATTCGGGCGCTTCGGGAAGAGGGCAGAATCGCATGAAAGACGACACGATTCGCATCAACGAGGTTGGCCTGCGCGACGGCCTGCAGAGCCAGTCCCGCCACCTGAGTCTCGATGAGCGGCTGCGCCTGGCAACTGCACTCATTGAGGCAGGTCTGAAATACCTGGAAATTGGCAGCTTTGTCTCGCCCAGGGCGGTTCCGCAGATGGCAGGCACCGGGGATCTGATTGCCGCACTCGACGTAAGCAGCGACACGCATCTCAGCGCGCTGATTCCGAACATGAAGGGCTACGAACTGGCCCGTGCTTCCGGGATCGGCACGGTGGCTGTCGTGGTGTCGGCCACAGAAACCATGAACCTCAAGAATATCAACATGAGCCTGGAGCGGACGCTGGCGGTGGCGCAGGACATCATTGCGCGAGGCAAGGCCGAGGGCATGAAGGTTCAGGCCTACCTTGCGGTGGCCTTTGAGTGCCCCTTCGAAGGACCAACGCCGCGGGAGACCGTTCTCGCCCAGGCGGCGCAGCTGGCCGAGTGGGGCGCGGACCAGATTGTCATCGCGGATACCATCGGTGCCGCCAACCCGGCGGCGGTGCGCGATTTGATGGACGCGCTGGTGGTGGCTCACCGCAGCGACCGGCTTGCCTGTCACTTTCACGATACCCGGGCCATGGGGCTTGCCAACGTCTTTGCCGCCATCGAAAGCGGGGTTCGTCAGTTTGACAGTGCGGTGGGTGGGCTGGGTGGCTGTCCGTTCGCACCGGGCGCCAAGGGCAACGTGGCGACAGAGGATGTGGTGATGCTGTGTGAGCAGATGGGCTTTGCCACCGGTGTCGACATGCCAGCGCTTCTTCGCTCGGTGGATTTGGTCAGTGAGCTGATCGGCACACCCCAGGGTGGCCGGGCGCATTACTGGTTGAGCCGCAACGCGGCATAAAGCAGGCAGGGGCTCAGGCGCGGCGCAAGCGGACCCCTTGGGCGCCTGCGACGGCGTCACCGCTAACACATAACAGCGAGGAGACATAACGCATGGCATACAGACTGGGTGTCGACGTTGGCGGCACGTTCACGGATTTCCTGTTGATGAATGATGCGACCGGCGAGACCCATACGGCAAAAGTGCCGTCTACGCCGGAGGATTCCTCCATTGGTGTCCTCAACGGCATTGCCCGTGTCTGCGAAGAAACCGGCATCGATCCGACCGACATCCGTCTCGTCATGCACGGTACCACGGTTGCCACCAACGCCGTGCTGACCGGTCGCGGCGCGAAAGTCGGTCTGGTCACAACCGCCGGCTTCGAGGACACCCTGCAGGTGGCTCGCTCCTATTGCCCCGGTGGGCTTGCCGGCTGGGTAAGCTACATCAAGAGTCCGCTGCTGGCGCCGCTGGAGCTGACAATCGGCGCACACGAACGCATGGCGGCGGACGGTTCAGTGGTCACACCGCTCGACGCGGACCGCCTGCGCGAGGATCTGCGCCGGCTGCACGCGACGGGCGACGTCGAGGCGCTGACGATCTGTTTTATCAACGCCTACATCAACCGGGAGCATGAAGAGCAGGCGCGCGCCATCGCCAGTGACATCTTCACCGATACACCGATCTCGATTTCCAGCGACGTGGTGCCGGAAATGCAGGAGTACGAGCGTACCGAGACCACAGTGGTGAACTCCTATGTCAGACCCCAGGTGGCGCGCTATATCGATAATCTGCAGCGTGCGCTGCAAGACCGCATGGGTGGCGATACCCACCTGTCAATTCTGCGCTCCGACGGGGGTCTTGCTTCTGCCCGCGCCGCCTCGGAATCGCCGGTGAACCTTCTGATGTCGGGGCCCGCCGGTGGCGTTGCCGGGGCCATCTATTTCTGCAGCCGCGCTGGTTACGACAATATTCTGACCTTCGACATGGGCGGCACGTCTACGGATGTGGCGCTGATCCAGGATTCCAGGGCACGGGTGCGCCGTGAAACCTATGTCGGCGATGTGCGCGTGCGTGCCCCCTCGGTGGATGTGCGTACCGTCGGCGCGGGTGGCGGCTCGATCGCGTTCGTGCCGGCGCTGACCAAAGCGCTGCGCGTGGGCCCCGAGTCAGCGGGTGCTGTCCCCGGTCCCGCGTGTTACATGAAAGGCGGCGAGGAGCCTACGGTCTGCGACGCCAACGTCGTGCTCGGCTATCTGCCCTCCGACGTGCAGCTCGGCGGTAAGATGGAGATCAACTATGACGCGTCGGTGACGGCCGTACAGAAGGTGGCCGACGCCATGGGCATCGGGCTTATGGAGGCCGCGGAAGGCATCGTTCGCATCGTCAACGAATCCATGTTCGGCGCCCTGCGGCTGGTATCGGTGGAGCAGGGCTATGACCCGCGCGACTTTGCCCTGGTGGGTTTTGGTGGCGCCGGCCCGCTGCATGCCAATGCGCTTGGAATTCTTACCAGCGCCTGGCCGGTGATTGTTCCGCCGGGCCCCGGCGTGCTGTGTGCCTATGGCGATGCCACAACGCAGGTGCAGGATGAGGCGTCGCGGACTTACCTGATGATGGCGGGTGACCTGACCAACGACCGCCTGATGGCAGACCTGAAAGAGCTGCAGGAGCGTGCAGGGGCCTCGCTGCGTGCAGACGGTATTGCGGCGGAGGCGCAGGAGGTGATCTTCCAGGCCGACCTGCGCTACGTCGGCCAGGCATTCCAGATTACAGTTGACTTCACGGAAGAGGAACTGCGCGGCAAGGGAGTCAGCCTGTTGACTGATGCCTTCGATGCCGAGCACGAGCAGCTGTTCACCTTCAAGCTTGGCGATGGCCATGAGGTGCTGATGATCCGGGCGGTCGCCAGGGCCCGCACCCGCACCATTGAAGCCGCCGCAGCCGGTGATGCCTCGGCGGCACTGGCGGACTGCATCATTCACCAGAGCCGCTTCTACGTGGACGGCGAGTGGCACGACATCAATATCTACAGACGTGAAAAGCTGCATGCGGGGCTGACCGTGCCCGGTCCCGCCATCGTTCTGGAAATGGACTCCACCACCGTTGTGTTGCCAGGCTACGCCGCAGGCGTGGATACCATCGGCAACCTCTTGATCAACCCGGCCGCCTGAGGAGACAGACCGATGGGAGCACGAATCATTGAGACAAACCCGGCGCCGCTGAAGACCGTCGATGTGGACGGCGTCACCGTGGATATCATTGAAAATGCCCTGAAGAACGCCCGCGTGGAAATGGATGCGGTGCTGTTCCGCACGGCGATGTCCCCGGGTATTCGCGAGCAGGGAGACTGTTTTCCCATGATTGCCAATCGTGAGGGGAAAATGGTGGTGGGACAGTTCGGCTCCTTTATCGGGCCGTTTCTGTCGGTCTATGATGCGGACATCGAAGAAGGTGACATCATCCTCACCAACGACCCCTACCTGTGCAACGCCGCGGTGTCGCACCTGCCCGACTGGCTGGTCCTGGTGCCCGTCTTCAAGGACGGGCGACACATTGCCTGGAGCGCCATGTTCGGCCATATGTCAGACAACGGGGGCATGGTGCCAGGGTCAATCCCTGTCGAGGCCACCAACATCTTCCAGGAAGGCATTCGCATCCCGCCCACGAAGCTTTACCGGAAGGGCGTTCTGCAGGAGGACATACTCGAACTGATACTGCACAACGTGCGCACGCCGCAGTGGAATCGCTTCGACCTGAATGCGCTGGTAGCCGCGTGCAAGACGGCGTCACGGCGCTGTATTGAGCTGGCAGAACGCTTTGGCGATGATGTTCTCGGCACGACCATGGATGTCATGCTGCAGCGCAACCACGATGCCATGCAGCACATCATCGAGAACTTCATCCCGGAGGAGCCACGCGAATTCGAGGATTATCTGTGCGATGACGGCATGGGCATGGGTCCCTATCGCATCAAGTGCCGGATGTGGCGCGAGGGATCGAAAGCCATCTTCGATTTTGACGGCACTGACCCACAGGCGCAGAGCTCGGTGAACTTCTTCCTCAACGAGGACATGTTCAAGATGTTCTTCGGTTCGTTCACCATCAACGTGGTGGACCCGCAGATTGTCTTCAACGACGGTTTCTACGACCTGGTGGACGTGCGCATACCTGAGGGCACATTGCTCAAGCCAGCCTTTCCCGCAGCGCTGTCAGGCCGCACGCATGCGCTCGGTCGGCTGTTTGACCTGCTCGGCGCACTGCTCGGCATGGGTGCACCGGAGCAGATGCTCAACGCCGCCGGGTTCTCGGATTCGCCGCATCTGTTCTACTCGGGCTATGACAGCAAGGGGGAATGGTTCCAGCTGTTCCAGATTGGCTTTGGCGGTATTCCCGGACGCCCGGTTGGCGATGGGCCGGATGGCCACTCCCTGTGGCCCGGATTCACCAACGTCCCCAACGAGTTCATCGAAAGTTATTTCCCACTGCGCATCGAGCGCTACGCCACCATTCCCGACTCCGGCGGCGCGGGCCTGCACCGCGGCGGCAACGGCCTCAACGTGGCCTATCGCTTTCTTGTCGATGGCGATATTGCGATCCACGACGATCGCTGGCTGACCTACCCCTGGGGCGTCCTCGGTGGTGAAACAGGCATGCGCTCCAGCAAACGCCTGGTGCGTGCGGATGGCAGCGAGGAGTGGCTGCCATCCAAAGTGGAAAATGTGAAGGTCAGGGAAGGTGACGTGCTGCACTTCAACACCTGGGGTGGTGGTGGCTGGGGCGATCCTTTCGAGCGTGAAGCCGAACGCGTGCGCCAGGATGTCAACCGCAGGCTGGTCACCCGCGAGGGCGCGAAGCGCTACGGGGTTGTGATTGCGGATGATGGCAGCGTCGATGTTGCGGCAACCGAAGCCCTGCGGCAGGAGCTGCGGGCCTCACGCGGCGAGATTGCGCTGTTCAATCGCGGCGGCAGCATAGAGGAGCTCAAGGCGCGCTGTGAGGCAGAGACGCACCTCAAGCCGCCGGTTGCGCCCAGCTTTCGCAGAGGGGCGGCGTAGTCCGCCGCGGCCCCTGTGACGGATAACGCGATCATCGGGAGTCTGGCGTCGTGACCGATCGGGTAAACGTGCTTGTGGTGGGTTACCGAAAGTTCAGCGAACTGATTAATGCGCTGCTGCCGGAATTTGCCGACGAGGCCGATGTCGTGATCGTGGAGTCGGTGGCATCCGATCAGCGTGATTACAGCGAGATGGTCAAGCGCTACGCGGCTGATGTCGTGGTCAGTGCGGGCTCCAACGCTGCCTATCTCAAAGCCACGCTGAAGGTACCCGTGGTGTCGCAGCGGGTGTCTGATACCGACGTCATCGAGGCCATCGGCAAGGCGCGTCGGGTGGCCTCAACGATGCACCTTTTCAGCTATTCCGAGGAGCCTGAACCCAGTGCCCGACTCCTGGACAGCCTGCCCGAACTTCTGGGCGTCTCTGTGCAGGCGCGCAGCTATACCACGACGGATGAGGCGGCCGAGAGCCTGCTGCTGGCGCTTGCGAGCGAGGCGCCCGAGGTGATTGTCGGTCCCAGCTACATCTGCCGCCTCGCCGAGCAGCGAGGTGTGCCAGCGATACTCGTTTACAGCCGAAGCTCGGCGCGGCTGATGCTGCGCGAGGCGATAGAGGCCGCGCGCGCGGCGCAATCTGTCTCGCGAGTGTTCGCCGAGAACCGCGATGCGGGCCCCTTCGTTATCCGCTCGCCGCAGATGGAGCGCGTTTCTGCCCTTGCGAGCACCTACGCTCGCGGTCGCGCAGCGGTGCTGCTCGAGGGGGAAAGCGGCACCGGCAAGGAGCATATTGCCCGGGAGATTCACCGCCAGAGCGAGTTCGCCGGCGGGCGGCTGGTACCGGTCAACTGCGGCAGCATTCCCAATGAACTGTTTGAAAGTGAGCTTTTTGGCTACGTTGAAGGCGCGTTCACCAGCTCCCGTCGCGGCGGCCGGGTCGGGCTGGTGGAGCGGGCGAACGGTGGTGTGCTGTTTCTCGACGAAGTAGGCGAGATGCCGCTCCAGCAGCAGGTCAAGCTGCTGCGCGCGCTGCAGGAGCGGCGCATACGGCCGGTGGGTAGCAACCGGGAAATTGCGCTCGACTTCAAGGTCATTGCGGCTACCAACCGCGACCTGCGCGATGCGGTGACGCGGGGTGATTTTCGCGACGACCTGTATTTTCGGCTGAATGTTTTCTCGCTGCGCATTCCCGCGCTGCGCGACCGCCCGGAGGATATTCCGCCGATAGCCGGCCATTACCTGCGCGAATACGCGCGGCAGTACGCCAGCGCTATCGATACCGAGAGCCTGCTGGCGCAGGTGGTGGATCGGCTGCTGGGCTATGCCTGGCCCGGGAATGTGCGGGAACTGCAGAATTTTGCCGAGCGGCTGGTGGTGAACTGCCTCGAGCACGGTGCCGCGGCCATTACGCCGCAGACCCTGCGCGATATTCTTCCGGAGCTTTTTGCGGCGGACAGTACGCTGCAGTCGTCCGGCGCGCTGAAGGCACAGGAGCAGGCGGCCATAGACGCTGCCATGCAGCGGTTTGGGGGTGACCGTCAGCGGGTGGCCGAGTATCTGGGTATCAGTACCACAACCCTGTGGCGACGCCTGAATGCCATGGGCCGAGCCGGGGTCTCGAATATTAATTAATACAGCGACAACAACCTTTTAAAAAAGAGCGGGAGGAGACACATGCAACACACCAGGCGACCTTTGATCGCTGCCCTCGTGGTGGCGGGTGCTGCGTTGGGCAACACCACACAGGTGAACGCGCAGCAGAGCGGCTTTTCCATCGAAGAAGTGGTGGTCACCGCGCGCAAGCGCTCAGAAAACCTGCAGGAAGTCCCGATCGCGATCAATGCGCTCAACGCGCAGGACCTCGAGCGTGCCGGTATCAATCGACCCAGTGACTATATGGGCCTGATCCCCAATGTCACGATTGTCGACGCCGCCAACGTCGGTGACACCCAGGTCAGCATACGCGGCATTGTCTCTACGCGTGATGCAGAGTCCACCTTTGCCTACGTTGTCGACGGCGTTCTCAGCACCAACCCCAACAGCTTCAATGAGCAGCTGTTTGATGTTGAGCAGATCGAGGTTCTGAAGGGTCCCCAGGGCGCCCTGTATGGCCGCAACGCGGTCACCGGTGCCATCCTGGTCACCACCAAACAGCCGACCAACGAATTTGAGGCGCGCGTTGGCGGCACGCTGGGCAATGTTGGTACCTACCGCGCCAACGCGATGGTCAGCGGTCCCATCATTGAGGACAGGCTGCTCGGCAGGCTCGCTGTCAGTACCAGCGAAACCGATGGCTTCTACGAGAACATATTCACCGGCCAGGATGACGTGGTGGACTTCCTCGAAGACACCAGCGTGCGTGGACGTATGATTTTCAATGCCACGCCGGACCTGACGTTCGACATGCGAGCGGGATACTCGGAGGTAAGCGCAGGCGCCATCAACTTCAATGCCGCCTTCGCCATCCCCGCGTTTGTCGAAGCCTTCGGTGCACCGAACTATTTCCAGGATCCCAACGATCTGGATTTCCGCTTTATCTTCAATGTGCCCGGGGAGAATGAGCAGGAAACCACCGAGTTTGCCATCAAGGCCGACTGGGCGCTGGGCTTTGCCGACCTGGTCGCCAGCTTTTCCTATAACGATCTTGAGGAATACCTGCTGTCTGACGGGACGGCGGCAACCTTCTACGGTTACGAGCTCACGCCCTCCTGCCAGTCCGACCGCGCGGAGCTGAACAGCTTCACCCGCCCGGACCTGTTTGGTGAACCCTTCAACCCCTTCGGCGTGCTGCCCCCCGGCAATGACTTCGAGGGCGTTTACGGTCCGTATACCGCGTTGTCCTGCGACGGCTTCCAGTACCAGGAGCGCAATCAGACGGACATGAGCCTGGATGTGCGCCTGGTGTCAGCCCAGGATCAGCCGCTGCGCTGGATTGCCGGTCTGTACGCGGCAGATATCGAGCGCGAAGTGGTGGTGTCCTACGGTGCCGACCGCGGCCAGGGCTTTGTCCGCGCGCCCTACGTGCCCGCAG